>Ga0208297_1000184_pt1 | contig 161355 bp, 147 predicted proteins | sample LMS_cellobiose_e_FD_187367 | JGI IMG/M metagenome (GOLD analysis project Ga0208297, IMG submission 187367) | Rumen-fistulated moose microbial communities from Alaska, USA - LMS_cellobiose_enrichment (SPAdes) (version 2) | ecosystem: Host-associated > Mammals > Digestive system > Stomach >... | reverse complement strand
AACTAGACATGAGGGTTTCTCCTTTGTGAAAATGTTTGTTGTGGTGACTTCATTCTAACAAAGGTGGAACTCTTTTACTACTATTTTGAGTTCACTTTTTAAGTGAAAGCAATAAGAAGATGAAAATACAGTAACTATGCGGTGCTAGCACCGCTTCATGAATTATCATGAATAATTCAGGGTTAGTATAAGAATAAGTTTGTTTCATAATAGCTGATAATAAATTACAGAACACAAAGAGAATTGTAAAGGAGTAAAGAATGTATACGAAATATGATATTATATATGGTCTTACTGCTATAGGAATAAAAAAAGACGATACCTTACTGGTGCATTCCTCTATGAAAGCTATCGGTGAAGTTGAGGGTGGTGCAGAGACGGTCCTTGATGCCTTTATTGAATACATGCAGCAGGGACTTCTAATTTTTCCTACTCACACATGGGACAAGATCAATGAAGAATATTGTGTATATGATCCAAAAACAGAGCCCTCCTGCGTTGGTATACTTACTAACCTCTTTTTAAAACGTCCAGGAGTTATTCGTTCGTTGCATCCTACCCACTCGGTAGCTGCTCTTGGCAAAGATGCTGAAATTTATACCTCCGGAGAAGAACAATTAGATACTCCTTGTCCCAGAGAGGGCTGTTGGGGAAAGCTGTATGACAGAAAGGCAAAGATACTCTTTCTGGGTTGTGATTTAAGGCGTAATACATTCATTCATAGTGTTGAAGAGTGGAATAATATACCCCTGCGCCTTGATAATAAATACCAGCTGCTTAAAATAGTTACACCTGAAGGCCAGGTTGACCGTCCCATGTACCGCCATCATAATCCTGTAATTGGAGACGTTTCACAAAACTATGGAAAGCTGGAAGCACCTTTTTGGCATAAAGGTATTATAAAGAAAGGGAAAATAGGAGATGCGGATAGTATACTGGGAGATGCTGCAGCTATGGCGGATTTAACAAGTTCCTATCTGAAACGTAATCCAGATCTTTTCGGGGACAAGAAAGCTATACCGGAGGGATGGTATTTATAATCAGTTTATTTAAGCTGCACTGACAATGATACCAGTGAAAAGAGGAGGGGCCAGCAAATAAAACCTGCTGGCCTTTATGAAAAAAGTTTTATTTATAAGGTGTGCTAACTTATGCTCTAAGTATAGCCTTTAATTATGTCCTATTTTTGAAAAGTTCTTGAAAAGATTGTGTGCATCTCCAGGTTTCCAGGTTTTTATCAGTTTTCTTCTATAATACGGATTCCCCAAGGTTCAAGAAGTATATGTGCATTTGCAGGAATGGTTAACTCTGAAAGCAGTTCTGTTCCTGAACCATAAGGATATTCAAAGGAATGGGATTCCATGGAATAGTTAAAGTAGTAATGAAGTTTTTTGCCCTCCTGGTTCATACCGGATTTGGTGATTAAGGGGAAGTGAAGCTCCTGGTCCTTGTCCCAGAGACCGGCATTGTTAAGGATAGGCTTTAATATTGCTTCCATTAGATCTGCTCCAGGCAGACAGCCGATATAAGTGGCAGTTCCCGAGCCATATTGATTCTGCGTAATCGCTGCATATTCTCCCCAGTAGGGATGATCATAACGGGCAAGTACATTGGCAGTTTCAGGTGTCAGCAGCTCAATAATTGTCTGAACATTTGTCTCAGTACTATCTATCTGATAGGTATAATCCTTTAAGGTAATATTTCTTGCTGAAACAAACTGAGAATAGGATATACCACAAGCTTTTTCTATTATACCTGGCTGCTTAGAAGCTCTGACCTTGACATTATCATCAGTGAACCCACTTCTTAAGCCATAAACAATATTTCCCCCATTTTCTACATATGCATTCAGGCGATTAAGAAGACTATCCGGAGCGGAATATAAAGCCGGTACCAATATGAGAGAATAATCCTCAATCGTCTCGCTGGAAGGGTCGATAAAATCGCAAGGCACATTCAGGTTATATAAGGCATCATACATTCTACGAAGCACTGTATTATATTCCAATCCTTCGTTAAAGCCTGAAAAGGAATTGAGGGCAGTAAGGGACTCATTGCTGAAAAGCACGGCAACCTTGTTTTGCTTTTTAAGGTTAATCAGTTTCGAACTTAGTCTATCAAAGGCCTTTCCGATTACTTTCGCTTCTTCATAAGCAGGATTGGGTTGAAAGTCATGACTTAATAAACCTTTCCAGTAGGTTTCAATTGCGTTATGAAGAGAATGCCAGTGCCAATATGCCACCATATTCGCACCAGAGGCCAGGTGGCTGAAAGCTTGTAGTTTAAGCTGCCCGGGAAAAGGAACCCAGCCTGCAAAAGCCTGTGCTTCAGTTTCAATAACAAAATAGTTATCCCGTTTCATAGAGCGGGCAACATCTCCGCCAAAGGAAATCTCTCTGCCGGTAAGCTCTTCCTGTGAAGGATGATAGATGTCTACACCGGCAATATCAAGTGATCTTGCGGCGTCGAAATGATTCACATCAGTCTGGATGCCATAGGAATGACCTCTCCAGGCAAAGTCAAAATTGTGGGTAATAAACTGTTCGTCTCTTTTATACTCACGTATTATCTCAGCCTGCCAGCTTAAGAATTCCGTGACAAGACTTCTTTGAAATCTTGCAAATTCAGAAGATAAACTTCCGTTAATAGTAGCAGTCACATCAGGGAAGTCATTCCAGTCGTTTATACGGTTACTCCAATAATCAAAGCCATAGGCTTTATTAAGGTCTTCAATATTATCGAATTTAGCTTTTAAATATTTTATGAATCGGTGCTGGACATTGGGTCCGCAGGCATTATAGTGTTTGGTTTCATTATCGACCTGATATCCAATGACACTGGGATGATCCTTTACATGCTCCATTAATTTTCGGATAACTCGTTCTGAATAGTAAAGATAAGTAGGATTTGTGATATCCATATTCTGTCTGGGACCATATTTGTTCTGACCCTGAGGAGTAATGGCCAGCACGTCAGGATGCGCCTTGACCATCCAGGTTGGAATTGCGTAGGTTGGAGTTCCGATTATAACCTTAATATCAGCAGCTTCCATGGCAGCAAGGACACGGTCTATATGATGGAAATGAAAGATTCCCTCCTGGGGTTCTAAGGTACTCCAGGTGGACTCAGCAATTCTCACCACATTAATACCAGCCTCTTTCATCATTTTAATATCTTCCTGTAATCTTTCATAGGGCATATATTCATCATAATAGGCAACGCCATATAATAACTTGTTCATCACAAAAATCCTTTCGTTTATAATTTTAATGATATATAATATGATAACAGTATTACTATATTAATATGTTAGCATTTAATAAATGCTATATCAATCAGAGTATTTTAATTAGTATATGAGAATATTAAGATTGTATCTATACATAAGTTAGATTGGTATACATGAGTATACATATAAAAGTTTGATTGGTTTACATATAAAAGTTTGCTATACATTTAATTCATAAAAGAAGTCGTTGGAAAATATTTTTTTCGATTTTAAGTAATGATATGATTAACGAAGGTCAGCATCAGACCGTTAATAGAAGTAAGTATACGCAAGGAGAAGCATCTATGAAGAAAATGGTATTTCCCATGATAACAGAATTTGATACATCGCTGCCTTATTATATTATCGGGGTGGGATGCAGTTATGAGCAGGAACACATAAACCGTCCCAATGGTTTTCCTTATTATCAATGGATACAGTGCCGGCATGGAAGCGGTGAATTAAAGATAGGCAAGCGTACATTTACAGTATCAGAAAACCAGGGAATGCTCCTGTTTCCAGAAGAAGCTCATGAATACTCTGCAATAAGTGAATCCTGGGAAGTAGACTGGGTAATCTTTGGAGGGGAAAATGTTGAAAAATTTATTCAGCAAACAGCAAAGATAAAGAACTCTGGGGTTTATTTCATTACGAAACCCCATGGAGTATCTGATAAAATCGTAAGAATATATGAAGCTGAAAACATGGGTAATCCGGCTAAAAAAACCGAAGCTTCACGAATGGCATATGAGATTCTGATGGATTTACTGGAATTTATAGCAGATAAAACGGATAACAGTATTTCAAATAAATATAACAGATTAAAACCAGTATTGCAGTATATTGAAGAATATTATAATAAACCTCTGACCTTGACAGAATTAGCAGAGGTTGCAGGAATCACACCTCAACACCTTTGCCACTCTTTTAAAAACATAACTTCTCATACAGTTACGGAATATATTAATATGGTAAGAATAAGAAAGAGCAAGGAATTGATAATCCAGCATCGGGATATGCAGATAAAAGAAATTGCAATAATGACAGGATTTCAGGATGTTAGTTATTTCTGTGCTATTTTTCGTAAACTGGTGAACCTTAGCCCCTCGGAGTTTAGAAATCTTATGCAGTAAAGGATTTTATAGAAATGGGCAGCGCTATACAGCATTTATCCTGTGTATAGCGTTTTTTATGCCCGGTTTATATTTATATTAATACAAGGTATGGAAACCTTGATCTTATCTTATGAATGAAATACGTTAATCCTCCAGGCGCCACATATGATCTTTCACATAATAAGTCAGTAGTAATTCCTTCTGGATAGAACCTATTGTATAGCCACAGCAAAAGGAGAATCCGCCACGTATCTCTTTTCTATATTTGATACAGTCAATCTTTACCTTACAGGTATTACTGTATAAATCAGTTATAGAAATATATAGAGGCTTAAGATCACCTAAGGGATTGAAGACTGCAGCAACACTAATCGGCTGACCGGAAATTAATTGAGTTGACTTGTTATCCTTGGACGAATCGTTAAATGGCATTTAAAACACCTCCTTCAAACATTATAACAAACATATGTTCGAAAATCAAGTGGCATATAAGGGTTAGAAGGTTTATATAAGGCTTAAGGCAAAGAGCAGGCAATGTGAAAAATTAATGTAATATTCCACTTAACATATCTTTCAACTTAACTGTATATAGTTCAGCTTCTTCTTTATAATCCATGAGGATTCCTTCTTCTTTTGTAAAATTATGATATCCTATAGTCTCTCCTTTTAGCCTTGGAAATAGTTGAAAGTGCAAATGGTTTCTTTTTCCATCACAGATTGTGCACATATATTGAAAAGATATTGGTACTTAATGCGTAAGGAAAATGACAAAATTTATACTTTCGATGAAATAACGGATATTGGCAGAACAACAGAATTATAATAAGAAATTAAATGAAAAGTCAGTAAGAAACTATACGATTTATTAATTTATATTAAAATTTCTATACAAATTAAATCATAAACATAATTGTATAAATACAAAAAATTTGATAGAATTAATAGGCAAAGATAAAAAAGGAGGGAAAATGTGAACAGTATGAAAGATGTTGATATTAGAGAGCCTTTCATTGCAAAGATAGTGGAAATAAACCAAGGTCATGATTATCGTATTATTCCAGAAATGGCTGTTTGTGATGGACTATCTCGGGTAGACATTGCTGTTGCTAATGGAAATTTATTTGGATATGAAATAAAAAGTGATGCAGATACACTAGATCGACTCCCTCAACAACAAGAATTCTATAACAAGACATTTGATAAAGTATTTATAGTTGTAGGTAACAAATATGTGTCTATTATTGAAGAATATATTCCAGATTGGTGGGGGATATATGTAGCCTATTATGATAAAAAACAAAATGTCATAATTAAGCAAAAAAAGCGTGGCCGAAAAAATCTCTATGTTGATGCTGAATCACTTCTTGAATTATTATGGCGTGATGAAATTGAAAATCTATTAAAAAGTAATGGATTTAAAGGATTGTCTAGTAAAAATCGTAGGATATTAAGAAAAATAGCATTGGACAATTTTTCATTACAAGAGATAAAAGATTACACTAGAGAAACGCTTAAGCAAAGAAAAAACTGGCGATAGCTTCGCCAGTTTTTTCTTTATATTTGATCGGTAATAAATGTTATGTGGTGATTCATTGCATATGCAACCCAGGTCGTTAAATTTCCGGAACTTTTTAGAATTCCCCGTGCAATATCATATATGTTTTTATCACCCCAAGAGTAATAGTCACCAGAATATTCGCTACATTCGATTAAAATTTTTGCTAAAGCTTGTACATTTTCTATATCTAATCCACCCTTTTTTATTTGTATACCTTTAATAAAAAGGTAATCATCGAAAGCGGTATACTTGATTTTAAAATTAGGGGACATTCCAATTACAAAACCATTTTCTGCAATATCTGAAGGTCCATAATCTGAATAAACATAATTAAAATTAAAACGCTCAGAAAGTTTTAACGCATTAGCAAATATTTCATTTTCTATTCTTTTAAAACGATAAATTTTTCTACTTTCTATCGAAGTAAATTGTTTAGGGAATGATGCACATGAAATGATAATTGACTCGAATTCATTAGCTTTCTCTAAATCTGAAAAAGCCGCTTTTATCATAGATGTTTTTGAAAACAAATCATTCTCACTAATATACTGCAAATCAAATAATAAATTTGTCTTTTTTCTTTGGAGAATGGTATCATTAAACAATTGATTTAATATATCTTCAATGTCTCCAAACTCATTATTTCTTATCCGGATTGTTACACCATTCGCAGAAATATCTGTCCAATCATTTACATAATCCACCAAAGATAGATCTATCACTGGAATAGCATTAGCATTTTTACAGAGTGGCTTAATTTTTTCAACTAAAAATTCATTGAAATCATCATAATCAGAATACCAATCTGGCATAAAATAAAAATAAAACTTTCTATTACCCCAAAAGGAAGCTATAACACTATCAACGGTCGCACCTTTCTTGATCATAGCTTGAGTAAACAGTGGTATTTCGATAAGTGGAATAACACTATCCTTTACAGTATCGTCTAAATTAAGTAAAGCTTTTTGTTCACCCATTTTACATTTCACTATAGGAACATATTTTCTACTCATATACCAAACCCCCATTTCATAATTAAATTAACAATAATTGTTATTATCGCACTCATAATTAAGGTGATTATATTCCAAAATCTATCATTCCAAATTTTTTTCTTTAATTCTTTATCATGTATATACAATTCTTGTTCATATGTACGCCCTATATGAGTGACTTGTATCATAATAGCCGATTCATTATTTTTAGTTTTAATCTTAACCAATGATTTATTTGCCAAAAAATGAAGAGTTTCCATTGCATCATCTAGTTCAACTTTATAATGTTGGTTAAAGGCTTCAGCTAATGTTGCACTGGATAGTTTAGTATTGATATTTAAGTATGCTAACATTGTTCTTGATCTATCATCTAATTTTTTTGTTTCTTCCAATACTACTTTCCTCCTTAAGTGACAAAGATTATTATTAAGATACAATTATTATATCAATATTTGGAAGAAATACAAGAAATATATGGAATAACTTAAGAAAATAGTGGTATTTTTATTGAGTAAGAAGGGATACTTTACCCGATATACCACCCTTTATATATCCGTTTATCTATGTTACAATAATTTAAATTATATAAGATAAATTTAAAAGGTGCCTGGGATCTATTAAGATTTCATGGCACCTTTTTCGTTAGGCGGTGATCGAATGGCGTTAATTAAATACTGCAATTGCAGTGGGAGTAATAAATTAGCGCTGCATGGTGTGTTATATTGTGAAGCGCATACTTATTCAAAAGCCGAGAGGCACAAAGAATATAAGAATTGCCTCAATCAAACTTCTAAATCATTTTATAATAGCAGTGAGTGGAAATTAGCAAGGGCGATAGCGTTAGCCAGAGATACAAGAATAGATATATATTTTTATATATCACAACGGGCAAGGTTGTGCCGGCTGATATGGTGCATCACAGGAGCTAATGGAAGATTATTCAAAGCGGTGTGACTTAGATAACCTTATAAGTATATCAAGTAAGAAACATAAGATAGTTATAGACCGAGCATATAAAAATAAAGCAAAGAAAGCACAAATGCAAACAGTATTAAGGGAGTGCATAGAAGAATATGCAAAGAGAAAAATCGTATCAAGGATAGTATCAAGATTAATTGTGATGAAGTACGGAAGGGGTAGGGGGAGTTTTTTAAGACCGCCAGGATTTTAATGCTTCTTTTTAATCTTCTTTTAATTGTTTAATATACATATAACCTCCCATTTACACAGTTCACTATTATTAGACGTTATCTAAATACTTATCAAAATAAAAAATATGTGTGGATATATTGTACTACAAAAAAATCTAGCCAACTACCGTTATATTTTATATGGACAAGTTGGTAGCTTTAATCTCCTTCACAATTATTGCTTGAAGAGATATGCCATAAAACAACGAAATTCTACATAATATATTAAAATATTCAAAAATAGCAATTTTCTATCTACATTTTTCGCAATATAGTATATAATAGTGGTACATACAAATTGAAAATATATGGATAGACATGGAATGCTTTGGGGAAGCTGGAAATATTAAAAAGGTTATAAGCAAAATTTTATTTCACATGCAATGGGAGGGTATATGGACGTATTTATTGCCAGACAGCCGATTTTCAACCGTAATATGAAAGTGTATGGATATGAACTTCTTTACAGACAGAGCAGAAATAATTATTTTGAAGGTACTGATGATGACCAGGCAACAACGAACCTGATTAATAATACCTTTATGGTATTTGGGTTTCAGGAACTTACGGAGCAGAAGAGAGGATTTATTAATTTTTCACAGAATCTTATCTTAAGTGATCTGGTATATGTGCTGCCAAAGGATAAGGTTGTAATTGAAATACTGGAAAAGGTTGAACCCAATGAGAAGGTCTTGGAAGCTTGCCGCAAACTAAAGGAGAAGGGCTACATATTGGCGTTGGATGATTTCATACTGGAGCAGTACTCCAAGGAATATATACCGCTTATTGAATTGGCTGATATAATAAAGGTTGAATTTCCTGCCATACAGGGTAAAGGAATTCAGCAAATGATAGATCAATTTGGGAAACGTATCATTTTTCTGGCTGAAAAGGTGGAGACCAGAGAAGAACATCAACGTGCTATGGACATGGGATTTAAGCTGTTTCAAGGATATTATTTCAGCAAACCGGTTATGGAGAATCTAAAAGATATCGGTGTTCTTAATGTCAATCTGGTGCGTGTTATGAATGAACTTCATTTAGACCCCATTGATTATGGAAGTATAGCTGAAATCATTCAACAGGATGTGGGACTCTCGTATAAATTCTTGAAAATGGCGAATTCGGTGTATTATGGTTCCAAGTATCGCATTAGTAATATTAAACAGGGGCTGACGTTTTTAGGGATAGATGATTTAAAACGCTGGATATACCTTATGATGTTAAGAGGAGTGCAATGCACTGAGAATGCAGAACTCGTTAAAAATTCCATGGTCAGGGGGAAAATGCTATCCTTGATTGCAAAAGAGCTTCGAATAAAAGGAGAGTCGGATTACTTTATCAGTGGGATGTTCTCAGCAATTGATATTCTCATGAATACCAGTATGGACAAGGCCTTGGAAGGATTACCTTTATCCCATAATGTGTGGGAAGCTTTAACCGGAAAAAACAATCAGTTAAGATGGTATCTTAATATCGTACTTGCACTGGAACAGGCAAAATGGAATCAGCTGAAAAAAGAATCCGAATATCCCATGTTATCAGCAGAAAAGTATATGAGGCTTTATCTGGAAGCACTTAAATGGCAGCGGACGTTAACAGATTGAGATAATTATAATTATTATTGTAGTACTATCTTAACGTTTACTTTGGTAAGAGAATATGCTAATATAATTATCAGACTATGCAGAATATGTCATATTACAGTGCATAGTGGCCCCGCCAAGAACTTAATAAGATAGGGGGATTGTCTCATGGCAAAAGACGGCGGATTACAGAGTTGCTTAAGATGCGGCAATATGTTTCTTTATACCGGTATAGGAAAGTGCATCTGTGAGAATTGTAAAAAAGAGGACGAAAATGAGTTTCAGACAGTGAAAAATTACATATATGAACATCCTCTTGCTACAATTATGGAGGTCTCAAAAGAAACCGGAGTGCGAGTAATAAGAATCAGAAATTATTTAAAAGAAGGACGTCTTATTATTGCCGATAATTCACCAATATTTATCAATTGTGAGATATGTGGTGGAAGCATCAAATATGGTAGGTTCTGTAGATCCTGTGCAGATTCTCTAAGTGGAGAGATGAGAAAAACTTTACAGGTAGATGAATATCAGATAGGTGAGAAACCGGTTCCAACCAGCAAAATGAGATTTCTTGAAAGAGATTAAAAAAGTTGTTGACATTGAATTAAGTTTGTACTATAATATTGTTTGTGTTCGGTACATAGTATTAAAAAGTACTAAAATGAATACAAACATGCGCGAGTGGCTCAGTGGTGGAGTATCGCCTTGCCAAGGCGAGGGTCGCGGGTTCGAATCCCGTCTCGCGCTTAATAAAAAAAACAGGAAAGCTAGTAAAATTTAGCTTTCCTGTTTTTTTGTTTCTAAAAATAATGTGTACAGCATCCTTTTACTTCTATAAACATAGGCTAACCGCTATAGTATTTTATATAGAAAAATATTATGTGGATTAATTGCATGAGTTTAGATAAATTTGAATAAGTAAAAAGTTTCCATACAAACAATTAATTAGAAGTATTGGTCGAGTTTCTAATATAATTGAATATGTGACGAGCCTTTTGAAAATATATCAAGATAAGGGCAATAGGAATAGTATGTTGTATAAAGTATTTGGACTTATCTCTAAATATCTTAAGCCAAAGGGAAGATTCATTTTTTCATGGGACAACCCAATGCTGCCGTGCATAAAAGAGAAAGACGGCGAGTACCTGATTACTGAGTCATATGTTAAAGAACAGGAGAAACAGTGGACCAAGTTTGGAGAACCCTTTACCACCAGGAACTGGAAGCTTTCTTCATACATAAATGCACTTATCAGTTCAGGCTTTGAAATAGAAAGGGTAGTAGAAGAATCCGATGACTACTCAGATTCTGCACCTTTTACGGATAAATACTATTCTGAACATAAAGCTTCTATAATCAATCATACAGTAATAATAAAGGCACGGAAGAAATAAACAAATCTCGGTTTTACTTATCTGGTGTCTATATTATTAAGGTGATTGCATGGATAAATATTGCTTTGAAAGCCATATTGCATTTTCAGTAACTGCCTTTGTTTCGTCTATATGCAAAACAGGACATTATGTATTTTAATCCATATGAAAAAAGAATTGATTATGGAATTATTTAAGATGGTTGGTAATAAGCTTAAACGAAAGAAAGAATAAGGGGTAACTAGGATGCAGGCAAAAGATGTAAATAATACTTTTTATGTACTAAGATTCTTTGCTATCTTAGCTGTTGTAATGGCCCACTCTGTATATACACTGATTCCCAATGATACCGTGGTAAAAGTATTTAATTCTTTTGGGAGATGTGGTGTCATAATTTTCTTTATTATATCAGGTTATTATTTTAGAAAAGAAAAATATGAGAATGTATTTCAACTGCTGAAAGCAAAACTTAAAACTATAGTGATTCCGTGGATTATTTGGGGTTTGGCAATTTATTGCACAAGATTTACGTCAACTGGTTTATATTTTAACTTGAAAGAAATAATGCTATGGCTTTTAGGATTTGGTACTTACCTGTATTTCTTAACGATATATATTTTACTACTATGTATATTTCAAATACTACCCAAAAAGAGTGGAATTCAGGTGATATTACTCCTATGTACACTAATAAATGTGTATTTAGTTGCTGGAAATATAGGACCATATTCGGTTTTAGAATCAACGAATGTCCGGCCTGAATTAATATATCTTTTAACATATTTAAATATATTTAATTGGATCGGTTTCTTTACATTAGGATTACTATTGAGAAAAATAAATTTATTTGAAAATAAAAATTTATGGGCTTTTAAATATAAAAAAATTATAAAAATAATAATAAATATAATTATTGTATTTCTCTTAATATATATGATTTTGAATGAAAAAGGTAATACGTATTGGACTAATTATAGTATTTGGATTGAAATGAGTTTTATTGTAATTCTATTTCAAGTATCAAAACTTCTTAAGGATATAAGATATATACAGGAAATTGGAAAAGTAACAATGCCAATTTATTTAATTCATTTTTTGATAGAAGGGTTTATTTTTAATAAAGTCCTACCGGAAAGTATTAAAATGGGATTAATAAGACCTTTGATATCGGTATTAGTTGTTTATTGGTTATTACAATTGGGATTATTTATAAGTAAAAAGATGCATCTTCAAAGATTATATACTACCTTTTTGGGGTTAAAATCATAGGGGGTAAAATTTTGCACATCCCACTTAGTAGATAGTGTGCGTTCCGCCTTTATTTTATAGGTTTGCAAATAGTGATAAAGTTCGAGGCCCGTCCCGTGCTTAACTTAATTGATTGGGAAACCTTATTTATGGGATTTCCCAATTTTTTATGTATCTAAAGCCTGTAGACACACCCGCCATAGTTAACATCTTACAATAATCCTCGCAATCCGTAAGATCACGTCCGTCTTTAAATTACTTTTATCACGCCAACTTTCGCTGTAACGAACATTACCTGCAGGAGTCAGAATGACATCTTCACAAATAATACGGTCGATTTCGCTTAATAAATGTGGAAGAACATCATCATGCATAAATTCTGAAAACAATGAAAAGCCACATAAACATTCAAGTAGGTAAAGCCATAAATGAAAATTTTTATCTTCAGCGTTTTTCTTTTCAGCAGCAGGAAAGCTCGGCAGATAATAAAGACCGCCTTTTCTATGCCAAATATAATCTAAATACTGTCTTTGTAATTCTTCTGACATGCACTCAGCACTTTGTAATATCATTAAGGGATATATATTCCACCCGTCTAAGCCTGGTCCCCTGTAATTCCTGTTCTCCTCAATCCATGCCTCTTCATTGAAATACCCCTTAGATAGCGATATTTTAAGTGTATTGACAAAAATTTCACGGATAGGCTTTACTACGAGGTTTTCGGGGTCAAATAAACTAATGTTAGCCGCTGTGAGAAAAGGACGACAATAAAGATGACTTTTTCCTCCGTCCTTGTGCATCTCTATCCTATCTGTCCAGGATTCTTCTCCACGCACATATTGTTCCATCTTTTTGATGCACTTTGCAATAATCGGTACGTCCTTGGAAAGACCTAACTGAAGTGCTCTTCTGAGTGCAGACTCAGTAGTAACAAATTTTTGCTTCTTTGCCGCTTTTGAATCCTGTGAATGGAATCTGCCCCACGAGCCGTCTTCCCATTGTTCTTCCACGAGCTCGTGATACCATTTGGAGTGATTAATTTGATTAAATGCATTTTGGTAGCCGGGGTTATCAACCGGTTCTTTATAGATTTCTTTTTGCATAATAAATTTAGGTACAGGATCAGTAACATTTTCTGATAGGTATTCAATTATTTGCTGAGTAGTAATCATATTATCTACAATCCTCCATTAATATAACTTCATATATGGAAACCAGTACCAAGTTAATCATCTCTTTAAATTGGAATTTGCTGAAAACTCTATTAAACTTCTTTATCATATCACTTACATATAATAGCATCAATATTATCATGATAAATTTTTCAATAAAATAGATGCAGACAAATGATGGACAGTGCATTTCTCCCTATCCTGATAAGGTTTTAAGATTTACTATGGATTCTAAGGTTTCTACTAATTCTTTATTCTTTGTTTCAGCGAAATATCAGGCCTATGACATACTTCTGTTTTTACAAAATCAACTGTGCATAGGTGTAGATAGGACAGGTAGTACAAAATTAATATTGATTGACTTCCTATTGTAGGAATTATATACTTTTGCTTGATATAATTAGCTAAAGTTTCAAATTACGATACATTGAAATTCAAGTTAAATTAATTTAAAGGAGAAACTATTGTGAGAAAATACATTCCATTTATAGGGATTATACTTTTCCCTTATTTCATCGTATTTGCTATAATATGTATATTTACAGGTTTTTTAATGGATACAGTTTTTAATAACAATCCTTTTTTACTTGTATTTATAATTATAGTATTATTTATTTTATCATTGCTTTCTGTACCAGCTATATTGGTTCCGGGGTTTAAAAAGAAAAATGTAACAGAATTACTCCGAATTAATATGATTATAAAATTATTACATATACCAGCATATCTACTCATATTTATATTTGGTTTATTATGCATGATTACAATATTTACTATAGGAGTAACTTTTATTTTAATGATTCTTGACGGAATGACTATTATACTAAGTGGATTGATAGGAATAAGTAGTATTATAAACGGATTAAGAGAAAATAAAATAAGCTTGAAACAAGCTGTAATTCATGGGGTTCTTCAATTTATATATTGTGCAGATGTTATAAGTTCTATTGTTTTATATAGGACAGTTAAAAACGAAATAATTTAAATCAATCAAGAAAGCTCTATCATAAAAATACTGGGGAGGAGTACAATTAAGTACTTCTGCTCATTTTTTGTATAGCATTGGCAATAACTTTGTTGTGTTTTTATGTCGAAATTTGGTTTACATGAATTTCCTGGAATGTTATAATAAGGTAAAGGGAAAAATATACATACTAGTTAAAACGGGGGAAATAACAAATGAAAAAGCATAAAAATGCAAAAGTTGGCTTTAAAGTGTTGCTCACAATTGGACTTATCTTCACAATTTCGGTTTTATCCTTGGTAGTGAACTGGTACAATCAAAACAGTACCTATCAGAAATCCAATAAGATTATTACAGGTACAATGGAAGATATATTAGCTTTTGACAATACCTACCAGTATATGCTGGCTGTAGACAGTATGGCAATGAAGCAATTTGCAGCTGAAGATAAGGAAACCAAAGAATTATTTGCAGGATATATCGTGTCAAGCTGTGATGTAATCAAGACATCCCTGGAAGATATCTCAGCCCGCTTCAAAAATACTGAGTATATTGATAAAATTACAGAACTGAATAATCAGTTCACAGAATATAACCTCTATATGGAACAGGCATTAGAACTTTCTAATCAGAATGATAACGAGGGTGCCAATCAGATATTTAACAGCAATATGTCACCGATTACTTCCGTTATGTTCGATGATCTGAGATACTTAAGCTCTGATTTAAAAGATACCGTTAATGCTCAGATAAAAGTCCTGGAAGCCTCCAAAGGTTTCTCGGATGCCTTTACTTTAGCCATAGCAGCTATTTATATTGTAATGCTAATCCTTTCCTGGTTTATTATACGCAATATATTGGTAAATCCTTTAAAAAGAACAGAACAATCTCTTTTAGGGATTACAAAAGCTATTGAAGCTGGAGAAGGTGACTTAACAAAACGTGTTTATTTTAAGAATGATGATGAGATTGGCCAATTAGCCCAGGGGATGAATGGCTTTATTGTTACCTTACAGCGTATCATTGCTGATATTAACAAAGTATCTGCCTCCATAGATACGAACTTTAAAAGCTTTGAATTAGGACTGAACCATGTGATAGACAGTGTTGCAGATAATTCTGCTTCCATGGAAGAGATGTCAGCCGGTATGGAGGAAACATCTGCTAATATTGAGTCAGTGAATAATTCTGCGGCAGATATTGGAAACCTGTTGGTCAATATGTCTGATAAAACGGATAAAGGTGTAACTTTAGCAGGAGAAATCAGTGCCCGTGCAACCTCATTAAAGGAATCCTCTTTACAGGCGCAGAACTCAACCAGAAACATTTTACAGGAAATCTCAGAGAACTTTAAAATAACCATTGAAAAATCCAAAGAAGTAGAACAGATCAATCTACTGACAAATACAATCTTAGATATCACCTCCCAAACGAATCTTCTTGCTTTAAATGCATCAATAGAAGCAGCAAGAGCAGGGGAACAGGGGAAAGGCTTTGCAGTAGTAGCAGATGAAATCGGCCATCTGGCACACAGATCTCAGGAAACAGCTAATCAGATACAGGTGATAAGTGCTTCTGTAATTGAATCTGTAAAACATCTGGCAGATGATTCGAACCGTATGCTGGAATTTGTTGATAGTCAGGTAATGGTAGATTACAGTAAAATGGTAGAAACAGGTGAGTTATATGATACGGATGCCAGAACAATACATGGAATCATGAACGATTTCAGACAGACTGCGGTAGAGCTTCAGCAAACCGTTTCTTATATTGTCAGTACCATTGAAGGTGTTACAGAAATCATTGGTGAAAGTTCTAAGAACACGCAATCTGTAGCAGAGAACAGTGAAATATTATTAAAGGAAACGGAAGTATTAAGAGCAGCGCTGGATGAAAGTGCGAAATCCGTATATAATTTAAGTCAGGCAGTTCTTAAGTTTAAACATATATAAGTTTAGACTTATATATGCTTAAACTTATATAGGAAGAAAGCAGATGAAATACCGGAAACCGAGCCCGGTACAAACAGATTTCAAATTTATTTACTAATCGTTTTATAACTAAGCCCTACCAATCATTTCATATTTAAGTGTGTTGACGTAGTTATTAATAAATATTACAATACTCATATATGGAAGGAGATTTATGACATGGTAAAATATTTAAGAAGGGTCTGCCTTTAAGTACGATAACCAAATACATAGTAATATTCTGACGGCTTAGTTTTCTCTTTTTTATTTTCAAATTGAAAGGAGAAAAGATGAGTTATATAAAAGCAGAAGCAATATTACCGGCAGATTTGCTGGCAGAAATCCAAAAGTATATAAGTGGCAGAAATATCTATATCCCGGCAAAGCAAGATAATAAGCTGAATTGGGGAATGAAAAGTGGCTATAGACAGGAATTGAAAGATAGAAATACTGAAATATTTTTTCAGTATCTGCAAGGCGTAAAAATTTCAGAGCTAGCTATAAGATTTTATCTTTCTGAAAAGAGTATTTATAGAATTATTTATCAAATGAAAATAGCATAAAAGAAAGAAAAAGTCCGCTGTGTTAAAGATTAGTTTTTAGCGCAAAGGACTTCTTTTTGTTACATCTAAATGTTCATGAGAATGACATGGGTAAGAAAAGCACTTATAATTGATTTATCCACAAATCTTCTTTTGGCTATGTAGAGATAAATTGTATCTGGATATTTTATACAATATTAATTTTTTATTTACTTTATTTTATGATATACTTGTATCATTACGAATCGATAAAATGTATTTATTCAGGAGGCATATATATGGGACAATTCAAATTTGAAAAATGTTCAAACATAGAAGGTCTTTATGTTGTAGAACCCAAAGTTTTTCTTGATGAAAGAGGTTATTCGATGGAAACCTATAACTATAAAGATTTCTCAGAAGCAGGTCTTACCATGGAATTTGTTCAGGATAACCAGTCAGTGTCCGCAAAAGGTGTGCTTAGGGGACTGCATTTTCAAAAAACCTATCAGCAGGGGAAACTGGTAAGGGTAGTGCATGGAGAAGTTTTTGACGTGGTGGTTGATATTCGTGAAGGTTCTCAAACCTATGGTAAATGGTTTGGCGTTATCTTGTCGGCAGAGAAGAAAAACATGTTCTATATTCCGGAGGGATTCGCTCATGGCTTCCTGGTGCTGTCAGAAACCGCTGAGTTTGCTTACAAGCTATCGGATTATTATCATCCAGAGGACGAAAGCGGTATCCCCTGGAATGATCCTTCAATAGGAGTGGAATGGCCTGTTACCGGGGATATGCAGGTAATCACCTCTGAAAGAGATAATAGCCATCCAGCCTTTAACAAGGGAATAGTACTGAAACCTAAAAGTATTTAACTGAATATAAGAGGACGTTATAGACTGACAGCGAATGATAAAAAAATATATATGCAAAAGAGGGCAGTATGGCATCCAGGTTAATTCATTACTTAATTGCTGAAGAAATTGCAAAAACAGATAAGAAGATTAATAGAGAAAGGTTCGTATACGGCGCTTTATTACCTGATTTATCTTTGCATGAAGATGGGAGTTATAATAAGGCACATTTTGGAGAAATACTGATTGAGGAAAAAATAAAGGGGTTTAACTGGCATAATTTCAGAAATAAATACAAGTATCAACTGGATACTGACTCCATGTATTTGGGATATTATTCACATTTGATAATGGATGCATTATGGTTTTCACAAGTTGTTGATAAGTATATCAGAGTTTATCCCAAACCCGAAAGAAATATTTATTACAAGAAAAGTTATGAGGATTATATAACATTAAATACATTATTGACAAGAGAATATGATTTGAACTACTCCTTACCTATAATAGAGAATACAGCTATTGAAGAGATAAATATATCTTTAGGTGAGTGTTTCTTTGGAGAATTGAAAAAAGATATGATACCATTAACCGGTGTTCACAAAGAAGATTTGATGCTATATCCTTATGAAACCATAACTGATTTTCTGAATCAGGCTAAGAACTTGTGTATAGAGGAGATAAATGCGCATCGAAGAGGTATTGATTTCATAGACCCTCATGAACTTTATGTGAATAAATAGAAACACAATGAAATCTGGAAGGTCTTGTTACATTAAACAATATAGGACGAAGAGAGATGATTGCATTTGCAGGAGCTATTTTATTTGCTATGGTAGTCGTTATAACTATTCTTGTTACTTGTGCACCCTTGTGGGAATTTACAATGGGAGGTAAATATAAGGTTCTGCCCAAGCATCTGAAAATTATGGCTCTCCTTTCAGTAATTATTCAATTATTTGCTATTGTTATCATCTTACAGGCCGGTGGTTTTGTACCATTGTGGTTTACAGAAAAAATAACCAAGTATATTTGCATTTTTTGCAGCTTATCTGTCTTTAAATACTATACTGAATTTACTATCCAACAGTAAAAAGGAGAATACTTTGGAACACCTCCTTCCACATTGGCAGCAATCTGTTTTTGGATTACCGGTTTAGAACTAAATATTTAAGAGATGAAATGGAGGCGGGATTAATGAGAAAATCTCTTACAGCTTTATTACTAATTCTTTCATTTATGTTAGCAGCTTGTTCTAAAGATACATTAGAGGAGTCTGATAACCTGATTTCAGATACCTATAGCCTTGATAGTGTGAAAAAAGGAGAATTTATTGTTTTTGAAGACGGGGATATTACTTCCGGACAATCGTTATGGGAGGATTTTGTAAAAAAAACGGATAAGGGAGAAAACGCCTCAGTAAGCCTGGCTTATTACTATACACTGAGAGAACCATCGCAATATTCAGAGGAATATTATAAGACGGTTAAGGACCATTACCCTATGCTTTTTATTAAAGATTTAAGTTATGACGGTAATAAATACACGATTGAAGGAGTGGAAGATGGGCAGAAGCTATCAAAAGAATATAAATTCCTGATGAAATATGAAGGGGTACCAGAAAGTACCTCTGCCCTATATTCCAGGTACATCTATTACGTTCTTGTAAATGATGATACAGTAACCTGGAAGGATATATTTAATGGTATGATTAGTTCCCAGTCTGACGCAGGTATAGATCACGACATGATCTATTATGAGTATATAAGGAATTAGATATTATTTTAACATTACCTCAGGAAATCAGAATCTAAAAACTTTCGTCAGTAAATCCAGAAACAATAATTTTGTCTATACATTTGGAAAAAATAAAGGGTATGCAGGAGAAAGCCCGGTTATGTTAAAGATAACGAATCAACAGACTTGCACTGTTCTTATCAATGAAATTATACTGCCTGACTGACAAAAGAATAGCATTAACAGCTTCCTCCCTGTAATCCTGTTTGGAATAAATTTCACCCAGTTTCGTATAGGTATCAAGGATATTAAGCTTATTAAGTGCTGCAACCAACTTATCGGCATAGGCATTTTCACCGGCTTTAATAAGCATTTCCAGGAGTTTATAGAGAAAGCTATAATGATAAGAATTTGAAGTTTCAATATGAAATTCGGAAGGATTTAATTGCTCTAAAACAAAGAGTGAAGTGCTTTTAATTTGTTCTGGCATGTTATCCAGTAAGGTATGGATTCTGTCTGTAACCTCCCTGGTTGTGAGTATAAGGGATAAAAGGTAATAGGCAGCTATTTCCTCTGTATCTGCTGCAGGTGTCGGGGTGAAAGCTGTCATTGTAAAAAGAGCTGAAAAAGTATCGATTGCATTATCATATAGATGCAGATAAAATGAAAGCTTCCCGGATGCCAAAAGAAGCTCCCTGCTATTGTTTTCTGTAAAACTCCCCAAAGACAACGCATAATGGGACAAGTTATACATTCTTAATTCAATGAGAATATCTGCGGCTCTAAGATATTTTTCTTCGAGGCTGCTAGCTGGTATGTAAGCGAGCAGCTTGTCAAAGAACTCCTGGTGGTCTTTGCACTGCGGATACAGACACCTGGCCAGGGGGAGTAATATATCAGGAGCTTCCGGGTATGACAAGGCTTCTGTATAGTAATCCAGCGCGTCCTGATAAATTTCTTCTTCGAAATAGATTTCACCTAAAGCTATAAGTGCCCTGTAGGTTCCGCAACCGGAAGAGAATTTGAGCGTATTTGGGGCTTCTCCCATGGCAAGGCAGCGCTCTAAAGATCTTACAGCAAGTAAATTTCGATGATTTGATTTATAGATACTGCCTCTTAAATACTCAATATCTGTACAGGAGGGATATGCCATAAGCCCTTCCTCTGCAAAGAATAGAGCATTGGCACTGTCACCCAGTGTTATATAGCACAGAATTATCCGGTAATAAACATGTGGAAAATAAGCCTGTGAGTGGGCTTTCTTCTCGTGTGCCTTCAGGTAACAGGGCAGGGCACTATTACAATCACCCTGAGCCATATATTCATTTCCCAGATTGAAGAGATAATAGGGATCTTCTGGATTATCCTCCAATTGCTTTTTTATTAAGGGCATATTCCGGTTATGTTTCTCCTTTTGCTGAATAACCGTATCGGTATATCCGTAATGGAGCAAGGTAATCTCAGCCAGAGTAAAGCGGGAGGAGTCAAAGTTTCCGTTTCTATTATTAATCTGCTCGTGTATTCGTCCTTCAAAGTAGTAATCTCCGGTATTCCTGACCATGCGGAAGGCGTAATGGACGGAATAGTCCTTTGTGTTCTCTGTGGAATAATAATTATATAAGGTAAAATGATACCCATCATATTCTTCGCGGTCTAAAAGAGCATAGAATCTTTCTGTATCTTCCTTGCGAAAGAGTTCATCTGCATCCAATAACAGAATCCAGTCACAGGTGGCTCTCTCAAGTGTCTGATTTCTGGCGGCAGCGAAATCGTCTTCCCATTTTATATCGAAAACAGTTGCACCGTATCTGGCAGCAATTTCTTTGGAATTATCCACAGATCCGGTATCACCGATTATAATCTCATCTACAATTCCTGACACACTGCCAAGGCACTGCTCCAGTATCCATTCCTCATCTTTCACAATCATACATAAACTTACGGTTTTCTTCTTTCCCATGGCAATACTGATTCCTTCATAAGAAGAGAGCTTCATTTATTAAGGTATTCAGAGAATCATAGATTGATACTCCAATCAACAGCAATAACCAGCTCCAGGATATTTCTTCTTCCGTAAGGAGGAAGGTTCAGCCAGGTATGAGCTGGTGTAAATTTCTCTCTAACGAATCAGAGAAGGCAGGGCTCCCCGGTCTTTTACAGGACTGTTACCGGTTATTTTCAGGTATGCCCGGTAAAAGGCAGAGTAGTCTGTATAACCGGATTTTCCTGCTGCTTCCTCTGCACTATGCCCGCCCATAAGCAGCTGCTTTGCATAAATGATTCGCTTATAGGTAAGATAATCGCAAAGCGTAGTACCTGTAGCTTTTCGAAATACCTTGTTAAGATGATGTTTGCTGATACAGAATTTGTCTGCAATCAGGTCCAGAGTTATACGGTCTGTATAATGTCTGTTGAGATAGTTGATAACATTTTGAAGGGTTTCTGAGCCATCACTTTTTCTATGTACTTCATTTTGTTTACTTAGAGACAGAATTCTTGACAGCAACGCCTCCAGATATACTGGCAGCAGAGAATTTTTAAGGGATTCAGATAGACTTGCACAGTCAATTAGTGCCTCCATTTGAGGAAAAATCTTCTCCTTTACATTATCAGCATAAAATACCTCTTTTGCATCTGCCTTGGATGCACCGGGGAAAATTGACAGCAGCATAGCACGTCTTTCAAGGGAGAGTGCCTCGGGAAAGAAATGCAGAGCAATACGGATGTAGGGTTTTCCTGAATTTACCCTGACTCCGTGAAAAACATTTGGTGCTAAGAGCAGAAGGCTGTGAGGAGAGAGTTTATAAGGTATCCCTTCCACCAGATAATCTACATCCCCTTCCATATAGTAATAGATTTCATAAAAATTATGGCAATGGAGGGCATAATCCGTATTAGATTGTACGGTATTGCTGTAGCCGAATATTACATGTTCAGTTGTAATCTGTGCCAGTGAAGCCATAGGTTATTATTCTCCTTTATATCCATCCCAAGTATAAAAAAGTAAAGCATCCGGTACTTCTATTAAATGAATCATTGAAAGTATAAATTAAACTGATTATATCTAATGACCGCTATATTTGCAACATAAATATCCCTTTCTGCAATGGAGTAATATGGATTGATACGTTAGAATTTAGACAAATAGCAAAGGAGAGAAGGGTAAGAAAGATGGAATTGGGAGCACAGTTATATACGGTAAGGGATTTTATTCAGACAGAGGAGGATTTTAACAGAACAGCAAAAAAGATTGCGGATATCGGTTATCATACGGTACAATTATCAGCCGTCGGAAAGGAAATCAGACCGGAAAGAATCCGGGAAATCTGTGACAGCCATGGGCTGAAGATTGTACTGACCCATATTGATGTTAACAGAATCCTGTATGACACGGAGAAGCTCATAAAGGAGCATGATATATATGGCTGTTCCTATATCGGACTTGGCTCCATGCCGGGAAAATATCGTAATGCCTGCTGGCTTCCTTACTTTCTCGAGGATTTTAAGGAACCTGCCAGGAAAATAGCGGCAGCCGGTAAGCTCTTTATGTATCATAATCATAATTTTGAGTTTGAGAAAATTAATGGCGTAACAATACTAGAACAGTTGTTAAGCAGTTTTACCGAGGAAGAGATGGGAATTACTCTGGATACATACTGGGTGCAGGCAGCAGGAGCGGATCCTGTTCAATGGATAAGGAAACTGAAAAACAGGGTACCCTGTGTCCATTTAAAGGATATGGCGGTTTCAGACGGGGTTTCTGTTATGGCACCGGTCCTGGAAGGAAACCTGAATTTTGAGAGTATCCTTCGTGAGCTGGAAGAAACCAACTGTAAATATATTTTAGTAGAGCAGGATATCTGTCAAACAAGTCCTTTTGACTGTTTAAAGCAAAGCTATGACAACGTAAGCCGGCTTGGATATCGATAAGGCCATGCATTATGTATAGCGTATTACTTACATATGCAGGCAGTTAGCTGGAATCAATGGCAGTCCTTAAGTTAAAAAATGTGTTTTTATAACATGTATTCCACCGCAAATTCTGTGGTATAAGCCAGAACTTAGAGGTGTAAGGTATCTAAATGATAGAAGAAGGGAAATCAGGCTTTTATAGTTTATTCGAAATTATGTAAAAGGAATAAACCGTAAACGTAACGCCTGACAGGTAGGTAGATGGATAAGGTTAGAATGGGTGTAATCGGAATCGGAAATATGGGAAGCGCGCATGCAAAGTCTATTGCTGGGGGAGAAATTCCCGGGCTTGTGCTTACAGCAGTGGCTGATCGAAAGGAAAGCCGAAGGGAATGGGCTGTCACAGAACTTGGAGAGGCTGTTAAAATCTACGAAGAAGGAGAGGAACTAATTGCTTCCGGTTTGTGTGATGCAGTATTGGTGGCAACGCCTCACTACCAGCATCCGGACCTTGTGATAAGTGCTTTTCATCATGGTCTCCATGCATTATGCGAAAAGCCTGCCGGTGTTTATACAAAACAGGTTCGAAGGATGAATGAGGAGGCAGATAAATATAACCTGGTGTTTGCCGTGATGTTCAATCAGAGGACCAATCCGGTATACCGCCGAATGAAGGAACTGGTTGATAATAAGAGCCTTGGTGAAATCAAAAGGGTGAACTGGATCATAACGGATTGGTATCGTACACAGGCTTATTATGATTCCGGGGAATGGCGGGCAACCTGGGACGGGGAAGGCGGTGGCGTATTGTTAAACCAATGCCCACACAATTTAGATCTGCTCCAATGGATCTGTGGTTTGCCAAAGGAAGTTCAGGCTTTCTGCCATAATGGCAAATGGCATAATATCGAGGTGGAGGATGATGTGACAGCCTACTTTACCCTTGAAAACGGAGCAACGGGAGTATTTATTACAACAACTGGTGACGCTCCGGGAACCAATCGACTGGAAATTACCTTGGAAAAGGGAAAACTGGTAAGTGAAAATGATAAGCTTACCGTCTATGAACTCGAGGTAAGTGAGAGGGAATATTGCTTTACTGCAGCAGAAGGCTTTAAGAAACCGGAGGGAGCTTACAGGGAGGAAGAGATAACGGGAGACAATCCTCAGCACAAAGGGGTGCTAAAGGCTTTTGCTGAAAAAATTCTATCCGGCGCTCCCCTGGTAGCAGACGGAAGAGAAGGTATCAGAGGATTGATGTTGTCCAATGCCATGCATCTCTCCTCCTGGCTGAAAAAGCCGGTTACGTTGCCGATTGATGAGGATTTATTCCTGGAGGAATTAAATAAAAGGAGAAAGGCAACTGTCCAAAAGGAGAGGGTTAAGGATATAACCTTTGATACCAGTGGCAGCTATGGTAATAATAATGGCTGAAATTAAAAAGGCAGCAATTATCGGCTGCGGAAATATTGCGCAGGTACATGCTGCCTGTATTGCCAGTCAGGCAGGTATCAGACTTGCCGGTGTAGCAGATACCTGCCTTGAGCGGGCGGTGAGCCTTGGAGATAAGTATGGGGCAGAAGCTTGCTCATCCATGGAAGAACTGTTAGATAGAGTAAAACCGGAGATAGTTCATATCTGCACCCCACACTATCTTCATGTCCCCATGGCAGCAGAAGCCTTGAGACAAGGAATGCAGGTATTTATGGAAAAACCTCCGGTTATGAATCATGAGGATTATACTATTCTGAAAGAAGCGGTAAAAAGCTCAGAAGGTAGACTGGGATTGTGTTTTCAGAACAGGTATAACCCGGGAACCCTTGCAGCAATGAAACTTTTCTCTCTCGGAATTCCAGGCAGGGTAAAAGGAGGCAGAGCAATTGTCAGCTGGTGCAGAGAACGGGAATATTATACTGAAAGCGATTGGAGAGGAACCCTAAAGACAGAGGGCGGAGGCGCTCTCATAAATCAGGCGGTACATTCCCTGGATCTGCTGACATTATTCCTTGGAAAGCCTGTTTCGGCAGAGGCTGTTATGGCTAACCATCATTTGAAGAATATTATTGAAGTTGAAGATATGATGGAAGCTTTTATTCGATATGAAGATGGAATAACAGGTTGTTTTTATGCTACTACGGCTTATTGTACCAATATGCCTCCAATAATAGAATTACATTGTGAAAATATGAATGTAAGAATTGAAGAGATGAGAGTAGTATGCACTGATTTCTCAGGGGAGGAAATACAAGTTTCTGAAATGCAGGAAAGCAAGCTGACCAATAAAACATCTGCTTCACCAGAAGATAAGAAAATAAAACAAACCTCCTTCGGTAAGAGTTATTGGGGAGCAGGCCATATGGATTGCATAACGGATTATTACAAGAGCCTCCTGTCTGAAAAGACACCTCCAATAGGGCTTAAGGAAACCAAAGCTACCATTGAGCTTATGCTGGCAGTCTATGAATCCGCCAGAACCGGCATAGAGGTAATTCTGTGATATTACACAGAAAATTTATCCTGCAAGCCTGGCCGGGTATTTGCAGGACGCTGCATTAGTAGCACTCTGCGTAAATGGAGTGTGCTGAATTAAGTGAATTATGCAATGGAGTACTGGTACAGCATTGATTAGTTCTGCATAGTTAAGCTTTTTTATTTTCTCGATAGTACTATTCCAAAAATTTGACGTAAGCACAATTATGCCTGCATTTTTGAAACAGCACTCTCGAAAAAATATCCTGCAATTAACTATGCAGAACTTAACCGCTGATGTACTGGTTACAGGAAAGGAGTAATTATGTTAAGAGAAAGTAGAATAACAGGCTTTGCAGATGAAATCAGTGACAGCTTACAAGAACAGGCAGGCTTGTTAAAGCAGCTGGGAATGGAGTATCTGGAGCTGCGAAGTGTGGAAGGAAAGAATGTGGCTGATTTCACCATAGAGGAAATTAAGGAAATTAAAAAATATCTGGACAGTGAGGGAATTAAAGTATCCGCTATTGGCTCACCTATAGGAAAAATTTCCATCAAGGCCCCTTTTCAAGAACATCTGGAACGTTTTAAACGTGTAGTGGAGACTGCACATCTCTTTGAGACTTCTAATATAAGAATGTTCAGTTTCTTCCTGGAGGAGGAAAGACCGGAAGATTATAAAAATGCAGTGATAGACCGTCTGGGAGAGTTAAAAAATTACGGAAAGAATCACAGAGTGGTATTGCTTCATGAAAATGAGAAAGGCATCTATGGGGATACGGCAGAAAGATGTAAGGAGCTATTTCTGGCTTTATATGATGAAAACTTTAAGGCAGTTTTTGATTTTGCTAACTTTGTGCAATGCAAAGAAGATACCTTAAAAGCTTATGAGCTTTTAAAACCTTATATTTCCTATATACATATTAAGGATGCTGTATTTGAAACCGGGGAAGTAAGACCGGCTGGCATGGGAGATGGAAAGGTCAGGGAAATCTTAACTGACCTGGATATTAGCGGGTATAAGGGATTTTTAAGTCTGGAACCCCATCTGGCAGAATTTACAATGCTAAAACAGTTAGAAGAAAGTACCTTTGCACGCAGGATGACCAACAGAGAAATGGCTTTCCACACTGCTCATGAAGCTCTTATGAAAATATTGAACTCCTAGAGGGGTAACAGCATATATTATCACAAAGCTATCATATGGTGAATGAAATTGGCTATAGACAGTGTTTATGTAAAGGCGTTCCAGCTGAAGGGAGAACTAAATTACAAAGGGCAGAAACTGCTTACTTATGATATTAAGTATCCGCAGTTCAGTTCGGAACGGTTCAAGAATTTTACCAACAAACTCAGTGTATATTACAGAGCCGAAGCAGAGTTATATAAGAAGTATCATGTGATGAAGTTATTCCAGATGGCTATTGATGACTATGAATATGCCACAGCCAATGATTTTCCTGTCAGAACCTATGAAGTATTAACGGTATATACCGTGACTAATAATGACAAGTATATTCTAAGCCTGTATTTTGACCGCTATGAATATACCGGCGGAGCCCATGGAATGACTACCAGAAGCGCTGATACCTGGAATTTACGGACTGGCAGAAGAATGGACCTGGCGGATTTCTTTCCTGGAAGAAAGGATTATGTAAATTACATCATCACGGAGATCAACAGCCAGATTGCTAAAAAGGTAAAAGAAGAAGATGCCTACTATTTTGATGATGTAGACGATTTGGTAAAAGAAAATTTTAATGAAAAAAATTTCTACATTGTGCCGGAAGGGGTAGTAATCTTTTATCAGCTATATGAGATAGCTCCTTATTCCAGTGGGATTCAGACTTTTTTGATACCGGTAAAAATCTAAAAGAAGGGTTGTTTCAAAATTCTTAGGAATTTGGGAACAGCCCTTCTTATTTGTATTATGAGTTAAGACTTATAGTATGAGTTATCTTTTCGTATGTCAGCAATAGTTTGCTTTTATTTTATCTGCAGTTTAAATATTTTTTGATAAATTCCAGTAACTGAGTACAATCAAAGTTGTAATAATTGAAACACATTCACTTATCCTCCTTATAATTGGTGTCCTTAAGGGACGGGTGTTTATCAGTTCCTGTTCATGAACGTTGTTTAGAAGGTAGCGCTTTCCTTCTGAACACTTATGATTATAGCATAGGGGAGGGGGAAAGGATAGCTGTAAGTTCTGGGTAGAGAGGAAATATTAACAAGTATTTAAAAATGTATTACGAAAATGTTACAAAAAGAAAGGGCATGTATTCCCAAATAAGAGGCAGCGTCAAAGAAAGACATTCACACTTTATATTTGTGCAGTACCTTAAGGGAGTTTGCAGCATGGATGAGTGTTATCGTAGAATGTCTTCCTTTTCTCTTTATTTGTGAGTACACGTCCTTTGAATATCTGTTAACTATTTAGCGAAAATCATCTTCGTTGCGGTGATAAAGATAACGTTCCATCTCTTCTTTTGACTGAAATTCTCTTGCATAATCCATAAAGTTCTGCTGATCTAATTCATTAAGTCCTAAAAAGGTATCCCTTGCAACCAGATCGTTGGTAAGAAATACTGCCAGTGAAGGAGGCAGCATATTGAATCCTCCGAAATTATCCATACAATCATCCTTTCTGTTTGATAACCTAATAAATGGTATAAGGATAGGTTTTGCAGTAAATCCTTAAATATACAATCCTTTTTCTGGATGAAAACCGTCGAAAACCAGGTTGTATTTGAGAGTTTGTTAAGTTATAATAATGAAAAGATGGCTTGTAAGAAGCATAAATGCAGGAGGATAATATATGGATAAATATAGAATACTTGTAAAAGGTATTGTTCAATATGAAAATAAGTATCTGCTGACTGAAAAATGGTATGATGACCGTATAATGGATCCCTACCAGTGGGAATTTCTGGACGGCGAGCTGGAATTCGGGGAAAGTCCGGAGAAAGGTGTCCTTCGAATCGTTTATGAGAATACCGGAGTGAATGCCCATATCAACCGCATTCTCTACACCTGGTCCTTTATGCTGGGAGATGTATGCAATATAGGCATCTGCTTCCATTTATTAAGTACCAGTGAAGAAGTGGTACTTTCTGAGGAGCTTCATGATTTTCAATGGGTATCCAAAGAAGATATTGAGACCTATGTAAAGAACAAGGCTGTATTAGAGGATGTTGCCAAAGCAGAACTGTAAAGGAGAACAGAGTGTCATTACTAATTAAGAAAGGCCATGTACTGGATCCTTCCACCAACACGGATGGTATACGGGATATTCTGGTGGAAGACGGAATTATAAAAGAAATCAGTGAACATATCAATATTCAGGCGGATGAAGTTATTATGGCGGAAGGTTTGTTTGTAATGCCGGGTTTTATTGATCTGCATGTCCATTTAAGGGAACCGGGATTTGAATACAAGGAAACCATAAAAACAGGAGCAATGTCAGCAGCGAGAGGTGGATTTACCACTATCTGCCCCATGCCCAATACAAAACCTGCCATCGACAGCAGGGATATGGTGGAGTGGGTTAACCACAAAGCCAAAGAGGAAGCGGTAGTTCATATACTTCCTATTGGTGCCGTTACGATTGGACAGGCAGGAGATCAACTGGCAGATATTAAAGGAATGAAAGAAGCCGGTGCGGCAGCTATCAGTGAAGACGGTAAATCTGTTATGAAGATAACCGTATACAAGGATGGAATGCTGGCAGCAAAAGAAGCTGGAATACCAGTATTTGCTCATTGTGAAGATAAAGATCTGGTGGGCAGAGGGGTTATCAACGCCGGAAGTAAAGCCAGGGAGCTTGATTTGCCCGGTATCACCAATGGAGTTGAAGACATTATTGCTATAAGAGACATTCTGCTGGCGAAAGAAACAGGAGCCAGACTGCACCTATGTCATTGTTCCACCAGGGATAGTGTAGCTTTTCTGAAATGGGCGAAAGAAGAGGGACTTCCGGTTACCGGGGAAGTGTGTCCTCATCATTTTACCCTTGCTGATGAAGATATTCCGGGGAATGACAGTAATTATAAAATGAATCCTCCTTTAAGAAGCAGAGAAGATGTTGCTGCTTTAAAGGATGCGCTTAAACAGGGAATTCTGGACGTTATTGCGACAGACCATGCGCCACATAGCAAAGAGGAGAAAGAAAAGTCTTTCCTGGATTCACCCTTTGGAATTGTGGGCCTTGAAACAGCATTTGCGCTCTCCTTTACGGAATTAGTAGAGAGCGGTATCCTCACGCCTTTAGAACTGGTAAGAAAACTTACAGTTAACCCGGCAAGTGTCCTTGGAATGGATAAAGGAAGCTTAAGTACCGGAAAGGCTGCTGACCTTGTTATAGCGGATACAAGCAGCTGGTATGCAATTGAGAAAGAGGAGTTCATTTCATTGGGTAAGAATACCCCCTTTCAGGGCAGAAAAGTAAAAGGCAGAATTAAATATACACTGGTAGACGGAAAGGTAGTTTACCAAGATTAATAAACATTGCGGAGGCAGATATGATTAACCAGCTAATAGAGAAGATTCAGAAAACCCAAGCCCCTATTGTTGTAGGATTAGACCCCATGCTGGATTATATCCCGGAACAGGTTAAGAGCAAAGCCTACAAGGAAAAAGGCGAGACTCTGGAAGGAGCAGCAGAAGCTATCTGGCAGTTTAACAAAGGAATAGTGGATGCAACTTATGATTTGATTCCTGCAGTAAAACCTCAGATTGCCATGTATGAGCAGTTTGGGATTGAAGGTATGATAGCGTATAAAAAAACCATTGATTACTGCAAGGAAAAAGGACTGGTAGTTATCGGCGATATCAAACGAGGAGATATCGGTTCCACCTCTGCAGCCTATGCTGTGGGACATCTTGGCAAGGTAAAGGTAGGAAGCAATACCTACAGTGGTTTCAATGAGGACTTTGCTACGGTAAATCCTTATCTTGGTTCAGACGGAGTTGATCCCTTTATCGATGTATGCAAGGAAGAGAATAAAGGTTTGTTTATTCTGGTTAAGACCTCAAATCCCTCCAGCGGAGAATTCCAGGACAAGCAGATTGACGGCAGACCTCTATATGAGCTGGTAGGTGAAAAAGTAGATCAGTGGGGAAGTAAGCATATGGGAAACAGCTACAGTTATATTGGTGCAGTAGTTGGTGCTACTTATCCGGAGATGGGGAAAATACTCCGCAAGCTTATGCCAAAGACCTATATTCTGGTTCCGGGTTATGGAGCACAGGGTGGTAAAGCGGAAGATTTAGTCCACTACTTTAATGCAGATGGACTGGGGGCAATCGTCAATTCCTCCAGAGGAATAATTGCTGCTTATAAGCAGAAGGGTTATGAGAAGTTCGGTGCTGAGAACTTTGCAGATGCATCCAGACAGGCAGTAATAGATATGAAAGAAGATATAAATGCCGCTTTGATGAAAGGCGGAGTTATAAAATAATAAAAAGCTGAATATCTAGTAGCTGATACAGATTGATATATACAAGTTAACACCATGTAGGTCGATACAATGCAGGCTGCTATGATGCAGGATGTTACAATATAGGTCGATGTTTTACAAAATGATAAGATTCAGATTAATTTATAAAGAACGATAACAAAATCATTATAATGATAATGAAGCAGAAGCTTCCAAATACTCGTCAGCCATGAGGTGACATGAGTAATTGAAAGCTTCTGTTTTTGGTTTCTATCTTAATAAAATCTATACTATAACGAATTAATAGCATCCCTTAGCTGGTTTAAAGCTCTTAAAAGAGTTGATTTCGGGCAGGCCAGATTAAAACGTTGAAAGCCCTTTCCCTCAGGACCGAACATAGTACCACCATCCAGCCACAGTCCGGCTTTCTCGGTTATAAAGTCCTCCAGATCAGCTTCCTCCATACCAAGTTCATTAAAATCTACCCAGAACAGGTAGGTGCCTTCTGTATCAACCACCTTCAGAGCAGGAATTTCCTTTTCAATAAAATCTCTGGCTGTAATTATGTTATCATAAATATATGCTTTAAGTTCTTCTAACCATTCCTCGCCATACTGGTAAGCAGCTTTGCAGGCAATAAGCCCCATAGTGTTTAGCTGACTGTAGCCGGACTTGTTTATTTCTGTTTTGAACTTTTTCTTCAGAGCAGGATTGGGTATAAATACGTTGGAAACCTGTAAACCTGCCAGGTTAAAGGTCTTGCTGGGCGCGGTACAGGTAACCGAAATATTAGCATATTCCTCTTTGATAGAGGCAAATGGAACATGGCTGTGTCCGGGATGAATAAAATCCGCATGGATTTCATCGGAAACCACTAAAACTCCATGTTTTACACAGATATCACCCATTAGGGTAAGCTCTTCTTCTGTTAGTACTCTGCCCACTGGGTTGTGGGGATTGCATAAAATAAACAGTTTAACCTGATTGTCAACAATCTTTCGTTCGAAATCTGCATAATCAATACTATAAGTACCATTCTCATAAATAAGAGGATTATTAATGAGCTTTCGGTTATTGCTTAAGATAGCTTCGGAGAAAGGATAATAAACCGGTCTCTGTATCAGGATGGAATCGCCTTCTTTGGTAAGGGAGCGTACTGCCATGGCTAGGGCAAATACTACACCGGGAGTTTTCACAAGCCATTTCCTCTCAATGTTCCAATTATAATGGGAGGCAAACCAGCTTTTCAGAACTTGAAAATAATCCTCCTTAACATCAGAATATCCAAAGATTCCGTGTCTGGCAGCATCTATCAGGGCTTCGGATACCTCCGGGGGAGTGGAAAAATCCATATCCGCAACCCACATAGGCAGCAGATCGTCCCTTTTTCCACGCTCTTTTGCAAAATCATATTTTAAAGAATTCGTATTCTTACGGTCAATTAATTGGTCAAAGTCATACGGCATAGGTTATTTTCTCCTTATTGTACAATGATAAAATATAAGTTGAATATAATGCTTTTACAAGGAAGCACTATAGGGAGCAGAGTAATAATAATCAAATACAATCGATACATTCATACCTTTATCTTATTCAGCTAAAGCATCACTTAAATCCTGAATCAGATCCTGAACATTTTCCAGCCCTATGGACATACGAAGCAGGGAGCCGTTAATGCCTCTTGCTATACGTTCCTCCAGTGGAACATCTGCATGGGTCTGAACCATAGGATAGGTTATCAGAGTTTCAGTACCGCCAAGGCTCTCAGCAAAGAGTATGACGGATACCCGTTCAAGAACCTGTTTTGCCGTCGTTTCTGAATCCACCTCAAAGCTGATCATGGAGCCAAAACCGCTGGTCTGCTTAATAGAGGTTTCATAACCCGGATGGTCTTTAAGGCCGATATAAAATACCTTTTTGACTTTAGCATGACTTTCAAGGAACTGCGCTATCTCAAGGGCATTTTGAGACTGACGGTCCATTCTCACCGCAAGTGTTTTAATTCCTCTTATTATCAGCCAGCTGTCAAAAGGAGAGAGACAGGCACCGGTAGTCTTATAGATAAAACGAAGCTTTTCAGATAAGTCAGCCCGGTTTGTGACCAAAAAGCCGGATAGTGTATCATTGTGTCCGCTTAAATATTTGGTACCGCTGTGAATTACAATATCTGCACCCAGTGTCAATGGACGCTGGTAATAAGGAGTCAGAAAGGTATTGTCTACAATCAATAGCAGATTGTGTTCTTTGGCAATTTCAGAAACAGCCTGAATATCCGTTACCTGCATCATGGGATTAGTAGGAGTTTCAATATAAATAGCCTTGGTTTCCTTTCGTATGAGAGAACGCAGCTTTGTAAGATCAGAGGTGTCCAGATAATCAAAGGTAAGTCCGTTTTTCTTGTTGATATGCTCAAACAGACGTATGGTACCTCCATATAAATCCTCTGATGCAATAATGTGGTCACCTATGGAGAAGAGTTCCATCAATGTAGTCTCAGCAGCCATTCCGGTACTAAAAGCAATAGCATCAATCCCGTCTTCCAGATTGGCGATAAGGTTCTCCAGGTGTTCTCTGGTAGGATTCTGAAGCCTGGAATAATCATAACCGGTACTTTGTCCGACGCCTGGATGAGCGAAGGTAGCTGATTGATAGATGGGGATAGTTACGGCACCTGTAACCTGTGTTTTGTCAACTGCTCCATGTATGCAGCGGGTAGTAAAATCCATTTTGTGACCTCCTGAGTATTTATTCTGATGCAGCTGATATAAATGCTGGCAGTTGTAGTTATCGGCGTTAAGCCTGCCAGGGGAAAAGTTTATTAGCTGCTTTAGGAATTATTTATTATTAATTCTGAGTATAAAAAAAACCCGCCTTCCAATAAGAAGACGAGCATAGCCCGTGTTACCACTTCAATTCATCTATGCCTCACAGCAAAAGAACTTATCAAGTACGACATCTGCCACCAGAGGGAGATATTTATACTTCTTTGCTGTAACAGGCAAACCTGTCGCGGCCTAAGCGTTATAACGGTTCGGCGCGCCGCTCCTGAGCCATTTTCTGCAAATCTAACCTGCTTTTTTCCACCAGCCAAAAGCTCTCTGTAAGGCATTGTTTTACATACTCTCTCATTCCTAGCGTTTTGCTATGAAATTGATTTGAGTATAGCAGACGACAGAGTATTTGTCAATGTATAAATCTTTTAGCAGAATAATTCTTATAAATATTCATTTTTATGGTAAAATGAGTGATGTTATTTTATTGTTTTATTACATTAAAATAAAATTATTTAGTTATTCAGATACATTATTCTATAAATCCTATGAAAGGATACAAAGAAGATATATTCGTATGATAGAATCTCGTTGGAGGTGGGAATATGGCATTCCAATTTTTATTAGTAGAAGATGATGCTGAATTGAGAGAGATTATAACAGATTATTTTTATGAGAAAAGCCAGGGTGAAATTATAATTGATTCGGCAGAAACCGGCAGTCTGGGACAGGATAAATGTATGGATAATGAATATGATGCCGTGCTGCTGGACGTAATGCTGCCGGAGGTCAATGGCTATAGTATATGCAGGGAACTACGCAGAAAAAGTGATGTTCCCATAGTATTCTTAACAGCCAGGAACACGGAGGGAGATATCTTAAAAGGCTATCAGTTAGGTTGTGATGACTACATATCAAAACCCTTTTCACTGGCAGAACTCTATGCCAAACTAAATGCCCTGGTAAGACGTGCTAAGGGGACCGTTAGAAATGAGTTGATAACAGCAGGCAGGATAAGCTTAAATCCCTATCGATATACGGTTTTTGTAAATACAGAAGAGATTACGCTTGCACCTCTGGAGTTTGCTTTGCTAAAAGTATTAATGGAAAATAAGGGACGGTTAATTGATAGGGATACACTTATTATCAAGGTATGGGGGTACGATTTTGATGGGAATGACAGAGTAGTAGATAACCATATAAAAAAATTAAGAAAAGCCCTAAAAGATGGTGCACGCCAGATTAAGACAGTAATAAAAAAGGGGTACATGCTGGTGGAGTAGGAATTAAATATTTTCTCATCTCGTTGATTTTGTATGTGCGCATGAGCACGCAGTTGGGAGCCAAATATGAAATGGAATAAAGTAAAAAGAATGATATGTCTTCGGATACTTTCTGCATTGCTGGCAGCCTATCTGATTCTGATGATAGGATTTACAGTTTACCTTTTAGACCAGCAAAAGAAGCAGGAGCTCATGAAGAATGTATCCTACGGAATGGAAGTGAATAATTCACTAAGTGCAGAGTTAAAAGAATACCTGCAAAGCAGAAAAAGGATTTCGGACTTAATAGATCTGCAGGATAAGGCTGTCAGTAAAATGTATACAGTTCCCCAAGGTTTGGAACTGGCAATTTATACGGAAGATTTTGGACTGGTAAGTAATACCAATGACTACTGGTTCTGCGGCTACAAAGAACTTCAGAAGAACAACAGATTTGTTACGAAGTATGGATTTATAGATCCGGACCTTTGGTTTGACAAAGAAGAATTAAAGGAGCTTGAGAGCTATCTGGGAGAGGTTCCGGTTGCAAAAGAGATCGGAGATATAAGTAGTTATACTGTCAGTATTGCAGAATTTTATGTTGAGGAAGGTATGATAATACCTGTTAAAATTACAGTGACTCCATATTATGCAAAAGAATTGGATGAAAGCGGCAGGGTGATAAAGTCCTACCGGAAACAGAGTAAAGAGAATATTATATTTACTGTTTCATATGTAAATAAATACAGACAGAAAGCTCATACCGACGGATATATTACTTTTACCGCCAGAGAGAACAGCAAGGATGATCTGCGCAAAATGGTCCTGGATAAGTATAAAGTAAAGGATTCAGTAGCAGACTTAAAGCTTCAGTCCGTCAAACAACTGAATCCGGTTACTTATCGTTTCTACCAGATTGTTCCCTATAATAATTATATAACTGTAGATGATGACGGTATCTATCGCAGTGACTTTTGGACGGTTATAGCAGTAGAAGTAAACCTTCTGGATAGATGCGCTTCTACGCTTTTATTTGTCTGGTTAAGCTGTTTTATTATTTTTACAGGAGCGGCTATTTTACTGATATTGCAGACTATAGGCTTATATAATAGCAGAGAGAAGCTTGAAAGTTACAGGGCAGAAACCACCAGTGCTCTGGCACATGAGCTGAAGACACCCTTGAGTATCATATCCGGTTATGCGCAGAATCTTAGGGAAAATATCCAGAGCGATAAGAGAGAGTATTATGCAGATAATATATGTAACAATGTGGAACGAATGGACAGAATTATAATTGATATGCTGGAATATACGAAATTTGACTCAGATAAGCTTACACCACGCTATACGGAGGTGTCCTTACAAGAGGTATGTGGTTTGTTAATTAACCGCTACACTCAGCAATGTTCTGAAAGAAATATAGTAATAAATTCAGAGGGCGATGCGGTTATTAAAACCGATTTTATGCTGATAGAGAAAGTACTTGATAATTTCTTTACCAATGCTTTGGCTTACACAGAGGAGGGTGGGGAGATAAGTATTAAAATTATAAATAATACACTGGAATTCTATAACAGTGGAAGTCATATTCAGGAGGAAGAGTTAAAGGATATTTGGGAGCCATTTGTGAAATCAGATAAATCCCGAAGTAAATCAAAAGGGACAGGACTAGGATTGTCCCTTGTTGGAAAGATATTAAAGAGTCTGAGTTTAACCTATGGTGTATACAATAAAGAGGGAGGAGTAGTATTCTGGTTTGGATGGTAAGTCTATATGATTTAATACCAAGCGAATCTATTTTCGTGTAATTACACGCATTTATTGTTAAAAAGTATTCCTTTAATTATCATTTTCTTAGCATAAAGGATATGGAGCCAATGAAAACAAACTTTTTCTCAGGAGATGTTATTTCTGGTGGTGGTTTTGTAAAAAATACCTGGTTTATTATTTAAATTAGTTGATAAAATTAACCCAGCCTGTGCTTGAGCCTGCCATTAGTAAGCTTAAGCACAGATTGGGTTAATTTATGTCTATGTGTTTTAGATTGCTCTGGTTGCTTCTTTTAACCAGAGATTCTCCTCGTCCGTCAGATAAGGAGACAGCTTCTCATAAACTTCTTTGTGATAGCGGTTCAGACTGTCTATCTCTCTGCCGGTCATATAAGAAGTATCCACAGCCTCCAGGTCTATAGGAGCAAAGGTCAGATGCTCGAAATACATGAATTGACCATATTCGTTCTTAACACCTTTATGGCAGATCAATTCATTTTCCGTACGGATACCATGGCTTCCTTCGATATAGACACCGGGTTCATCTGTGGTAACCATACCTTCTTCCAGAACACAGCCGTCATCTCTTTCAGGTACCTTCTTCCAACGGAAACCGTTAGGAGCTTCATGAACATTCAGGAGATATCCTACACCATGACCGGTACCGCATTTATAATCCAGATCCATGTCCCAGATGGGTCCTCTCGCAAGAATATCCAGGTTCAGTCCGATACAGCCATGTAGAAATCTGGCATCAGAAAGGTTAAGCATACTTCTCAAAACAGCTGTAAAATGCTTTTTGATTTCATCGCTGATTTCTCCAAGGACAATGGTTCTGGTTATATCGGTAGTTCCTTCATAATACTGACCGCCGGAGTCTACTAAGAGAATTCCTTCCGGTTTTAATACCGCATGGCTTTCTTCCGTAGCTTTATAGTGCATCATGGCAGCATTGGCGTTGTAAGCACTGATGGTATCAAAGCTTAAATCAATGCAGCCTTCCTGCTCACGTCTTTTGGCTTCCAGGAAATCACTGGCGCTGACTTCGGTAATCTCGGTCTTACCAATATTCTGTTTTAACCAATAGATAAACTTGGTTACGGCAACACCGTCTTTAATATGAGCCTTACGCAGATTCTCAAGCTCGACGGGATTCTTAACCGCTTTAAACAATACCGTAGGATTTGTGGCATCAATAATATCAGCATCAGTGCCGAGGTTTTTATAAATTGCGTAATTGACTTTTGCTGTATCCAATAAGATTTTTTCAGTTTTAGGCAATGTTTTAACGAATTCATAAATTTCAAAATAATCCTTTATCTCTACGCCGGCGTTTTCAAGTTCCTTTTTGATTTCTGCTGAAAGTTTACGTTCATCCAGAAACAGATAAGCTTTCTCACTGTCAATAACCGCATAGGAGAGTACCACGGGATTATAAGCAATATCACCGCCGCGGATATTGAACAGCCAGGCGATATCATCCAGTGAGGTTATGATGTGATACTTAGCCTGCTTTTTCTGCATTTCACTTCTTACGGCTTCCAGTTTTAAAGCAGTGGATTTGCCGGAGTATTTTTCCTCTAACAGAAAAGCAGGGGTAGTAGGCAGAGCGGGGCGGTCTTTCCAAATTTCATCTACCAGATCTTTTTCATAGGATATTGAAATTTTCCTGGAAGACAATTTTTCACTCAGACGAAGACCAAGTCTGGCATTAACGACTCTGCCGTCAAAACCTAAGACATCCCCTTCTTTTAAGGAATCAACAAGGAACTCTTCCAGTGTTGGTACTCCTTCTTCACCCATTTTATAAAGAGTTATACCGGAGTCAGCCAGTTCTCTTACAGCCTGGATAAAATATCTTCCGTCGGTCCAAAGACCTGCAGTTTCCAGAGTAACGACTACACTTCCTGCTGAGCCGGTAAAACCTGATAAATATTTTCTTGACTTAAAGTAATCTCCTACATACTCTGATTCGTGGAAATCAGAGGTGGGAAGCAGATATGCCTGAATGCCGTTCTTTGCCATTAAGGCTCTTAAATGCTGTAATCTTTCTGTTACCATAGAATAGCCTCCTGTCATTACATTTTTTCAGGTTCGCCGTATTCTTCTCCGAATAATTCAACGGTTACTTTTTTCATAACCTGAGGATTTAAGGGTCTGTCGGAATAGTCGGTTCTTTCGTCAGCAATCGCGTTTACTACCTCAAGACCTTCAGTTACCTTACCGAAAGCCGCGTAGGAGCCGTCCAGATGAGGGCTGTCCTTATGCATGATGAAGAACTGGGAACCTGCAGAGTTTGGCATCTGAGATCTTGCCATGGAAATAACTCCTGCAGAATGCTTTAGATTGTTTTCAAATTGGTTGTATGAAAATTCTCCTTTGATAGAATATCCGGGACCACCCATGCCGGTTCCTTCCGGATCGCCGCCCTGAATCATAAAACCACGGATAACTCTGTGGAAGATCAGCCCGTCATAATAGTTTTTCTGAACTAAAGATATAAAGTTCTTTACTGTATTTGGAGCGATATCAGGATATAACTCCAGTTTGATAAGACCGCCATTTTCCATTTCAATAGTTACGATAGGATTCTTTTCTGCCATTTTATATACCCTTTCTGTAATCTGATATTTACAAAAGATAATTATATCATAGTTTAAATGGGGTGTCTAATGAAAATAAACCATCACCCATCCAGTATAACAATTCTGACAAACTTTATGAAATCATATCAGTTGTTTGGTATTTCAAAATAGTAATAACACAGTGATAAAAAATTGATAAATTGAATGAAATGAATTTAAAACAGTTGACAAATAAAATAAACAATAATAATATATGTTTATAAATATAGCAAATAATACAATGATATAAAGACAGTGGGAATAAGCCGGATTCTTCATAAATAAAGAAAGTTGTAAGGATATATCCTCAATCATCCTCAATCTGTCTCAGATATTGTGTGAATTATGGGAATGAATAATTCGAGATTTATGGCAGCGTTTTAAGTAAACTAGTTGTATGAACAAATATAAAGCGTTTTAAGTAAACTTGATGTATGATCAAATATCGATGGAAAAAAGAGAGATTAACTTCATATATTGCTTAGGCCGTAATATCAGGCAAGGTTTCAAGCTTAGATGACTAGTGAGAAAGGAATTGATTATGGAAGGAAAAAATAAGGATTTTAATATAAATGAGATGAAGCAGGGATATGCTTACGTGGAAGAGGAGGAGGGGAAATATATTTGCAGTTATTGCAAAAAGGAGTTTTACAAGGGGGAAGTATATCCTATCGGTGAACGTTTTTATGAGGCGGAAAAAGGAGCTATGCTTCATGTACACATGGAGCATGGGAAACCTTTTGAGCTTCTTATGAAGTCTGACAGCAAATATCTGACCTTAACGGATAATCAGAAGCAGATATTAACTCTGTTAGAAGCAGGACTAAGTGATAATGAAATTGCTAAACAGCTGGGGGTTACACCTTCTACTGTAAGGCATCAGAAATTTATGTTCAGAGAAAAAGCAAAGCAGGCTAAAATGTTTCTGGCAGTGTACGAGCTGGCCCTGGAACATAATACAGGCGGAGACAGACTGGTACCAATTCACTCTAAAGCAAAAATGGTGGATGACAGGTATATTACGACGGAGGAGGAAAAGGAGAAGATACTGGAAACTGCCTTCTCTTCTCTGAATCCTCTAAAGCTAAAGCATTTTCCTGCTAAAGAAAAGAAAAAGATTGTGATATTAAAAAAGATAAGTGAATCCTTCTCAGAAGGAAAACATTATAAGGAAAAAGAGCTTAATCAGATATTAAAAGATATCTATGACGATTATCCGACTCTTAGAAGATACATGATAGAATACGGTTTTATGGGCAGGACAGATGACTGCAGGGAATATTGGTTAACCCAGGGATAATTTAATAATCTGAAAATGCTGCAGTGAATCGCTTCAACTACAAATTAAGTATTACAAAATCAGAAATTTTATATCCACGAAAGGAGATAACATGGAAAATAAAATAAATAATAAATTAGAAATACCGGATAATTACAGGGAGATTATCAGTCAGTTCCTGGATGATAAACAGAGAATCAAATCATGGCCGGCTAAAAAGGATCGTAAAATTGCGGTACTGTATTACCTCAGTGAAAAATTTGAAGAAGAGGTTAAGTATACAGAAAAAGAAGTCAATGAAATTATCAAGAGGTGGCATACCTTTGAAGATTTTTTCCTGCTTCGCAGAGGACTTGTAGATATGAAGTTCTTATTGAGGGCAAGAGATGGAAGTGTTTACTGGAAAGAAAAAGAAACGGAAACAGTGTTATAGTTAAAGTTAGTACCAATCCTGTCAACTGAACGAAGAACTATAAAGGTATATTATAGTTGAAATAAGAAATAAAGAATAGAGAGGAACAATTAATTGAATTTAAAGTTAAATAAGATGTCTTCTCATTTCCTTGTTAAGCAATTTTCGGAAGAAGATATTTCATGTATATACGAAGTTTGCAGGCGAAATCCGACCTATTATCATTATCTAAAGACCAAGCCAACATTTGCAAATATAAAAGATGTTTTTACGGAACTACCCCCAAACAAGGCACTTGAGGATAAATTATTTATTGGTTTTTATAGTGAGAATCAACTAATTGCATTAATGGATTTTGTTGTTGGATATCCTGATATTCACACCGTATTTATTGGCTGGTTCATGATGAATAAAGAGTATCAGGGGAGGGGAACCGGAACAGAGATAATTACAGAGTTTCTCAATTATTTAAAAAAAGAAGGTTATATGTATGTTGAGCTTGGATATATAAAAGGGAACAGTGAAAGTGAGCAATTCTGGATTAGAAATAGTTTTAAACCTACAGGAGTTGAAACCAGTAAGGATAAATATAAAATTATATTTATGCGGAAGGAACTATAGATTATATAAATTTAAGGTGGTGAAACTCCATTATATTACAGCAACTAATTTGTTTATTTACAAGTAATTCCTTTATACGTTAATATTCTCGTGAAAAATGGTACTTGTGCTTATATTTGATTTCGTATATAATGTATGGGATTAAAAAATGGCACAGATGGGAGAAAACCATGGCAATTCAGAAACGAGCCCTAATAACATCCCAGGTGCAGATAGCACCTGGGATATTCAGTATGTGGTTAAAGGATGCAGAAATTGCGGCACAGGCAAAACCCGGACAATTCTTATCCCTGTATTGTAACAATGAGGACAGGCTGCTTCCAAGGCCTATAAGCATCTGCGAAATCAATGCAGGGGAAGGCTCACTGCGGTTAGTTTACCGTGTGGCGGGGAAAGGAACGGAGGAATTTTCAACGCTTAAAAAGGGTGATACTCTTCAGGTATTGGGACCTCTTGGCAATGGATTTCCCTTGGAGAAGAAGAAAGCCATTTTAATTGGAGGCGGAATTGGTATTCCTCCCATGCTTGAGCTGGCTAAACAGCTGGGGTGCGAGAAAAGCATTGTCTTAGGATATCGGGATGTTACCTTTATGAATGATAATTTTCAGCCTTACGGAGAAGTATATCTATCAACAGAGGATGGCAGCTATGGAGTAAAAGGCAATGTAATAGATGCCATCAGACGATATGGCTTAAAAGCAGACGTTATTTATGCCTGTGGTCCCACACCTATGTTAAAAGGGGTCAAAGCCTATGCAGAAGAACAGGGCATTGAATGCTATTTATCTCTGGAAGAAAGGATGGCCTGTGGTATTGGGGCATGTCTTGCATGTGTATGTAAGACGAAAGAAAAGGATCATCACACCAATGTACAGAATACACGGATCTGCAAAGAGGGACCGGTATTTGCAAGCAGTGAAATTGAATTGTAGCATATTCTGCTACAGATTGCTTTAGTTGAAGTTTAACGTTGCTTGCATTTACATGGGGTTTTGGAGTTTAAAGATAGCTTGCTTGCATTTACATGGGGTTTTGGAGTTTTAAAGATAGCTTGCTTGCATTTACATGGGCTTTGAGTTTAGATAACTTGCTTGCATTTACATGGGTTTTGGAGTTTAAAGATAGCTTTCTTGCAGTTTAAATGTGTATGATGTGAAAGTACAGACATGGGATAGGAAACAAAAGATATCCTGGTTTATATGTGTTATGGCACACAGATGGGAGATAATTATGTCAGATACAAAAGTAATCATAGCAGGTGTGGAATGGAAGAACCCCGTAACCACAGCTTCAGGTACCTTTGGCTCAGGAATGGAATTTGCTGATTTTGTTGATTTGAACAAACTTGGAGCGGTAACAACAAAAGGTGTTTCTTATGAGCCCTGGACCGGTAATCCGGTACCCAGAATTGCAGAGACCGGCAGCGGAATGCTCAATGCCATCGGTCTTCAGAATCCCGGTGTTGAGATGTTCATAAAAAGAGACCTTCCTTTTCTGAAACAATATGATACCAGGGTAATTGTAAATGTATGCGGTAAAACCACAGAGGATTATATAAAAGTTGTGGAAAGGCTTGGTGACACTGAGGTTGATATGCTGGAAATCAATATTTCCTGCCCCAATGTCAAAGAAGGCGGAATTGCTTTCGGACAGAATTGTCTTGCAGTAGAGGATATTACAAGGGAAGTAAAGAAATATGCCAAACAACCTGTAATTATGAAGCTTAGCCCCAATGTTACGGATATCAGGGAAATGGCCAAAGCAGCAGAAGCAGGCGGAGCAGACGCCCTTTCATTAATTAACACCTTAACAGGTACCAAGGTTGACATTTATAAGAGAAAGTTCGTATTAGCCAATGAGACCGGTGGTTTGTCCGGACCAGCAGTTAAGCCTGTAGCCCTGCGAATGGTAAATCAGGTTGCAAGAACAGTTAAGATACCTGTTATTGGAATGGGTGGAATTATGAACAGTGAGGATGCTGTTGAATTCCTTATGGCAGGTGCGACAGCAGTTGCAGTTGGTACGGCTAACTTCAGAAATCCTACAGCTACCATAGAAGTAATAGAGGGTATCAGCAAGTTCCTGGAACAGCAGGGGATTTCCGATGTAAAGGAAATCATTGGCTGTCTTAACAGATAAGCTTAGGTTTAGGATTAGAAAGGAACATAGGAAAATCGAAGCTATAAAATGTGCTGAGCTATACAAATCCATGATATGATAAAGTGAAGAATACACGTGATTTTTTTGCCGCCGTTGACGGCTGAATGGAGGATAAATGGAAAAATATAAGCAGGAATTTATAGAATTTATGGTAGACTGTGGTGTATTAAAATTTGGTGATTTCACAACAAAAAGCGGACGTAAGACCCCCTTTTTTATTAATGCAGGCTTTTATCGTACCGGTTCACAGTTAAGAAAATTAGGGGAGTATTATGCAAGGGCAATCGAATCAGCTTTTGGGCTTGATTTCGATGTTCTTTTCGGACCTGCTTATAAGGGAATACCGCTGAGTGTGGCAGCCTCTATGGCAATCAGTGAATTCTATCATACAGATATTCGCTATTGTTCCAACCGAAAGGAAGTAAAAGATCACGGAGATACAGGAATACTGCTTGGAAGCCCTATCTATGATAAGGACAAAGTTATTATTATTGAAGATGTTACCACAGCAGGGACTTCTATAGGTGAAACAATGCCTATATTAAAAGCTCAAGGCGAGGTATCTGTGCTGGGCCTGGTAGTTTCGGTAGACCGAATGGAAAGAGGACAGGGTGAGAAAAGTGCTCTTGCTGAGATTGAAGAAGTGTATGGAATTAAGACAACTTCTATTGTAACCATGGAAGAAGTAGTTGAACATTTATACAATAAGCCTTATAATGGAAATATCATAATAGATGATGCTCTAAAAAATGCTATTGATGCATATTATAAGCAATATGGAGCCAGCTGTTAAGTAATGTAAGCATAAGGAAAGGGCTGCAAAAGGCAGCGGTCAGGAGTCGGATATGAGTGAAAAAATCTATACTACCATGAAATCAGTAGGGGTAGGAAATATTGTAATTGGAATTCTTCTCATAGTCACTGGTATTACCAGCGGTGTCCTAGTGATTGTTAACGGCAGCAGATTACTAAGGAAAAAATCAGAGATTCTATTTTAAATTAGCAGAGTTTAAAAGCATAAGTAATCAAATGCACTCTGGAAAGACCTCCATGGTACGAGCCAGCGGGAGGTCTTTTTTTAAAAAATTTCAAAAAAGCACTTTACATTTACAAAAATTTCATTTATTATTAAGAATATCTTAAATTCTAAGTTTTACATCTTTTTTTCTATTTTCATCAAATGCATTCCTTCAAGCGAGGTGATAGATAATATGAGTTAACCAAAAACGGTTGTATTTTGACGTACCGTTTAATTTATATGCCGTAAAATAAGATATTTTGTTCTGTTGTACTGAAAGCCAGCTTATAACATCCAGAGATATGATAGCTATCAGCGAGCAGGAAATCGAATACTGATATGCAAGAAAGAGGTGGATTGGAAAACCAAAAGACTGTGAATGGAGGTTAACATGAAAATTGCTTTTTGGAGCAGCGCCAAGGGGAGTAATGGTGTAACCAGCAATTTGGCCTGTGTCAGTATTGCTATGGCCTTTGAGAATTCTGTTAAAACAATATTACTAGAAAATCATTATCAAAAAAATACACTGGCAGATATGCTCATTCACAGGCAAGAGAAAAGGAAGAACAGAAACACTGTTAATGTTAGCAGATATAAAGGGCTTGAGCATGTAATCAATCAACTGTCAAGAAATAGATACAACAGGTATTTTAACTACACAGATGTGGATACTGAGGAAAAAACTGATAACGAACATTGGGTGTTAAGAGATTCAATAGGCAGACACACTTATCTTACCTTGAAGGAAGATGAGAAACTTATAAAAGAAGCTTCTTTTGAAATTCTGATTAATTCTTTATATTATATCCCAATTGGGAATCAAATCAATGAATTTGTCTTTGACTATATCCTGAATGAAAATATCCTGAAAATTCTATGGGCAAGTGAGATTTTTGCAGGTTACACCTTTATTGACACTTCTAATATTAATCATATGAGTTCTAAAATCATATTGGATAAAGCAGATCTTGTAGTAGTAAATCTGATACAGGAAGAAGATCTGATTGACCAGTTCTTTCGAAATTATTCCTCCTTACTTTCAAAGAGTATTATACTGTTAAGTGAGTTTAACTACAATTCTTTAAAATCAGATACGCTTTCGGGAAAATATCCTATTCAAACCTCAAAAATTATCCCTATCCCCTATAACATGGAATATAATCAGGCCGTACAGCAGGGTGCAATCGTAGAATTTATGACCCGCAATTACGGCTGCAAGAAAGACAACCCTAATTATGAGTTTATCAGGGCAGTAAAACGGGCGGTATTTGTAATTCACGAAGAATTAGATAACAGACAGAAAGGATTAGTGAATGAGTAAAAGATTAAAAAGGCCTCTTTCCGTGAAGGAAATTGCAAAACGCATTGCAGCAGGACTTTTATGCATTATATTGCCTGCAGGTATCTTTACCGGATATTTAAAGGTAAAGAGTATTTATGAAGACCGGATTGAAATAATGTCTGAGGCTTTACAGCAGTATACTGTAACGGTTTATGTGGCATCTGCTGAGATTAAAGCCGGAGATATAATAACCGGAACAACGGTGACAGTTACTGAGACTTTATCAGGACAGGATAAGAAGAATTTTATGTCTGAAACTGATATAGGGCATAAAGCACTTGTAGATATCCCGGCAGGGACGCATATTCTTAAAAATATGATAGCGGAGGAAGCCATGGGTGACAGTAAAAGAGAAGTGGAGTTCTCTCTTAATCTGGCAGGGGAGAATATAAAAGAAGGGGATTATACAGACATTCGTCTGCGTTATCCAAACGGTGAAGATTACATCGTTGTCAGCAAGAGCTGCATCAGCCGGATTGATATGGTGAAGGGATATCTATATCTGAATTTGTCACCGGATGAAATACATCTGATGTCTTCTGCTTTGGTAGATTGTTTTCTAAAGTCAGGTACTTATTTATATACCACAAAATATATTGCAGCCTCCTATCAGGAGTCCTCCTTTGTTACCTATACCCCTAATGAAGATGTGCTAAGTCTGATACAGCAAGATCCTAATGTATTGGAAGCAGCCAGAGATTACCTGAGTGAAGGAAAGCGTGCAGGGTTGGAAGAAAGGCTGGAAACCTATTATGAAAATTATAGCAGTACCCGGGACGAAGCTACGGATAATAATAGGAATAACAAGGAAGCTGCTGATGCTTACCAGTACATAACGGGAAAGGAGAGCACTTCCGAGGGGATAGATTATCTGGAGGGAGACAATGGTGGAGAGAAATATCAGGCAGATGACAGCTACGAGGTAGAGTATGCAGAATGAGATAAAAACATTAGGTTTTGCTGGAATCTACAGTTACGATCTGATATTTTACCTGGCGGTATTTTTAAAAACCCTGGATAAAAAAGTATTGCTTGTGGATAATTCCCCCTGTAAAGCGTTAAGTTATTGTATGCCAGCGGCAAAAGGAATGGAAGAAGATATATTTTACTGCTCTGAAAGGCTGGAGCTGTGTAAAGACACAAATATAGAAAAAGTTCATGACGAGTATGATTATATACTGATAGACTTTGGAATGAATCTAAACCATAAGGATATAACTCATACTGATTATCGTTTCCTGGTTACAGATACGCGAATACATAATCTTGAGGCCTTAAAGAGATTTAGCAAAGAAGATCAGGACTATTATCTGTTGGTCAGGGACATTGTGAAAGGAATAAATGAAACGTATCTTCCTATGCTGCTGGATCACAAAGGGCTTAGGGGGAAGAAGAACTATTATTTATACCTGGAAGAAACGGACAGTGAAGCTTGCAGTGTACTGCAGTATTACCACAGCTTTAATTATAAGAAGCTTTCGCCGGGGATTAAGTTGCTGCTCAGAGAGCTGCTTTTTGAAATAAACCTTACAGATTTAAAAGCTATAAAAGAAGCCACTAAGAAAATAAGAAAGGGAGGGATTTAATGCATGTGGTATTTTGGAGCCCGGTAACCGGACAGACAGGTACAACCTCTTCTCTGGCAGCAATAGCCCTGACGGCAGCATATCAAAGTAAGAAAAAGGTACTTCTGACTCAGACACATTATGGCAACAGAGAGCTGGAAGAAATTCTCCTTGGCAGCAATCAGACGGATGAAATATATCAGAATATAGGCTTAGATTCATTGGTAAGGCTTATTAGGACTCATAATCTGACGGTTGGAACTGAAGCAGTGCAAATCATGAAGGATTATATCATGAGCCTTGGTAAGGGCGGGATTGATCTGTTATGCGGTACCAGAAATCATTATGGAGCTGAACAGGAGGAACTGTTAGAATATCTGCCCTTTATTTATAACAGTTTAGAGGAAGAATATGATTTAATACTCACAGACACATCCTTTGGAAATAACAGATTATCACAGCATCTGTGGAAAGAAGCAGATATACTTGCTGTGACTTTGAACCAGAATATATCGGTAATAAGGAATACCCTTAAGGAGTATCAATTTCCTCTGGAAAAGACAATATTTATACTTAACAATTATCACAGCAGTTCCGCATATAACCTGAGAACTCTGGAAAAGCATTATAAAGATTTTAAAGGCAGACTGTATGCTATTCCACATTTAACAGCCTTTATGGATGCAGTTTCTGACAGAGATTTAATGAACTTTTATTTAAAACATATGTCCTTAAGCAATGCAGGGGAAAGGAAAGCTTTCTTTCAGAGGGTTTATAAACTGACAGAAGTACTGCTTAGGGAGCAGGACAAGGGAGGTAAAGGTTATGTTACTTAACTTTTTTATTATCCTACTGCTGATTACAGGGATGGCCGTATTTGCAGCTTTAAGCCTGAAACCGGACAGGAAAGAAGCAAAGCGGACTGACAATTACTCTGTCGAAGAAATCATAAAGACAGTAGATTGTGTATTTGCGGGAATCCTTGATAAAGATTTCAGGAGCTTAAACCTTAACCAGAAAGAAACTATGAAACGAGAAAATATTAAGAAGCTTATAAAGAAGTGCCTTAAGAAATCTGCGGAAGGTGATGAGGAGGCGAAGGCATATATTAAGGATTACATAAAAGAAATTCTTCTGCATAAAGTAATGCTGAACGAAGAGAACGTAGAGAAAGTCATTCCTTTTGATAATGCAGATAAGCTGTCTGGAGAGGATAAATTCGAGATATTGCTGCAGCTGTATTATAAAGAATACAGGAAAGACGGGCTTCGAATGTTTCTTGAAAAGAATCACCTGGATACAGTATATATCATTACCAATATTGATTTGGAGAGGGCATATTTTAAAGAAATAACTTACCTGTCTTTTGAGGATAAGATAGAGATAATAGCCCAGAGAGTGTATCAGCAGTACAGAGGGTTTGGCATAATAGACAGGTTAAGGGAGATGAAGCTCGATGGTGTTTCAGCAGGTATTTCAGCAGGAAATCTGTCAGGGAATATTCCAGGAAAGACAGTTTTCTTTGAAGGAGGGCTGACTGCTAAAAAGATAGAAGATAAAGATAAGTATGATTCTGGTATAAAAGCGGAGGAGAGTCTGCTTGATGTGTGGATATTCTTCAAAGGAAGAACCATAAGGCTTGATTTTCTGCGATTTCCTTCGGAAAGAGAACTTATACGTGTATGCAAAAGTATATACCGGCATAATAACCCCGGTTTCTTAAGCGAAACCAGAGGGTATCTTGTAAATGACATGAAGGACGGCTCAAGGGTAGTAGTATTCCGCCCGCCCATATCAGTAGGCTGGGCATTCTTTGTTCGGAAACATGACAATATAACTGCTATGGACATAAGTAAGGTATTAAAGGAGGAAGGCTCGGATCAAGTAATTGAACTTCTTAAGTGGATGGTTAAAGGATGCCTTTCCATTGCCATTACAGGAGAAATGGGGAGCGGTAAAACAACCTTGTTAAAACTACTGATACAGTATATTGAAGAAAGCTATCCAATTCGTGTCTATGAGCAGGTCTATGAGCTTAATCTAAATAAAGCCTATCCAAAACGTAACATACTGTCATTAAGAGATAGTCCTGAAGTTTCAGGACAGGATATTTTAAATGTTATGAAGAAAACTGACGGCACAGTTCTTATATTAGGAGAGGTTGCATCACATGAAACTGCCAATTACCTTATTGAAATCTCTCAAATTTCGAAAATGACTCTATTTTCCCATCATGCGGAGACCACACAAGATTTGATTTCTTATTTTAAGATTTCACAGCTTAGAGAAGGAGGTTTTCACAAGGAAGACCTGGCGGAATATCAGGCAGCCAATGCCATAAATATTGACATTCATATGGAGAATAAAAACGGTCACCGCTATATCTCAAGAATAACCGAGATAATCCCTTATTATAAGAAGGACTTACCCGGCGGACTGGTAGAAGCAACCCAGGAATATTATAAAAGAAGGACAAGTCCGGTGACATTTGAAACAAGGGATATCCTGTCCTTTAGAGAAGGCAAGTATGTCATGCAGAAAGGCTTTTCTGATAAAAGCAAGGAACATATCCTTTATAATCTAGGGGAATCAGAAAGACAGGAATACAGAGAATTTATAAAGGGAGGAGGAACCTTACAGAATGGATAATATTTTTATGATTCGTTTGGCAGCGGGACTTTTGGGTGTTTTTGTACTGATTATATTTTTTCTGATATTTCTGCTAAGAAAGCAAATTGAATACAGAGGGACTTATAGCATCTTTCTGAAAGATAGAACAAAAGTCAGCAGGGACTATTGGTATGTGCTTTACGATTTACTGAGCAGAATAATTTTAATAAGGGTTTTTATAAAAAGTCTGAAGGAAAGATACGCTGTTCTCTATCCCGGTGAAGTGAGGTTAATAGAGAAAAAAGCTGTAAAAGTAACAGTTAAGCTCTGGTGCATCGATATTACCATTTTAGTGATACTGCTTCTTTTTGGAGGGACCTGGTATTATCTATGGTTATCGGTATTTTATTTATATGTTGCAGGTAACAGTATCGTATTCTGGGAAGAGGGAAGAGAGAGGAAGAAGCTGCTGGAACAGTTTGATATATTTCTATGCGAGGTAAGAGAATATTATCAGAGCCACGGGATACTTGATGAAGCTGTCTATGAAGCTATGCAGAATACAGATAAACCCTTGAAACTTCATGCCGGCTGTATTTATGATATACTTACTTCCTCTGAAAGTGAAAGAAAGAAGGAGGAGTATCTTAGTTATGTTCCCGATAAATTCATAAAAACCTTTCTGGCACTTTGTCTGATAATCAATACATATGGAGATACAAAGACTGAAGAAGGAAGATCATTGCTGCTGGTCAATATTGCTCATTTAAGGCAGGAAATCCATATGGAAATATTAAAACGAAGCAAAATTCAATATCTTTTCTCTGGTCTTACCTTTGTAACGGTACTTCCTGTGCTGTTTTTAAAAGCTATTGAGAACTGGGCTGTTATAAGTTTACCGCAGCTTATTAATTTTTACAGGGGAACAGCAGGAATTCTATTAATGGCTGTAATATTTCTCATTACCTTCTTTTCTTATCAGTTGCTGATGGCTCTCAGAGAAGAAAGAAAGACGTCTCAACGAGAGGCAGTTTTATTGGAAGCTTTAGAGAACAGGGAAAGTATCAGGCAGATTCTTGATTCATACCAATATAAAAATTATGGGAAGCTGCTAAAGAAACAAGAATTCTTAAGACTGCATGGTGAGAATCTTGGGGTCAGGCAGTTTATCTTAAAAAGCGTGCTTTTTAGTATTGCTGGCTTTCTAATCTGTAGCTTATTATCTTTTTATATTCATGGTGCTAACAGGAAATTGGAGCTGACCAGGAATATTAACTATTCAGACAGTGCCATACCAGAAGAGAAAGCTATGGCTTTGTCTTTGGCGGTAATAAATTATACCAATAAATTTCTTGGCAGTAATATTACACCTGAGGAGATTACCAGGATAGTTGAGAAAGAGGCGAAAATTAATGATAAATACCTTCAAAGAATGGCTTCTGAGGACATTTATGCAAGATTAAAGGCCATTGAAAAGGAGTATTTTAAGTGGTATGAGCTTCTGGCAGCATTTCTTACAGCTTGGGGATTTTACTATATTCCAAGTTTTAGACTGTTACTGCTAAAGAAAGTAAGGCAACGGGATATGGAGGATGAGGTATTTTCCTTTCAATCCATAATAGTGATTCTTCGTAATATCAAGAGAGCAGATACGGAAATTATAATAGAATGGATGGAGGAATTTTCTTATATCTTTAAAAGTTCTGTCAGAGAATGCAGCAGAAAGTTAAGCATCGACGAAAGACAAGCTCTTGAGGAATTAAAGGAGAAGGAACCTTTCAGACCTTTTTGTAAAATAGTTGATGGATTACAGAGCAGTGATAAGCTTGGAGTTTACAAAGCTTTTGAGGATGCGGAACAGGAAAGGAATAACTATATTGATAAAAGAGCTCTAGACAATGAAATCGCCATACAGGATAAATCTATATTGGGTAAAACTATTGCTTTTGTACCTTTTATTCTGACGGTGGGTCTGTATCTGATTCTTCCTTTTGTTACAGAAGGACTTAGGATGTATAAAGTCTATATGGAACAGATAAATGGGATTGGTGGGTAGATTTCTGTGTTAATGCGTTAAGTGTTAAAGGTCAGGGGGTTGGAAGGGGACGGCAAATTGTATAAAAAAGAAAAAACTCATGCTTCGATTACAAGGTATAAGAAGTCCTAATTCTCTGGATATTTTGCGCTTGACATATGATAAATCAGATAACTCGCTTCGCTCAGACAATCTGCTTTATCATATAGCGCAAAATATCCAGAGAAAAGGACTTCTAATACCTTTTCATAGGCGCATTCGTTCTTTCTTTTTTATACAATTTGCCTGAAATCCTATGAAACAAGACTTTTAGCATTTGGTAGTCATTTAGTAATGGAACCAGCCATTTGGATCAAATTTAATTAAAGGATGTGTCCGAGAAAAAGGGAACAATAGATGAACAGTGTCAATAATTTAGGATATATTTAGTAAGAATGTCTGAAGGACAGGTACCACTAAATAATGTGTCCACTGTTATGGGGCATTATAAATGGAACAAAAAGAGGAAAAAAATGCAAGTAAAAGATGAAATAAAAATAGAAATAAAAATGGAAGCAAAAACAGTAAGCAAAAATAAGAGCATAGAACAAAAGTAGAAGCAAAAGAATAGCAAACTAAAAAGCAAAACAGAAATTCGAAACGGAAATGCGAAACAGAAATACGAAACAGAAATGCGAAACGGAAAAGCAAAACAGAAATGTAAAACAGGAAAGCAAAGCAGAAATGTCAAACAGAAAAGCAAAACAAAAAAGCAAAACAGAAATGTAAAACAGAAATGTAAAACAGAAATGTAAAACAGAAATGTAAAACAGAAATGTAAAACAGAAATGTAAACAGAAATATAAAACAGAGATGCAAAACAGAAATGTAAAATAGAAATGCAAAAACGGAAAAGCAATAACAGAAAAGCAATAGCAGATAAGCAGTAATAAAAGCATAGAACAAAAAGTGGAAGTAGAAGCAGAAGTAGAAGCTAGAAGTAGAAGCAAAACAGAATCGAAATAGAATAATAAATAGAAGCAAAAATAGAAAACGAAAAAAGGAGATATTAAAATGGAAAATGCATTAAAAGGTTTAATACTTGCGGCAGGAGTAATTATTACTTGTTTAGTAGTAGGATTGGGTTTTTACATAAGCAGGGAGGCTAATGCAGCTGCAACAAATGGCACAGGGCAGATCAGTCGTATGAACAAGGAATTTGCTGAATCTGACAAGGTCATGTATGATGGACTGGATGTTACAGGTAGTGAGGTTATCAATGCAATAAATAAATTTAAAAATGAAGATATCGCAGTCAAGGTTACAACGAAGAAATCTGTTGTTTATTATAATCGCCTGCTCTCTGATTCAGACAGTAAGATTGGGGAAGTAAGCTCTGCCTCTGTCAAGGACACACAAACTATCACCAGTAATTTTTACATCAATCAGAAAGCCCAGTTTACAGGTGCTATATTAAGGGATTCTAATTCAACTATTATCGGTATTTCCTTTATACAGAAGTAATTATGGAACAGTTAAATAAATTCCTCACCATGGGGACTAATGTAATTTTGTTCTGTATGGCTGTCAGTTTATTATTGCTAGGTTCTGAGCAGATCAATAACAGTATACGGCTGCTTAAAGCTTCTGTGTTCAGACAGAATATTATCAGGGAGCAGGAACTGCAGAATACTTCGGTAGAGGACGGTAAGCTGACAGCCACTAAAGGAGAAATTATTGGTACTTTACTTGACGATATGGAGGTTAACCTGGTAATTGACGGAACGGCCTACACAAAGGAAATATTTCAACCGGATTTTTTTGATTATACGGTTATTAAAGAGGGAGTTTATCTTAAGGAATATACCTTGGACGGTAATGGGCATATAACAGAGATAAGCTATACTTACATGGAGGAATAAGGACAGGAGGCAGTTGAATGGACACTTTTGGAAAAGTAGTTGCCATATTTGCAGGAGTTACATTATTGTTTATAACACCCCTGATCTATATGGCTCAGAAACAGGATTCTATCAGTCAGCTGTATGTAACCCAGGAAACAATACGCCTTACAGACAATATAAGAATGTCAGGAGTATTAACACAGAATATGTACAAAGATTACATTGAAAGAATAGATAAAACCGGTAACATATATAATCTGGAGATTTTACATGCTCATAAAAGAGTTGCTCCTGCTTATGATGAAATCACGGATACAGTCCTGGAAACGGTCGATAGTTATTTTTATAATACCTATGAAGAGGAAATTTATAAGGCTTTTGATGAAGGAAAAGATTATTATTTTGCACAGGGTGATTACATATCCATTAAGGTCGTAAACCGTAATAAGACCATGGCAGGAAGAATAGTTTCTTCTCTATCCAGAGGAAATAACAGTGAGGTTTCCATACTGGTTACCTATGGGGGAATGATTCGAGATGAAACTGAGTGAGCTTTGCCTTGTTTTTCTTGTAATTATAATAATAGTCTTTAGTATACTGGATATTCGGTTTCAGCAGCTGGGAGCAGTGGCAGAGAAGACCAATGCCTATAATACGGCTCTTGATAATGCAGTGGATGACGGATGTTTCTATTTGGTAGAAGCTGACAGCAGCCGTAAGCTGTTTACTAATAAGGAAAAAGCAGTGGAGCAGTTCTTCTCCTCCCTGTATGCTAATTTTGGGGTAATGGGTCAGTCTTTTCAGGAAGAGCAGCTTAACAGATATATACCTGTAATATTGGTTACAGACAGAGACGGATTTTATATATACTATACTGCAGAGATTTTATCGGGTAGTGAGAAGAAGCTTGATAAAAGATGGAGTGAGATGCTTCACTATTTATATGAAGATGACCTTTATGTTATAAAGTTTACTATGGGAGATGAAATTATACTGTTTGAGAAGGAAAGCATGGAAATATTAGAGGGAGATTATAGAGATATCAGAGCTTTGACTGAATGCAGCTTACTAAAGGATGATGGCGCCTTTGAAAGGATACGAAGAAAGACGATTACTCAGTCAATCAGTAAGAATATGAACCTCTATATCAATTACTACAACAGTATTGCTTCGGATTTTGGAATAACCTATGAGTTCTGGCTGCCTGAGATTGATAGAACAGATTGGGACAGAACAATAGACGATGTAAGTCTTTTTGTACTCTTTCAGGGCTACCCGTATAATGCAGCTGCCCTTGATACCTATAACCGCTATGTCTTTGGTGGTGCAAGGATATCGAAAGCTAAGGTATTCTACATAACAGGAAAGCTTGGGAAAAAGTATTATCACAGAGAGAATTGCGAGGAGGTATTAACCGATAAGGGCATACCCTATTATACAAAAGAGGAATGCGCTAAAGAGGGGGCATTCCCCTGCAATAAGTGCATTCCATAATAGACCAATAATATATTTAAAGATAGGATTTATTCTTGAGTGATATGTTCAAGATTGCTTTCTGCTACAGGAATACTATCAGGATTCTCCTGGGGGAAATTATCAGATAGAGTGTTCATGCTGTCTGCTGAATCAGAATTTTCCGGCATAAGTACAATATGTACTTTATCGATTCGGTTCTTCATGACGGCATCAACCGTGTAAATAATATTGTCTTCCGTAATACTCTCGCCGACTTCCGGCAGGTGGTCCAAAAGATATATTAAATGTCCTGCTATAGAATCATAGTCATCTGATTCAAGGTCAAGATCCAGAGCGTCATTTATCTCATCCAGTTTCGTATTTCCATCTACAATATATTCCGTATCAGATATTTTGCGAATACTGTCTTCTTCATCCGCATCATATTCATCACGAATTTCTCCAACGATTTCTTCCAGCAGATCCTCCAGTGTGATAAGACCGGTAGTCGTGCCGTATTCATCGAGTACGATGGCCAGGGATACATAGTTTTTACGCATTTCCTTTAACAGTTCTGTGGTTTTCTTGTATTCATAAGTAAAGTAAGGTTCTCTCATTATATCTTTTATCTGAAATTCTTCTTTACTGCCCTGGTAAAAGAAAATATCTTTTAAATTCAGTATACCTATTACATTATCTCTGGATTCACTGTAAACTGGCATTCGGGTGTATTTATCCCTGGAATAAAGCTCCACTAATTCATCATAAGATAGGGAAACTTCTGCAAATACCATATCCACACGGGGAACCATAACATCTTTTGCCATGGAATCACCGAAATCCACTACATTGGTTATCATCTGTTTCTCTTCCATCTCGATAACACCTTCTTCATGGCTTACCTCAACAATGGAACGAAGTTCATCCTCAGTAATAACAGAGGCTTTTTCACGGGTGTTGACATGAAAAATCATTAGAATGAGAGAAGATATTCTTGTAACCAGAAAGGTAAGCGGAGACATAATTCTGATAAAGAGTAAAAGCAGGCGGCCAAAACGAAGGACAAATTTCTCAGAATCCATCTCGGCCAGTGTATTGGGGATCATTCTTGCAAATATCAACATAACAAAGATAAGTGCGGCTATTATTATCACAACGCCTGCAGAAGTAAAATGATCAAGGGCAAGAGAGGTAGCTAGTGATGATATGGACAGGTTAATAATTACATTGCCTATAAGTATTGTATTCTGCATTCTAGCCGGTTTCTCCAGTAAATCATTCACCAACCTGGCTTTCTTATTGCCTTCTTCAGAAAGACTGCGGATGCGCAGCTTGTTAACAGTAGAAAAAGCAGTTCTTGCTGACGAAAAAAATATGGATAGCAGTAATAAAACACCTAATATTATCATACGCGTGACTTCACTCGAGTCCAAATAATCATCTCCTATTCTGTAAGGCGGCATTATATTCAAATCAATTAGCATAATTGATATCAATCTTATCATATATAAAAATTATATAAAATTATACAATAAAAAATGCCGGGTCAATAAAATAAATTGGTTATAAGTTACAATTGGAAAAATAAATAAACAAGGTAAATTTTACATGAAAAGAAGGGGATTGTCAATATAAACACCAGATACGGAAGAGATTACGTGGCAAATAGGACTATTTTCTTAATAAGTGTTAAGATTTTGTTATAATATCAAAATAACTATTGTGCAGAATGAAAATCCGGTGTAAAATCACTTATGGTGTTTAAAGTTCTGTCGAATTGGATCGAATGAAACTGGACACCTGGAAGCTTATTAGTCAGTTTTATGACAGGAGACGTTAATGAGAAAAAAATCACATATCTCTTTGGCTGGATATTTATTAGACAGTATGAACATCAATGAGCTTTTTCAACATAGGAAAGCATTTTACTACGGCAGCATATTACCGGATATTAAGCCATCTTTTCTTACCAAAAGACATACCATAGAAGAGACCTTTGATATACTGACAGAGGAAATTATTAAGATAACCGATGAATTTCAAGTTCACAAAGGAATCAACAGGTATTTTACAAGACATTTAGGTGTTGTAACACATTATATAGCTGATTATTTTACGTATCCCCATAACAGCATATTTACTGGAAGTATCAAAGCACACTGTGGATATGAAAAAAAACTTATAACAGCATTAAAAGAGTATGTTAAAAGCGAAGATGCTGTGAAAGCCCGAGCAAAGAATTTTCTGTTTGCAACGGTGGAAGAAATATTGAAGTTTATTAAGGAAATGCATGCTGAATATTTAAAGGTAGCTAAGAAGGTTGCGGTAGACTGTGTATACATCGTAGAATTATGTCATAAAGTAGTAGATGGAATTCTGCAGATTTTTGAAATGAATTTGAAAGCCCTGACTCAGATAGAAGCGGCATAATAGAAAGATATACAAAAAAGTCCTGGAAGAAATGTGTTAACAACATTTCTTCCGGGACTTTTTCAAGCATTTATTTTTGTCATTGACGTCCGCTCCTCACCAAATAAAGCAAGTTCAGAGCCGTCAATTTAAGCACTTTTTTTAGTTATTGTCGTCCTCACGGTCAATCTGCATAACCTGTCTTTTTCTTGCGAATTCATCGTTATCCAGATACTCATCGTAGGTTGTAACCTTATCGATAAGACCATTAGGAGTAATTTCAAAGATACGGTTAGCTATGGTCTGAACAAACTGATGGTCCTGGGAGGTAAAAAGGATAACTCCGGAGAATTTCATCAGACCATTATTTAATGCAGTTATGGACTCCATATCTAAATGGTTGGTAGGTTCATCCATAATAAGCACGTTAGAACCAAGAATCATCATTTTAGAGAGCATTACTCTAACACGTTCTCCACCGGAGAGAACATTAACCTTCTTAACCCCTTCTTCACCTGCAAAGAGCATTCTTCCAAGGAAACCTCTTACGTAGGTAACGTCTTTCTCAGGAGAAAAAGGCATAAGCCAGTCAACAATGATATCCTCTGAGGCAAACTCTTTTGTATTATCTTTCGGAAAATAGGACTGGCTGGTGGTAATACCCCATTTGTAGGTTCCTTCATCAGGCTCCAGTTCCCCTGCAAGTATACGGAAAAGTGTAGTTGTTGCTAGTGTATTTGGACCAACAAAAGCAGCTTTATCATCATGGGTAATGGTAAAGGAAATATTATCCAGCACCTTCACGCCATCAATGGTCTTTGACAGATTTGTTACAGTCAGAACTTCATTTCCTATTTCACGGAAAGGCCTGAAATCAATATATGGATATTTACGGCTGGAGGGACGTATATCATCCAGTTCAATTTTCTCAAGAGCCTTCTTACGGGAAGTAGCCTGCTTGGACTTAGAGGCATTCGCGCTGAATCTCTGGATAAATTCCTGTAATTCCTTGATCTTATCTTCTTTCTTCTTATTTGCTTCTTTCATCTGCTTAACCATTAACTGGCTGGATTCATACCAGAAATCATAGTTACCGGCATAAAGCTGAATCTTTGCATAGTCGATATCAGCAGTATGTGTGCAGACTTTATTTAAGAAATAACGGTCATGGGATACCACAATTACGGTATTTTCAAACTGAATAAGGAACTCCTCCAGCCATCTGATCGCTTCCATGTCCAAATGGTTAGTAGGCTCATCTAACAGCAGGATATCAGGATTTCCGAATAACGCCTGCGCAAGGAGAACTTTCACCTTCTGGTTACCGTTTAATTCGCTCATCATCTTATAATGAAGCTCTGTCTCAATTCCTAATCCGTTTAACAGAGTAGCAGCATCGGATTCTGCTTCCCAACCGTTAAGGGTTGCGAATTCCCCCTCCAGTTCACTTGCCCTGATACCGTCTTCTTCTGTAAAATCTTCTTTCGCATAGATGGCATCTTTTTCTTTCATGATGTCATACAGAACCTGATTACCCATAATTACAGTATTTAATACATCATACTGGTCATATTTAAAGTGGTCCTGCTGCAGGAAGGAAAGACGCTGTCCGGGAGTGATGATTACATCCCCCTTTGTAGGCTCTAACTGTCCGGAAAGAATCTTAAGGAAAGTAGATTTACCGGCACCGTTGGCACCTATTAAACCATAACAGTTTCCTTCTGTGAATTTGATATTTACATCTTCAAATAAAGCTCTTTTTCCAAGCCTTAAAGTAATGTTACTTGCCTGAATCATTTTTAATCCTCGCATATCCCTACTGGAACAGGGATATTGCCACAATTTATATTAGTTGAAAGAAGCAGTATGTGGCATCCTTTCTCTGTGAAATATTTCCTTTCAACTGAAGCTTCGGTCACTGTGTTTTGCACATTCACTTCTATTTTATCGTATAATCATTATTTTGCAAGCATTTTCTTACAAGCAGACATTTTCATTTGCTACAGGCAGACATTTTCATTTGTTACAGGCAGGCATTTTCATTTGTTACAGGCAGGCATTTTCATTTGTTACAGGCAAATGTTTTCATTTATTACAAGCAGACATTTTCATTTGCTACAGGCAGGCATTTTCATTTGTTATAGGCAGACATTTTCATTTGTTACAGGCAGAATATTTTCACTTGTTACAAGCAGGCATTTTCATTTGTTACAGGCAGATGTTTTCTTTTGTTACAAGCAGACATTTTCATTTGTTACAGGTAGAATATTTTCACTTGTTACAAGCAGACATTTTCATTTGTTACAAGCAGACATTTTCATTTGTTACAGGCAGACATTTTCTTTTGTTACAAGAAGACATTTTCATTTGTTACAAGAAGACATTTTCATTTGCTACTAGCAGACATTTTCATTCTTGTATTTTAAGCTGGTATTATTGATACACTTCTTTGAATGGTTCCTGAAATTATTGGCATATTGAGAGTTCTTAAAACCTGTTTATTTAAATGTAAGGAAAGTGTAAGATAAAATAAATTGAATAAATTCCATATAATGGATAGAATTAAGAGGAAACATATAAGGACAAGTATTTATATGTTGTAAGGTGTTCAGTAATTAATCAGTTTTATTCCAAACTGATTTTAGATTGGAGGATTATTTGGAAACAGTATTAAAAGTAGAGAATCTATATAAACGACTGGGTAAAAGGCCTATTATAAAGGGAATTTCATTTTCGGTACAGGAAGGTGAAATATTTGGATTTTTAGGCCCGAATGGTTCAGGAAAGACGACAACAATAAAAATGCTGGTAGACTTGATTTCTATGGATACCGGAAGCATCACTATCATGGGAAATAATTTAAAGGCAGAAAGAGAAAAAGCCCTTGCATATGTAGGTGCCGTGGTGGAATCACCGGAGCTGTACAGTTATCTGTCAGGATATGAAAATCTGGCACAGATAGCACGAATCAGAAAAATCTCAAAGGAACGTATAGCAGAAGTAGTGGAACTGGTAGGTTTATCAGAACGTATAAAGGATAAGATGAAGAAATATTCATTGGGAATGAAACAACGCCTTGGACTGGCAGCAGCCCTTTTATCGGAACCAAAGCTCCTTATTCTGGACGAGCCTACCAATGGTCTGGATCCCAACGGAATTATTGAACTCCGTAATATACTTAAAAGACTTGCCAGAGACAAAGGAATGGCGGTGTTCGTTTCCTCACATATATTAGGAGAAATTCAACAATTATGTGATACGGTTGCTTTTATTGAGAGCGGTGTAATAACTTCCGTTGAGAGTATGACAACCGTGCATCAGACATATGTGTATATCCTGGAGGCAGAGAAAACGGAAGAAAACCGTAGCTTACTTCTTACCATAAAGGGAATCGGGAATGTAAAAGAAGTGGAAGATGGATACACCCTAGAACTGGAAGGAAGAAAATCCAGTGATGTCTTAAAGGATATCATTAACGCAGGAATTGATGTCCAGACTTTCTCCAGGCACTTAAAAGAATTAGAAGAGAGATATCTGGAATTGATAAAAGGAGGTATCCGCTAATGTTTGGAGGACTTTTTGTTAATGAAGTAATTAAGCTGTTTACCAAGAAAAAGACCTATATAATATGGGGATTGTTTATCATATTGTGTGCCATTTTAGTAGTAGTAAACGAAACTGCGGAAAAGAATTATTTACGATACAGCAGCCCGGAAGCACAGCTTGAAAATCTTACTGCCGAGCTTAAGAATCAGGAAAGCTATCTTGCAAGCCTTAAAACCGATACAAGCTTATCAGAGGAGGAAAAACAACTCTATGAAGTACAGGGCAACAGTTATTTGGAAAGTCTGAAAGAGCAGATTGCTGCCGCTAAAGCTTCACTTACTGCTGCGGAAGGTACGGACTGGCGTGATAATCTTAGGCAGCAGATTGAAGAGCAGAAGAAAACCCTGAACGAGACAGAGGATTCGGCTTCTAAGAAGTATCAGGCCAGGGAAATTGAAAAGCTTCAGATGCATCTTGATAATAATATTCCTTTAGACGACTCCAACTATAATACCGGGATTAATTATTATGTACTTAGTATAACGATGATTGCTGCAAGCTTCTTAGGCTTTGGTTTGATTATGTTTAATGGAGATAATGTTTCAAGCGAATATAATCCTGGCACTCTTAAGTTTCTGCTTATTCAGCCGGTTTCCCGAATAAAAGTACTGCTCAGCAAGTTTCTGGTCATGGTACTCAGTTCAGCCTTACTGATAATGATAACGCAGTTTCTGTTTTTTATAGGTGTTGGTCTTGTAAAAGGTTTTGGAGGTTTTAACAGGCCGGTTTTAGTAGGTCTTAAATACGAATATATCTTTAGTAACGGGCAGAAGTATTTAACAGAGATAACCGGCAGTGGTTATTATATACCTTTATGGCAGTATTTGCTTAAAGCATTATTGCTGCAGTTTTTGTTTCTGATAGTGATGGTAACCTTTATACTTTTGATTTCTACTATATCTAAGTCCAGTGTTATCGCAATGACAGTTCTGATCTGTACCATATTGGGAGCCAACATTGTTTACAGCTTATCAGCAACCTATCGAAAAATATCACCGTTCATTTTTCTGCACTATTCTAATATTGATGATATTATTACCGGACGAGCGGTGCTTAGAACTTCCTCTTTCTTATTTACGGGACAGACGGTTATCATTGTGTCAATCCTATCGGTAATTCTTTTCCTGGGAGCATCACTTTGGGTGTTTAAAAAGAGGGATATTCAGATATAGGGAGAGTTATTTTGGTTGTAGGTTTTTGGTCTAAATTAGCAGCATTAGGTTATTGATGCTTAGTCTTGCGAAAGGCTTTATCGAGGGATGTTTTTATTGGTAAACAGGAAAATATTTACCTGAAGTTAATAACCATAATTTACGTATTTTTATATTCTTTATTTTAAATTGTATAGTCCTATAAACTCACTGTAGTATAAGTTGGATTTATAATGATTGTTCAGTTACTTGCGGATGAATCATTATAAAAATTTATATGTACAGTGATTTATAGGGCTATCATTGCGTTTATCAGGTAATTCAGCCTTGATACAAGAGAAACATGAATATTTCTGCCGGCATTGCTAATAGGAATATTTCTTTAAGGTATTGTAATAAGCTATTTCAATATATACCAGAAGCAGGTTAACTACAAGTTTTATTAAATAGAGAACAAACATATTAGATGATAATCTAATGATAATTCATTCTTAAATAAGCCAAAAAATTCAATAAAACAGTTTAATTTATTTATCATTTATTAGCTGTAATTATTACGATATACAAATTTAAAGATAGATATGTAGTATCATTGTCAAATAATAAAAGGTTCAAATAAAGGTATCAATAAACACTAAATAATGAAATGTTAGATATATATCTACTATTTATATTAGACATGTATCTAATGATGTTGACGAATGTATTTCAATATGATAAATTGGTAAAAAACAACGTGGGAGGAAAAACAATGGAAATAAAAGAATATAAATTGCTCACAGAACCTAACTGGGGTTATGAACTGGTAAATACGATTGTGGAGACTCTTGGTAATAGTGAAAAAGAAACAAGTAATTCGCCTATAGCAAATGAGTTTGCAGTAATACTAAAAAATGTATATGAGTACAAAGAAAAGGTTTTAGAAGGGGTTCTGCCTATACTGGAGGATTATCCTGATATTAAACTGCTGTTTGAGTTCACCGCTCTTGAAAAAAACAACAGAGCAAGACCTGTATTGGTTAATCTTACCAGTCAGAAGAAATTGCATACTGATATGACCAAAGAAGAAATGGATATCATCATGCTGGAGGGAATTGAGGACTGGGCAAAATCTGTTATTGGTGAATACAGCGATGTTAAGATAAGAAATTTATCTGAGTTGATTGCCTTTCTCAAAGACTTGGAAACAGAAGACAGCATAAAGATGAAAATGATAACAATATATTCTGAACGCTACACGTTATTACCAAGAGCACAGCAGTTTATCACAGAAGGTATTAAAATACTGCAAAAATTTTATCCTATTGTAGAAAAGGAATTTGAAGAAGCAGTTGTATCTTTACAGGATAAATCATTTTTAGAAAATAATTTCGATGAGTTAGGATTAATTAAATTTGGTAAATGTAACCGAATGGTTGTACAACCCTGTATTCTTCCGTATAACCAGATTGCAGTGGATTGGAGAGATGAGGCGGAGAAAGATGTTGCTGCAGATGTAGGGATTTATGTCTTTCGGCTTAACAGTACACATAAGAAGGTTGCGCTAAGTGATTCAAAGATTTTAAGTGCCCTAAAAGCCTTAGGAGATGCTACAAGGCTTAAAATAGTCCATATGTTGTCAGGAAAGAAGATGTATATTCAGGAAATCGCTGATGTATTAGGTCTTACACCAGCTACTGTATCTCATCATATTAATCTGCTGCTGCAAGAGGGATTTGTATGTGTAACAGTTGATGTGGAGAAAGCCAAAAAAATATTCTATGAAATTCATCCTGAAAAATTCACCGAATTAGGCGAGGCAGTGAAGCAGCTGGGGCTTGAGGCTTTAAGCACTGACAGGAAAGGGGAAGGGCAGTAATGGAGGAGAATTTAAAATATCCCATTGGCAGCACATTAAGAAGAATGTTAGCCAATGTGACTGCAACAAATAAGAAACTCTATTTTTATTTTTTAATATATACGCTGGCAGGAGGTATCTATCCTTTCTTTGCGGTGTTATTACCTAAATATCTCTTGACGGAAGTAACCGGAGGAGACGGCACAATAGAAGGCATACTTAAGATTGCCTTAATATTCTTAGGATTAATGGCAGCCTTCGGATTTGTAAGAACTTTCACCAATTCCATTGCTTATCCTGCTATTACCTATTTAAGACTCGATTATTTAAGAGATACCTTTGATAAGCTGGTAAGTATAGATTATCAGCATATGGAGGATGCCAAATTCTTTGAGAAGAATGAAAGAGCTTTACAGGCTAACAGTTCAAATGATAACGGAGTGGAAGGGGTATATCATAAATTATTTGAAGTGGGACCGGTACTTTTGACTGCGCTGGGATTACTGGTTGTTATCGGCAGACTGAATATATGGATCTTGCTTGGGCTCTTGTTTAATATTGCTATTGGCATCTGGGTAAGAAGAAGTGTTCATAAATATAACTACCGAAGAAAAGAAGATGTTGCCCATGCAGAAAGAAGGATGCAGTATTATTATAATACCACCCATGATTTTGGTTATGGAAAGGATATCAGACTATATCGTTTTCAGGACAGAATTAATGAGAATTATAGTAAGGAAGTCAAGGGCTTTTTAAAGATTCAAAAAAGTATTAAGAACAGAGAGTTTTCTCTTGGTTTGTTGGAAGTATTTACTTTCCTGATCAGTAACGGACTTACCTATGCTGTGTTAATCTACAAAACCGCTAATGGTATGCCTATCGCAGATTTTTCCATGTATTTGACAGCAGTTACATCTCTTACTGTAATGCTTAATCAAGTATCTGAGCAGTTTACCTTTATCCTGAATGAAGGTCAGTATGTATATGATTTTTATACTTTTCTTGATACGGATATGGGTGATAAGAATTTAAAAGAAAAATCAGAAAGCGCTAAAAGACTTAAACCAGGAGAGACCCTTGAGATTGTATTTGACAATGTTAGTTTTTGCTATCCGGGTACAGAAAAGTATATCTTTAAGCATCTGAATTTTACGATTAATCAAGGCGAGAAATTAGCTATTGTAGGTATTAACGGAGCCGGTAAAACCACTCTTGTAAAGTTAATGACCGGGTTATTTCCAGTAACGGAGGGTGTGATAAGAATAAACGGAATTCCGATTTCCGATTTTAATAAAAAAGATCTTTATGCCATGTTTTCAGCAGTATTTCAGGATGTTAATGTCTTGGCTTATACCATTAAAGAGAATATTGCCTGTTCTTCTCTTGACGGAAACGAAGACAGAGTCCGCAAGGTGCTGGAAAAGGTGGGGCTTAAAAAGAAAATTGACAGTCTGCCAAAAGGGATTGAACAGACAATGTTAAAAGTAATTGAAGAAGACGGTGTGGAGTTCTCCGGTGGCGAGAGCCAGAAGTTAGCCATTGCAAGAGCGCTGTATAAGGATGCAAGGATGGTTATTATGGATGAACCTACTGCAGCTCTGGATGCACTGGCAGAAGCCGAAATTTATGAGAATTTCAGTGACCTGGTAAAAGGAAAAACAGCAGTTTACATTTCTCACCGATTAGCCAGTACAAAATTCTGCGATAAAATTGCTCTTTTTGATGGTGACGGTCTTAAGGAATATGGTAACCATGAGGAGCTCATGAACGCTAAAGGCGAGTATTATAATATGTTTATGATTCAGGGTAAATATTACAACGAGGAGGTGGCTGTAAGTGAATAATGTTAAGACCTTAAAGAAATTTATCAGTGTTTGCTTTAAGATATCACCTTCTTATATCTTTCTGCTATTACTTCAGTCTTTAACGGAAACAGGACAGATATTAATAAATGTCATACTTCCAAAATTTTTGGTGGATGAGCTGGTTGGCGGAAGAAACAAAGATAACCTGATACGATATGGAATGTTAATTGTATTGTCAAATGTGCTTTTTTTCTTTTTGAATAAGTTAATGAAACGAATACTGGAAGTTCGTAATATTTACATGAAAGAGAAGCTCAACCAGGCTATGGCTGATAAAATTATGAAAGTTGAATTTGCCTGTCTGGAGGATCCTTATTATCTGGATTTAAAGGAAAGAGCTATGTTTGCCTGCCGTACCATGAGCGCACTGGAGAATCTTATACGAAGTGTAACCGAAGTGCTTAAGAATACTGTAACCATCCTTGGGCTTCTGGCAGTTATGTTCACCCTAAGCCCTCTGTTTGTATTATTACTGGTACTTACAATCGCAATAGCTGTTGTTATGCAGAATTTCTTCTCGAAATACCAGTTAAAATTCTATCAGGAGCTTATTCCTATCAACAGAAGATATGGCTATTATATGGACTTGTGTTTTATTGATAAATTACAGAAAGATATACGTATTTACGATATGAATAAAATGCTGACGGACAGGGTGATGGAGTTTAACGGAAAGATTTATAACTGGTCCAAGACCTATCAGAAGAAACAAGGTATATTTCTTGGATTTACCGGTATCATCAATGACCTTCAGGCTGCTATTGCTTATGGTTATGTGGGTATTCGAGTTATTTCCGATACTCTTGGCGGAAGAATAGGAATTGGTTCCTTTACCATGTATGTATCTGCAGCAATCAATTTTACCACAGCAGCCACAAACCTAGGTAAGAATATTATGACAGTAATCCAGATGCTTGGTTACCTGCAGCCCTTTATGGAATTTATGTCCCTGCCCGACGAAGAGAAAAAAGAAGGCAGCCTGCCTTTTGAAGGGAAGGTAGAATCCCTGCGCTTTGAAAATATCAGCTTCCATTATCCCAAGTCAGATAATATGGTATTAAAAAATATATCCTTTGAAATTAAAAAAGGAGAGAAGATATCCATTGTCGGTTTAAATGGAGCCGGTAAGTCAACCATTGTTAAACTCCTTTGTAGGCTTTACCAGCCCACCAGCGGGACTATCTATGTGAACGGACACGATATTTATGAATATGAATTCTCCAGTTATATGAAAGGATTAGCGGCTGTATTTCAGGATTATAAACTATTTGCGTTCTCGATCTTTGAAAATGTAAAAGGCGGGGAAGAAAGCGAGGATGGAAAGAAATATCGTGATAAAGTTAATGAGCTCCTGAATCAGGTGGGATTAAAAGATAAAATAGCAGAACTTCCAAAGGGAATGGACACTTTATTTGGCAAAGTCTACGATCAGGAGGGCATAGAAATGTCCGGCGGTCAGAGTCAAAAGGTCGCTATTGCAAGAGCGCTCTATAAAGATGCCTCAATGATTATATTAGATGAACCTACCAGTGCATTGGATCCGCTGGCAGAAGCTGAAATCTATGAGAACTTTAACCAGCTGGTAGGTGATAAGACAGCGATTTATATATCACACCGTATGTCCAGCAGTGTATTCTGCGATAAGGTGCTGGTATTGGATGGGGGACATATAACAGACTTTGACAGCCATTCAAAATTAATGGAGAAGGAAGAAAGTATGTATTACAAGCTGTTCCGCTCTCAGGCTGTGAATTACCAGGTATAAATAAATTGTGATTACGAATTGAAAAAGGATTGCCGGATTCTAAGTGATACTTATTGCTCATAATTCCGGCAGTCCTTTTTGGTAAATATATTAATGTTCAGCCAGTTGTTCCATTTTGGCTTCCAGCGTTCTTAGTTGTTGAAAAGGAGATTTCGGTAAGCTTGATTTGAATAAGGGAAAATGCTATAATTATGCTTAATAATGGGAAAATCGAAGGATTTACGTGGCACTGCTGATTCTTAGATGGTTTAAAAGTATGTACCTGTTTTAGGAAGGGAATACTTGCTTAACCAGGAGGAATTGGTTTGATCTTTGGTCAGGGTAATACAGAATAGTGAAACGGGCAGATGGGGTTGGGAGGTTTAAAGGATGAAAGAGAAGGATGGGAGCACAGCAGCAGGAGTGACAGAGAGACTGGGCGTTACGTTATTGAAGGATGGTATCAATTTCGCACTTTATCTGCCTGATGAAAAGGAATGCAGATTGAATCTGTACAACAGAGTTACCGAAAAACAGCTGTTCTCCCTTCGTTTAACCAATGGGTATAGAAGCGGTAATATTTTTTCTGTATTTATTAAAACAAAACAGTTTAAGAAGTTCTTCCCTGATCAGGAAGACTGGCTTAAGAAGCTGGGCTACCTTTATGAAAGCAGAAGGGGAGAATTCTTAGATCCATGCGCGACCCTGCTTTATGGAAGAGAACAGTTCGGAATGAAAAAGGCTGAGAGAAAGAAACTGCTTGGTGGTATAAGCTGTTCTCCTTTTGATTGGGAAGGGGACAAACCCTTAGAACGGACTTTCCAGGAGTCCATAATGTACAAGCTCCATGTTCGTGGCTTTACCATGGATGCAAGTTCAAGGGTAGGCTGTCCCGGTACCTTCTATGGAATTACAGAGAAGATTTCCTATCTAAATGAGCTGGGTATTAACTGCTGCCTGCTGCTGCCTGTATATGAATTTGAAGAATCCCTGGAGAGTAAAGGAATTTATGATAAGATAAACTATTGGGGATATACAGAAGACAACATATATTTTGCACCCAAGACTGCCTATGCCTATCAAAAGGAGGAGCCGGATAAGGAACTAAAATATATGGTCAAGGCTCTACACGACAATGGTATTGAGGTTATGCTTGATATGAACTTCGCTCCTGGCACCAATACAATTATTGTCTTGGAGTGTCTGAAGTACTGGGTGAAAGAATACCATATTGATGGCTTCAGACTATCAAATGGTTCAGTACCGGTATCGATTATTTCTTCAGATCCTTCACTGGGGAAAACTAAGATAATATCAGAAGGCTGGGATTATAAGATTTCTCCTGAGAAAAATAAAACCTATATCAATTATGGTGAATGTAATCAGAATTTCAGCAATACGGCAAAACGATTACTAAGAGGAGATGAAGAGCAGGTAAAAGATTTTGCCGGGCAATTCACTTCTCTTTCAGAGGAGGCCGGAACTGTCAAATACCTGACGAACCATGATGGTTTTACTCTGTGGGATGTATTTTCCTATGACAGGAAGCACAATGAAGCCAACGGAGAGAATAACAGGGATGGGCAGGCTTATAATTACAGCTGGAACTGTGGAAAAGAAGGAAAGGGCGGTAAAAATGTACTTGCACTTCGCCGTAAGCAAATGAGAAATGCCTTTGTTCTGCTGCTTTTATGCCAGGGAACACCTCTTATGTTAGCGGGGGATGAATTTTGTAATTCCCAGGAGGGGAATAATAACCCTTACTGCCAGGATAACAGCATTTCGTGGCTTAATTGGGAGAAGGTGTCGGAGGAGCAGGATATTACCCAGTGGGTTAAAACACTAATAAAGATTCGAAGGACACATCCTGTCTTCCAAAGAAAGGAGCCCTTTCGGCAAATGGATTATATTGCCTGTGGAATGCCGGATCTTTCTTATCATGGAACAAGTCCCTGGTATCCTGATTATGATCATTACAGCAGGCAATTAGGTATTATGTTATGCGGTGCATATGCTGCTGCTGACAGAAATCTATATGATGACACTTTCTATTTTGCTTTTAATTTTCATCAGGATATGCAGGAATTTCATCTGCCAAAAGCCAGAGAAGGAGAAAAATGGGTATTATTTCTGTCAACTGCCGAAGGTTACTGCAGGGTTTCCAGGGAGCAGAAAGTTGTTATAGAAGCCGCCAAAACAGATAACTTTTCGCTTGAGGGAAGAAGTATTAAGATATATGTTACACGTAAAGTATTAAATGCATAATAAGAAATGGTTATAATAATGTCCACTGTTCTGATAGTCCTGCTTTGCGGTGGCTGGAGTTTGACGATTCTTACCGATTGATTTGTTTGATTCGTTATAGTATTTATACCGCAAAGAGGACTTTCAGACCGGACATGTTCAAAGAATGGCGCCTGGCAAAACTGATGGTTTCAGATTATTTAAGAATCTGGTATTGCCGGTATCAGGAATACCTGTTCCGGGTGTCATTCTCAGTTGTATCCGATGGATTAAAGTAAAGGTCTGAAAATTGATCCAGAAGCTCAGAATGCTTGTCCGGGAAGTACATCGGACTTTGAGTTTCAAAATCAGTAACGCTGTTTCTGTTTGGAAAGCGGTAATAGCTTCGTTTGGAATGGTCAAAATACATACAAATACCCTCCTTACTGAATTGTATTTCCGGGTTCGTCAGAAAACTCTGACGGTTACGTTGGGATAAAGTAAAGAATTATTTGGTTGTTCTATTTGAGATTAGTATCTGTAGGTTAGGAGGAAATATACTTGGTATCATTAAAAATACTGGATGTTAAAAGTTTTATGGGAAGTCTGCTCATTCAAAAGGTATTTGACAATTTTATGGTTTCAGAAGCTGAGGTAATTACCTATGCACATTTTTCCATAGATGGTAAAATCAATCAATCTTTTTATACAGAAGAAGAAAAAGAAGAACTGCAGCTGAAAAAATATGCCAAATGGGCAGATATAAAGCCCTATGTCTTTTCGGTGGTGAAAGGAAATAAGCTTCCTTTGTTTATAAAAATCGTAATGCTCTTATCCCCGGAGAATACGGAAAAGCTCCTTGCACAGTCCGGTGTTGCCTTAAACAAAGAGGACATTAACGGATTATTCCTGAATATTCGTTATGAAAAAGAAAACCTGACCATTGTAACGGGAACCTCCATTGGAACCTTTACACTGGACAAGACACTTGATCATTTCTGGGATGAAAATGTGAAGAAGTTCCTAAAAAAAGAAGGTATTGCAGCGGAAGAGGAATAAAATAAATTTTTGTTAGCACTCACTTTAAATGAGTGCTAATTTTGTCTTGACAAATACATACAAGCGTATTAATATTATGCTTATATGAGAGATAAAGAAAAGGAGCGATTATTATGATGAATGAACATGGAAGTCTGTCAATCAATTCGGAAAATATATTTCCTATCATTAAGAAATGGCTGTATTCTGACCATGATATCTTCTTTCGCGAACTGATATCTAACGGTAGTGATGCTATAACAAAATTAAAGAAGTTAGAACTTATGGGAGAGGCGAAGCTTCCTGAGGACAATAAATTCAAGATAGAAGTAATTGTTAATCCGGAAGAGAAGACCATAAAGTTTATTGATAACGGTATTGGTATGACTTCTGATGAAGTAAAGGAATATATCAATCAGATAGCTTTTTCAGGAGCCACAGATTTCCTGAACAAATACAAGGACAAAACCAATGAGGAGCAGATTATCGGACATTTCGGTCTTGGTTTTTATAGTGCTTTCATGGTTGCAGATAAAGTTACAATTGATACACTTTCCTGGCAGGAAGGTGCTGTAAGCGTTCATTGGGAATCTGAAGGCGGTACCGAATTTGCTATGGAAGAAGGGGAGAAGGAGAGCAGAGGAACAGAAATCACCTTGTTCTTAAATGAAGAGAGCTATGAATTCTCCAATGAGTATCGTGCAAAAGAGGTTATTGAGAAATACTGTTCTTTTATGCCTGTTGAGATCTACTTCAAAAATGCCAATGCAAAAGAAGAGCCAGAGGAAGAAATTGAAGAAGAAAACGAAGCAGCAGAAGATGATGTAATCGATGCTGCAGTGGATGAAGACGGTAATGTAACTGAAGACAAAGCAGAAACCGAAGACAAAGCAGAAACCGAAGAGAAAAAGCCAAAGGGCCCTAAGCCTATTAATAATACAACCCCTCTCTGGACCAAGCATCCCAATGATGTGACAGAGGAAGAATACAAAGAGTTCTACCGCACTGTTTTCCATGATTACAAGGAGCCTTTGTTCTGGATTCATTTAAATATGGACTATCCTTTTAACTTAAAGGGAATTCTATATTTCCCTAAATTAAATACAGAGTATGATACTTTGGAAGGAACCATCAAATTGTTCAGCAATCAGGTATTTATTGCAGATAATATCAAAGAGGTTATACCGGAATTCCTGATGCTGTTAAAAGGTGCTATCGATTGTCCTGATCTGCCTCTTAATGTATCCAGAAGTGCACTTCAGAATGATGGTTTTGTAAAGAAAATCTCAGAGTATATCTCCAAAAAGGTTGCGGATAAATTATCCGGTATGTATAAGGTAGAGCGTGAAAGCTACGAAAAATTCTGGGATGATATCAGTCCTTTCATTAAGTTTGGATGCTTAAAGGATGACAAATTCAGGGATAAAATGAAGGATTTCATTATCTTTAAGAATCTTGAAGGCAAGTATGTTACTCTGCCTGAGTATGTAAAGGCAGCGAAAGGCGAAGCTACTGCTTCTGCTGAGGCTTCAGAGACCACAGAAGAAGTAAAAGCATCCGAGAATGCTGACGGTAGTGATGCAGATAAGGAAGAAAAGAAAGACATTGTCTACTACGTTACAAACGAACAGCAGCAGAGTCAGTACATCAATATGTTCAAACAGGAAGGCATTGATGCTCTTATCCTTACCCATAACATTGACCAGCCTTTTATCACTCAGTTAGAGCAGACCGAGAAGGATTACAAATTCCAGCGTATAGATGCTGATATCACAGACAGCTTTAAAGAAGAGGGCTCAACGGAAGAGGCTTTAAAGGACGAAAATGAGAAGCTTACGGCCCTGTTCCGAAAAGTATTAAATAAAGAAAAGCTCGAGGTTAAGGTAGTTAAGCTTAAGAACGAGAAGGTTTCTTCTATGATAACACTATCAGAAGAAAGCCGCAGAATGCAGGAAATGATGAAGATGTATAATATGTACGGAATGGATCCTAATATGTTTGGCAGCAGTGAAACCCTGGTGTTAAATGCTGGAAACAAACTGGTACAGTATATCTTTGAGAAGGAAGACAGTCAGTATGTGCCTCTGTTCTGTTCTCAGCTCTATGATCTTGCATTATTAAGCCATAAGCCACTTGACGGTGAAGCAATGACCAATTTTATTACCAGAAGCAATGAGATCATGGAGATTCTGACTAAGAACTAATAATATGAATCCTAAAAAGGAATAATTACAATAAATAGTAAATATAAAAAACAGTTTCTGAAATTTAGAAACTGTTTTTTGTTTGTATAATTAACAGGGCTCATATAATTAACAGGACTCAGTTTGGGGTGTGTCTGAAAACTCATTGTGTACCGTCCTGAAGGCTCTGCTTTGAAGTACTCTGCCCTGCATTCTTGGGAGTATAACAACACTATGTCCCTGAAATAGCACCTTGCTTCCTATAAACTGGAACCTCCAGACCGGTACAAGCAGTTTTCAGACATAGACCGGGCAATCATGTTCTTCCAATGTTTACTATATGAAAGCAATCAGAATTTTATAGAAAATTTATAGAAAACCTCTTTAAAATTATTATATAATGTGCTACAATTAGTAGTAATCAAAACTACGTTAAGTGGTATTTGTAATAAAGGGATGTGGTTGACATTACCGATATTATGGAAACTAAATTGAAATATTTTTACAGTGAAAATACTGTTTTAATTTTAGAAAGCAACAGAAATTTATGGAGGATGACCATATGTCGTATAAGATAATTGTAGACAGTTGTACAGATTTAACCGAAGAAATGAGAAAAGACGGCCACTTTCATTTAGTACCTTTGGAACTGCAGGTAGGTGAGACCAGAATCGTGGATGATGAGACCTTTGATCAGGCTAATTTTTTAAAAATGGTCAGAGAATCTCCTGTTAGTCCGAAATCCTCCTGCCCTTCTCCTGAAGCATATATGAAATTATATGGAGGAGATGAGGATATTTATGTGGTAACCCTATCAGCTAATTTAAGCGGCTCTTTTAACAGTGCGGAAGTAGGTAAAAATCTGTATTTGGAAGAGAACACAGCTAAAAATATAGAGATTTTTAATTCCTGCTCCGCCTCCGTTGGGCAGACCCTTATAGCACATAAGATCAGAGAGCTGGCAAGTGCAGGCAAGCCCTTTCATGAAGTTGTCGAAGCCGTTCATAAATTCAGGGATGGCTTAAGTACTAAATTTGTACTGGAGAATCTGGACACCTTAAGAAAGAGCGGCAGGCTTACGGGCCTTAAAGCGGTCATAACCAGTGTTTTAAATATCAAACCTGTTATGATGGCTACACCGGAAGGTACAATCACCAAGCTGGACCAGGCCAGAGGTATTCAGAAAGCGTTGGGAGTAATGGTTGAAGCCGTGGAAAAAGATGTTAAGAATCCCCAAGACAGGATATTGGGAATCGCTCACTGCAATAATTACGGAAGGGCCCAGTATGTGAAAGAAGAGCTCTTAAGGAGAGTATCCTTTAAAGATTGTATTATCGTGGAAACAGCAGGTGTCAGCACCATGTATGCTGGCGACGGCGGCGTAATTGTGTGTTATTAAGAACTACTTGTCACCGGGCACCCCGTCTTATCCTTGATGCAAACCCGTTTATCCTCGTCGACAGTAGAAAAGAAATAGAAAATCATGCGAAAGCATCTAAAATTTTACACCTAAACAGGGCTTTAAACCGGCCCGTCGCAGGTCTGTTTTTTACCCATTTCAGATCAGACCACGCAGCTAGTGATAAAGTGTGTTGGTGGAAAGGATATTATGGCTGATATTAAATATGAAATCATAAAAGAAATAGGTGTATTATCAGAAAACGCAAAGGGATGGAGAAAAGAATTAAATCTCATCAGCTGGAATGAGGCAGCTCCCAAGTATGATATTCGTGATTGGGCTCCCGGTCATGAGAAGATGGGAAAAGGGGTAACGTTGACGAAGGAAGAAATTGAGAAGCTAAAAGAAATACTGTAGAAATTAATAAATAAGGCGTTGTGCAGAAATATTGTATAGCGTCTTTTATTATGTCCACAGTTATTAATAGTGAATTGGAATTTATGATTCAAGATAATGTATTTGCTCTGACTAATTCTAATGTAACTATAAAAAAAGTTATCCAGTTATATGATGTTAATGGAGAGCCAAACTATGTTCTTGCAGTTTTTAACGAAGGTGGTTATACTATTGTTACCAGTCAAAATGCAATAATATCTGAATGTAATTTACATACTGGAAATTCATATCCTTATAAAGATTATATCGACTCTGGATTAATTTATGCTGGGCCAGGAAATTATGTTGTTGAAAAGAATAATCAGCACATTGATTCAAAATCGGGTAAATCTGTTGATTTGAATGTTACGGATGAGTTAATTGAAAAGAATGATAATATGCTTAGTAAGGAGCAGAATAAAGAGCAGTCATTACAGGCAAGCTTAACCACATCTTCATCTATTAGTGCAACAGCCACTTCAGCAACAACTTGGACAGGGATTTCTTCTTCTAGGTTTGTGAGATACGCTACTTGGACCAATACAGATAATACTTGTGGGACATATGCAACAGCTGTTATGCTTGCGTATTTAGATGATTATATTGATGATACCTTTGTTCCATCAAGTGTAAGAACAAGAAGTTCAACAAGTGCAGGTACTCTAATAACAAAATTAAAATCCTTTATTGGTGATGATGGAAGCGGTACTTACCCTAGTGATTTAAACTATGGTATAGGAGATTTTATGGATTATTATTCACTTAGTCATATTCAAAGTTCGTCAGAATTAATATTAGTTGATACATGGGCTAAAGATTCAATTGATAAGGGATGGCCAGCAGTTTTAGGAATAGTAAGTATACTGGGAAGTCCGTATGGGAATCATTGGGTGACTGCATATTCATATAGTGGTGAATATTACCAAGCACATGATAATTGGGGTGATTATGCGGCTATCATAAATAATGATTGGACAACCGGTCTTGTTTGGATGGTAAATTAAGAATTATTTTTGTAGGAAAGTCATAAAATAAATTATATATAATTTGCCTACAATTCAATTTGGAATGTATTGTAGGCAAATTTGCTTGAGCCAAGTAAGGATGAAAGCATAAAGGCTAAGGTTCTTTTTCAAGTAAATAAGGTCAAAACACAACTAGGTGTAAAATGGAAGCCTAAGGAAATTGAAGGAACACATCTGACTGCCTAACAAAAAATCAAACCATGCATATACTGATTGGATAAAATAATGGTTTGTGCGTAAGTCGAGCGAAAGGAATTTGAATTTTATGAAACTAGCAAATATTAAAATGAAAAGAAATTATTTAATTATTTTTTTTATTGTTTTAATAGCTATAATATTAATTTGTGCATTTATCTTAGCAAGCAAGGATGAAAAATTGGTAAATATAAAAACAGATGATGTCACATCTATTACTATCGCAGAGTGGAAAGGTCAAACGATAACTATAAATGATAGGAATACTATTAACGAAATAATAAATTATCTAGAATCTCAGAAGCTAAAACAAGGATTTTTGTATTTTAGTAATCTTGATACTTGGAATTTTCGAATAGGTATATATGGTACCTTTAACAATAGTTCATCAATAATGAAAGAAAGTTTTTATTTGAATTATGATGGAAATGTGTATAAGAATAATTTCAAATATACTCTGAGTGGTTTTGATTATAATTATTTCATAGGCTTGATAAAAAACAGTGAATAATTATAGTCAAATTTGCTGCACATTTATACGTTATTTTTATCTAAACTATTAGATGCTATTTGTAAATATAATTAATTCTATTATAGTAAACATATGATCTGTTTCCACTATGTCCCGAGGCATCTCGTCAAGGCAATCTCATCTATCTTCGTCGGCAGTTGAACAAAAAAAATCATGCGAATATTTGATTTGTATATTAAAAGGTCAGATTTTCACAAGGGTACGGCAAAATACACACCTTCCCATAGGCTCATTTTAAGTGTCATTGCTTTCTTAAAAAATCTTGTCATATCAGAAATCTTCTGTTATAGTAGGTATGTTAGAGCTGTTTAACTGATGCAATGTGAAAAGATTAACGGAATGCAGGTAGAAAAGATGTCACATAAGGATTTACAAGGATTTATAAAAGCCTTGGAGAAAAAAGGTGAGCTGAAACGTATCAAGGCGGAGGTTTCCTCTGAGCTGGAAATTACAGAAATAGCAGACAGAATTTCAAAAGAATACGGAAGCGCACTTTTATTCGAAAAGGTAAAAGATTCTCCCTATCCGCTGCTGATAAATGCCATGGGAACCTTTAAAAGGATGAGTATGGCCTTAGAGGCAGAAGACTTGGATGAAATCGGGGACGAAATCAAAGAATATCTGGAACTTCGTAATTACCTCACCCTAAAGGGATTGATAAGAAGTATTCCAAGATTATTCAGGCTTCTCTACGCTCTGCCCCTTAAAAGGCCGGGAAGAGGAAAATGCCAACAGATTATAGAAAAAGAAGTGAATTTATATAATTTGCCGGTACTAAAATGCTGGCCTTTGGATGCAGGGAGGTTTTTTACCCTGCCTTTAGTTTTTACCAAGGACAGGAATACAAAGCAGCAGAACGTGGGTATGTACCGATTGCAGATATTAGATGAGAAGACCACGGGGATGCACTGGCATAAACATAAAGACGGTTCGGAAATCTATGGAGGATATAAGGCGAAGGGAGAGCGAATGCCCGTATCCGTAGCACTTGGTTGTGATCCGGCAATTACCTATGCGGCGACTGCACCTTTGCCGAAAATGCTGGATGAAATGATGCTGGCAGGCTGGCTTCGGAAATCCAATGTCACCATGGTAAAATGCATTACCAACGATATATATGTACCGGCAAACGCGGAAATTGTGCTGGAGGGTTATGTTGATACCACAGAGGAGCTGGTACTTGAGGGGCCCTTTGGTGATCATACAGGTTATTACTCCTTGGCTGATTACTATCCGAGGTTTCATGTAACCTGCATCACTCACAGAAAAGCAGCAATCTATCCTGCTACTGTAGTGGGAAAGCCTCCCATGGAAGATTGTTATATGGCAAAGGCTACTGAAAGAATCTTTCTTCCTATCCTGAAAATGCAGATTCCGGAGCTTAAGGATATTAACCTTCCCTTAGAAGGTGTATTTCATAATTGTGCCATACTTTCTGTCCGTTCTGCATACCCCGGCTGTGCCAGGAAGGTAATGAATGCAGTATGGGGCATGGGACAGATGATGTATACCAAGCTTGTGGTTATTGTAAATGAAAATGTAGATGTGCAGAATCTGAAGGAAGTAGGACAGGCAGTTCTTAGAAATGTAGGGAGTCTTAATGACCTGCTCTTATCCGAAGGGCCTCTGGATGCACTTGACCATTCCTCAGATAAAGCACTATATGGTACCAGACTGGGTGTGGATGCAACTACAGAAAGAGATACAACGGGAAAAGAAAGTTTTCAGGTTATTCAGGTTAGCAAAAAATACCCTGGTGAAGCAAAGGATCTGTTAATGAAGCATCTAAAAGATAAGAATGACAAATTTGTCATTGCAGTGGACGATAGTGTGGATATTTCCAACTTCTCCCTGGTAATGTGGAAATTATTTAATAATATAGATGCGAAAAGAGATCTGATCGCTTTAGAGAATAAATTCGGTATTGATGCAACAAAAAAATGGAAAGAGGAAGGACTTACCAGAGACTGGCCGGAAGACATTACCATGTCACAGGAAATTATTGATCTGGTGAGTGAAAGATGGAAAGAATATGGGCTTGATTAGGATAATTCATAAGGTTGTAGAGAAATTAAAGCAATACGGAAAACTGGTTATGTTCTCCCATACGATTTTCTCTTTAAGTTTTGCTATGGTATCAATGGTACTGGCGTCGAAAGGAATCCCAGACTTTAAAACCGTATTTTTTATACTGGTCTGCTTCATGGGGGCAAGAACCGGTGCCAATGCCATCAATCGTGTCATAGATGCTGAAATAGATGCCAGGAACCCAAGAACGAAGAGCCGTCAGCTGCCAAAAGGTGAGATAAACAAAAAAGAGGTAGTATTACTTACCAGCGTCTGTTTCCTGATAATGCTATATGGTGCATATCGCTTAAATACCCTATGCCTGCTGCTATCACCGATTGCTCTGATACTTCTGATTGGATACTCCTATTGCAAAAGATTTACTTTCCTTTGTCATTTTATACTTGGTGTAACATGTGCCTGCGCGCCGGTTGGAGCCTGGCTTGCTGTTACAGGCAGCCTTACCTGGGTGCCGCTGTTCCTGGGAGCAGCCAATACCTTATGGGTAGCAGGCTTTGATATTATATATGGCTGTCAGGATTACGATTTTGATAAAGCCAACAAGCTGCATTCGGTACCGGTTCAGTTCGGTGTGAAATATGCTTTGTGGATATCAGCCTTTCTTCATACGGTAACCCTATTCTGCCTAATTGCCGTCGGCATCCTGTCACCTGACCTTTCAGTAATTTATTATACAGGAATCGCAGTGATAGCAGCATTGTTCGTTGCTGAATACAGGATGGTGTCACCTGATAACCTGGTTAATGTTAATATTGCTTCTTATAGTGTTAATCAGATCGTAAGCATTGTTTTTCTTATATTTGGCCTGGCAGATGCATTTCTGTAAGGGGTATGTCAGAGCAAAGAGCCGAAGTCTTCCATTATAATTGGAATGCGGCATGGTGCAAATGAGTTATGGTAAGAAATAATTAAATATGTAAATAATAATGAGTTTATGTATACATATACGAAAAATCTGACAGGACAGGAGGCTGTTATGAGAAGATTAATTATTGGTATAACCGGAGCCAGCGGCTCCATCTATTTTAAACGCCTGGTAGAAGAATTGCTGTCAGGGGAGTATGAACTTCATCTGGTTGCCTCTGAGCACGGAAGTCAGGTCTATGAATATGAAATTGGTAAAAGTCTCCGGGAACAGGTACAGGAATGGCAAAAGGTGAATGAGAATATAATCCTTGAAAATAACGATAATCTATTCTCCCCTATTGCCAGCGGTTCTTTTAAATGTGAATCCATGGTGGTAATACCCTGTTCCATGTCTACAGCCGCAGAAATCTCTAATGGTATAACAAAGACCTTGTTAACCAGAGCGGCAGATGTCATGCTGAAGGAAGACAGAAAACTTCTTCTGGTACCAAGAGAAACGCCTTTTTCAACAAATCATTTAAAGAATCTCTATGAATTATCCAAGCTTGGTGCTGCCATACTGCCGGCAATGCCTGGGTTTTATAATCACCCTCAAACTCTTGAGGAGGCAGTGGATTTCGTTGTGGGAAAGGTTCTTGATAATTTGAGGATAGAAAATACTTGTTATAAAAGATGGGAAGGAAGAAACAAAGATGAAAAATAAGCTGTTTATTAGCTTTCTTATAATTGCAATTGCATTAACCGGCTGCGGTAAACAAAAGAATCAGGGAAATGAGGAGGCAGCGGTGGTACTTAAAGTAGGCATGATGTCATCACTGGATGTTATTCCCTTTGAACTGATTACAGAAAAAGGCCTGGATAAAAAATATGGTTTTAAACTGGATCTGGAAATGTTTACAGCGGCCAAGGACAGGGATGCTGCATTCACCGCGGGAGAACTGGATGGCGTATTAACGGATTTTATAGGTGTATGTATGTACCAGAATGCCGGCTTTGATGTACGTATAACTGGTATCACCGATGGTGATTTTAAACTTCTGGCCGGTAAAAATACAGGCATTACAGATATAAATGGTATAAAAGGCAAAAGCATTGCCATATCACAAAATACACTTATTGAATATACCCTGGATACCATCCTTAAAAGCAATCAGCTGTCACCGGAAGATGTGGTGAAAGAAGCAATTCCCAGAATACCCGACAGATTGGAAATGCTAAGAAATGATAAAATAGATCTGGTGCTGATACCGGAGCCATTTGCAACCCTTGCCATAAATGACGGAGCAGTTTATTTGGGAAGTGCTAATTCTTACGGACTGTATCCGGCGGTTTCTGCCTTTACCAAGACCGCCCTGGGAGAGAAGGAAGAAGCAATCAGCAATCTCTACAAAGCCTATAATGAAGCTGTTGATTATATTAATGAAACGGACGTAAAGGAATATGAGGATGCGGTTATAAAAGCTGCCGGTTATCCCGAGGAAATGAAAGGTCAGATTGAAATAAGTAAATACCGTACCAGTACACTTCCTGTAAAAGAAGACCTGGAGGCTGCCATAGCCTGGGCGGCGGAGAAGGGCTTATGCAGTAAGGACTTAAGTTACGACCAGTTAGTATTTGATGTGTATCAATAAATCATGCAATACACATTTTATTAATGAAATTCATTCATTTATCCGTTATATCAGTAAAGGATGAAGAAATATCCAATTAATGGTTGGTTATCCGGAAATGAGGAAAAAATGTTATTACTGGAGCATGTCTCTCTTGGTTATAAAGCAAAAAAAGATATGAAAACCGTTGTAAAGGATCTTAACCTGAGAATCGAAGACGGAGAATGCCTGGCCTTACTGGGACCATCAGGCTGTGGTAAGTCAACACTTATCAATGCTCTGGCAGGGATTCTTCCTCTTTTGTCCGGCGGTGCATTTATAGAAAAAGAAGGGCAAAGGACTGTTCTGTCTCCAAAAACCCACAGAATCGGAATTATACCTCAGGGCAGCGGTTTGCTGCCCTGGAAAACTGTCAGGGAAAATTGCCTCCTGCCGCTTAAGATTAAGAAAGAGGCAGAAGGTGAGCAGTACAATAAGGCATTGGAGGAAATCGGAGAAGCGCTGCATATTAATAATTTATGGTCACGTTTTCCGGGTGAAATCAGTGGAGGTCAGGCTCAGAGAACAGCTATTGCCAGAGCTTTCTTGTTAAAACCGGAACTGCTGCTGATGGACGAACCTTTTTCAAGCCTGGATGCTGTAACCGGTGATGAAGCAAAGGACCTGTATCTGTCACTTTGGAAGAAATATCGCCCTACGGTATTTCTGGTAACCCATAATATAGAGGAAGCTCTGTATCTTGGAAATAAAATTGCAGTAATGGATACAGTCAGCGGCAATATAAAGCATCTGGAGGATAATCCATACTTTGGACAGATTATCCGGGAACAGACAGAGCTTTCGCTGAAAAAAGAAAGTTTCAGGCAGTTACTGCAGTTTTAAACTGTATACGGAGGGAAATCCATGAAATCATTAGCAAAACAGTGCCTGACTTTTTTGAAAGGTTTTTTGGTACTAAATGTTATATGGCTGTTTTTTTCATTTCTGTTAGATATGGCAGTCATACCAAATCCACTTAAGGTATATGCCAATTTTGGTTCTGTATTTTCAGATGGTATATTTTATCATATATTTTATAGTCTGCGAAGAATATTTTATGGGCTGTTCCTGTCATTGGCGGTGGGGGTCCCAACCGGTATTTTGATGGCTTACTCAAGAAGAGCAAATGCATATCTGTACCCTTTGATTTATTTCAGTTACCCCATACCAAAAACCGCCCTTCTTCCTATTGCAATGCTGCTGTGGGGAATGAGGGACGGTTCTAAGGTCGTTATTATATTCTGTATCATTGTATTTCAGGTTATTGTTTCTGTCAGGGACAGTGTTTTACATATTGACAAAGCACTTTACCAGGCAGTTATATGCTCCGGTGGAAGTCGTCTGCAGATAATAAGGCATATTACAGTGCCGGCCATACTGCCGCAGTTATTTACCAGTATTCGAGTATCTTTGGGAACGGCGGTATCAATCCTGATTTTTATTGAAGGTTATGGAACAGAATATGGAATGGGATATTATATTCTGGACGCCTGGTCAAGAATTAATTATATTCAGATGTATTTAGGGATTTTGGTAATCTCCTTCGTGGGTTTTTTATTATTTATTGCAATGGATATGCTGATTCGTAAAGTGTGCCCCTGGATGAAAGAGGCCAGCCTTTAATTACGGTGGTATCTTTTCTCAAAATAAGAAAGCAGCTGGTATAGAAAGGTTGCCAGAATACAGAGGATTACAATAGACATAATTACATAATCCAGTTTAAAGACCTGGCTTCCGTAAATTATAAGATAACCTAGACCTGCTTTGGCAGCTAAGAATTCACCGATAATAACACCAACCAGGGATAAGCCGATATTAACTTTCATAATACTGATAATCTGCGGGATATTTCCAGGGATAACCACTTTGAGCAGGATATCCATTTTGCTGCCCCCTAAGGTTAAGATAAGCTTTTTCTTATCTTCCTCGGTGTTGATAAAATTAGTGTATAAAGTGATGATGGTGCTAAAGACTGCGACAGAAACGGCAGCTACGATAATCGTCTTTACATTATTGCCAAGCCAGACAATAAAGACAGGAGCCAATGCAGATTTTGGAAGACTGTTCAATACCACCAGATAAGGTTCCAGAACTTTTGCCAGATTTTCATTCCACCATAACAGGATGGCTATGAAAATACCCAGAATATTTACCAATGCAAAACTTACAAAAGTCTCCAGTAGGGTTATACCTGTATGATAGAATACACTCCCATCAGATGACATATCAAGAAAAGTCCCTGCCACCCTGGAGGGACTGCTAAATATAAAGGAATCCACCAGTCCGATACGGGTGGCTATCTCCCAGAAAGCCAGAAAAAATGCAATGATCAGTAACTGCAGGCAGCGTATGATACGCTTACGTCTGTGATATTGTCTGAGAAATGCCTGGTGGGAAGAAGAGAAAGCAGGTTTAACTATTGATTTTGCCATAGCTTAACTCCTTCCAGATCATATTAAAATACTCCTTGAATTCCGGCGCACTTCTGGCTTTAAAGGGAGTTCGCTCATCAAGGGTAAGCTCCACGGGAATTTCACGTTTAACAGTGCCTGGCCGGTTGCTCAGGATGATTATACGGTCAGCCATGGAAACAGCTTCACCTGTTATTACCAAAATGCTGAAATTATACTAAGGTGACAGAAGCCTGATGGCCATCCCAGGTAATATTTTTTATAAGAGTGTTGATCAATGCTTTTTTTTGAGAAAGCTCGGAGGTCATAATTATTGTATGCAAGAATTCAGGAAAGCTCTTTGAAGAGGGGAAATCGTATACTTCTTGACATATAGGTGCCATAGAGTCTATTTTTATCTGAAGCTCTCTAAGCCTTAAATCTAATTCCTCTAATTTGGGAAGCATATATTTATGCAGAAGAGGAGAGGAATCGGTGGCAAGCCGTGTAATAATTGTCTCAATTTCTTTCTCAGTGTCTTTTTTCTCATTGCTTAAAGAATCCAGCCTTTGCCTGTATTCTAAGTCTTCTTTCTTTAGATTTGTTCTCTTATCCTGTAAAATCCTAAGAAGTTTGCTATAATTCACTGCTTCCAGAAGTATGGTGCTTATGAGGTCAAGTAAATAGTCATCAAAAAATTTTCCGTTCAAGTTCGTGCTATTGCAATTTAACTTTTTGGAAAAAATCTTCTGTTCACACGCATAACTGTAGTAGATCTTATCACCGGCTTTTCGTATATTTTTCACTCTCATGGCAGAGCCGCAATTTGTGCAACGTATTTTTCCCGACAGAAGAGCATAAGAGGAGGTATCTTTCCTGGGGGAAGCTTTTTCACTGTTTTTCTTCAATAAATTCTGAGTACGGATAAAAGTATTACCTGAAATAAGACCTTTATGTTTACCTAAAGCAACCACCCACTGGTTAGGTGGTCGTTTGTTACGGGTAGCCTTATTCTGCTGACTGGTTCTGTTGTAGCAGAGTATTCCGTTTCGTCCGTTGAATTCCTCCCGGGAAAAAGTAATACAGCAGCCAAGGGAGGAATAGTAGTCATAAGAGGCTGTATCACCTGTACAATATGTAGGATTCGCTAAAATATTGGCAATGCTGCTTTTGTAAAAACAGCCTCCTTTTTGTGTAGTGATGCCATGTACGAGACAGTAGTTTTCAACTGCAGAAAGACTTCCGAGTTCCAGATATTTATCAAATAGTAAAGCTACAGTTTTTAGGTCTTTTTCTACTGGGATAAGCTGGTATAATTTTTTCTCTCTGAATTCAGAGTCAAGGTAGATGATTTCTTTGGAGGTATATCCCATAGGGGTCAGGCCTCCAAGCCATCTTCCGGTTTTTGATAAAGCAAGCATATTGTCACGTACCCGTTCTGCCGTAGTTTCCCGTTCGAGCTGGGCAAATACTGAAGCAATGTATATCATTGCTTTTCCCATGGGAGTTGAGGTATCAAAATTCTCCGTTGCTGAGATAAACCCAACCTTTTTTTGTTCCAACAACTCCAGAGTTTTGGAGAAATCAGAGACTTTTCTGGTAATACGGTCCAGACGATAGCACATAAGCATTTGTATCTTATTCGCATTTATATCCTGAAGCAGCTGCTGAAACTTAGGACGCATGGAAGTAGCTGCTGAGAAGCCTTCATCTTCATAGATAATATAATTTTTATCAGGAATATGAAGGAGATGTGAATCACCATATGTTTTACAGTATTGAACCTGGTTGTCTATGGATTCCCCTTTTTCAGTAAATTTGGATTTCCTGCTGTAAATGGCTATATTCATGATATCCTCCTATCTATGCATTTCCCTGCCTCCCACAAAGTGGAACCTCCAGCCCGGCACAAGCAGTTTTCAGACACACCCTAATGTATGTATATCCTTTTTGCTGAATTACATGACTGCTCTTTCAATACATCATAATTGGAAGTGGTAATGAATAGCCTGTGATAAAGACATTAGATTGATTAGTGTGAAATATTGAAATACATAATTCACACCCTTATTTGTGGCAGTGCTACATTTGCACAGCTGCAGCAGGCAATGGGAGCCAATATGAACATAATTGTGAATTATCCGAATGAGGGTTACAGTTTATCGGAAGATACCGCCAGTGAACTTATTGCAGAGCTTCTTATACGGTGGATCGGGAACAGAGAGAAAAAAGAACAACAGGAGTTATATCCTCAGCTTATTAAGTATCTGGAAGAGCTGATAAAGGAAGAGGAAACAAGGTAGAATCTTCTTAAAATTAATGCACATTATATGACAAAAATAGTTATGTCTGGAAAATATCCGGTACTTAGGACTGCTTCAAGCAAAATGGAGAACAGTTCCCAGTACCGGATATTTATTGTATAGTGAAAATTATTACCAGGGTCTTCTTCTCGGACCAGGACCCCAAGGACCAGGACCCCAAGGACCTTTTCCAGGACCAGGACCCCAAGGGCCGTTGCCCCAAGGACCAGGACCCCAGGAACCGGCTCCCCAAGGAGGTTTTCCGGGACCAGGACCCCATGGGCCAGAACGCCAGGGATCTCTGCCCCAAGGATTGTTTGACCAGCCGCCGCAGCAGTCTGATTGTTGCACATCTTTATTTTTGTCTCTGTCTGAATTCATTCGCAATTCTCCTTTACTTTTTTATTAGTATATGCAGATTGCAAAATGTGGTGAATTATGTAGAAAATAATTGGTAGAAATTCCGTAATCATTGCATCTGATATGTCGTGGGTAATAAGAATGGCAGTTTTATGCTCCTTTCTGATAATTCCCCAGATATCATCTGATACTTCAATGCGGGTTTGATAGTCCAAAGCTGAAAAGGGTTCATCCAAAAGAAGTATATCGGGTTCCAGCAGAAGAGTGCGAATCAAAGCGGCGCGTTGTCTCATTCCGCCGGATAAAGAAGAGGGTTTAGAATTTTTGAAGGTTATCAATCCGTAAGTAGAAAGCATCTCATTTATCATAACATAACTGTTTTCTGTTAGTTTATTTTGTATTTCGAGTCCTAGTGTAAGATTTTTCTGAGTGGATCTCCATTCCAGTAAATGATCTTTTTGCAGCATATACCCGATATTTTTTCCGGATGCTTTTAAATCTTTTCCATCTATTAAAATCTCACCAGTGTCAGGTGTTATAAGTCCTGCAATCAATGAGAGTAAAGTCGATTTACCGCATCCGCTTGGTCCAACAATGGCTAGGAATTCGCCGTCATCAACGTGGAAGGAAATATCTTTTAGGGCCAGAGTTTCTCCTTCTAAACTATGGTAAGTGTATACGACGTTATTAATTCTTAAGATTTCTCCCATAGGCTCCTCCGGTTTATTTATAATGTATTATATGAGAATATGACGAATGGTGTGAAAAAAAAAGGCATTTTCACACATTTTATTTTAGGGGGAGGATAGGGGGAGGTCACAAGGGGACGGCAAATTGTGCAAAACAGAAAGAACTCATGCTTCAATTCCAAGGTATAAGAAGTCCTAATTCTCTGAATAGTTTGTGCTTGTCATAATGTAAAACAGATAACTCGCTACGCTCAAACAATCTGTTTTACATTATAGCACAAACTATTCAGAGAAAAGGACTTCTAATACCTTTCCATAGACGCATTCGTTCTTTCTGTTTTGCACAATTCGCCTGTTTTCATATGATTGCTGAGGTTTTTGACTATTTAATTCATATTTGAAGTATTTAAAAGATAGAGATTAAGGATTTATTATTCTTTTTTTGCAAGAATTAACTTTTAAAGGTGTATTATCTTTTTAAGTATTGATATCATAATGCTGCGTTTCTTATTGTTCATTAGGATATGTTTATGATTTTATATGATTCCAGCGTTAAAAAGGATAAGGTCTAAATCAATATATATAAATCAATTATTAAATTTATAAAAATAGTATAAACAGATATTTTAGATTCACAATTAAAAGCTGTACAACCGTGTAAGCTATCAGGTATAATGTATCTATAAGTTTACATAAAAACAATAAGGGAGATGAAGGATGAAGGATTTTGTTATAACGACTGACTCAAACAGTGATTTACTGCCTGATTACATAAGTGAAAAGGGGATAGTAATCATCCCCCATTATTATGAATTGAATAATACAGTATACGGTGATGAAGTAAACCTGACGCCAAAAGAATTTTATGATAGTATGCGTGGTGGGTTAATGCCTACGACAATGGCAAGTAATCCTGCTGTCATACATTCTACTTTTCTTGAGCTTATAACAGAAGGTAAAGAAGTATTACATATCAGTTTTTCTTCTGCCTTAAGTGGCGGCTGCAGTAATGTGGCAGCGGGTGCCAGAGAATTGTGCGAAGAATATACAGATGCTAAGATTATAGTTGTGGATTCCTTAAATGCCTCTCTGGGACAGGGCTTAATGGTTATGAAAGCAGTGGAACTGAAGGAAGCCGGAAAAGGAATTGATGAGATAGCAGACTGGCTTTTACAGCATTTAAGTAACTTCTGTGTTCAATTTACAGTGAATGATCTGTTTCACCTTCAGCGCGGAGGTCGAATTTCTAAGGTATCAGCTTTTGTCGGAAGCATGATAAATATCAAACCGATACTTGTAGTGAATGACGAAGGAAAATTAGTGCCTGCCGGAACTGTAAGAGGTCGTAAAAAGTCCTTATCCACCATTGTTGCAAATATGGTGAAGCAAATGGGTGAGGCGGATAACACCGCCATGACAGAGAACACTGCTGCAGAAAATACTGCCACCATAGAAGGCTCCGCCTGTTTACCCATTTGTGTGGTTCATGGCGATGCGGCGGAAGAAGCTGAGTATGTCGCCAGGTTAATAAAAGAAGCAGTGAAGGATGCCAAGGTTATTATTAATGTCATAAGTCCCAGCATAGGAGCACATTCCGGTCCTGGAGCCATTGGTATATGCTTTTGGGGAGAGAATAGAAACAGCTAACAGAGCAGGTTAGAATTCATCATAGGGACCGATAATCTGATACTGGGTATTTATGATAAACCACATCTGTTCGAAAAAGTGCATTATATTCCAAACGGCTGCCCCGGCAAGCATATAATCCTGGGTATAACCATAGAGGGTTTGGATGCTTCTGGCATCTTTGAACCAGACAATATGATTTACATCAGTGTTATTATCTCTGCTGGTATATGTAAAAAATGGAGCCATTGAGGCAGTATCGAATTCTATAATTGCCCCAACATCAGCGGCAAGCATAATAGCGGCATCTGAATTGAGCGCATTTGCTACAGTATAGTTACCGTCACTGGATAATTTCCAGTCATATCCGATTATTGGGACACCGATAAAAATCTCTCTGGAGGGAATAACAGAGGTAGCGTAATCAAGATTCTGTGTTACTGTTTCGATTGGTGTGACAGCAGCAGGGGGACCAAATGTATAGCCCCAATTATAAGATGCCAGGATAATATAATCAACAGCTTGTGCAAGGTCTGAATAATCAATATCAAGATAAGTAATGCCGGAGGGCAGATTAAAGATTTCAGGAGTAAGTGTAAACATTGTAATAAGTCCTTTTTCCTTCATACGGGATGAAAGGACTTTTACATTGTCAACAATTATCGGGTAGTTATCAAGTGTAATGTTTTCAAGAAATAGATTGACACCGGAATATCCTGTTTCTTCTATTTTATCTATTATAATAGTTATCAGGGAATTTAATACTTCATAGGAAATACTTCTGGAAAAAAAAGAAGCCGGGTCAGCTGCAATTGTTCTGTCAGTTGTATTTAGAAACATGATCGGTGCTACACCATAAATTTTAGCGTAATTAATAATATCGGCATCATCATAGCCTGAAAGAAGGCCGGTTGAAGATAACTGATATGTAAAAATGGTTAAGAAACTCAGGTAGGGAAGTGTTTTTATCAGTACAGTAAAATCAATAAAAGGATAGGCATATCCGTTGGTTTTCAGTCGTCCGTTGGTATTATTGTATCGGATAACTAATTCTTCCCCCGGATATAAAAGACGGCGGCCGGACAAATCAGGATTGTTTCTTAATAACTCAAGGGGAGTAACATTATTTGCGGCTGCTATGTCAAATAAAGTGTCGCCCTCCTTTACGGTGTAGGTTTCCTCTGGATATACGATAACAATAGTCTGTCCGATTACCAGATTATCGTAGTTGATTATACCATTATTTCTTATTAGGGTTTCAGGGGATATTTTATATGCTTCTGCTATTGAATAAATGGTATCACCTTGCTTAACCAGATAAATCTCCATAAGCAACCTCATTAAATCACTCTAATAATATATATTCTGCTAGTATAAACTCATTCATAAAATAATACCAATTATTATATAGAAAAGAATTTTTTTACTTGACTTTTTCCTTGGAAAGTAGCATAATAATTTGGCGAGATTAATTCATAAATGTTAAAAACGAGGTGTGGCTCAGATTGGTAGAGCGCTGCGTTCGGGACGCAGAGGCCGTGGGTTCGAATCCCGTCACCTCGATTTTTTATGTGCTGGAATAACTCAGTTGGTAGAGTACCTCACTCGTAATGAGGAAGCCGTGGGTTCGAGTCCCATTTCCAGCTTGAAGAAAGCCCAGAAACAAGGGATAAGATATAGAAAGATGATTAGCACTCAATAGGGAGTGCTTTTTTCATGACTGGCGATGATTTAATTACTACTTATCTGATATGAATTTGGGAAATATAACGTTTTTTACAAAATAATAAACTATAATATAATAAATTTTACAATTACAAACAGCAATAAGGCATTATACCTATAATAAGTTTCGTTATTATGCCAATAATCAGCTGGGAATTTGTACATAATAACAGGATTGTGTGATTTGCACTTATAATGGGTACATGTATAATCTTGTAGAAAATAAATAAGTTATCAGATAAATTGTATTTTTTTGCATTTGATAAGGGCGGAAAAGCACTAAATACAATATTACCCCTGCATAATTATAGATAAACTCACTGTTTATAAAGATTTATTGACAATAGATTAATTGTATTATATAATACAACTTGTGATGACGGCTTAAAGTCGTTAAAGATATTGTCTAATATGAATATTTGCAAGGTTGCTTTTCTAAATCATTGAATGTCAATGAAGAAAGGCTTTTTTTGTATAATAGTTTAATGATTTAATGGTTCACCGCATTAAAGCGGAGAAATACATAGCAAAATTCGAGTGTTTATATCAGACTAATATCAACAATATATTAAGGAGGAAATTTTATGCAAAAAAGAGTGTTAGCATTATTGCTGACCGTTGTCATGGTATTTACACTTGCAGGATGCAAGAGCAACAATGACACCGGAATCTCAACAGAGCCTACAGCAACACCTACTGAATCCACAGAAGAGCCAGCAGCAACAGAGGCTCCTGCAACCCCCACAGAACCTACAGGACAGATTATCATCGGTAGTACTACTGACTTAAGCGGTGAATTCATTCCTTTCTTCCAGAATGGTGCAGCTGATAATGATATTTATCAGATGACTAATGGATATTCAACTGTAGCAGTAACAAGCGCAGGTGAGTTCATTGTTGATCCTACTGTTGTAAAAGACAAAAAAGTTACTGATAATGAAGATGGTTCCAAGACATATACATGGACAATTAACAGCGGACTTGTTTGGAACGATGGAACTCCTATTACAGCAAAAGACTATGTAGCTAACCTGCTTTTATGGTCTTCCAAATTAGTTTCTGATATGGGAGCTAACAATACTATCGTTGGTATGTATTACAAAGGCTTTGCTGATTATTCATCCGGTAAGACAAAAGAATTTTCCGGTGTTAATTTAATAAGTGATGATACATTTGCTGTAACCATTGATGCAGCTAACCTTCCTTACTTCTATGAATTAGGTTTGGTATCTGTTCAGCCTACAAAGCTTTCTTTCTATACTGATGATCAGGTTACAATCGCTGATGACGGAAAAGGTGCATATCTTTCCGATAACTTTACATTAGAAAACTATGAAGCAAAAATCAATGCTGCCAGAACTACAATACCTTCAATCACATGCGGACCTTACAATGCAGTAAGCTTTAATGAATCCTCTAAAGAAGCTGTTATTGAAGTTAACCCTAAATTTGTTGGTGATGAAGAAGGTTTAAAACCTCTTATCAAAACTATTATCTACAAAAAAGTTACAACTGAAACAGCTCTTGATGAGTTAAAGACTGGTTCTGTTGATTTATTAAACGGTATGGCAAGTGGTGATGAAATCAATGCTGGTCTTGACTTAGTTGACAAGGGCGGATTTGCTTATACATCCTATGACCGTAACGGATACGGAAAATTACAGTTCGTTTGTGATTTCGGACCTACACAGTTCGTAGAAGTACGTCAGGCTGTAGCACAGCTGTTAGATCGTAATGATTTCGCTAAAGCTTTCACAGGCGGTTTCGGTTCTGTTGTAAACGGACCTTACGGACCTGCTATGTGGATGTACCAGGATACAAAAGATACACTTGATGAGAACTTAAATGCATATGCATACAGTCTTGACAATGCTGTTAAGGTATTAGAAGAAGGCGGCTGGGTATATGACAAAGACGGTAAAGATTATACTTCAGGTGTTCGTTACAAGAAACTTGATGACGGAACCTATATGCCTCTTATCCTTGAGTGGGCTTCATCCGAGCAGAATGCAGTTTCTGACCTTTTAGTAGTTAAATTACAGAACAACCCTGACGTAGCTGCTGCTGGTATTCAGATCAATCAGACAGTAATGACCTTTACTGAGTTATTAAGCTACTTATACAGAGATGGTTCAACTGATAAGAAATACTCCGTTCCTACTTACAACATGTTCAACTTAGGAACAGGATTTACACCTATCTATGATATGGCAGCAACTTATACAAGTGACCCTGAGCGTATCAAAGCTGGTGATAACACTAACTTCATTACTGATGAAGAATTATCCAAGCTTGCTAAAGATATGGTATTAGTTGATCCTTCTGATAAAACAACTTTCGAAAGCAAATTTGTTTCCTTCATCGAAAGATGGAACTATTTATTACCTGATCTTCCTCTGTATTCCAATACTTACCATGATTTCTATAACGCAAAGTTAAAGAACTATAATCCTAATGGTATCTGGGATATGTCATATGCTCTTATGAAAGCTTATGTTGAAGAATAAGAAAGTTCAAGTGTAATTTATATTGCTGATGAAATAGGGTATGTTTCATACCCTATTTCTCATGAAAAAAGATGATTGCAATGGCTCATCTAGAAGTCTTTCTTTATAAATAGGGTTCTTCACTGGGCTTAGGGCTCGCACTGTTATCTAAACTCAGTGAAGAAGCCTATTTAGTCATGATAGGCAAATAATAAGAATTCATAGAAGCGGTATTCGTGTCTTTTTTAGACAAGTTATTAAGTAGGAGGAAATAAGGATGTTAAAGTATATTGGTAAAAGAGTGCTTTACATGGTATTTGTATTTTTTATCATGTCTCTTGTTATGTTCTTTTTATATAATCTGATACCCGGAGATCCGGCAAGAGCAGAGTTGGAGCCCATGAAGAGTAAGTTGAAACCGGAACAGTATCAAATGAGATACGAGCAGTTAAGAGAGCAGATGGGCCTTGATGACCCCATAATCGTGAAATACGGTAAATGGATAGGAGGGGTAGTACAAGGTGACTTCGGTAATTCTGTAAGATATAAGAAACCGGTTATTGAAATAGTGAAAGCTCCTATGGGAAACACCATTTTTATCAATATTTTTGCAGTAGTACTAGCCCTGGGAATATCAATTCCTTTAGGAATTATTTGTGCAGTAAAACGTAATTCTGTTTTTGATAATGCAGTACAGGTACTTACCATAGTCGGATACAGTTTACCTGTATTTATTATAACACTGGTCGGTATCTTTTTATTCTCTGTAACATTGGGATGGTTCCCTGTCAGTGGTATGAACACACCGAATTTTAAAGGCACAGGTCTGGCGTTCTTTTTAGATAGAATGCATTATCTGACATTGCCTTTGATTGTAATGACCATTGGATCATTAGGTGGTATGACAAGATATGTTCGTGCAGCCATGATTGAATCTTTGCGTATGGATTATATCAGAACAGCGAGAGCAAAAGGTCTTAAAGAGAAGGTTGTTATCTATTCTCATGCCTGGAGAAATGCCTTACTGCCGGTTATTACTTTAATTATCGGCTGGTTCATCAGCATTTTCTCAGGTTCATTAGTTATTGAGGAAATGTTTAATCTTAACGGTATGGGTAAATTTTATATGGATGCTTTGCGTAATCAGGATTATAATGTTGCCCTTGCGGTGCAGATGTTTTATATGGTTGTCGCATTAGTTGGTAACTTAATTATAGATTTAAGTTATGGTTTTGTAGATCCCCGTGTCAGGGTTAATCGATAGAAGGAGGCGCACATATGGAAAAAAATAAAACGCCGAAAAAGAGAAGAAGTTTCTTACAGCTTCTATTCATTAAGGCCTTTGGCACAGGTGAGAAGAAATTATCAATATTAGAAGAAGAACAGATGCAGGGTCCTATAAAGACTATTATTAAGAATTTTACGAGTAATAAGCTTTCTATGACAGGTTTAATCGTATTTTTATTAATATTTGCAACAGTTATTATCGGACCATTATTTGTAAAGCTTGATTTATCTTATACAGAAACCAGTCAGCAGAATGTTGCTCCGGGAAGAGACCTGATGGATGTACCTTCATCTTTGCAGGGCAAAGTAGCTGAGATTTCCGTAGGGCCTACTTATACAGTGGCAGTTTCCACAGAAGGCCAGTTATATATGTGGGGTAAGACCAAGATAACCAATGCCCTTAATTTAAAATATGTTCCTACAGGTATGGGAAAGATTAAACGCGTATCTGCAGGTTTTGACCATATACTGGCATTAAATGAAGAAGGTCAGGTTTTTGCCTGGGGCAGTGACAGACAGAAGCAATGTGAAGTGCCTGAAGAAATACAGGGACTGGGTAATGTGGTAGATATTGTTGCCGGTTATCAGTGCTCCCTCGTTTTAACAGATGACGGACAGACTTATTTCTTTGGAAATGATGCAAACAATGATTATAAAAACAGTCATGCCTATCAGGGACAGATTGTTAAAATTGCAGCTACTTCTGACGCTCTTTTAGGACTTACAAAAGATGGTCAGGCAGTATATCTTGGAAGACAGACAAACAGCTATACAAGTCTTCCTGAGAATATGGGTACAGTTGTAGATATTGCAACAACCGCATCTACAATGGCTGCAGTAAACAGCGAGGGTAAAGTATTCGTCTGGGGTAACCTTTCTGAAAGAGGAGAGGGGAAAATACCGGAAGTATCTGAAAAGCTCGTATCAATAGAAGGCGGAAGATACCACTATACAGCTGTTACTGAAAGCGGTAAGGTTGTAGCTTGGGGTTTTAACAACTTTAAGCAGTCAGACGTTCCGGCATCCGTTAGCAAGAGTAATATCGTTAAAGTATATACCGGGTCTTATCAGAATTATGCAATTACTGACAGTGGTAAGGTATTAACCTGGGGATTAAAGGGTTATTTCCTTGGATCTGATGAATTGGGCAGAGATATCTTAAACAGATTAATTAATGGTGGAAAGATGTCTATGACAATCGGAGCATTATCCGTTGTTATTTCTACAATTATTGGTGTTGTTATTGGTGGAATTTCCGGTTTCTTCGGTGGCAAACTTGATATTGTTTTACAGCGTATCGTGGAAATCGTTTCCGGTCTTCCCTTTTTACCTTTTGCCATGATACTTTCTGCTTTATTAGGTAATTCACTTACCTCAACCCAGCGAATATATCTGATGATGGTTATTTTGGGTCTTTTGCAATGGCCAAGCCTTTCACGTCTGGTTCGTGCCCAGGTGCTTTCCGAACGTGAGAAAGAATTCGTTACAGCGGCTAAGGCTGTAGGTGTTAAGCAGTTATCCATCGTATTTAAACATATACTACCCAACGTGGTTTCTGTAATTATAGTTACTGCAACCCTGGATTTTGCTACTTGTATGTTAACAGAGGCAACATTGTCCTATTTAGGATTCGGCGTACCGGCACCTCAACCTACCTGGGGAAATATGCTCTATGGTAGTAATAATAGTATTGTTATACAGAGCTTCTGGTGGAGATGGGTATTTACATCCATCATACTTGGTATCTGTGTAATTTGTATTAACTTAACCGGTGATGGACTGCGTGATGCAATCGATCCGAAATCTCAGGAACGTTAGGAGGAACTACAATGGCATTACTGGAATTAAGAGATTTACACACATTTTTTAAAACCAAAAAAGGTACAATTAAGGCAGTTAATGGCGTTTCTTATAAGGTTGAAGCTGGTAAGACACTTGGTGTCGTTGGTGAAAGCGGCAGCGGTAAGAGCGTATCTGCCATGAGCATTATAAAGCTGTTAGATGGTAATGGTTATATAGACAGCGGTGAAGTAATTTTTAATGATAAAGACTTAGCAGATGTATCTGTAAAAGATATGGCGAAAATCAGAGGTAATGATATTTCGGTTATTTTCCAGGAACCTATGACTTCCTTAAATCCGGTATTTACTGTGGAAAAACAGGTATCTGAGCCTTTCATCATCCATCAGGGCATGAATAAGAAGCAGGCTGCTGAAAAAGTGGTGGAAATGCTGAAACAGGTTAACATACCAAACCCTGAAGCGGTAGCAAAACAGTATCCTCATCAGCTTTCCGGTGGTATGAGACAGCGTGTTATGATAGCAATGGCACTTGCCTGCAAACCTAAACTTCTTATTGCCGATGAGCCTACAACTGCTTTGGATGTTACCATTCAGGCGCAGATCTTAAAGCTTATGAATGCTTTAAAGAAAGAAAACGGAACTTCCATTCTCTTTATTACCCATGACCTAGGTGTTATTAATGAGATGGCGGATGATGTTGCTGTTATGTATTGCGGCCAGGTCGTAGAGATGGCTCCTGCCAAAGTTATTTTTGGAAAGGATAACAAATATTCACATCCATATACAGAAGGGTTAATGTATTCCATACCCAGACTGGATACACCTACCGGTGTCCGCTTGGAAGCTATCCCAGGAGCGGTGCCTCATCCCTTAGATCTTCCAAAGGGCTGTAAATTTGCCCCCAGATGTAAGTATGCAACGGATAAATGCCGTAATGAAGAACCTGCATTGGTTGACGTGGAAAAAGGGCATCCCGTTCGTTGTTTTTATCCGGAGAAAGGAGTAAGGGCAAATGGAAAATAAGGACAGAAAAGTATTAATCAGAGTACAGAACTTAAAACAGTACTTTCCTATAAAAAAGAGCATGGTTCAAAAGGAAAAGCTTTATGTAAGAGCCAATGATGACATAACCGTTGACATTTATGAAGGTGAAACCTTAGGATTGGTAGGAGAGAGCGGTTGCGGTAAATCTACCCTTGGCCGTACTCTTTTACAGCTGTATAACCAGACCGATGGCCGTACTATGTACTATGGAAGAGATGTAGATGAAATAGCCCCTCAGTATGTATTGGATATTCTTAAGAGCCTGGTTGACAGAAAGAAAGAATATTTTGTACTGAATGAAAAGGCTGCTGCTGTTAAGAAACAGTATGATGCACTGCCTGACGGTGATCCTAAATATGCTATGAGAACACAGCTTTTAGAAGCAGAGAAAAATGCAAGAGACAGTTTTCTTGATATAGTACAATTAGTTGGTGGATTCTTTGTAGCAGATGATATGGCTCCTATTTCTGAGGTTCTTGTAAGAGAATACAAAGCGGGTGTTGAATACCGGAAGCTGAATGAAAAGTTAAATGATACCAGAATAGCTTATGAAGGATTACGTTCTACATTAAAGGAAAAAGGAAAAACTCAAGAGCAGATTGCAGCAGGTACAGAGAATGTATTACTTCAGATTAAGAAAAAGGAAGAAATTATAAAGATTAAAGAGAGAGAACTGGAAGAAATCCGAAATGAGATTTATAAGCTCATGAAAAAATATGAGAGTAATCCGGATTTCGCCAAGTATGAAGTATACAGAGATAAAGGTATTAACTTAGCAAAGTTAAATGAAGAGGAGAGCCGTAAACTTCGTAAAGATCTACAGCTCATTTTCCAAGATCCTTATTCTTCCTTAAATCCCCGTATGACTGTAGGACAGATTATTTCTGAGGGTCTACTTGCGCATAAATACTTTGACAGGAATGATGAAAAACTCCAGAACTATGTAATGGAAGTTATGGAGAAATGCGGCCTTGCACCTTATTTCATCCATCGTTACCCCCATCAGTTTTCAGGAGGTCAGCGCCAGCGTATCGGTATAGCACGTTCACTTGCCCTAAAGCCTAAATTTGTTGTTTGTGATGAGGCTGTATCAGCACTTGACGTTTCCATTCAGTCACAGATCATCAACTTGTTACTGGATTTAAAAGAGCAGGAAAACCTGACATACCTTTTCATATCACATGATTTAAGTGTTATCAAATATATCAGTGACCGTGTAGGTGTTATGTATCTTGGAAATATTGTGGAGCTTGCTTCTACAGAAGAGTTATTTGCACATCCCACACATCCATATACGGAAGCGTTACTATCCGCTATTCCTACAACAGATGTGGAAAATAAGAAAGAGGCTATTATTCTTGAGGGTGATATTCCAAGTCCTATAAAACCGCCTACAGGATGTAAGTTCCATACACGCTGCCGTTACGCAACAGATATCTGTAAGAAAGTAGTTCCTGATTTTGAAGAGGTAAGACCTGGTCATTTTGTAGCTTGCCATCATAAATTAGTAAATTCATAAGAAAAGAGGGTGATCTGGTGTTATTTCAGAAAAAAACAGAGCGAGCTATGAACTGGCTGAAGGAGAAGAATGAAAAAGCTATAGGAAATAGTTCTTCTGATACACCAGATACACCGGACATTTCGATAGACAGTGATTCCGGTGAGAAAATAGAAAATACTGCAAATGAGTCTGAATATGAAAACTGGGAAGAAGAAGTTTCGGACAAAAAAAGTAAAAAAAATGCAGAGAAAAGCAAAGGCATGGATCTGGAGAAATATGATTTTACGGCCATGCTATTGTCAGCATTTCTGATTTTTGCACCGGTAACACTGTTGATTTTGGGTCTGTTCGCATTAATATCCTGGGTTTTCTTTTAAGGCTAATGATTTAATATAGTTTATTAACTTCTACTGGTTCATATGTAAATATATCTTAATAGATACTATTTGCTTTTGGACTGATACGAGAAATGGGAGATTTATAGATTATAACGGACAAAAATTAATAGAAAAAACAATAAAACGTACAGTATCTAAAACAAAAACTAAAATATAAAAAAGGTGTACCTGGATTGAATGAATTACCCCATGAGTCATGCTTTAAAATCACTTATTGGGATAAATCAGAATCCAGGTATATTTTTTTAGTAAGATACGTCTGAAGTTATTTACTATAATTCCAACAGCCAGCTTTCGGTATTCTGTGTATTTGAAGCTTGCTACAGCAGCTACCCTTACCCAATGAATCAAAACTTCTATGCCTGTAAAATTAAACCACAAATTGAAAGGGTCAACCTGGTAAAGGCAGTTTTCATAAATGCCCTAGTTGTTCTTGTAATAAAATATTGCTATCTGAGTACGATCCCTTAATGAAAGTTTCTCGAGAATCAGACTGATATAGTTTCTGACAGTCCCTTCGCTTAAATATAATAATTCTGCTATTTCTTTATTTGAAAGCCCGTCAGCTATTTTGCAGATAATTTCATATTCTTTGTCTGTTATTCCATAATTCACATAATTAGTTTTGCTATTTGACTGCTGCAATAATTCGGGCAGTTTCGTTATAATTTCATTTCCATATACGTTCTGTCCTTTGTAAACTGCATGGAGTGAGGGAAGTATGCTTTCAAAATCCTGTTTTAGCATATAGCCTTTGGCTCCTATATTCAAGGCTTTTATAATATAATCATCATCAAGAAAAGTAGTGAGGTATAATATTTTAGCTTCTGGGTAGTCTGCAAGTATTTTTTCGCCAGCCTCAAGACCTGACATGGGTTCCATTCGGATATCCATAAGCAGAATGTCTGGATTTGTCTCCTGATACAGCTGTATAGCCTCCTCCCCGTTGAATCCGTTTCCACAGACCGTAATATTGCTGTCAGAGGATAATATGATTTTTAAGGATGAGCAGACAAGTTTGTCGTCGTCGATTATCAAGATTTTCATTTAATAAATACCTCATTTCTTTTTATATCATTGATACCACATTAAAAATGTAGTTTTTAATTACTGCTTTGGAATACTGATAAAAATCTTAAAACCATTTTCAACGGTTACATTCATATTACCCTGGAAGCCTTTTACTCTGTCAGTAATATTTTGCAGACCCATACCATCATAATAATTAGGTGATTTTTCATATGCCTTAAATCGATGGCGTTTATCCTCGTCTATCTGTCCGTTATCCGATATTATAAGTTGATAAATGGCAGGATGTTCTCTTAAGCTGATCTGTACTTTTGTAGCATTAGAATGTTTAATAATATTAGACAAGGATTCTTTGATAATTGCAATAAAGGCATACTTTAACTTAATATCAGGGTTATTCCGTATATCGTAATCAAAATCAACAGTACAGAAAGTGAAATCCTTTAACAAAGTTTCTATAGATGCATATAAATCTATAGATTCGTCATACATATTATGAATACTTAAGCGTATACTGTCCATTCCCTGGGAGAGTGAAGTCTTTAAGGCAGAGAGACCTTCTTTTTGTGTTTCATCTTTTGTTATCAGCAGTAGGGCACCAATCTGAAGAAGTGCTCGTGAGAGTATGTGACCAACATTATCATGAATTTCTTTCGAGATACGGTTCCTTTCATTTAAGGTAGCCATATTTACCTCGTAATCCTGATTCTCTAAAAGACTCTGATTTCTTTCTTCCTGTAAAAGTGCCAACTCCTTTGAGGTATCTCGCTGATCGTTATAATCTGCCTTCATAAGACAATATTTTTGTGTCTTGTGTTTCAAAAAGGTGGCCAGTGTAAATAAAAGCAAAAGAAAAGCAAGTCCTTTCATATTATAGTCCTGAAAATTTGTAATCAATGGTATCAGCAGAAATATGATGAGGCTGCTATATATCCCATATATTATTTCATAATAAATGACAGGCATTAATAACAGGCTGGACGGCCAGTACTGACAAAGTCCCAAAGCCAGCAAAAATAAAGCCAGCTTAATGCGTTGATTATCTGTATAGGTGCTTATAGAGGCCAGAATGACAAAGATTATCACATGAGCCGGTGAATAGGCAGAAGGAAAACATGCCAGATATAAAAACAGGCAGGTTATAGCCAATATTACTTTGTCATAAAGGTATGGCATGTCAGTCTTCTCCTTTAGCAGTTTCATCAAGAATATCGTTCTCATTATCTAAGCTGGTTTTCTATATAATAACAAAAGGAGAAATAAAAAGCAATTCATATTGCACCGCCCAATTGATTAACGTATAATGAGGGAAAGAAAAAGAATGGACGCAGGTGTTTTTATGGTGATAGAAGTAAAGAATCTGGTGAAAAGATATGACAGGGTTATAGCCTTGGATTATCTTAATTTGTTTGTGGAGGAAGGGCAGATACATGGAATTCTTGGTCCGGCTGGCTGCGGCAAGACAACTCTGGTAGATTGCCTGCTGGGTTTTAAGAAATATGATAAAGGCTCCATCCTCATATGGGGAAAAGGCCTTGAAAAGGATGCATATGATATTAAAAGCAACATCGGTGTTGTGCTGGAAGAAGCAGCAATATTTGCGGAGCTCACTCTGGCTGAAAATATAGAATATTTTTGTGGACTGTATTCCGGGGACAGGCAAAAAGTAAAAGAACTGACCAGAGAAACCATTGAATTCCTTGGACTGGAGGATTTTATAAAGCTTTATCCGAAGAAGCTCAGTCCTGGTTTGCTCAAACGCTTGAATTTTGCCTGTGGGATCGTTCATAAGCCTAAGCTTCTTATACTGGATGAACCTTTAGAAGGCAGTGATCCCCACAGCAGGAAGAAAATAATGGATTCTATCCTAGAACTTAATCGGAACGGTACAACGATAATTTATATCTCACAGGATATGGAAGAGGTTGAACAGATCTGTACAGATATTACCATGCTGGACAAAGGCAGGGCAATAGCACATGGAACAAAAGAAGAATTAAAAGATATGATTTCTTTAGGTGAAAAAATAACAGTTGAAGCGTATTCCCTGGAAGAGGAACAGCTTAGGAGTATACAAAAGCTGCCCAATGTATCAGATGCTGGTTATGATAAGCAATTTTTAACCGTGAAAGCAAAGAAAGGCAGAAATAATCTTATAGCATTATTGGATTTTCTGCAGGAAGAAAAGATTCCCTTCGGCAGGATATATACTGAAATCCCTACCCTAAATGATGTATATCTGGAGATAACCGGTAAGGAATTAAAAGATTAAGTATACAACAGTCCAATGCACGGCAGATGAGTATACAGCAAAGTGCAATAATTATGCTATGCTCCTCAGAGAAGTGCAGGAATAAGAGGTAATCATGGATGTTTTCAGGTATCTGGAACTTTTCAGATCCAGAATTATATTATTGTGCAGACGGAAGAGAATACCCTTCTTCTCGTGTTTATTACCGCTGCTTTTAATGGGAATTGTTAATCTGACTTTCTCATCCATACCGGAGGAAAGCAGCAGAGAAATAATAAAAATAGGTATAGTAACACCTTATGGTGAACCGCTTCCGGATTTTCTAAAAAACAGTGTTATCTTTCATATCACATATGGAGAGAGGGACAAGCTTGATATTCTATTACAACAGAAGCAAATAGACGGTTATCTGGTTTTGGACAAAATGTTAGAGCTCCATGTTAATGAGAAGGGGAGAAAGCAGGCAGCTATAAAGGGGTATCTTGACAGTGCCTTGCAATCAGAAGGCCTTAGAAACAGCTTTAGCCAAGAAGAAAATCAACAGACTGATAAGAAGGATAATAATGAAAAGAACCTAAATACAGACTATGTCAATGATTTAACCGGTACTGTAATGGTACAGGATTATAGGTACCTGTCATTCCTTTATATCACAGCAATTTTTTGTATTATTGGAGCCAGATGGGGATTCGCTGAAATAAAGGAGCTTTTGGCTGACGTTTCCCATATCGGCAAGAGACTGAGGTTAAGTCCATTTTCCAGCGGAAGATTGCTTTTGATACATCTGGCAGCTGCATTTATATTGCATACTGTCTGTATAATGACGTTTTCCTTTTTTATTATTCAAACCTGGAGTAATCCATTTAATATAAAGCTTGAGTTATTTATGGCTGTTGTTGCAATAGGTTCGCTGGCGGGTATTCTTACCGGAGCCTTGGTTGGAACCATAAGAATTGTAAACTTAAAAGTAAAAGATGTCCTGCTTAACCTCTTGCTTTTATTCATGCTCATGGGTGCTTTCAGCATACCAGCTGCCATCCGTTTCCTTATCAGTCAGAGGCTTCCTTATTTAAAACTCATAAATCCGCCTGCATTAATTACAGAAATGCTGTATGCATTGGTATCGCGGAATGGAGTATACTTGTTTATACAGGATGCTGTCTTACTGTCAGTTTATATACTGTCAGTTGGAGTCTGGCTTTTTCTCAGATTCAGAAGATATAAAAACTAAAGAAATCAGAAAGGAAATAACTGCTGTGTCAAAGGTATATGTAAAGCTTTTAAAAAAATCCATATTGATACCTGTTCTTTTACTGATTCTTTTTGTAGTATTTATACTGTATAGAGAGTATAACAATACCAGCGGCAGAAATTCTGCCGGTATAAGGGCTGATATACTAATTATCAATAGAGATATGGGGAGTGCTGTAACTACAGGACTGATAAAGTATCTAAGCAGATATTCAGAGCTTGTTATTTCCAATTCGGATATCTCATATTTGGATTACCTTTCATCTATACAATATGACTATGTGGTAGATATTCCGGAGGATTATCAGAGGCATTTTATGGAGGGCAGAAATCCGTCTGTTAATATTGCAGGAACCGGTAATGTAGAGTATCTGCCTTTAAAGGATTTATTAAATGGTTATCTGGCTGCTGCAGGAAAGATTTTGGCAGCAAATAAGGAAATATCCCCTGTGGATTTGGTACAGGAGCTTGATCGCGCTTTGGGAAATGAAACATCAGTAATATTAGAAAAAGAGGATCTTCGGTATCAGAATAACCTTTTTCTCAGCAGGTATATAAAAGATGCTGCCTATTTGCTTATTTTTATAATGTTTTTTGTGATTGGCAGAATCAGTAGTTATTACGGTGAACCAGGTGTCAGAAAAAGGAACGATTTAGCCCCCCGTTCATCACTTAATAATAATTTTAAACTGTTAAAGGACAATACTTTATTTGTAGTGGTATGTAATCTTATTATTTTTTTAATAATGTTTCTGATTAAACCGGATATAATACTGGAATGGAATCTGGCAATATACCTTATTAATTTTCTGATCTATTCGTTATGTATTTTGGGAATATGCTATATCATAACGGCATTGGCCTTTCGTTATGAAATCAATGTAATTTTAATTATCTTACTTACTGCGTTCATTGCTTTATTAAATGGGGATTTTGGGGCGGATATAACAGATATGAAGGATATGGCTGTTTTTTCAGCAGAATTTACACCAGTTTATTGGTTGAGTAAGGTTAATTATACTGTAAACGATTTTTTTGTTTCTGACTGGAAAAGTATAAAAAATATTACAGCCATGCTTGGCATGAATGCTTTGCTTGCAGCAGCATATTTTTCAGTGGCCCTGGTTATAAATAAGAATAAAAGTGAGAGAGTATAAACGGTGAACATTTGTTCGCAAAACTCTTGAAAAATGATTTAATCTATGTTAAACTGATACAAACAAATGTTTGTGGAGGTAGTCATGAGTATCGTAATACAGGAAAATATGACAGTGCAGAAGAAGCTTGAAATACTTTCAGATGCAGCAAAATATGACGTGGCTTGTACTTCCAGCGGAGTAGACAGAAAGGGCAGCAGTACAGGAATTGGAAATTCAGTAGCCTGCGGTATTTGTCATACCTTTTCAGCTGATGGTCGGTGTATTTCACTTCTGAAAATATTGCTTACCAATGAGTGTATCTTTGATTGCAAATATTGTATGAACAGAGCATCCAACGATGTATTGCGTGCAACCTTTACACCTGAGGAGATATGCAATCTAACCATAGAATTTTATAGAAGAAATTATATTGAAGGTCTTTTTTTAAGTGCAGGAGTATTGAAGAGCCCCAATTATACCATGGAGCAGATGCTCAAAACACTAAGAATGCTTCGGGAGGAGTATCAGTTTAACGGTTATATCCATTGTAAGGCAGTACCGGGTGCAGATCCGGTTATAGTAGAGATGACCGGCTGGTATGCAGATAGAATGAGCGTTAATCTGGAGCTTCCAACAGCGGACAGCCTTAAGATGCTTGCGCCTAATAAGACCCGTAAGAATATATTAAAACCAATGAAACAGATACAAATAGGCAGACTTGAGAATAGAGGGATGCCGGTATTTAACAGAATACCATTTACAGAAGAGGAAGGTTATGATAAGGGGAGATATCTTTCAACAGCAGCAAAAGCCCAGACGACCTCAGATATCGTTTTACCTGATATAAGTGATATTGTATCAGCCGATAATTCTAAAACCTCCTTTGGTCTGATAAAACCTCCGTCTGTTAACAGAGGGTTTGTTCCGGCTGGACAAAGCACCCAGATGATAATCGGAGCAACACCGGAAAGTGATTATCAGATTATTTCTGTAGCTGAAGCCCTATATCAGAAGTTCGATTTAAAAAGAGTATTTTACTCTGCCTATATTAGTATAAATGATGACAGTAACCTGCCTGCCCTGACCCAGGGACCGCCTCTGTTAAGAGAACATCGCTTGTATCAGGCTGACTGGCTTCTTCGGTTTTATGGTTTTCAGGCATCGGAACTGCTCTCAGAGAACAGGCCTAATTTTAATACACTTATGGATCCCAAATGTAATTGGGCTCTGGGGCATCTGGAGCAGTTTCCGGTGGAGGTGAACAAAGCAGATTATTATACTCTTCTTAGAATTCCTGGTGTTGGAGTTAAATCTGCCCAGAGAATTGTCAGGGCTAGAAAATCAGCGAATCTGACCTTTGATGACCTTAAAAAGATAGGTGTAGTCTTAAAGCGGGCCTTATATTTTATCACCTGCAACGGCAGGATGATGTACCCGGTTAAGATAGAAGAGAATTATATAACCAGCATGCTCTTACAGGTAAAAGAAAAACTTCCTGCAGGAATTGAAGCGGCATCTGCTTATAAACAATTATCACTATTTGATAATGCGGATTTTACATCTGCCAATGCAGATTTTCGAAGTCTGTCACAAGAGAATTTTCTTTCCGGGTTAGGATGATAGGCTGGGACGAATATTCATTACTATGTAAAGTACCAGCTATTTGAGTGTGAAAGAAAAATTAATTTTGAAAGGTTGCCACACAAGCTTCTTTCACCGTTTTTATTTGTGGCGGTATCGCTGGTAAAACAACGATATACATTGCGTGTAATTATGAGTGAAAAGAAAGTATACCAGTGCGAAGATAGTTTAGAAGGCATATTAACAGCTGTATATGAAGCCTGGAGCAGCAGAAACGGACATGCAAATAATGAAATCCGTATACTCTCAGGTGATAATCAAGGGGATATGGAATTATTCACAGAATATATAGTTGTAAAAAATTCTGAAGAAAAAATTGCAAAGGTCATTAAAGCGGTTTATGAAAAAATATCGTCAGAAGCTTATGAATTAATCTGCAGTGCAGCCTGTTCCTGTGAACTGTCCAGAGGAGATGATATCTATCGATTCTTAATAGTAGGTTTTTCTGTTGGAAAAGGGATTGTAGATCAGCTTCATAATAAATATGTTATGAGAATTTTTGAACTGACGCGTAATGTATCCAATGAAGCTCACCATTTAAAAGGTTTTCTGCGATTTCAAGAAATAGAAGAAGGGATTTTAGTTGCTAAACTAGCTCCTAAAAATGATGTAATACGCATATTAGCACCTCATTTTAGTGACAGATTATGTCAGGAAAACTTTATAATATATGATGAAAATAGGAACACAGCAATCGTACATGGAGAAAACAAAGAGTGGTTTTATACCGATGGTTCCATGTTAGATGTTGACAGGATAAAAAATGTTTCTGAAAGAGAAGAAAGTATTGATAGTATGTGGAAAGCCTTCTTTCGAACAATATCAATCAAAGAACGTGAAAATAAAAATTTGCAAAGAAATAACCTGCCAATACGGTTCAGGAGTAATATGACAGAGTTTGAATAATTTGTAAAGGAATAATTTCAAAAGTATGTGAGATACTAAATGCGTAAAATTAAATCATTTTATAGGAGGACTATCATGAAGAAAAGTTTATGCCTGTTATTTTCAATATGCTGTCTCACATTATTAACCTTTACAGGTTGTGCTACTACGGATGACAATAATAATTCTGCAACCAAAGGAACTAAAAATGGCTCTACAGATTACAATGATACCGGTAATGGCACCAATGATACAACTACTGATTATAATAACGGAACAACTAATGGTACAAACGGAACGACCAACGGTACCACAAATGGTACAACTGGAACAACTAACGGAACAACTAATGGTACTACAAATGGAACAACAAACGGTACTGGTAATACCATAGGAAATGATGTAAATAATGCAGCTGATGATATTAAAAACGGTGCGAAAGATGCAGCAGATGATGTTGGGGATGCATTAAATGGAACAACCAATGGTACCACAAATGGAACCACAACAAACGGTACAACGAGATAACAGTTGAGATGCATTAAACTTTGGGATTTAATTTTTATCATTAATGGAACTGTTTTATGACAGTTCCATTAATTTATTTCTTAATTGTATTTCAGTTCTATATTTCATTTATATAATCTTCATATATACAAACCATGCTTTTAGGCTTAATAGCTCAACATATAAAAATTCCAGAATCACAGTACAGTCAGGGCAAGGGTTATAGTCTGAGCTTATAAAATCGTAAAAACTACATATTATTTTTCTGAGTCAGGTTCAATTAATTTTTCTATTTTTTAACCAATACATGCCAAACATCATTTCCGATAAAACCACATCTACGATAAACAATCTCTGGGTTGGTTTGATTATCTAATTCACCAGAAACAGTAGCAAAATCAGCTTTATCTTTTATCCTATTTAGAAATTCATTAACAGCCATAGTTGCGAGGCCTTTGTGTCTATATTCTGGCAATACCTGAAGCCATTCAATTGTTGCTTCTTTTGCAATAGAATCAAAGTCAGCAATGATTGCTCCTACCATACGGTTACAATGATATATTGATATCCATAAATCAGATTGGTATACTTCTGTTTTAGTCCAACTAATTATCTGATTAACATCTATTTCTAAACCCAAGCTTTTATAAGATAAATTAATTAATTCTGCTAGCTCAGGATATTGATTATCTGTTATAAGCTTAAATGTATAGCCGTTAATTAGTTCTGGGCTGCAAATATTAATTAAGTCGTGCTTTAAACGGAAATAACATGTTTCATTATAATTATTCAGCAAATCCCTAGTAAAAGAACGATGATGAACAATTTTCATATTTTCTGGTGTTTTTATCCGTTGCATTTTCCAGAAAGGAATCGATAAACTGCCGCATGGATTTTGTAAATAATCATTTAAATTCATAATACCTCCTAAAAGTAAGTTTTGAAGAATTTAAATATTAAATTAAAGATAATTCTATTTGGATAAGGTATACAAGCTATACTCTTCTTGAGCTTTTAAAATTGTTTTTACATATTGAAATCCTGCCTTTAACAATAGACAAATGGAAGCCTGATTAAGTGGATTGGTCAAAGCGCTGATTAAGTTAATATCCAGGCTGCTGAAAGCATAATTAATTACTGCCGTAACTGCTTCTATTCCGTAGCCACTACTGTGATATTTACTGTCCAATAAAAACCCAAGTTCAATTACATCCTCACCTTCAATCGAATGCTGTTCAAAACCACATTGTCCTATTAAACGACCAGATTCCTTTAAATAAACACCCCATAAACCAAAACCATAGAAGTGATACATGGAACCAATATAAGCTTTATGCTTTTCCGTAATATCTTCAAGACTGTTAAGAGCAGCTGCCTGTATTTCAGGCAAAAATTCATTAACAGAAGGATTGCGGTAAATATCTAATAAAAGAGGAATATCTTCAAGAGGTATTTCCTTTATTAAAAGTCTGTTACTATCTGTTATAGTAAGGGGGATATTATGATATCTCTGATAAACCCTATTAAGAAATGGCGCATCAATCTCCTCAAAACCTTCAATCAGTATTTCAGCTTTACTAAGATCTTGATTACCGGAATTCGGATTAACATAGCCAATAACCGGAATTCTTGCAGTACAAGCTGCCTTAACACCATTAAAGGAATCTTCAATAATTATACACTCGTCTAATCTTAATCCCAGCTCATTAACGGCTTTAAGAAAAACATCCGGTGCAGGTTTAGGATTAGCTACAGTAGCTCCACTGACAAGCTTGGTAAAGTAAGGATAAATATCGAGTGCTTTTGTGACGGACTGAATTTCTTCAGGTGTAGACGAGGAAGCGATAGCCAGTAAAAACCCTTCCTGATGCAAATGTTTAATAAGCTGCTGTACAAAAGGAACAGGAATATAACCCTCTGTATTTATGCGGGAAGCTAAACAGTCCTTGTAAAGCATATGCAAAGCATCTACAGAAATATCTAAATCAAAGTCCTTAATCATAGTTTTCAACATATGTTCTGTAGTAGAGCCTATAAAGCCATAAGGATAATCAAGAGTTGCAGAAACATTGAGAGTCTTCAAAGCATCTAAAGCTGCCATTGCATGAGAAGGCTCACTGTCAATAATAACACCATCCATATCAAAAATTATACCTTTGAGCATAATGTAGAACCTCCGAGTTATTCATAAAGTCAGTCAAGAACGTCGGTCAAACGTCAGTTTATCACTAGGTGAGGGTAAATAATGCAAATCAGAAAAAACTCATGTTTCAATTCCAAAGTATAAGAAGTCCTAATTCTCTGCACGTTTGCGCTAGGCATATTATAAAACAGATAACTCGCTGCGCTCAGACAATCTATTTTATAATACAGCATAAAACATACAGAGAAAAGGACTTCTAGTACCTATCCATAGGTATATTCGTTCTTTCTGATTTGTGTAATTTACCTGAAATCGCATGGAAATAGAGCTTTTCACGTTTATATCCTTAGTATTATATCATATAATAATATTTATTGATAGCGTTAAAAGCGAAAGTATAATTCATAATCCTTAAATAGTTAGCGCAAAAAAGTTAAAACTATTCTTACCCAATCTACTTCCCCACAGACACTTTGACTTTCTTCATTACTATGTTATAATTGTTGACAAAAGCAAAAGACAGGAGAAATACATGGAAAAGGCAATTGTAACCTTGAAAAAAGGCGAAGGAAGAACATTAAAAGCCGGTGGAATGTGGGTTTTTGATAATGAGATAAATACTATAGAGGGTGAATTTACTGACGGAGATCTGGTACATGTGCATGACTTTGACGGATATTATATGGGCTGTGGGTTTATAAATAGGAAATCCAAGATAACAGTTCGCATTTTATCCAGAGTAAAAGGTGAAGAAATAAATAGGGACTTCATTAAAATGCGTGTTAAAGCAGCCTGGGAATACAGAAAAAAAGTAGTGGACACAAGTAGCTGCCGTCTGATATTCGGAGAGGCGGATTTTCTGCCGGGATTAGTAATTGATAAGTTCTCTGACATACTGGTGGTACAATCATTGGCATTAGGAATTGACAGGTTAAAATCTGATATATTGGAGGAATTAACGGCAATTTTAAAAGCAGATGGACTTGAAATAAGGGGAATTTACGAAAGAAGTGATGCAAAAGTTCGTGACAATGAAGGGATGGAAAGAGTTAAAGGCTTTATTGGAGAGACCTTTGACACAAAAGTTGAAATTGTTGAGAATGGTGTTAAATATTTGGTGGATGTAGCAGAAGGACAGAAGACAGGCTTCTTTCTGGATCAGAAATACAACAGGGAAGCAATCAAGAAGCTGTGCGTTGAGGCGGAGGTACTAGATTGCTTTACCCATACAGGATCTTTTGCTTTAAATGCAGGAATTGCAGGAGCAGCCAGTGTTACCGGAGTTGACGCTTCCGCTTTAGGTGTCAGCCAGGCAGAGGAAAATGCAGCACTTAACGGATTGAGTGACAGAGTACACTTTATCTGTGAAGATGTATTTGAGCTGCTCCCAAGACTCGAACAGGAAGGGAAAAAGTTTGATGTAGTAATCCTTGACCCTCCTGCATTTACGAAGTCCAGAAACTCTGTAAAGAATGCAATCAAAGGATACAGGGAAATCAATCTTCGTGCCTTAAAGCTTATAAAGGACGGAGGATATCTGGCTACCTGTTCCTGTTCTCATTTCATGACACCTGAGCTCTTTGCTGAGACCATCGGACAAGCGGCTAAGAGTGCCAGAAAGAGACTTCGTCAGGTTGAATACCGTACTCAGGCTCCCGATCACCCTATACTTTGGGCTGCAGATGAATCCTATTACTTAAAATTTTATATATTCCAGGTATGTGAGGATAAATAAATGAACTATGACGGTGCTTTGGAATTTTTGGAAAATACAAAGAGAATAGGCAGTAAGCCTGGTCTTACGGTAATTGGTCAGCTTCTTAAGGAACTTGGTTCACCTGAAAAAGACATGGCCTTTGTTCATGTTGCCGGCACCAACGGTAAAGGTTCAGTAAGCACCTATATAGCAACGATTCTGGCAAAGGCAGGATATTTAACCGGACGTTTTTCTTCTCCGGCAGTATTTGCCTATGAAGAAATTATACAATTGCTTAAAGTTCAAGAGGTGTCTAAGAATAACCATGCATCCTGGACACTCCTGCCGGAGCATAATCAACCGGAAACAGAAGCCAGAGTACAGACAACCTCTAATGAACCGGAGACAGGAAATAGAGTACAAATAACCTCTATACAACCGGAGACAGGAACTAAAGTTCAGGTAACCTCTATAGAAAAAGAGGATTATACCTTCTGTATGGAACAGATTCAGGAGGCTTGCGCCAGAATGGTAAAGGCAGGAATGGCTCACCCTACCTCTTTTGAAATTGAGACTGCACTGGCATTTATATATTTTCGAAGGAAGAAATGTGATATTGCTGTACTGGAAACAGGTATGGGAGGGAGCCTTGATGCCACCAACATAATACCTACTGCTAAGTGTGCCGTTCTTACCTCTATCAGTATGGATCATCTGGAGTATCTGGGGAATAGCCTGGGGGAGATTGCAGGCCATAAAGCTGGTATTATAAAACCGGGAATACCCGTTGTATCCTACCAGCAGGAACCTGAAGCAGAAGAAGTGATTAAGCAGGTCAGTCAGTCTCAAAAGGCAGATCTGACCATAGCTGACTTTTCTGCAATTAATATCCGCAAAATAGGTATGGAAGGTACTGAATTTGATTATAAAGAGAAAAAAGAACTTTCAATAAAACTGCTTGGAGTAAATCAGGTGTATAATGCTGTAACAGCAATTTTAGCAATTGAAGCCTTAAACGGTAACGGTTATACTATAAATATAAACCACATACGTGAAGGTTTACAGGAAGCATCCTGGCCAGGCAGGTTTGAACGTATAAAAGATGAACCTGTTATTATACTGGACGGAGCTCACAATGCTGACGCAGCCCTTGCCCTTGGTAAAAATATAAGGACCTATTTACAGGGAAAGGTACTTTATTATATTATGGGAGTGTTTAAAGATAAAGATTATCAGGCGGTTTTACATCATACAGCTGATTGCAGCAGTTTGATTTTTTGCATAACCCCGCCTGGCCCAAGAGGCCTGCCTTCGAAACAGCTACAGGAGGAAGCATTAAAACTTGGTTATCTGGCTGAGGATGCAGGCGATATCCATAATGCTTTAGAGCTTATAAGTTCAGAGGCTGCAGCGAATAAATTGAATTCAGAGAATTACGCTATCATAGCCTTTGGGTCCTTGTCATTTTTAAATGAAGTGAGAGAAGAAGTTAATAAAACCTTTGGTTAATACTTATAATCAATGGTTTTAAATACAAAAGAATTGAAATATAAATAAACGGAGGTTCCTATGATCGATTTGCAGGATAGCAGAAATGAAATTGACAGAGTGGATAAGGAAATGGTACGTTTGTTTGAATACCGCATGCAACTGACACAGGATGTGGCGGAGTATAAGATTCAGACAGGTAAAAAGGTCTATGACAAGGAGCGTGAATTAGCAAAGCTTACAGCACTGAAAGCTCTTGCCGGCAATGAATTTAACAGGCATGGGGTAGAGGAGCTTTTTACACAGATAATGTCCATGAGCAGAAAAATGCAATATAGTCTGATCAGTGAAAAGGACAGCGACATTCCTTTTACGGAAATAGAGGATATAGACGTAACCCCTGAAACAAAAGTCATTTGCTTCGGAGCAAAAGGTTCATATACGGAACAGGCCTTCAGAGAGTATTTCGGACCGGAGGCGGCAGAGGAAAATGCAGGTACTTTCAAAGAGGTTATGGAGAAAGTAAGCAACGGTATCTGTGACTATGGTGTTCTGCCTATTGAAAATACTTCAACGGGAGGAATTACTGATATTTATGATCTTCTGGTGGAGTACGACATTTCTATTATGGGAGAATATATATTAAAGGTCGACCATGCGCTTTTGGGTTTAAGGGATGCAGAACTTAAGGACATCAGGAAAGTGTACTCCCATCCCCAGGGACTTATGCAGTGTCAGAAATTCCTTACAGCAAATCCGCAGATGAAACCTACGGAATGTGCCAGCACCTCTGACGGAGCGAAAAAGGTATTGGCAGACGGTGATATTACCCAGGCAGCACTTGCGGGGAAACAGACAGCGGAGGTTTATGGTTTAAAGATATTAAAAGAACAGGTAAACCATGAAAGCAGTAATTCAACCCGCTTTATCATAATAGGTAAAGAGAAAAAATATAAGAAAAATGCAAGAAAACTCAGCATCTGTTTTGAATTACCACATGAAAGCGGCACGTTGTATAACATGCTTTCTCATTTTATTTATAATAATCTGAACATGACGAAGATTGAATCAAGACCTTTAGAGGGAAAGAACTTTGAATACCGCTTCTTTGTTGATTTCGAAGGAAATCTAAAGGACCCGGGTGTTAGAAATGCACTTTTTGGAATCAACGAAGAAGCCATAAGTCTTAAGATACTAGGTAATTATTAAAGGATAATTACATAAGTAATGATTGTTCAGCTTTTCCATTAAAGCAAAAGGATTTATCAGCTATTTTTAGGGTTGGTAAAGGTTAGAATAACTTATGTAATTCATAATTTTTTCAATTTCTCTACACAAATAAAACATATTTTAATGTTAAACTTTACTCATAACAAAGAAAACAACATATAAAATAGATTGCAGAATTTGAAAGGAGAATAGATATGAGTGAATTTAACTATGAGAATGACAATAAAATTATTGAAGGTCAGGGAGTCTTCACAGAAGATATTCCTAAAAAAGTGAAAAAGAAAAAAGGCAGAGGAAAAGGGTTTGTGAAACTGGTAGCTTCCGCTTTGGTATTCGGGCTGGTAGCAGGAGCTGCTTTCCAGGGATACTATACATTGACATCAGGCAGCGATAATGCTGTAAAAGAAGGTTCTGTAGCAACCGATAACAGCACCGGTGCTGATGGGGTAACAACTATAGAAACAAGTACCTCCGGTACTAATACCTCCAGTGACGTGTCAACTGTGGTTGAAAATGTAATGCCCTCTATAGTGGCTATTAATTCCACCATCAACCAGGTTACTTCTGATTTCTTTGGCAGACAGTACAATCAGCAGGAAGAAGGCAGCGGTTCCGGTATCATTATTGGACAGAATAATAACGAGATATTAATAGCCACTAATAATCATGTAGTAGAAGGAGCTACTGCAGTTGAAATTGTATTCAACGATGGTAAAACAGCCTCAGCTACAATAAAAGGTACTGCACCGGGTTCTGATCTTGCAGTGGTTTCTGTAAAGGTAAGTGATCTTCCAGAAGGAACAATCGATAATATTAAGGTAGCAACCTTAGGTGATTCTTCTTCCTTAAAGCTTGGTGAAATGGCTATAGCAATTGGAAATGCCTTAGGCTATGGACAATCCGTAACCGTTGGATATATCAGTGGTTTGGATAGAGAAGTGACCGTTGATAATATTACCTTTAAATTAATCCAGACAGATGCTGCCATCAATCCCGGAAACAGCGGAGGAGCTCTTTTAAATTCCAAAGGTGAAGTAATCGGAATCAATTCTGTTAAATACGTAGATGAAAGCGTAGAAAGTGTTGGTTATTCCATTCCCATCAGTGATGCTATTCCGGTAATCAATGAACTGGTAAACGGTACTACTACTGACAGTACTCAGAGTGCTTATCTTGGTATACTTGGTAAGAACACAGGGGACTATGCTGAAAGCTTTAATATGCCAACAGGTGTTTATGTAAGTGAGATAGAAGATAACTCTGCCGCTGCTAAAGCAGGCTTACAGGTAGGAGATATTATCGTTGGCCTTAACAATGTTACTGTAAGTTCCATGGAAGATCTGCAGAAGGCTTTAAGTTATTCCAAGGCAGGCTCTACTGGTACTATTAAGGTACAATCACTTGTAAATGGTAAATATGAAGAGAAAACCCTGGATATTACTTTAGGTACTAAGCCGGAAAACTAATAATTGATTAAAATAAGAATTAGAAGCTGTTTGATTCACCAGAATTCTGACAGCTTCTTTTTTTGTATTTAATTATTTATTAAAAGTAAACAGGTAATTCCTTGACAAATGAAACAATAGATGAGTATGATATATATCAATTACATAAGAAAAGAAAATGAGATGTAAAGCAATCAGACTAAAGCATAGAAAAGTAATATAAGCAGTCAGTTAAAGAACTAAAAAATATAAAGCAGTCAGCTAAAATACAGAAAAGAAATATAAAGCAGTTAGCTAAAGAACAAAATAGAAATATAAAATAGTCAGTTAAAGCACAGTAAAGCAGTATAAAGCAGTATAAAGCAGTATAAAGCATACAGTCAGACTTAAGCATAGAATTGCTTATAAAGCAGTCAGATTTAAGCACAATAATGATATATAAAGTAATTAGATTTAAGTACAGATAGAAAGGATATATCTGATATGGAAAACACAGATATTAAGATAGAGGAAGAAGCAGGAACTTTGAAACTGGACCTTATTATTCCGGTATATAAACCGGATATAAAATTCAAACATCTTATTGAACGCCTTAAGAAGCAGAAGGACAAGCCTGACAGAATTATTCTGTTGCAGACGGTGGAAGAGGAAAAAGACAGAGACAACAGAAGTAATCAACCGGGCCAGGAATATATTACTTATGCTATGGAACTGGAGGACAGCAATTTTCGCATTGACTTCATAGAAGTCAGCAAGAAAGATTTCGATCACGGAGCAACCAGGGCCTACGGGGCATCTTTATCAACTGCTGACCTGTTGATGTTCATGACACAGGATGCTGTTCCAAGTGATACACATCTTATCAGCAATATGAAGGCTGCTTTTTCTGACCCTAAAATAGCAGCGGCTTATGGCAGACAACTGCCTGGAGAAGATGCCGGGATTATTGAAAGTTACACGAGAAAGTTTAATTATCCCGAAGTAAGCTCCACAAAAAGCCTTTCTGATCTTCCGGAGCTTGGTATTAAAACCTATTTCTGTTCTAATGTCTGCGCGGCTTACCGAAGAGAAGTCTATGAAGGACTTGGCGGGTTTGTTAAAAAAACTATTTTCAACGAAGATATGATAATGGCTGCCGGAATTATAAAAGCAGGATACTCCATAGCTTATACATCGGAGGCTAAGGTATATCATTCCCATAGCTACACCTGTAAGGAACAGTTTAAAAGAAACTTTGACCTTGCAGTTTCACAAGCTGATTTTCCAGAAGTGTTTTCCGGAATTAAATCTGAGAATGAAGGAAAGAAAATGGTGCTTAAGACCTCTGCTTATTTATTAAAAAGCGGCAGATTTTACCTGCTTCCAAGTCTGATTGCAGAGAGTGGCTATAAATATATGGGATATCTGGCAGGGAAGAATTATAAAAAGCTCCCCCGTTCTATAATAAAGAAAATCAGCATGAACCCCAGTTATTTTGACAGTAAATAATGGGTTTAATGGTATATAAGAGATATTTTATAACATTCTGTCTGAGTTATGCTATGACACAGATTGAGGTTAGATGATTTTGTAACGCGTGCAAAACACGCAGATGGGAGCTGGATTTGGACAGAGTTCATATCATAATGGCGGCATATAACGGAGAGGCATATATCAGGGAACAGATTATGTCCATCAGAGAGAGTACTCACAAAGATTGGGTGCTTTGGATTTTCGACGACGGTTCCAGCGATAATACTGCGGAAATAGTAAAAAGCCAGGTGGAGGAGGACACTGAGCGTATTCATTATATTGTTAATACCTCCAATAAAGGAGTAACCCTGAATTTTTTAGAAGGTGTCAGGTTTGCAGCCGGGTACAAGGAGGAATCCTTTGAAGGTACAGAAGCATTAAATCAATATTTTATGTTCTGTGACCAGGATGATGTCTGGATGCCGGATAAAATTGAAAAGTCACTAAAGGCAATGAAAAGGTTTGAGAAAAAATATTCCTGCAAGCTTCCTTTGGTGATATTTACAGATGCCATAATAGCCGATGAGCACCTGGGTGCAATATCACCCTCTTTTCATAAGAGCAATCATTTAAATACCGCAAAGCTTGGTTTTGGAAATATTCTTATGGAGAATAAGCTTATTGGCTGTACTATGATGTTTAATACTGCACTTGTGAAAAAACTTACAGTGCTACCTGCACATGCCAGATATCATGATTGGTGGATAGGAATTCTTGGTGCTGCTTTCGGCCATATTGTTTATCTGCCTCATCCGACTATCTATTACAGACAGCATGGCGGAAATGTAGTGGGAAATCAAGAATTTACCGGATATGTGAAGAAGAGAATGGCAACACTCAAAGAACAAAAGAAGGTAATTGCTTCCAATGTAGAACAGGCACAGGAATTTTATGAAATATACAAAGAATCCTTGTCTGACGATAAAAAAATGAAAGTTTATGCAATGGCAGAATTGCTGAAAAGAAATTGGGCTGTAAGAAGACTCCTTTGTTTCCGTTATGGTTTTTTAAAAAGCGGTTTTGTCAGGAATGCTGCATTAATGCTGATATTATAGAGTCTGTAAGGAAAAAGGTCTTGATTTTACAGTTCTTACTAGCTGTGTTTTTGTGTAGAATTCTGTTTTTAAGGTTTTCTTTATTGACATTTGATTTTCATATTGTTACAATGTAGACAATTTATATACAGTATGCTGCTGTATCAAGTTACTGCTGTAAAGCGGTTTGGATATTATGCCGTCTATGACGGCGGAATGCGAGGCAAATATGAAGAAGATGGTATTGTCAATACTGGTGGATAATACAGCAGGAGTACTAAGTCGTGTCTCCGGTTTATTCAGCAGAAGAGGTTATAATATAGACAGCCTTACAGTAGGCGTGACCCAGGATCCTTTATATTCCCGAATGACAGTTGTGGTAAACGGAGATGACCAGATTCTGGAGCAGATAGGAAAGCAGCTCTTAAAGCTTGAGGATGTCAGAGAAGTAAGAGAACTATTGCCGGAAGAGTCCGTATGCAGAGAATTGATCCTTGTAAAGGTTCTTGCATCCATAGAAGAGAGACAGGCTGTGATAGCGGTAGCTGATATCTTCCGTGCCAAAATAGTAGATGTTGCTATGGAATCCCTGATGATTGAGCTTACGGGAAATCAAGCCAAGATAGATGCCTTTATTAAATTATTGGAAGGCTTTACAATTAAAGAAATGGTTCGCACCGGTATTACGGGATTAGCCAGAGGTTCAGGAGATATAGCGGACTATCTGGATGACTAGTATTATTCCAAAGTGTTGTTGCACTTATGTGTTGTTACACTTTTTCAATAATAATATATTTTCATTAGGAGGATAAAAAGATATGGCAAAGATTTTTTACCAGGAAGATTGCAACTTATCGTTACTTGAAGGCAAGACAGTAGCTATAATCGGCTACGGAAGCCAGGGACATGCTCATGCACTAAATGCAAAGGAATCCGGTGTTCATGTCATTGTGGGTCTCTATGAGGGTAGTAAATCCTGGAAGAAAGCAGAAGCAGCAGGATTTGAAGTATATACAGCAGCAGAAGCAGCTAAAAAGGCCGACATAATCATGATTCTTATCAATGATGAGAAACAGGCAAAGCTTTACAAGGAATCTGTTGAACCTAACCTGGAGGCTGGAAATGTACTTATGTTTGCTCATGGTTTTTCAATACATTTCGGACAGATAGTACCTCCTTCTGATGTTGATGTTATTATGATAGCACCAAAAGGACCAGGACATACAGTAAGAAGCCAGTATCAGGAAGGCCAGGGAGTTCCTTGCCTTATAGCTGTAGCGCAGGATGCAACAGGTAAAGCTCATGATATGGGACTTGCATATGCCCTTGCAATTGGCGGTGCCAGAGCGGGTGTTCTTCAGACCACCTTCAGAGAAGAGACGGAAACGGACCTTTTTGGTGAGCAGGCTGTACTTTGCGGTGGTGTTACACAGCTTATGAAGACTGGTTTTGAAGTATTAGTAGAAGCAGGTTATGAACCGGAAAGTGCCTACTTTGAATGTATACATGAAATGAAGCTGATTGTTGACTTGATTAATGAGAGCGGTTTTGCCGGAATGAGATACTCTATTTCCAATACTGCAGAGTACGGAGATTATATCACTGGGCCAAAGATCATAACAGAAGATACCAAGAACGCCATGAGACAGGTATTAAAAGATATCCAGGAAGGTGTTTTTGCAAGAAACTGGCTCCTTGAAAACCAGATCGGAAGTACTAATTTCCTTGCTATGAGAAGAAGAGAATCAGAGCATCAGTTAGAGAAGGTAGGATCAGAACTTCGTAATATGATGAGCTGGACCAATAAGGATAAATTAATCAACAATTAATCATCAGTATGACAAACGTGCCGGAGTTATTTTTCCGGCGCGTTTTTTATGTGATAGAAAAAATGAAGCCTGCAAAAGGAAAATGAATTTGTTAGGGCAGTTGAAGCCTGCAAAAGGAAAATGAATCTGTTAGGGCAGTTGAAGCCTTCAAAAGAGAAATGAAGCCTGTTGGCAAAAGTGAATTCTGATAATAGGATATTGCGTCCTGATAATAGAATAAATCCATCCAATGCATAGAAGGCCTGCCAGACGGCAGGCACAGGAAGTACTTTAAAGTAAGATTGTATAGAACCGCATTTAGAAAGGTTACAGAGTGATGAAATATGATTATTCCCAGACCATAGATTACTTATTGGACTGGTATCAATTAAATGCCAGGATACTTCCCTGGAGAGAGAATCCGAAACCTTATTATGTATGGATATCGGAAATTATGCTTCAGCAGACCAGAGTTGAAGCAGTAAAAGCATATTTTGAAAGATTTATTAATGCTCTCCCTGACATTACCTCTCTTGCAGAGATTTCAGAGGAGAAGCTGCTTAAGCTTTGGGAGGGACTCGGTTATTACAATCGTGCCAGAAATCTGCAAAAGACCGCCAGGATATTAACCTCTGATTATGGAGGTGAATTACCCGGAGATTATCACGAATTATTAAGACTACCTGGAATCGGGAGCTATACTGCCGGTGCAATCTCCTCTATTGCCTTTCAGATACCGGAGCCTGCTGTTGACGGTAATGTACTCAGGGTAATGATGCGGGTAGCAGGAAGCTTCGATGATATTACTGAAACAAAGGTGAAGAATCGGTTAGAGAATGATTTACGTGAAATTATGCCAAAGAACAGACCGGGGGATTTTAACCAGGCTATCATGGAGCTTGGAGCTACAGTATGTATCCCGGTTGGAAAACCTCTGTGCGATAAATGCCCATTGATGCATCTGTGCAATGCCTTTAAGAATCATACGGAAGACAGAATTCCGGTGAAAAAGGATAAAAAACCGAGACAGATTGTAGAAAGAACTATTTTTCTTATAGAGCAGGGCAATAAATATGTATTGTTTAAAAGACCTGGAAAAGGATTATTGGCAGGTTTGTATGAACTGCCAGGAACAGAAGGCAAATTATCGCCTGATGGAGTGTGTGAGTATCTGGAAGGAGAAGGATATCTGGTGGAAGAACTTGTCCCATTAGGAGACAGTAAACATATTTTCTCCCATGTGGAATGGCATATGACCGGATATAGAATAAGACTTAAGGATTACGCAGCAGAAAAAAGTAGTTATGAAGCTGCCAGTGAAAATGACAAACCTCAGGCCGTTTGGGCATCACCTCTGGAAATAAAAGAAATATATTCCTTACCTTCGGCTTTTGATTATTATAAAAAGTTTATACCTGAAATAGAATTATGAGTCAGTGGCGGCAACTTGTGCCCGGTTGAAGGAAACCATTATCAAAGCGCTTAACAGCGGGTTTGGTATCTTTCAACTGTCAGGTACAACTGCCGCCATTTTAGTGGAATTTAAAACCCTGAACGGAAAAAAGCTATATTACCGGCATAGGACAATAATTCTATAAGGGGTCGTCATAGCAGGTATACTTCTGGTAGTGGGGCCATAGAGAACTATAAGATAATGATTGGAGGGACGCTGATAAAAAAGCTGGCCGTTTTCAAGAACCACAGTTGTGTCTGATGCAATATTAAGCTTAAGGGTTCCGTCGCTGCTTAATAGATTCCTGTCGAAATAATCCACCTTAACATTGGTGTCTTCAAGATTGACAGCTACAAAAAGAGCACGAAATCTTGGAGGGTAGATTAAGGGAACCGGTGCATTTGAATCATAAAAACCCGTAATAAAATCACCTTCAACAGCAGTTGTATTATCAATAAAATAAGTGGTAGGTGTTATTAAGAAGGTAATAATGTTTCTATCCAGATCCTCAATGGTAAACAGCTTATTACAGCCTAAGCTATCCCTTGAATCCAGAAGAATGTCCTCTATTGAAATAATTGTTCCAGAGTAGAAATTATATTTAGTCATAGGAGGTTCTTTCTATCTATATTTATATTAGTATATGCAGCCGATGCACCGTATGACTCTACTGTGCTGGAATTCAATTCTCTAAGGTCTTATAGAAGTCAATAAAATGCTTCAGTGAATCAGGCAGGTAGGAGTCTTTACTGTAGGCAAAACCTACTGATCTTTTTTTTAGGGGAGGATTTAGAGGCAGATTAATTAATTCCCCTCTCAATAATTCCTCCTGAATAAATTCTTTAATAACACAGGAAATTCCAAGTCCGATTTTTGCAAATTCAATTAACAGATCCATATTACTTACTTCTAAAAGCTGGTTTGTTTTTATATTATTACGGGAGAAGTAATCCTCAACATAGAGACGGGTAATATTTTTCTCGTCCAAAAGCATGACATTGGCATTTTTAAGTATGTCTAATGTAGAGACGGAGGGTTCCTGAAGCTGCAGGCTTAAATTATTTAAATAAGTTTTGGTGCCAACAAAAATGTCCTCTATCTGTCTTACTTCATAAAAATCCATATCTTTTAAGCTATCAGGCTTACCGATTAATCCGATATCTATTTTACCTGACCGCAGGAGATCGATAGTTTTATAGGTCGACTGGCATTCTATGGTTATTTTGATATGAGGATACTGAAGTACAAACTGCTTCAGATAAGGCAGCAGGATATATTTGCACAGTGTGGTGCTTACCCCAATCCTTATGTGTCCCATGCCAAGGCCCTGAATACGGGAGAGGGTTAACTCCGCCTGTTTTAGGGTATCAAAAGCGGATTTTGTGTATTCATACAGTACACTGCCTTCACCGGTGAGTCTTACACCTCTTGAAGAGCGGATGAAAAGAGTCATATTCAGACTTTCCTCCAAGGTCTGTATGGCTTTGCTGACAGCGGGCTGGCTGATATAGAGTTCTTTTGCGGAGCGGGATATATTTCCCGTACCTGCCACAGAATTAAATATTCGATATAAGGTCAGATTAGTGTCCAAAGTGTTGCCTCCTCACGTTTATTACATTTGCGGGTTAAATAATACTTCAATAACGCTCTGGTTTAAAAAATACTTATATAACTAAAAGTTATAGTAAGTATTCGTATTATGTATTTCTATTATAGCAAGACCTGTGTTAAAATACCATTAATTAATTTGAGTGTATATGAAAACTGCTATCGCCGGTTTAGACGTTAAGGTTTGTCGGATACGAGATATAAGTTGGATAGACAGCAGTGTTACGTTTCCAAATTGAACAAAGAATGCCGCAAAGTTAAGCCTGGATTTAGGTGGAAGAAGCTTTCGGCCATGCTCTAAGCTAAAAGGGATAATAAAAAATTGAAATAGCAATATTCAGGAAAGAGGTAGTTATGGATTGCAACATAGCGGTGATTCCGGGAGATGGCATAGGACCGGAAATAGTCAGAGAAGCCAGAAAGGTTCTTGCTAAGATTGGAAAGACCTATGGTCATAAATTTAACTTCACAGAACTCCTAATGGGAGGAGCCTCTATTGATGTGCACGGTGTACCTTTAACGGATGAAGCACTGGAAGCTGCAAGGAACAGTGACGCAGTCCTGCTTGGGGCTGTGGGCGGTAATGTAGGAGTATCCAACTGGTACAGTCTGCCGCCGGAATTAAGACCGGAAGCAGGATTGTTAAAGATTCGAAAGGGATTGAACCTATATGCCAATTTAAGACCGGCACTGCTGTTTGAGGATTTGAAAGAGGCCTGTCCGCTAAAGGAAAGTATTATCGGGGATGGCTTTGACCTGATTGTGGTAAGGGAATTAACCGGCGGGCTTTATTTCGGCGAGAGAAAGACCGTAGTGGAAGAGGGATTGAGAAAGGCTTATGATACCCTGACCTATGATGAAGAAGAAATAAGGCGTATAGCTTTATGGGGATTTGAGACAGCCAGAAAGCGGAGAAAGAAGCTTTGCAGTGTAGATAAGGCAAATGTCATTGATTCCTCCAGACTCTGGAGACAGGTTGTAAAAGAAGTCAGCAAAGATTATCCGGACGTAGAATTAAGTGATATGCTGGTTGATAATTGTGCCATGCAGTTAGTGAAGGATCCCGGACAGTTTGATGTTATTCTTACTGAGAACATGTTTGGAGATATCTTATCAGACGAAGCCAGCATGGTGACCGGTTCCATCGGAATGCTGCCCTCTGCAAGCCTTGGCAGGACAAAGCTTGGATTATACGAGCCAAGTCATGGCTCTGCGCCGGATATTGCCGGTCAGAATAAAGCCAATCCGGTTGCGACCATTCTGTCAGCAGCGATGCTCTTAAGGTATTCCTTTGATCTGGAAGAAGAAGCAAAGCAAATAGAAGAGGCAGTGCAAAGAGTCTTAAAAGACGGCTATAGAACAATTGACATTATGTCAGACGGAAATACCCTTGTGGGAACGGATAAAATGGGTGACTTAATAGCAGAAGTAATCAGATAGATTTTTGATTGAAAGATTGAAGACTAGCTTTTTTACTTCTGCCAGGCATAAAAATTACTTTATTTATTGAAATATACAAGGCAAAAATTTATGTTCAATTCTAGTACATAAACAAACGAATTACTGTAGCAGGCTTTGATACCTGTAGAATAGATGAAAGGAGCAATAAAAATGGGAATGACTATGACCCAGAAGATTCTGGCAGCCCATGCGGGATTAGAGAAAGTGGAGGCAGGGCAATTAATAGAGGCGGAGCTTGACATGGTATTGGGAAATGATATTACAGCCCCGGTAGCTATTCAGGAAATGGAAAGAATAAATAAAAAGCAAGTATTTCATAAGGACAAGATAGCATTGGTCCCGGATCATTTCACACCCAATAAAGATATTAAATCGGCTCAGAATTGCAAATGTCTGAGAGAATTTGCATTAGAACATGATATCACCAATTATTTTGAAATCGGTGAAATGGGAATAGAACACGCGCTCCTGCCGGAAAAGGGCTTGGTTGTTGCTGGGGAAGCTGTAATCGGCGCTGACTCTCATACCTGCACCTACGGCGCTCTCGGAGCTTTTTCCACCGGTGTGGGAAGCACCGATATGGCAGCCGGCATGGCAACGGGTAAAGCTTGGTTTAAAGTACCGGCTGCCATAAAATTTCAACTGACAGGCTGTCCCCAGAAGTGGGTGAGCGGAAAGGATATAATACTTCATATCATCGGACTGATCGGAGTAGACGGAGCCCTTTATAAATCAATGGAGTTTATGGGGGATGGTATTAAGAAGCTTACCATGGATGACCGTTTTACCATGGCAAATATGGCTATCGAAGCAGGAGCCAAAAACGGCATCTTTCCTGTGGATGAACAGACCATCAGCTATATGAAGGAGCATTCGGTAAAAGAATATAAAGTATATGAAGCAGATACAGATGCAGAGTATGAGAAAACCTATCACATCAATTTATCTGATATACGTCCTACTGTCGCGTTTCCTCATTTGCCTGAGAATACCAGAACCATTGATGAAGTAGGAGAAGTTGAGATTCATCAGGTTATTATCGGTTCCTGTACCAATGGAAGAATTGATGATTTAAGGGCGGCTGCCAAAGTGCTTAAGGACAGGAAAGTAAAAAAAGGCATGAGGCTGATCGTATTCCCGGCAACCCAGGCTATCTATCTTCAGGCAATGGAAGAAGGTCTTTTGTCAATTTTTATTAAAGCAGGAGCAGCAGTCAGTACTCCAACCTGTGGCCCTTGTCTTGGAGGACATATGGGAATTCTTGCTCAGGGAGAACGTGCGGTAGCAACTACGAATCGTAATTTTGTCGGCAGGATGGGGCATGTGGAATCAGAAATCTATCTTGCAAGCCCGGCAGTTGCAGCGGCCAGTGCCGTTACAGGTAAAATTTCAGGGCCGGAAGAATTAGGTTTATAATTATTCAGATCGTAAGCAGACAGGTAAACTAAATATTACCCGAAAAAGGAGTATGAAATGAAAGCACATGGTAGTGTTCACAAATACGGCGATAATGTTGATACAGACGTAATCATACCTGCCAGATATTTAAATTCCACCAGTCCGGCAGAACTGGCACAAAAATGTATGGAAGATATAGATCCGGATTTCGTAAAAAGAGTAGAAAAAGGAGATATTATAGTAGCAAACAAGAATTTTGGCTGTGGTTCCTCCAGAGAGCATGCACCCATCGCCATAAAAGCTTCAGGCATCAGCTGTGTAATAGCTGAAAGCTTCGCCAGAATCTTTTATCGTAATGCTATAAATATCGGTCTGCCTATTATAGAATGTAAAGAAGCAGCAGCCGAAATCGAAGCCGGTGATGAAGTGGAAATTGATTTTGACAGCGGTAAGATATATGACCTTACCAAAAAGACAGAGTATAAAGGCCAGCCATTTCCTGAATTCATGCAGAAAATCATTAAGGCTGAAGGCTTGATAAATTATATTAATATGTAGTTATACTCAATATTTGAGAAGAGAATCTTTGTCAGGAAGCATCTTGTTACCTCCTTTAAGTTAGGGTTTCTGAAAACCTGCTGCTCCGTTCTGGCTGCTCCACTTTTAAGTATTCTGGGTTGGGATTTTATGAATGCGAATCCGAAACCCACGACCGTCTTAAAAATGGATCACCCGGATCGGTACAGGCAGTATTCAGATTACCTCTTAAGGGAATTCTAACAGAATGCTTCCTGTTTTATTTGAGAGTTATGCAAAATACTATATTGCATCTTGTGTCCAATTGTTTATGTTATTTAATAATTAAATACTTCATTATATATTGACATAAAGCTCTATAAAGGTTATGTTAGATGAGAAAGAAATTATATTTTCAGGAGGTCGTATATGAGTAAGCATAAAAGCTCATTAACCATAACCGGTGAAAAGGGCGTGGACATTAATAAAGGTATGATTGGTCTCTTTTTTGAGGATATCAATTACGGAGCAGATGGGGGATTATATGCAGAGCTGCTGGAAAACCCCAATTTTGAATTTTTAGACAGCCGAGGTGATAAGGATGCCTATTATCAGAACTTTGATGGATTATATGGCTGGAAAGCATATCCTGAAGATACAGCGGTCCTTTCAATCGCGGAAGAAAGTCCTGTCAGCAAAATAAATCCCCATTATCTTACCGTAACCACCAGCGGTGAGAACCAGGGTTTTACGAATAAAGCATTTGATGGTGTTACCTTAAGAAAAGGTGTAGAGTATAACCTGACTTTTTATGTCAGAGGAAAGGAATACCAGGGAAATATAGAGGCTCAGGTCAAACAACAGGGAAAAGTTTATGCCTCAGCCTTAACAACCGCCGGAGTGCAGGAAGAATGGACTCTGTATTCACTTTCGTTGAAGTCCGGTGAAGATGTAAGAAATGGTGAGTTTGTTGTGTATCTTACGAAAGCAGGTAAGGCAGAATTCGATTTCTTTTCTCTTATGCCTTCGGATGCCGTTCTTGGCTTATTCAGACCAGATCTGGTACAATATTTAAAAGACATTACTCCTGGCTTTCTGCGTTTCCCTGGAGGCTGTATCGTGGAAGGAAACGAACTGACTAACCGTTATCAGTGGAAAGAAAGCGTCGGTCCGCGTATCCATAGAAGAAACAACTGGAACCGTTGGGCGGTACATGACAATAATAAAGAAAATGATTTTACAAGTATCTACTCACACTATAACCAGACACTTGGACTTGGATATTATGAATATTTTCTCCTCAGTGAATATTTAGGTGCGAAAGCAATTCCCATTCAGAATGTAGGACTGGCCTGCCAATATCAGTCAACCCAGAAAGTAGCTTCTGATTCGGAAGAATTTAATGAGTTTATACAGGATGCCCTGGACTTAATTGAATTTGCCAATGGTGATGCAAGTACAAAATGGGGAAGTTTAAGAATTGAAATGGGACATAAAGAGCCATTTAACCTGGAGTATCTGGGAATCGGCAATGAGCAGTGGGAAACCAGCGAAGTAGATTATTTCTATCGTTATGAGTGTTTTGAGAAAGAAATTCACAAATATTATCCGGACCTTAGGTTAGTAAGCTCTGCAGGCCCTAATGTAAATACAGACACTTACAATGCAGCCTGGAAATGGGTTAGAGAGAAAGCAGAGGAGAACAGTAATTTCACGGCAGTTATAGACGAGCATTATTATATGCCGCCTAAGTGGTTTCTTGAGAATGATGATTTCTATGATAAATACCCAAGAAATGTAAAGGTTTTTGCCGGTGAATACGCTGCTCACCTTGGGAATGGAATGAACAGACCGGAAGTCAGCACGATGGAAGCGGCATTGGCAGAGGCAGCTTTTATGACCGGTTTGGAACGCAACGGGGATGTAGTGTCTCTGGCTGCATATGCACCTCTTTTTGCAAGAATCAACTATACTCAATGGTCTCCGGATCTTATCTGGTTCGATGATCAGAAAGCTTACGGTACTCCAAGCTATTATGTGCAGAAGCTCTACGGTAACAATATGGGAAACAGGACTCTTAAATTTGCCAAAGATGGTGACTGGAATGATTTATATGCAACTGTCTGCTTTGATGATGAATCCAGAGAGCATATTATTAAGCTTGTTAATACCGGAACTGAATCCAGAGAGACAGAAGTTGTTATACAGGCCGGAGCTTTAGTAAAGCCGCAAGCATCCGTTGTCACACTATCCGCTGCTGGTCTGGGTGACAGAAATACAATAGAAGAGCCGGATAAAGTGGTACCTGTCTCAACCGAATTGCAAGTAGTTAATGGTGCGGTCAGACTGGAATTAAAGCCTTATTCACTAACGGTAATACGCTTATAAAATTAATGTGAAAGCTTGTGTGCTTCTTTACCTTCCGGTAAAGAAGCCACAGGCTTTTTTTGCGGGAAATTGCCTCCTGTAACAGACTCTCCAATTTCGTATAACTGCAGTCTGATGGGATGCATAGGAGTATTTGAGGAAGTCTGTCACAAGTACTGCCTTACATATAGTTCACTTAATTCAGCACCTGCTATTTCTGCTGATACTGACAGCCTTTAGTATAATAGGAATCAAACTTGTCATACCTTAATAATGGTGGTAAAATAATACTATAAAGTTAGGTTGTCTTAACATACCTGATAATTTTTCAACCCGGTAGTTTACTCCTGGCTGGAGAAAATAGAGTGGGAAAGGATGCCATACGCATTATACAGTGGTAAGAGGCAGGTCATTATGAGAGACTATATTATAGTAACAGACGGAACAGCAGATTTAGCACAGGGGATGATTGATGAGCTTGGGATTGTATCTATTCCTATGAGCTTTGAGATTGATGGAAAAGCATTTGTTCATTATCCGGATGGAAGGGAATTAGCACCAAAGGAATTTTATGATAAATTAAAGCTGGGGAGCAAATCGGTTACCTCTTTAATAAATACGGATACCTTTTTATCTGTGTTTGAACCGGTTATCAAAGAAGGCAAGGACATATTATATATCGCATTTTCCTCTGCCTTAAGCGGAACCTATAATTCTTCGCTTATAGCAAAAGAAGAGCTGCAAGAGAAATATCCTGAGGCTGTTATTAAATGCATTGATTCCAAATGCGCGTCTGCCGGTGAAGGGCTCTGTGTCTATACAGCGGCAAAACTTAAAGAGGATGGAATGAACCTGGAAGAGCTCTGTGCCTGGCTGGATAACAATATACTTACATTATGCCATTGGTTTACGGTGGACGATCTGTTTCATCTGAAAAGAGGCGGAAGAGTAAGTGCTCTGAGTGCCGGTATAGGAACAGCCTTAAATATCAAACCCGTTCTTCATGTAGATGATGAGGGACGTTTAATCCCCATGGAAAAAATAAGAGGCAGAAAGAAATCAATCAATTCCCTGTTCGAACATCTGGAGAATACTATTACCAACCCGGAAGCTCAGGTTATTTTTATCGGTCATGGAGATGCTTTAGAGGATGCAGAATATTTAGGCAGCCTTATTAAAGAAAAATATCCCGTTAAGGATATCGTAATTAATAATATAGGTCCAGTTGTCGGAAGCCATTCAGGTCCAGGAACTATTGCATTATTCTTTTTTGGAATAAAAAGATAAAAAACAGTACACAGGATGAAGGCATAATTTTCACCCTTGTCATGTATGATGTATTTCCCATTGGGAATGCTACTGTATTGTCTGGAACATTTTAAGTGAACCGACAGCACACAAGAAGACAGGAGGTTGCTTATGAAACTAACATTTATCGGAGCTGCTCATGAGGTTACCGGCAGCTGTTATTTATTAGAAGCTTGCGGAAAGAATATATTAATTGATTTTGGTCTGGAACAGGGCAGAGATTTTTTTGTAAACCAACCCATACCCGTTTCTTCCAGAGAAATCCATGAGGTACTTCTGACTCATGCACATATGGATCATGCCGGCCGGCTTCCGTTATTATATAAAGACGGTTTTCAGGGACATATCCATACTACAGGAGCCACAAAAGCATTATGTGAGATTATGCTCTTAGACAGTGCACATATACAGATGTTTGAAGCTGAATGGAAGAATAGAAAGGGTGTCAGAAAAGGCGAAAAACCAGTTGAGCCTATTTATACAACGGAAGATGCAAGAAAGACCATAGCTTCCTTTGTGGCACATCCTTATGAGGAAAAAAAAGAACTCTCTGAAGGAATTGAATTCCGGTTTGTTGACAGCGGACATCTTTTAGGCTCTGCAAGTATAGAAATATGGATTACAGAAGGAGGGATAACAAAGAAGCTCGTATTTTCCGGTGACATCGGTAATATTAATCAACCCCTTATTAACGATCCTGTATATATCAAAGAGGCTGATTATGTGGTAATGGAATCTACTTATGGTACAAGAGACCATGGAGCGGCACCAGATTATGTAAAAGAACTTACGGATATACTTCAGACTACCTTTGACAGAGGGGGGAATGTTGTAATACCGGCTTTTGCGGTGGGACGCACCCAGGTATTGCTGTATTTTATCAGGCAGATAAAAATGGAGAATCTTCTGAAGGGACACAAGGATTTTAAGGTTTATGTGGACAGTCCCCTGGCAAATGAAGCAACGGAAATTTTTACGGAGAATGTTCTGGGATACTATGATACCCAGGCTATGGAGTTGGTTGAGAAAGGTATAAATCCTATTACATTTCCTGGGCTTATAACTGCGGTTACTGCAGAGGATTCCAAGGCAATCAATTTTGATAAAGATATTAAAGTAATCATATCTGCCAGTGGTATGTGTGATGCAGGCAGGATCAGGCATCATCTGAAGCATAATCTTTGGCGGCCTGAGAGTACCGTGTTATTTGTGGGGCATCAGTCCGAGGGCAGTCTTGGCAGGATTATCATAGATGGTGCCAGTGAAGTAAAGCTATTTGGTGAACATATCAAAGTGAATGCAGAAATCAGACGGCTTAACGGTACCAGCGGGCATGCGGATAAGACAGGCCTCTTAAAATGGATCAATTCCTTTGAAAAGAAACCGGACAGAGTCTTTGTTACTCATGGTGAAGCTGAGACCTGTGATGCATTTGCAGCTATTCTGCATAAAGAATATGGAATGGAAAGTACGGCACCATACAGCGGTGACTCTTTTGATTTAAAAAGTGGCACATGGCTTGAGAAGAATGATGGAATCAGAATTATACCCAGGTCCGAAAAAGGTGGTACGGAAACCTCCAAAGCTTATGCACGTCTTTTGGATGCAGCTAACAGGTTGATGGCTGTTGTGCGCCAAAGCGAGAAACGTTCTGCCAAGGAACTTTCTAAATTAACGGATGCCCTGAATTCCCTGCTGGATAAATGGAGATAAAGGAAAAAAGGCGCTGTTGCAATTATAAGAAGCCCCATAACTTTCCTCCATACACTGGCTGCGAAACATATTAGTAATTTTTTGTGCTAAAATCGTATAAAAAAACTTGCTTATAGCATACAAAATCTTTAATATGTCTTTCAGGCAGTGTATTAAGAAAAGTCAAGGGGCTTTTTAAAGCTTTATTTTCATAATTCATCAGCATTTTTTAGTACTTCCGTAAAATCATTTGTTTTAGTACTACCGTAATGTGATTTGTTTAGTACTTCCGTAATATGATTTGTTTTAGTACTTTCGTAATACCAGTTGTTTTAGTACTTCTATAATAGCTTTTGTTTTAGTACTACCGTAATATCTTTTTTTAGTACTTCTGTAATATCTTCTGTTCTAATTCTTTTGCAGTTCCATAATAAGTTCTTCATGTATCTGCTGTATGGCTTCGTCGGCAATAGTGGTATCAAGGAAGATTTCCACGGCGCGTTTTGCCTGGGCTACCAGCATTTCAAGACCGTTGACTGCCGGTATAGAAAGCTTGGCTGCCTGTGCCAATAATTTGGTTTCCAAGGGATTGTATATAATATCTATTACTCCTTCCAGACTTTTGTAGGGTGAAAGCTCCAACGGCGAAGCATCTGTACAGGGATACATTCCCACAGGACTGGTGTTGATGATAAAGGAGGCATCCCAATGCTTTAGAGCGGCCTCCTCATAAGAGATACAGTTAACTCCTTCCCGGTGTTTGACAATAATTATCTGTGAGGCTTTCAGATAATGAAGTACTGCGAGGATTGCTTTGGCAGCTCCGCCGTTGCCAAGTACCAGGACCTTTTTATCCTTCACTGCAAAATTATGATAAAGGAGCGTATAAAGAAAACCATAAAAATCTGTGTTATAACCGTAAAGTTTTCCCTCCTTATTTACTATTGTATTAACAGCACCAATTTTTTCTGCATGTGCATCTATTTTATGTAAATAGGGAATTACCTCTGTCTTATAAGGAATTGTGACATTAATACCTGTAAATTCCTTTGCTGTCATAAAATCATGAAACTCTTCTTTTGCAACAGGTCTGATTTCGTAGCTGTAGTCCTTTATGTCATGAAAGGTTACCAGCTTCTCATGAATGGGTTTGGAATAGCTATGACCCAGTTTTTCTCCGATTAATCCGTATTTCATATGAACTCCCATCTGTGTGCCTTAGTACACGTATATAATAAGCACCATTCGCATATTTGCCTGTTTCTATCAAGCGGAAATCACCTTTTTATTTTGCGCTAGCTCTCAGGGCATGTCTATCTGCTTACAAATCTGATATTTTCTCAGATTATGGAAGGTATTTTTCTTTTTGATAATTAAGGTTAACATTGGTATGCCTATTAACGCAGTATTTCTATAAATCCAGGCAGTTATTAATTTAATCATAAGAATAATATATAAAAATCTATTTTGCAAGTTAAAATATAAGGTCATAAATTTTTCAAGGGTACATATATTGTTTTAAGGAGGAGGACGAGTACCTGAAAGTATATAGTATTATCTTACAGGGAAAAAGAATGCAATGAATAAAAAAGAAGAGCTGTTAAAAATCTTTTCCATAAAGCTTCGGAACATTTTGGCAAAAGCTGATCTGGAATATGAGCTGCTTCAGGAAATCAGGCTTCGTGTGAATGCTCCGCTTTTGGTGGTGTACGGTAATACGGAATATTTCCTGAATGAGCAGTCAGAGCTGTCTCTTTCGGGGGATAACAGTTACATACTTACCAGAAATGAACTGAAGGAGACCATGGAATATATCAGTAATTACTCCCTCTATGCTTTTGAGGAGGAATTAAAGCAGGGGTTTATAACCATAACCGGAGGGCATAGAGTTGGAATTGCAGGGAAAGCAGTCCTGGAGGAAAACCGTATTAAAAGCATCAAGCATATTTCTTTTATTAATATCCGTCTTTCCCATCAGATAAAGGGCTGTGGCGAGAAGGTTATTCCACTTCTTATGGAGGAGGGAAACTGCTGCCATACCCTGATAATATCGCCTCCTTGCTGTGGTAAGACTACCTTGCTGAGAGATATCATACGATTGATTTCAGATGGTTTCGAGGGAAGGGAGGGACTGACGGTAGGCGTGGTAGATGAAAGATCTGAAATAGGAGCCTGTTATATGGGAGTGCCTCAGAATGATCTTGGTATTCGCACTGATGTACTTGACTGCTGTCCCAAAGCGAAGGGAATGCTTATGCTCATAAGGGCCATGTCACCCAGAGTGATTGCAGTGGATGAAGTCGGTTCTGCAGAAGATATTGAAGCCATTGAGTATGTAATAAACTGTGGCTGTAAACTGATTGCTACGGTGCATGGTAATTCCATGGAGGATATTAAGAATAAACCTTTACTGAAAAAACTTATTGAGAACAAATTATTTGAACGGTATATACTTCTCAGCAATAAAGGCAGTGTGGGGCATCTGGAAGAGGTCTATGACAAAAATGGCAGACCGATTTATACCTGCGATTTACTGACAAAGTAAGAAGGGAGAATATGAGTGAAATTATGTTTTCACTCCCCATGATTATACGCGTGCAGAGAGCACGCAGATGGGAGCCATGAGTGAAAGAAAAGCATTTTCACTCCCCTTGATTATACGCGTGCAGAGAGCATGCAGATGGGAGCCATGAGTGAAAGAAAAGCATTTTCACTCCCCTTGATTATACGCGTGCAGAGAGCACGCAGATGGGAGCCATGAGTGAAAGAAAAGCATTTTCACTCCCCTTGATTTTACGCATGCTAAAGCATGCAGATGGGAGCCAACAATGATTATAACCTTTATTAAGATTCTTGGCTGTGTTCTGATACTTTCTTCTTCAACAGGAATGGGATTGTATTTCAGCAGTGAGTTAAAGGGAAGAATCCAGGATTTGAAAGAATTAAGGAGAATCGTAACCCTGCTCCGCGGTGACATAAGGTATGCTAACTCACCGCTGCCGGAAGCAGTACAAGCTCTGTCAGTCAGACATGATGGCAGATATAAGAAATTTCTTACCATGGCAGCGGAAAGACTGAGTGAATATGGCGGGGTTTCCTTTTGTGAAATATGGAAAGAAGCTGTAACGAAGGGTCTTGAGAACACCTCCCTGAGTAAAAAAGATCTGCAGAATTTATCCGGTTTCGGTGAAAATCTGGGGTATCTTGATAAAGAGATGCAGCTGAATACCATTGATCTATATCTGTCTCAGATTGAAGAGGAGATTAAGGAACTCTCAAAAGGTGTGAAGGAAAAAACCTATATGTATAACACGCTTGGCATTCTGGGGGGGATTTTTATTACGATTATTATGCTTTAATTCTTGAATAATCAACTACGTATTAATGGATAGAGGAGATGAAAAACAAAAAGTTGTTAGGATTGTTTTTCAAATTTCTGAAATATACGTGTGCCACGACACACAGATGGGAGTTAACATGGACATCAACCTGATATTTAAAATCGCTGCGGTAGGTATTCTGGTTTCAGTCTTAAATCAGATACTAAAGCAATCGGGAAGGGATGAACAGGCTTTTCTAACCACCCTGGCAGGTCTTATCCTGGTTTTGTTCTGGATTGTGCCTTATATCTCTGACTTGTTTAAGACCATTCAGAATCTGTTCACATTATAAGAAAGGGAGAGTGGGATGTTACAGATAGCCTTAGTTGGAATCAGTGTAGTATTGCTGGCAATTATCTTTAAAAACTATAAGTCCGAGTATTCGGTTTATATTAGTCTGGCAGGCTGTATACTGATATTCTATCTGGGAGTAAGCAGGCTGGAGCTTATTATAAGCACTATAAAGAAGATTCAAAGTTATATTAATCTGAATGATTCTTATTTGGGGATACTTGTAAAAATTATTGGTATTACATACATATGTGAGTTTACTTCTGACCTTTGCAAAGATTTTGGACATACTGCCGTGGCGAATCAGATAGAACTTGTGGGTAAACTGACTATACTGGCAACAGGAATGCCAATTTTACTGGCATTGCTTGATACCATCAATAAATTTCTTACCTCCTGAAGTTACTATGAGGTGCCCCGGTGAGGAGGGCTTATGACGAAACGTAAGAAAGATGGACTTTTAAAAAAAGTACTTATATATATAGCGTTTATAATGATGTTACTGCAGTTTCCGATGGTAGCATCTGCTGCGGAAACAGATGAGACCTCAGGACTTAATCAGAAGGATATTGACTATACCCAGATACAGTCAGTAATCGACCAGGCACTATCGGAAGATAATAACTTTGATTTTATGGAGTATGTTACAGATTTGATTTCCGGGAAAAGAACCTTTTCCATTACGGGGATATTGGATGATCTGAAAGAGGTAGTATCAGGGGAGGTCAAATCAAATCTGAGTACCTTTACAGGATTGATATCCATTGCGGTTATAGCAGCGGTGTTTACGAATTTTTCATATGCTTTTCAGAATATGCAGGTGGCAGAAACCGGATTTTATGTGGCATACCTGTTGTTGTTCTCTGTGTTGACCGGTTCGTTTATTACGGCTTCTACCATGGCAGCACAAACCATCTCTTCCCTGCTGGACTTTATGAAAGCGATGGTTCCGGCGTATTTTATGGCAGTTGCCTTCAGTACCGGAGCAGGCACTTCCATGGTTTATTATCAGACAACTTTAGTATTGATAACTTTTGTAAATGTTTTATTGGTAAAGATAATTATTCCCCTGATTAACATATATCTGGTAGTTACTATGGCAAATAATCTATCCAAGGAAGACATGCTGTCAAAATTTACGGAACTGCTGGAAACTATAATAAACTGGGGGTTAAAAACACTCTTAGGAGTCGTTATAGGATTTAATACAGTACAGGGGCTCATAACGCCTGTATCAGATAAGATTAAGAAATCCATGGTGTTAAAGGCGGCTGAATCCATACCCGGAGTAGGTGATATATTCAGTGGTGCGGCAGAAAGTGTTATCGGAGCAGGAATCCTGCTAAAGAATGCAATTGGAGTGGCGGGAGTAGTGGTCATCGTATCTCTTTGCACAGTGCCGGTTATTAAACTGGCTGTTATGACTTTGATTTATAAGGTTAGCAGTGCTTCGGTCCAGCCAATATCGGACAAGCGTATGCTTAAGTGTATCTCTGCTTCGGCAGATGCCTGTCTGCTGCTGTTACAGACGGTTTTAGTAGGAGCAATCCTTTTTGTAATAACAATTACAATCGTTGCAGCTACCACTACATAGTTTCCTGGAAATATATTTAAGTATGGCCTGAAAGGTGGAAAGGAGGTAAGTGTGGATTTCATATATTCCTGGATTAAGGATATTGTCATATTTATGGTTCTGATCAGTGTGATTACCAATCTTATGGGGAAGAGTTCCTACAAAAAATATATTAACCTCATCTCCGGTATTATTCTGGTAATCCTGGTGATATCACCTTTACTTAAGATTTTTCAGCTGGATAATACCCTTGACTATTATTTTACAACCAATTCTTTAACCGCCCAGGCCGGAGAGGTACAGGATATCAATGAAAAATTCGGAGAAATTGAGAGCAGCAGGCAGGAGGAGATTCTTACGCAGGTGAAGGCAAAGATAACGGATAAAATAAATGAACTGTTAGACAAAGAAGATGTGGAAACAGAAAGTATTGAAATCATACTGGAGGAGGATGCGGCTTCCAGCAGCTACGGCAGCCTGAAAGGTCTTAAGGTAAAGGGGGTGTACAAGTCGGCTGTTAACAAAGCAAAGGAAAAGGAGACAATTAAAATTGACCGCGTGGAGATAAATGAGATAAATTTAAAAAAGGACAATACATCAACAGAGGCTGTTATGGATTTTATAAGTCCTGTTGAAATCAAAGCAAAAAAAATTCTGTCAGACTTCTATAATTTAGATGCTGATAATATAAATATTAGTATACGGGAGTAGTGACTCACAGCTTATCTCCCTTTATACTAAAGCTGCTTTTATCACAGTAACAAAGCAGTGAGATTATGATAAGGTACCAGTAAACATGCACCCAGATGGGAGCCACCCCTAATAAAGCACTTCCGCAAAAATCAGCTTGCGGTATGCCGGGAGCCGGAGTATGGAAAAAGAAAAGAAAAAAATCACATTGAAGGAAATAGGACCTGCAAGGCTTGTAATGTTACTTATGGCAGGAATATTTCTGGTGTTATTATCAATCCCTAACCTACCTTCTTTTGATAAAAGTACAAAAAAGACTACAGAAAACAGTGGGACTGCCGTTGTTAATACGGTAACGGCTGGTACCAAAGATGAAACGAAACTTTATGTGACGGATCTGGAAGAGCGCCTAAAGAATGTGTTGATGAAGGTTGAAGGTATCGGCGCAGTGGAAGTGATGATTACACTAAAGGGCTCCAAAGAAGAAATTATCTTAAAGGACGAAGCAAATACCAATGAAAGCGTGAATGAAGCAGACGGGGAGGGCGGAAGCAGGAATAGTACTAAAACAGATCAAAATGATACCACCATTATGGTGGAAGGCAGTGATGGAGTAGCAAGACCTTATATACTAAAGGAAATTGAGCCTGAACTGGAAGGAATACTTATAATTGCCCAGGGAGGCGGCAGCGCAGTAATTCAAAGTGAAATAATCGAAGCTGTACAGGTATTATTTGGCGTTCCGTCACATAAAGTTAAAGTAATGAAAATGAATTCATAAAGATTCTTCAAGGAGGTTAGCATGAAAAATTTATTCAGGAAAAATAATATCATAATTGCGGCACTGGCAATCATGATAATAATTGCAGGGTATCTGAATTTTAGCAGTAACAATGATGATTCCTTTAATCTAAGTGATACCAATGATTATGACACAACAGAAGCAACTATGGGAGATGACATATCCGACAGTGATTTCCTTTCCCTGGATGATCAGGGAAACTTACTATCCGATTCAGCACTTGATTTATCCGATGAAGACACTCAGACAGCCGATGATGCAACAGTGGATGAGGCAAAGGCAGAGGATACCGCAAAGGCTGATGATGCAACAGCTGAAGATTCAAAAGAAACAGCTGACAGTAAAGATGACACCAAAGTTTCTGATACTGCCAAAGCAGAAAGCGATACAGAAGAAACCGCTGATGCAAAAGGCGACAAGGAAGAAACCAGTACTCCCGGAGAAGCAGTTCTTGTTAGTACGATTACTTCCTCAGACTTTTACTCTGCAACCAAAATAAAGAGAGAGAACACCAGATCAGAAAATTATGAAACCTGCATGGATATTATTAAAGCTGAGAATTTATCAGAAGAAAATAAGCAGGTTGCTGTTAATGAATTAATGGAAATTGAAAGAATAAGAGAGATTGAAACAGCTACAGAAATTATGCTTGAAGCCCAAGGTTTCAGTGACTCCTTAGTATACATGCAGGATAAGAGGGTTGATGTTGTAGTAAACGCCGAAAAGATAACAGAGCAGGATTTGGCTAAGATAATGGAAGCTGTAAAATCCAGGACCAAAATGAAAGCAAATCAAATTTTTGTTAAACCAGCAATTGCTAATGAATAATAATTTATGATAATACTGATAACAGATTAACTACATAAAGGATAGGGCTGTTTATCTGAAAAGATAAGCAGCTTTTTTCATTTCGTTTAACATACTGTATGAAGTTTTTGGTAAGGGCAATAATATTGTAAAGGTAAAAAGATGCATAAAAGGATTTGCAAATAGGCATATTTTTGGTATAATAGCTTATAGGGATAGTTTGTATATGAGGCTTATGCCTTAGACTTAGGAGGTAATAAAGTTGGTAAAAGAAGAAAATAGAAACACTTATCAAATACATGCTGACAGCAATGTCGGTGAAGTTCAGATAGCAGATGAAGTAGTTGCCACTATAGCTGCACTTGCTGCAACCGAAGTAGAAGGAGTCGCTTCCATGAGTGGTAATACTACCAGGGAACTGGTAAGCAAGCTGGGCATGAAAGGCTATTCCAAGGGAGTAAAGATCGATGTCAGCGCAGATTCTGTAGCAGTTGATCTGTCCCTGGCATTAAATTACGGATATAGCATACCTCAGACATCCAGACAGGTACAGGAGAAAGTAAAGTCCGCCATTGAGAACATGACAGGCTTATCCGTATCAGAAGTGAATGTAAGAATATCCGACGTTAATATCGATAAGAATAAATAATACAAAATAATAGTATGAATCCTATGCAGCCCTTAGATATATCCTATTTAAGGGTTGTTTATGCGTTAATGTGCAGTGAAGAAAGGTTGGTTACAGATGAATAGAAGAGAAATAAGGGAGCATTTGTTCCGAATGCTGTTCCGTAAGGATTTCCACGAGGAAAATGAAATGACGGAGCAGATAGATTTGTATTTTGAATCCTTAGAAGAACCTAAGGAGGAAGATCTGATATATTTAAAAGAGCGATTCGGAAAAATACTTCTCAAACTGCCGGAAATAGATGTATTACTGAGTGAAATCTCCAGCGGCTGGAAATTAAGCCGTATGGGTAAGGTGGATCTTACGATATTAAGACTTGCAGTGTTTGAAATAAAGTTTGATGAAGATGTACCAACCAAGGTTGCCATTAATGAAGCAGTAGAGATTGCCAAACTCTTTGGCGGAGACTCCTCAGGAGCCTTTGTCAACGGAGTGCTGGCTAAGTTGGCCAAAGAACTGTAAAGCAGATCCATAGATTGCTACAGGTGTATCTGTTTTTGAATATCAAATATCATAATGCTATTGGGTATTCAGGAAGTACTATGGCACAGATAGGAGTTATTATGAGCAATATCTATACCATAACCCAGGTAAATACCTATATTAAGAACCTCTTTATCAAAGACTACAATCTAAGCAATATCTATGTAAAAGGTGAGGTCTCCAATTGTAAATACCACAGCTCGGGGCATATCTATTTTACGTTAAAGGACACGGGAGGACAAATGGCCTGTGTTATGTTTGCCGGACAGAGAGGCGGACTTGCCTTTACCTTAAAAGAAGGTCAGAGCGTTATAGTCTTAGGTCAGGTAAGCGTCTATGAAAGAGATGGAAAATATCAGCTTTATGCGAAGGAAATAATTGAAGAAGGACTGGGCCTCCTCTATCAAAGGTATGAACAATTAAAAGCGATGCTTGATAAGGAAGGATTGTTTCTGGCAGAACATAAGAAACAGATTCCTGCTTATCCGAAAGCCATAGGAATTGTTACAGCCAGAACGGGAGCTGCCATACAGGACATTATAAACATAGCCGGAAGACGTAATCCATATGTTCAGCTGTATCTCTATCCTGCGCAGGTTCAGGGAGAAGGAGCAGCCAGAACAATTGCAGCAGGTATTAAAGCCTTGGAAAAGAAAGGTGTAGATACCATTATTGTAGGTCGTGGCGGTGGTTCCATTGAAGACTTATGGGCCTTTAATGAAGAGGTTGTGGCAAGAGCCATCTATCAATGCAGTGTACCCATAATATCTGCTGTTGGTCATGAAACAGATGTAACGATTGCGGATTTTGTTTCGGATTTAAGGGCACCAACACCTTCTGCGGCAGCAGAACTTGCCGTACCGGATTTGCGGGCTTTATTAAATGAAATGGATAAGCTTAAGAATACTCTTAACAGGAGTATGGGGATGAAGGTATCTCTTTACCGCAAGGAGCTGGAAAGCCTTAATATAAGACTCGGGCATTTGAGTCCAATATATCAGATCAGGCAGAAGCGGCAGCAGCTTATAGACAGTGAACAAATGCTTTTGCAGCTAATGAATCGTAAAGTAACTGCCAGAAGACATATGTTAGAGATTTATATAGAGAAATTAGAAGGATTATCACCTCTTAAGAAACTGAATAAAGGGTATTCCCTTGTAGTAAATAAGGATAACCGGATTGTAAACAGCATAAAGAAAACAACGGCCGGAGATGTATTAAGAATCAGTGTTACAGATGGAGATATCATTGCAGAGGTTTCTGAATTAAAAGAAATTATGAGACCGGGTAATTGATAATCCTGTTACCTGTAATCTTATCATAGGAATTCAATCAGTTATTAAGCTTGGAATTATAAATTTCAGGTGGTAGCTGTTTTAGTAACGAAAGTCTTACATACATTAAGGATGCGGGTGTCATTGCTTCCTTGGGAAGAGGAATGTGTGAATCAAGTAAATTCCGCACGCAATATTCTGCCTGCCGTTTTATGCTGCAGGTTATGAGAAAGGCATGGTTATTAATATGAAAGAAAAAGAAAACAATCTTGAACAGTCTTTTCTTGAACTGAATGATATTATAAGGAAACTGGAATCAGAGGATATCTCTCTTGAAGATTCCTTTTCTTTATATCAGGAGGGAATGAAATTATTAAAAAGCTGTAACGAATCCATAGACAGAGTGGAAAAGCAGCTTATTGTATTAAGCGACGCCAAAGAAGAATAAAAAGAAATGCATAAAAGGGCAGAAGTGGGAGGAAAGTATAGAGAATGGAAGTATTTAGCGGAATACGTCAGGAACATAAGGCATATATTGACCGGGTAATCAACTTATTTCTGCCTGAAGGCAATGAACCACAGAAGAAGATTTATGAGGCAATGAGTTATAGCGTACTTGCCGGAGGGAAACGTTTAAGGCCCATGCTAATGCTGTCAGCTTATAATATGTTTGAGGGTGGCGACAAAGAAATTGTAGAGCCTTTTATGACAGCCATTGAGCTGATACACACCTACTCCCTGGTACATGACGATCTGCCGGCAATGGACAATGACGAATACCGAAGAGGAAGGAAGACTACTCATGCTGTTTACGGGGAGGCCTTAGGAATTCTTGCCGGAGATGCATTACTCAACTATGCCTTTGAAACAGCCTGCAGAGCTTTCCAAAAAGGAAAACATTTAGAGAGAATAGCAAGAGCAGTGTCGATACTTGGAAAGAAATCCGGAATACATGGCATGTTAGGCGGTCAGGTAGTTGATATGGAAGGTTTTTCAGAAAGACTGACCGGAGCCACAAAAGAGGAATTAAAGAGACGCCTTGACTATATGTACCAACTGAAAACCGGAGCATTACTGGAGGCTTCTCTGACGATAGGCGCTGTATTAGCCGGAGCAACGGATGAGGAAATTGATAAGATGGAGCAGCTTGGAGGTATTATCGGCCTTGCATTTCAGATTCAGGATGATATCCTGGATGTTACATCTACAACGGAAGTTCTGGGAAAACCGGTTCTCAGCGATGAGAAGAATAATAAATTAACCTATGTCAGCCTTCTGGGTATTGATAAAAGCCGTGAAGAAGTAGAAGCACTTACAAAAGAGGGGCTCCTTATCCTTAAAAACTTAAACTGGGACTCTGCTTTTTTGGAGGAGTTGCTGGTAAGCCTTGTAAACAGGGAGTTTTAATTATTATGTTAAATATGAAAAGAAGGTGAAACAGTGGCAGGTGCGCTGGAGCTTATAAATGAAGCTAACGATATAAAGAAAATAAAACCGTCGGATTACAATATACTGGCGGAGGAAATACGGGACTATTTAATTGAGAACATAAGTAAGACCGGGGGACATCTGGCCTCCAATTTAGGAACCGTGGAATTAACCATGGCCCTTCACCTGTATCTGGATTTTCCAAAAGATAAACTTATATGGGATGTGGGACATCAGGCATATACCCATAAGCTTTTAACAGGCAGAAAGAATGAATTCAAAAGCCTTCGAACCTTTGAAGGCTTAAGTGGTTTTCCTAAAAGAAAAGAAAGCTGTTGTGACAGTTTTGATACCGGACACAGCTCAACCTCCATTTCTGCTGCTATGGGATTAGTACAGGCGAGGGATATAAAAGGCACAAACGAAAGAGTAGTGGCAGTAATTGGCGATGGAGCCTTATCTGGTGGTATGGCCTTTGAAGCTTTGAATAATGCTGCTGCCTTGAAATCGAATCTTACAATAATACTGAATGATAATAAGATGTCCATCTCTGAAAATGTAGGCGGGATGGCTAATTACCTTGGTAAATTGCGTACAGGGGATAAATATATCAATTTAAAGCACAAAGTAGAAAAAGCGCTTAACAATGTTCCGGGTGTGGGACATATAATAGCAGATAAAGTGAGAAAATCAAAGGACTCCATCAAACGCCTGGTAATTCCCGGTATGCTGTTTGAAGATATGGGCCTTACCTATATAGGACCGATAGACGGCCATAACCTGAGCGAGTTACAGATGGCCCTTTCCAGTGCCTCAAAAGCCAGGAAGGCGGTTATTGTACATGTGGTTACACAAAAAGGAAGAGGATATAAGCCGGCTGAGAAGAATCCCAGCCAGTTCCATGGTGTGGAAGCCTTCGATGTTAAAACCGGTAAAAATATCAAAGCTAAAAAAGGAGCTGCTTACACAGAAGTATTTTCAGAAGCAGTTCTGGAACTTGGTGAGAAACATGAGGATGTGGTCGCAATTACAGCAGCTATGCCAAGCGGCACTGGTCTAAATCAGTTCAAAAAGAAATATCCGGACCGCTTTTTTGATGTTGGGATTGCAGAAGAGCATGCGGTTACTTTTGCAGCAGGCCTTGCTTCCGGTGGTATGAAGCCGGTGGTCGCCATATACTCCACCTTTTTGCAAAGGGCTTATGATCAGATCGTACATGATGTCTGTATAGGTTCTCTTCCTGTGATATTCGCCATAGACCGTGCCGGTCTGGTGGGAAATGACGGGGAGACTCATCAGGGAATATTTGATATCTCTTATTTGACGCATATACCAAATCTAACCGTAATGGCTCCCAAAAACGGTAAAGAATTAAAGGATATGCTTGATTTTGCATATGACTTTAACGGCCCGGTTGCCATACGTTATCCAAGAGGAAAAGCATTTGAAGGCTTAAAGGAATATAATACTCCCCTTGTCTATGGTAAATGTGAGATTTTGTATAACAGTATTCAGGAGGCTGAAAGTACAGAAGCAAAAAAAAGGCGTATAGTAATTCTTGCTGCCGGAAGTATGGTGGAGACCGGAGATGAAGTATCCAAGACTTTGATAAATGAAGGTTTGGAAATAACATTTGTAAATATACGTTTTCTTAAACCCTTTGATATGGATATGCTGCAAGAAATGGCTGAGAACCATGACATATGGGTGACAATGGAAGAAAATGTCCGAAGAGGCGGCATTGGTGAAATGGTGGCTGGCTATTTAATAGATCGGGGATTTAGGGATATAAGACTGCTGAATATATCATTGCCTGACCAGTTTATTGAACAGGGAGATGTTGGTGTGCTGAAGGAGAAATTTGAGCTTGATGCAGCATCTCTGGTGAACCGTATCAGAAACTTTGTTAATAATATAGAGTAATTAGAAGTAAAAATATAAGGCTGATTTAGTTATCCTATTTTGCAGGTGTGACACCGAAAACAGATGGGAGTCAGGTTGAAAAACAAATGGCTGTTTTTTCAAATACGAATTCAGGAATATCAAATCGAAGATTTGATATTCACGAAAGGGGTTAAAGTGAAAGAACGTTTAGACGTTTTATTAGTGAACAGGAATCTGGCGGAATCCAGAGAAAAGGCCAAAGCAATTATAATGGCGGGAAATGTATTTGTGGATGGGATAAGAGAGGATAAGGCTGGCTCTTCCTTTCCGGATACAGTAAATATAGAAGTAAGAGGTATGACGCTTAAATATGTCAGCCGAGGCGGTTTAAAACTTGAAAAAGCCATAGCTTCCTTCGGGTTGCAGATGGAAGGCAGGGTATGTATGGATGTGGGCTCTTCTACCGGTGGTTTTACTGACTGTATGCTGCAAAATGGAGCAGTGAAGGTTTTTGCCGTAGATGTGGGCACCAATCAGTTAGCCTGGAAATTAAGGCAGGACGAAAGGGTTGTGTCCATGGAGAAGACGAATATCCGACACGTCACTGCAGAGGATATAAAAGAAGAAATGGATTTTATCTCAATCGATGTAGCCTTTATATCCCTTACGCTGGTCTTAGAGCCTGTTAGGAATCTGCTGAAGTATAATGGAGAGGTAATGTGTCTTATAAAGCCTCAATTTGAAGCAGGACGTGAAAAGGTGGGAAAAAAAGGAGTTGTCAGGGAGCGGGAGGTTCACCGGGAAGTAATCATAAAAGTGATTGAATATGCAAAATCCATAGGATTTACAATCCTTAATCTGGACTATTCTCCCATTAAGGGGCCTGAGGGAAATATCGAGTATCTGCTCCATCTTAAAAAGGCTGAAAATATAGTAACTTCAGAGGATAATAAAGAACTTGGCAAGATAGAGGAAATAGTAGAAAAGTCTCATAATAGTTTAAACTTGTAAATAGACCGGCTTTATGTTACAATGTCGGTATCATTGTATAAATAACCACAGCAATGTAAGTACAGGAGCTTTCATGAATAAATTTTGTCTGATAACCAATCGTAACAAAGATGCGGATTTAGAGCTGACCAATGAGATTGTGAAATATATGACACTGCATCAGAAGGATTGTGTGTGTGTTGACAGGAAAGAAAACTGCAGTTATACAATTAACAGCAGTAGCAGTAATATGGGACAAACCTTTTCGGAAGAAATAGAAGAAGATGTTGATTGTATCATTGTATTAGGCGGGGATGGTACAATAATTCAGGCAGCTGATTCTGTATGCGGTTTAGGGATTCCAATCCTGGGAATCAATCTGGGGACACTGGGATTTCTGGCTGAAATCGAAAAGCAGCAGATATGGACTGCCTTAGACAGCCTTTTTGAAGATAATTATTCTATAGAAGAAAGAATTATGCTTCATGGAAGCCTGGTAGAAGGTGAAAATGTAGAAAGTCTTGGTATAGTACTTAATGATATTGTAATATCTCGAAGCAATTTTTCAAGAATTATTAACATAGGCATTTATGTCAACGGCGAGCTGGCAGACAGTTACCGCGGAGACGGTGTTATTGTGTCTACCCCTACCGGTTCAACAGGTTATAGCCTATCTTCCGGAGGACCTGTGGTAAAACCTGATGCTGACATACTGGTAATAACCCCGATTTGTCCTCATACCCTGGGAGCAAGAAGTATAATTGTCTCATCTGGGGATTCAGTCAGAATTCAGATCAATGAGAATAAACAGCCCAATGAAGAAGGTGCAGTTGCTGTACTGGATGGAAGACCGGCAGGAGAGCTAAAGGCAGGAAGCAGTATTCATATTACAAAAGCCCATGAAAAAACAAGAATGGTAAAGATTAATCACGTAGAATTTTTTGAAGTTCTGAGAAAAAAAATCGGACAAGGCGGAGAAAAGGGATGAAAGTTGGCAGACAGAGCAAAATTATTGAGCTCATTAGTAAAAATGATATAGAAACACAAGAAGATTTAGCGGATCTGTTAACCCAGGCTGGCTATAACGTGACTCAGGCAACCATTTCACGTGACATCAGAGAGTTAAAGCTGACGAAAGTTGCTGTGGATGACGGAAGACAGAAATATATTGTACTAAATAACACAGAAACTGGAATGAGCGAGAAATATGTAAGAGTATTAAGAGAAGGTTTTCTTTCCATGGATATGGCTCAGAATATTATCGTAATCAAGACGGTATCAGGAATGGCTATGGCAGTGGCGGCTGCTCTGGATGCACTTCATATTCAGGGAATAATGGGTTGTATAGCAGGTGATGATACATTAATGTGTGTTATCAAGACTACGGAAGAAACCATAGGGGTTATGGAAAAGCTTAATAAACTAATTAATTCGAAATCCTTGTAAATGGAAAATTTACATGGTAAAATAAATATAATTCAGTAACCTTGTCAGTCCGTAAAAGGGATTCATTTTTTACGGTCTTTTTTGGACTGACGGTATAAAAAAGGAGAAATACGTATGTCAGGACATTCCAAGTTTGCAAATATTAAGCATAAAAAAGAAAAGAATGATGCTGTTAAAGGTAAGATTTTTACTAAATTGGGAAGAGAAATAGCAGTAGCAGTAAAAGAAGGCGGAGCAGATCCTAACTCAAACAGCAGATTAAAAGATATTATTGCCAAAGCAAAAGCCAATAATATGCCCAATGATACCATTGACAGAAGTATAAAGAAAGCAGCAGGAGATGCTAATTCCGTTAATTATGAATTTGTGACTTATGAAGGCTATGGCCCTAACGGAACTGCTATTATCGTTGAAGCTCTTACAGATAATAAGAACCGTACTGCCTCAAACGTAAGAAATGCTTTCACAAAAGGAAATGGTAATGTTGGAACGCCTGGCTGTGTATCTTTTATGTTCGACAGAAGAGGACAGATAATCATTGATAAAGAAGAGTATGATAAAGAAGCGGATGACCTGATGATGCTGGCTCTTGATGCAGGTGCTTCAGATTTTAATGAAGAAGAAGACAGCTATGAGATTCTTTCAGACGAAGACAGCTTCAGTGCAGTAAGAGAAGCCCTTGAAAATGCCGGCATCCCTATGGCACAGGCGGAAGTAACCATGATTCCGCAGACCTGGGTAGAGCTTAACGATGACCAGGATATTAAAATGATGAATCGTACACTTGATTTATTAGATGAAGATGACGACGTTCAGGAAGTATATCATAACTGGGATGAGTAAAGCTGAAGAGCAGAATTACAATGAGCTGGATATTTTGTCCAATTATATATGTAAGCAATATTTACTAGTAGGCTTAAGGCGCTGAACTAAAACCCCCTCCTTAACTGTTAGGCCACATTTTATAGCAGTGGGAGTGGGTTTTTTCTGTATGTGCATTTAGACCGATTATTGCAAAATACATAACAGATACTAATTTCTATAGTCCTTCAAGCTACATCCCTAGTCTTTCTTACCAGCAAATGGATCAGACTATTTTAATTTAATTATATCGAAAATAGCATTTATCATTGTCCATAGTTGAGCATTATAAATCATAATATTCCATATGCCGCAGCCATTAAGGTTATATTCCAGTATTAAGTTCTCTACAGCATAAATCGTTCTTGCGTCGATAAACCAAACGATATGTTGGAAGGGATAATCAAAACTAAACTGATTATAGTAAAAATAAGGTGTTTGTGAAACGTTATCAAATTGAATACTTGTTCCAACCTGATAAGCTAAATTTAAGACCGCATCCAAACTTAGAGATACTGCACTTGATTTGTTTGGTATATATGGTAACTGCCAATCATAACCGATACTCTGTATTCCGATAATTAATTTATCAGATGATACAGAGGCCGATACATAATTCATCAATGCCCTTAAATTGGTTATATTAGTTACTGGGTCAGGTGGGCCGTAATCAAAACCAAATTTAAATTTCACAAAGATTAAACCATTAACACTTTGGCTTAATCTTGCATAATCTATTTGTTCAACTTTTATTATCCCCTCTACTATTTGAATATTAATATTTATTGTTATAAAAAAGAGAAAGCCTTCCGGTTGTATACGATTATAAATTTTTTGTACAAAGTTTTGATATAGAAATTCATTATCCTCATTCAGATAATTAAAAACAATATTAATACCTTTATAGCCTTTGTTTTTCATTATCTCGATAGAATTATTAATCGTTATCTCTTGAAGTTCTTCATTTAAAAGTATTCTATAAGCGGTTTCTGTATTTGTTACTCCTGATGGTGTTAATGTAGTAAGCATCATTAATGGAATAACACCATAGTCATTGGTTAATTTAATGATTTCTGTATCATCCTGGTACTCAATTATTTCGCCATTTTCTGTTGCTGTATAATTAAAAATAGATAGATAAGTCAAATTAGGCAGTGTTTTTATTAATGTATCCAGTCTAAGAAAAGGATAGGTAAAGCCATTGGTGGTAATACCTTTAATTGTGTTATAACTTATCACCAGGGTTTCACCTATATAAAGGTATTCTCTATCTGAAAGAATGGAGTTTTTTCTTAATATTTCCATAGGTGTGATACTGTATGAATTAGCTATACTTAATAAAGTATCGCCTTGTTGTACAGTATGTGACTGCTTTGGATATGTTATTACAATTGTCTGACCTATTACTAGGTTAACTGGGTAAACCAAGCCATTATCTATTGCTATTCTAGTGACGTCAACCCCATATTTTTCAGCAATTGTATAAAGACTATCCCCTTCTTGAACCACGTGTATATCCATAAAGTAGTAATCCTATATACGTAATTGCTATATTATATGATATTATTTATAAATTATAATAATCATTAGCAGAAAATGGCTTTTAATTCATAATCCTATATAGAAAATTGGGTAAAAGTTAAGGCCACATCAGCCGGGGTACCATTGTCATAGAGAAAAGACTATTGATTTAATTTGAATTAATTTGTCGTATAATATATAATAAATGAATGCAATTATAATAAGTTTTTATTTTTGTTTTACTCCTTCGGGTATAAAATTGGAAGGTTATAATACTGGCTTTTATAAGCTGAAGGGAAAAACATAGCTATACTTATATATAACCCGTAAACCTAATATTTGATTACAGTGAGGACGTATGGAAATTTTATTTGAGAATTGTTATACAATGTCAAAGGAACGTTATATTAGCTGGGCTAAGAATCCTGCAAAGAAAAATAAGCTGAACTTAATATGGAATGTTCTGACCTTTTTTATTGCAATGACGATGGTACAGGCGTTACTGAGCAGAGACTATTTGCTAATCCCTTTCTATTTCGCGTTGATTGCCTATTGCATTTACCGTAGTTTTTTCCAAACCAGGGTTCTGTTTGTGAAGCAATATAAAGCAAATGCTGCCGCACAGGGAAAAAGTGAATGGGAGCGTATCATAAGATTGTCTAGTTGCATTGATGTAGAAGATGGAAACATAAAAGCTCAATACCAGTGGGATCAGGTAAAAGAATATTTTGAAAATGGAGATGACTATATTTTTGTCTTTAAAAATGGATCGGGGATTAGGCTGGATAAGAATGGTTTTCGTAAAGGAACATACGAAGAATTTTTAGTATATATAAATGATAAATTCGATAAGATGCCAATTAAGTAGTGGAATGAATATTAAAATTAATTTAATAGCATTTGGATATAGGAATATATAACCATGGGTGTTGCAATAAATGACACAGGAATGACAAAAGATACCATTAAATTTAAATCAAATACACTAAATGGAAGCATGTATTTAACCGATATATTTAATGGAAAGTAGAATGGAGCAGCAAGACAGGGAGGACTTTAATGAATCAACAAAGTATGAAGAAGAAACGTAGGTGTATAGCCATATTATGCTGTTTGTTAATTGCTTTTACAGCAATTTTTCAACCAAATAGTACCACAAGAATCGAAGCTGCAACTGGCTATTATTTTACAGTAAATGGTACTGTATTTGAATCCTACTCGAAATTACCCTTGACAACAGATACCAGTAATATACAGATAAGCGGTGCATCCGGAGTAGATATGTCAGATGCCAGTAATATACACTGGTTCGTAAATAATACTGATGTTACATCTGGAAATTCAGCGAATAATTCAAGTATTATCCATATAAAAGATATCAGTACAAATAAACTGCAGGCAAAACTCGAACGTGTGGGTCCGGGATATGCTCAGGTTATGGTCACATTTGAGAAAAATAACATAAACTACTCGCTGTATCTTAATGTTGAAGTTGGCTTTGATATTGACCGTACTGATTTTGTAAATGCCCTAAATTCAGGTAGTGCGGTACAAATTGATCGAAGTGTAATGTTATTTAAAGACTTAACTACTACACAACAGATTAAATTGGTCTATTCACCGGTGGATAATGGCATCAGTGGATTACAGTCTGATAATGCCAGTTTAAAATACAGTAGTTCCGACAAAAATGTTGCAGAAGTTGATTCAAAAGGAATTGTTAAACCCGTGGGTGCTGGAGTTGCGATAATAACTGTCAGTACGAATAATGTTGCTGCAGATGTTTCCCAGTCGCCCATGAAAAAAACATTTAAAATAGTTATAACTCCCAAAGCCGGAAAACTGACTGACACAACTCTAAGCAGCAAGGTAGAGCAGGTTACAGATCAGTCCGTTACTTTTAAGACAAATGCGAAAGATCCGGCAAATTTGACCTGGAGAGTGTATAAGAAATCAAGTACAGGCCTTAGTATTATTACACAAACTACTGGAGTTATTAATTATTATACAACTCCGGCAACAGGTTCAACAGATTTTGGTACTCTTACTGTTGCAAATGCCCAGGTAGGTGAATATGTTTTTATGGGTTTTACGGATTCGATGTATATACCAAGCGATATTAGTCTTGACAATCAAGATTCTGTAGCTGTTCCATATGTAAAAATCTATGTGGATTTCAGACCTAAAGTACCTGCCTATTTAGTAATGAATGTTAATGATACCTATGATATGGCTAATGCAGCCGGTATTAAAGGGAATTCTGATTATACAATCACCAGCAGTAAAAATGATATTGCAGGAATAAGCAACGGAACTATATATGCCAAGAAAAGCGGTACCAGTGTAATTACTGTAAAGAATAATACTTCAGGATCCTCTGAGATATACACTACAAATTTAACGGTAGTGGATGGTATATCCCTTAATATGACAGAAGCATATATTTATACTGCCGGTGAACTTCAGTTACTGGCGACAACAACAACAGATCAGTCAAGTGTTGTGTGGACAAGTGTTTTAAATCCTGCACTTCCGTTTTCCTCAAGCAATGACGGCTCCAAGTACGCTACCGTTGAAAATGGGTTGGTTAAGGGTGTCTCTAAAGGAAATGCATATATTGTAGCAACCATTACCATTGACGGTGTTGTTAAGCAGGCATATTGTCTTGTTCATGTTGAAAATACAGTAACAAAATTAACAATAAATCCTGAAACTGTTATATTGGACAAAACCGGTTTTAAGACTCTGAAAGCAGAATTTGATAACAACAGTACGAGAAGCATTCCGATAAAATGGACCAGCTCAAATCCTGAAATCGTTGAAATCGTTGAAAGCAGTTCTACATATGCAAACATTGCAGCCAAAGGTGTGGCTGGAACTGTTATTATTACTGCAATTAATACAGAAAATTATATTATTGGCTATAGTAAAGTTACGGTTAAAGAAAGTGTGTCAAGTATAACCTTGTCTGCAACTTCCTTAAATCTCATGCAGTCAGCAAAAACTTATCAGTTAAATGCAACTGTTAATCCTTCCACTGCCACAGAACAGGGAGTAACCTGGAAGTCTACCAATCCAAGTGTTGCTACAGTTAATGATAAAGGCTTAATTACATTAGTTGCTCCGGGAACTACATCTATTATTGCAACCTCTGTAGATAATCCATCTGTAACAGCAGTATGTAATCTGACGGTAGGTGTTTCTGCATCCGGCATTAAATTAGATGAGTCCAGTAAGGTAATGTACACTGGAGAGAAAACGAAACTATCGTATGTTATTACTCCTACCAATGCAACCAATACGGCAGTTACATGGAGTACTTCTGATTCAAGCGTTGTAAATGTGGACTCTAACGGAAATATTACAGCTGTAAAGGCAGGAACAGCAGTAATTATATTAAAAACAGCAGATGGTCTCTATATGTCCACCTGTACAATAACAGTAAAAGAAAAAGCGACAGGGCTGGCATTTGATGTAACAAGTCTGGAACTATATGTTGGTAAGACATATACCATAACAGTAACACCTACTCCGGCCACAGCAACAGACTATACCTTAACCTGGGCTTCACTGGATGCTACAATAGCTTCTGTGAATGAGAAAGGTACCATAACAGCAAAAGCGGCCGGCAAGACAATGATTACGGCTACTACATCAACAGGTACAATTTTATACTGTAATGTTACGGTAAAAGCTGAAGCAACAGGACTGCAATTGAATTATACGGAGAAAACCGTTGTAATAGGTGATACCTTTGATTTGAAAGCAACCATTAAGCCTAGTGCCGCAGCCAGCGAAGTTACGGTAATCTGGGCAAGCTCTAAGAAAAGTGTAGCTACTGTAACAAGCAGCGGCAGAATTAAGGGTATCAAAGGTGGTACTGCAGTTATAACTGCGAAGACCTCCGATGGTAAATTTACGGCATTTTGTACGGTTACTGTAATAGAAAAGGTAACCAGTATTAAATTAAATAAAACCAGTTATAAACTTGGACTTAAAAAGAGTTATAACTTAGTAGCTACTGTAAAGACCAATGCAGCAACCAATCCAAAAGTTAAATGGAAATCCAGCAATACGAAAGTTGTTACAGTAGACCAAAAGGGTAAGATCACCGGCAAAGCTATCGGTACTGCTACTATTACAGTAACAGCACTCGACGGCAGTGGTGTTACTGCTACCTCTTCGATACGGGTTGTAAGGTCTGTTACCTCGGTAACTCTTAACAGAACTGCAGTAACGACTGTTGTTGGTAAAAGCTTTACCTTAAAAGCTACAGTTAAGCCTAATAATTCAACATACAGAACTGTTACCTGGAAGTCCAGTGATGAATCAGTTGCAATTGTAGATTCTGCTGGTAAGGTAACCGCCTTAAAAGCCGGTAATGTAACAATTAAGGCATCTGCAAAAGACAGTAGCGGTAAATATGCAATCAGTTATGTTATTGTACAACCGAGAGTTCCTTCCAACAGTGTTACAATTATGAATCAAAATTTGACCATGGTAGTAGGTGAAACGGCTGTCTTGGAAAAAGCATTAAATCCCGCTACCTCAACAGATACAGTTAAATGGGCCAGTGATAATAAATCGGTAGCAGATGTAACCACTTCCGGTAAGTTAACAGCTAAACGCCCTGGTATTGCAAATTTAACGGTTATGACAGAGTCAGGAAAAACCGCTACTACGAAAGTAACAGTAGTTGGATTAAATACAACTAATCTGGTACTGGAGCAATATTCGGATTATACCTTGTATGTACTCGGTATCAGTAGTAATGTTTCCTGGGATGTTGTAAATTCTGATATAGCTGTTGTAACAAATGGAAAAGTAAGCACCAGAAGAACAGGCACTACAACAATTATAGCCAATGTTAACGGTAGAAGGTTAACTTGTAAGCTAACAGTTACAAAGATAAAGTAATGAATAATAAATGAATTATTTTGACCATCAGATGCGGATTGATTTTCCGTATCTGGTGGCAAATATAATTACTCCAAATGCATCAGTTCTATTTCTTTTAATTTTTCTTCTTTTACATACTCTTAGTTATTATTGTCCCAGTACTATATAGTTAATTGAATATCGGATATAACACAAAGCATATAAAATTACAGTTTATGCAGGCTGTAGTTTGAGATAAGAATTCTTTTACCTAAGTAGATTACTTATGTTTCTTTGTTCTACCTCTTTTTTTCTCGTTTAACAATCTATTTGTTATTACAATTCTTACAATAAATCTCATTACAATACTTATTATATCTTATTACAATTCATATTTTTGCTCTTTAGATACCGCTTTTCTAAAATTCTGGCTGCTCTGAAGCAAATTCGAGAAAACATTTTATAATCTCAAACTTACAGCTACAATTAATTACCCAACAACCAGGATAAATTACTTGCGCAAAATTTTATGTTATGTTATTATGAGAAAAAGAACATATGTTTTGTATGGCGCAATCAAATAATTTATCATAAATATCACTTAACCTTTAGGAGGAGAAAGCTTGCTGCTCAATTTACATGTAAAGAATTTTGCAATTATTGATGAAGTAGATATAACCTTGAAGGATGGGCTAAATATACTTACAGGAGAAACCGGAGCAGGAAAGTCCATTATTATTGGCTCTATTAATGTATGTTTAGGAGGAAAGATCAGTAAAGACATAATAAGACGCGGTGCGGACTATGCCATGGTTGAACTTCTTTTTGAAACCGGCAGTAAGGCAGTCGAGAACAGAATGAAAGAGCTTGATCTGCCCTTTGAAGACAGACAGATACTGATAACCCGTAAGATTACCAACGGGAAAAGTATCAGCAAAATTAATGGAGAGACAGTGACGAGCCAGAGTTTAAAAGAAATAGCAGCATTACTTATAGATATCCATGGCCAGCACGAACATCAATCCTTGCTCTATAAAGAGAATTATCTTGATATTATAGACCGCTATGCCAAAGAGGAAGTTTTCCTGTTAAAACAAAAGCTATCCAGGGAATTCTTACAGCTGACAGAATTGAAAAACAAACTTTCGGAATTAATGATTGATGAGGACAAGCGTCTTCGTGAAATATCCTATCTTGAATATGAGATAAAAGAGATTACGGAAGCAAAATTAAAGCAAGGAGAAGACGAACTATTAACAAGTGAATATAAGAAGCTTTCAAATGCCAGAATAATAGCAGAAGGAATCGGGCAGGTTTATGATTATATGGGCTATCAGTCAGCAGGGTCAGCAGGAGAAATGTTAGGAAGAAGTGTTAAACAACTATCTAAGCTGATTGAATATGATAAGAATCTGGAAGGTATATATAATCAACTACTTGATGTAGAAGCACTTGTTAATGATTTTAATCGTAATCTTTCTGAATATCAATCGGATTTAAGCAACCAGGAAGAAGATTTTACAGCAGTGGAAGAACGTTTAAATCTGATTAATCATCTAAAGGCGAAATATGGGAATTCTATAAATGATATATTGAAGGTATTAGAAGAAGGCGAGCTTAAGCTGGAACGGTACTATAATTACGAGGTAACACTTGAGGAGCTTAACAGACAGATAGCTGAACAAGAAAGAGAAGTACATAGCCTTTGCGTTAAATTATCAGAAATACGAAAGAAAAACGCAAAAGTGTTGGCGGCTAAGATCAAAAATGCTTTGCTTGATCTGAATTTTCTTGATGTTCAGTTTGCCATCGAACTAACGCAGAAGGAAAATTATACAAAAGACGGCTTTGATGACGCAGAATACCTCATATCTGTTAATCCTGGTGAAGAAATGAAGACTCTGTCAAAAGTTGCTTCCGGTGGTGAATTATCGAGAATAATGCTTGCCATAAAATCAGTATTTGCAGATAAGGATGAGATTGATACATTGATTTTTGATGAGATAGATACCGGTATCAGCGGAAGAACAGCCCAAAAGGTATCGGAGAAATTATCAGAGATATCCTTCAGTCATCAGATAATCTGTATCACCCATCTGGCCCAGATTGCCTCCATGGCCGATAGTCATTTTATTATTGAAAAACAGACAGATGGACAGACTACAAGAACCGGCATACGACAATTAAAAGAGCAACAATCCATTGAAGAAATTGCCAGGATACTCGGTGGTGCAGAAATAACCAAAACAGTTCTCGACAGTGCAAAGGAAATGATAACACTTGCGAAAAAAAACAAAAAAAGATAGTTTGAAAATTCATTTACTACACATACTAACATAAGGCAGTTATTTTAAGGATATACACTTTTTAGTGTATATCCTTTTTTATGTGATTAGATAATTGTGGCTTAATAATAGGACTTTTTGCTCTATTAGATAAAGACCTGCCGGATGGTATGCACATGATGCTTGAAAGAATAGTCACTATGGTGACAGCACCAGCGCTGGAATTCTTCAATAAGACTCTTTGTTCTAAAGCCTAATAAACTCTATTGCATCATACAAAATTGTATTTCTCTAACTGCTGTCTAAACATGTATATTCGTATGATAGATATCTGTTTATATAAAATTTGAATATTTACGCGAAAAAGCGTAGAGGGAGCTGAAATCATGCATAGAAGATCTATTTATCGTAAAATCCTTATTCTGGTTTTGTGTATTAATATAATGGTATTGGGTTATTTTACCTATCGGTATATTGACAACAGCGTACCGGATTCTATCAAAATCCTGGTGGGTGAAGATGAAGAATTTAATTTTAAGTTACCAATGGAAGGCAGTGTAACTTACGGAGATGTAGATGTTCTAAGTGTAAATAATAAAACTGTTCCGGGAGATCAGATTAAACTGAACCTAAGCAAACCCTTTACGATTAATTCCAGTGCAACAGGCAGTTACAAAGTCAATCTGAAATTATTTGGATTTTGGAATTTCAAGGAAGTTACCATAGGTGTCATAGATCAAAAAGAAGTAATTCCTTGTGGGAACCCAATAGGTATTTATATTGAAACCGATGGTGTTATGGTTCTTGGTACCGGTGTTATAAACGGAGCTGATGGTTTAAATTATGAACCTTCCCTGAATAAGCTAAAGACCGGCGATTATATAACTAAAGTAAACAGCACCATAATCCATAACAAAGAAGAATTAATTGAGGAAATACAGCATAGTGACGGAAAGGATGTAAAGATTACCTTACGGCGTGATGATAAACTTACAGAATACAAAGTTACACCTGTAAAAACCCCGGATGGAGAGTATAAGATAGGAGCCTGGATAAGAGATAATACACAAGGTATAGGAACACTTACCTTTATTACTCCGGACGGTCAGTTTGGTGCCTTGGGGCATGGAATTACAGATATAGATACCAGTCTTCTGATGGAAATTGAACGAGGTTATTTATATAATGCCGACATTATGACTATAATCAAAGGAAAACAAGGGGTTCCCGGAGAATTGATAGGGTTGATCAAGCAAAATTCAGAGGATAAAATAGGTGATATTCTGAAGAACTCAAATCAAGGTATCTTTGGTAGAATTGGTACGGGATTCGTCAAAGCAAAGTCCTATGATGCAATACCAGTGGGGTTAAAGCAGGAGATTAAACTTGGACCTGCAACCATATTTTCCTGTGTAGAAAATGAAGTAAAAGAATATAAAATAAATATTGACAAAATAGATCTTAACAGCCAGAGTCCTAATAAAGGAATGGTAATAAGCATAACAGATAAAGCTTTAATTGACAAAACCGGTGGAATCGTGCAAGGGATGAGCGGCAGTCCTATCATACAGAATGGCAAGATAATAGGAGCTGTAACTCACGTCTTCATACAGGATTCAACCAAAGGTTACGGGACATTTATCGAAAATATGCTTAATAATCTGGAAGATAAATAAAATAAAGCTGCAATCGACCTATTGCAACTATAGCAATAAAATGCTACAGTATTTAACAATAGAATTTCTTAAAAAGAATTCTTATTATGTAAAAAGAAATATAATATTTCTTATATACACAAAACAAAAGCACCTATGTCGTAAATTGCGATAAGAAAGAATTGATAATATGGAAATATATGTATATAATATGGATATGTCAATAATTTACATTTCATTCTTCGCGGATTCTACGAATTGACTTGCTTCATCCGTAACGTAATATGTAAAAGGCTGTATATTTAAAGTTGAATACTTAATTCTATAGAAAAAGTCGAGATTTTGTTAAAAAATATGGAAAATATTGACTTGAAAGCCGATTAGAGTTATAATATGGTACGGATGAACTATTTTTTAGCAGGTGATTATACAAAGGAGGTAAATAAGTATTCAAGTCAGACAATTTTTTTAAGCAAAAGGAATATTTTGGGAGGAAAACAAAGTGGGTAAAATCAATGTAGCAATTGTGGATGACAATGAAAGAATCGTTAAGCTGTTAGAAGAAATCTTAAAGGGAGACTCAGATATTGAAGTAGTAGGAACAGCTGACAATGGTATCGACGCACTGGATGTTATACGGGATAAGAAGCCGGATGTAGTTCTTTTGGATTTGATAATGCCTAAATTGGATGGTTTGGGTGTTATGGAAAAGATCAGGTTGGATGAAAGTTATAAAAGTATACCGGCATTTATTGTGATTACTGCAATCGGGCAGGAAGGTGTAACTGAGAATGCATTTGAATTAGGTGCAAGTTACTATATTATGAAACCCTTTGATAACAATATGGTTCTTACGAGAATCAAACAGATCAGAGGCGATTTACATAATACAAAAGTATTTGAAAATCACCGTGTAAGCACTTACGAGAGTAAGGATGATTACAAGGAAAGAAATCTGGAATCCGATGTAACAAATATAATTCATGAAATAGGGGTGCCTGCCCACATTAAAGGATATCAGTATCTTAGAGATGCTATTATGATGTCTGTAAATGACAGTGAAATGTTAAATTCCATTACAAAGCTGTTATATCCGTCCATTGCAAAACGTCATAAGACAACGCCCAGCAGAGTAGAAAGAGCTATAAGACATGCTATAGAAGTTGCATGGAGCAGAGGAAAAATGGACACCATAGATGAACTATTTGGTTATACTGTTAGTAACGGCAAAGGAAAGCCGACCAATTCTGAGTTTGTAGCCTTAATCGCTGACAAAATCAGACTGGAATATAAATTAAGAGCATAACAGCTATCAGACATTGCTGTTAGAATTACACTGCTTCAGTAAAAGGGGTACGAGCGCTAAGCGTTCGTTTTACTGAAGCAGTTTTTTAATGGGCTCTGTGTCAATAGTTGGGGTGGGATTCCTATGAATCTCGCCCCATTACTGCGTTTGGAGCCATTTTAATGTTTGTCTCTATAATTCGTGTTTTGGAGCATGCAAAATAAGCCTCATGTCCGTCG
>Ga0208297_1000183_pt1 | contig 161403 bp, 160 predicted proteins | sample LMS_cellobiose_e_FD_187367 | JGI IMG/M metagenome (GOLD analysis project Ga0208297, IMG submission 187367) | Rumen-fistulated moose microbial communities from Alaska, USA - LMS_cellobiose_enrichment (SPAdes) (version 2) | ecosystem: Host-associated > Mammals > Digestive system > Stomach >... | reverse complement strand
CTCTCGTGCGGAGCTTGCTTAGAATACCACACCCCTTCCCCCTTTGTCAATACCCTTTTTCCCCTTTTTTTTAAACATTTTTCCCCGCTCCTCTCTACCCCCTTTTCCCTTTCTTTTTCATGTGCGGCAGACGGCGGACGCCCGGTTTTCCGGGGTTTTCTTTTATATAATATATATAGTATCTTTACAGTCTTTTTCGCAGCTTGCCCACAAGATATACCCCCGGCAGAACCACAAACATCAGGGCGAGCTGCACGCCGGGGATCACGCGGTCGGAGATCCGCGTCAGATCAAACTGCGTCGGGCCTGTCAGCAGGCAGACAGCCATTGCCGCCGCGGCGGTCGGCCACACCAGCCGGTTCCGCCGCCGCAGCCCGGCGATGAGCCCGGCCAGCTCCGCCTGGATCCGAAACAGCGTGCCGAGCCAGAACACGTCCATCGCCACCCACAGCACGACGATCAGCGCGTCGATGTGCGCCGTGTCTCCATAGAAATGCACGTTCTGGATCATGGTGAAGACCGGATTGTGGATATGTCCGATCATCTCCGCGGACAGCGTCCCCACCGTCATGAAAAGGATTGCCGTAAACAGCGCAAAGCCCCAAGCCAGCCGCCGAAAAACCGCGCGGCTTCGCTCCCGCCGTCCGGGCGGCAGGTATCCGGTCAGAAAGCCCGCATACCCATACAGGCCCGCCAGATTGGTCACCGGGAGCGCGGCCCGCAGGACCCCCGGCAGATCCAGCCGGCTCACCGGCAGCAGATATTCCGCTTTCAGATTCGGCACGGCAGCCGCCAGGACCACGGTCAGCACCGTCACGGCCAGGGGAAAGAACACCTCCGCCGTCCGTGCAAGACCGCGCAGCGTACCGGCGGCCAGCACGGCGGCCGTCGCCGCTGTAACTCCGGCAAACAGGAGGACGCCGCCGCTTTTGTAGATCGACGAAAGCAGCCGTTCCGCGCTGACGCGCAGGGTAAAGCCCGAATAGAACAGGAGCCACAGCGCGACCCCCGCGCACACGGCCCGCCCCGCCGCCGGACCGAGACTGCGGAGCGCCAGCTCTCCCAGCCCCTCGCCCTCCCGCCGCCCGCGCAGAAAGCCCATGAGAATCAGCGTAAACAGCGCTGTCGGCGCGGCCGCGGCAGCCGGGGCCAGCCAGGCGGCGGTCCCCGCAAAGGCGACGGGCGCTTTCGGTAGCAGTCGGATTGCCGCGGACAGCACGCCGAGAAACAGCAGCGCCGAAAGCTGCCGCGGGGTCAGCGTGTCCTTCTGCTTCATCGGTCACGCCTCCCCCGTCTCCGCGTTCCGCCGCATCGGTCCGCCCGACAGCGGCGCGTCCATATCATAGGACCGGATCACCTCGACCTGTGCGGTTACGGCGACGTCCAGCTTCGGAAAAACCTCCGGCCACGCCGCCTGCACCGCGGCAAACCGCACAGGCGCTTTCCGTGCAGCGGCCCCGCCCAGCGCAAGGAAATCCAGCCCCATACGCTGTGCGCAGTCCACCGCCGCCTGCGCCCATTTCGTCAGCTGCTCTTCCACCTGCGAAGCGATGCGCGCCCGCACGGCGGGATCCTCCGCGCTCCGCCGGGACGCCATCTCCGTGATGTTCGCCGTACTGCGGATCTGCGCGTCCAGCCGGACGAGCGCGCCGTTCGCAAACACGGGGACGATCGCGGTCCGGACCGGGCCGAGTTGCAGGCTGATCTTCCCGCCCTGCCCGTCGTCCGTTACAAGCGCCATCTCCCGCACCCGGTTCTGCAGCACGCAGACGCCCCGGCTCTCCGCGTCCGACAGGAACGCGGTCAGGCGGCCGTTTTCCAGCACGCCGAACCCGGCCGGCCGGACCTGTACAGCGTCGGGCTCTTCTCCGGGCCGGAGCCGGATTGCCATCACCAGGGCGCAGCCGTACCGTTCCAGGCTGACCGCGGTCTCCAGACAGGTGGCGACATAGCCCTGCCCCGTCCGTGGCAGATCCTCCTTCAGAAACGCGAGGATTCGGTCGCCGCCGTCTTTGCCGCCGCAGACGCTGTGCAGCACCGGGGCGGCGTCTCCGTCCCGCACCAGATAGACCCCGGTATCGGTCCGCATCTCCAGCATCCGTCCGAAATAGTCCAGATACCCCAGAATCCCCGCCTCCGCGGCCGACTGCCCCAGCACAAGGTATTCCGTGTGGGAGTAAAACGGCCTGCGGCGGCTCGCGCTCTGCTCCAGCATGTGCATCGCTTCCGCCAGCGTCGCCCCCTGTTCCTGCAGCGTGATCGGCGCGTCGCCCCCGGCAGAAAGGCCGGTGACGACCGTGACCGTCACCTGCTCCTCCCGGTCCACGCCCACCGTGCGCACCAGCTCCAGCGACTCCACGTCCCGCAGCTGTGTATACACCGTATTTCCGGCGCACCCGCTGCAGAGCCCCGGCAGCAGCACGGCCGCAAGGCATGCCGCCGCGTATCTGCGCCCTCTCACGGCTGTTTTCGCCGGACCCGCAGCGCCGGGTCCGCCTCCGGCTCCCGGTCGGGCGGCATCTGCAGCAGGGCAGCCGCGGCGCCTTTCCCGCCGGAGAACGGCGTCATATACGGCACGCCGCAGCTCTCCAGCGTACACAGGTGGTACAGCAGAAGCGTCGTGCCGATGACGATGCCGAACAGACCGCACGCCACCGCCGCGGCGACCAGCGCCAGCCGGCAGAGACGCAGCGCCCCGCTCATATCCTGGTTCGGGACCGTATATCCGGAGATCCCGGCAAGGGCCACCACGATCACCACGACGGGAGAGACCACGCTGGCCTCCACGGCGGACTGCCCGACGATCAGGGCGCCGATGACGGACACCGTCTGCCCCACGGGGCTCGGCAGACGCAGGCCCGCCTCCTGCAGCAGCTCAAACGCGGCGAGCATTCCCATCACCTCCACCGCCGTGGGGAAGGGTACGCTCTGCTTCGCCTCGATCATGGTCTGGATCAGCCGGGTAGGCAGCATCTCCTGATGGTACATGGCCACGGCGGTATAGAACGCCGGCAGCAGCAGGGACAGCAGCAGGGCCGCATACCGGAGCAGCGTCAGGACAGAGGCGACCAGAAAGTGGTTGGCCCGGTCCTCGGGCATCTTGAAAAACTGCGCGAACGTCCCCGGCGCGAGAAACCCCATCGGCAGCCCGTCCGCCAGGATCCCCACCCGTCCTTCCAGCAGATTCTGGCAGAACTTGTCCGGCCGTTCCGTGTGCAGCAGCTGCGGGAAGGGCGACCGGGGCCGATCCGACAGCGCGCTCTCCAGCGCCGCCGCGGACAGCAGGCCCCGGACCTGCATCGCCGCGAGCCGCTCGCAGACGGTCTCCGTCAGCTCCGGATTCGTGAAGCCCTGCAGATACAAAACGCAGACCCGGGTATGGCTGCTGCTGCCAACCACAGTCTCCCGGAGCCGCAGCGCGGGATCGGCCAGCCGCCGGCGCACCAGCATCGTATTGGTCCGGATCAGCTCGGCAAAGGCGTCCTTTGCGCCCTTGACGACCTTTTCCTCCTTCGGCTCCGTGACGGCGCGCCGCTCCTCGCTCTTCATTTCAAACGTGACGGCGGCGCCGGTCTTCGGAAACACCAGCGCGCAGCAGCCCGCCAGCATATCGTACACCGCGTCCCGCAGCGCGCCGCGCCGCCGGACCGTGCCCGCGTACACGCCTCCCTCCAGAACGCGCCGGATCGCCGCGCGCTCCGAGCGGACGCCGGCAAAGCGCGCCGGGTCCGTCAGCGGGCGGATCAGCGTTTCCGCCGCGGCGGTGCCGGAGACCAGCCCGTCCAGCCAGCACAGGACGGCCTCCGCCGTCCCGCCGCCCGCCGCCAGCGTCCGCTCCATATAGTCGGCGCTCTCTCCGAACGCCGCGCGGATCCCCGCCGCCGAGACCGGCCCGACAAGGTCCGGCGCCTGTCCCTCCCGCTGCGGATCCTGTCCGCGTCTGCGCAGCCGCATTGCGCTCGCCCCCGTTTTCATGTATACAGGCGGCAAAAACCGCCGGGAGCGCTGCTCCCGGCGGTATTGTATCCAGATTCTGCGAAATTGATTCTCTCTGCGCTCAGCCGTCCGTCTCTCCGAACAGGATCCCCAGATCCAGCGCGTTTAGCGCGTCCGTGTTCTTCACGTCGAGCTCCTGCAGCCACTGCTCCTCGAGCGAGGAGAACATCCCGGTGGCGGCGATAAGGCGCAGCGGATAGCTGTATCCGCTGTAGGACAGCGGCGTGACGTCCGGGTTCAGAGGCAGCCGCAGGATGATGTGGTAACCGTAGGCGGTCTCCACGATCCCGCTGTATTCGTATTCCTTCAGTCCCTTGACGGCGTCTTCAAATTCCTTGACCATCTGGTTGTCCTGGAACAGGTAGCCGACCGGATACGCCGTCATGCCGGGGTCGTCGTTGTACTCCGCGATCAGCTCGTCGAAATACCCCTCCAGATCGTCGCCGTCATAGGCGTCCAGCTTGGCCAGGACCTCCTGCGCCCGCTCCTCCTGCTGCGCCTTCGCGGTGGTCGTATACGGCAGCTGGTTGTCGTCCAGCGTCCGCAGCAGGATGTGCTTTGCCATCATATAGCCGTCGTCGGCCACATACGCCAGCACGTCCTCATCGGAGACGTTCATTCCGTACACGCCGAACTGGCTCTCAAACAGCAGGGTCTCCAGCCGGTCGCACCGGATGCGGTAGCGGTAGATCCACTCCGTGCAGTAATTCTCATCCAGGATGACCTGCGCGGCCGCCTCGCCGCCCTGATCCTCCAGAAACGAGTTCCAGGTGGCGTCCGCCGCAGCCTGCTCCTCCGCGTCCATCTCGACGCCCAGCTCCGCGGCTTTGGACTCGATCATGCGGTTCTTCATGGCGTCATAGAGCGCCTGGGCGATGAAATAGTCGCTGTAGGTCGTCCCCTCATAGATGTCCCGGGACCAGCTCTCCACCGTCCCGAGCCCGCTCTCCATATATTCAATATAAGAGTGAATCCAGTAGAACAGTTCCTCCCAGAGGAGCGGCTCCGCATTCTCCACCGTCGCCATCACGGTGTCGGCGGGAATGGATGCGAGCGCCCTGTCGTAGTCATGAAACCCGAACATCGCGGGATTGAGAGAAACCGTGGGCGAGGGGGTGGCGTCAAAGTCCTCCGTCACATTGCTCGGAGAGGGCGCAGGGTCACCGGAGCCGTCGCCGCAGCCGGCCAGGACGCACACGAGGAGCGCCGCGCACAGCAGCAGCGATGTCAGTCTTTTCATAGTTATGCCTCCATCCAGTGCCGGGCGGCACTGTACAAACGGTGATGTCTTACTATATCACCATTCGACGCGTCTTGCAACAGAATCCGCGCATTGTTTCCATTTCGTCATCATTCTCCGCCGGAGACGCTCCGATAGTCGCGGACAAACTGCAGCGCCTGACCGACGATCTCCCTGCCCTCCCGCAGACGCAGGGACACGGCGGGGACGGATCCGGCCTCGATCTTCAGAAGTCCCTTGTAGGCGGGCAGGGCATACAGCGCGGAAACGGTCTGCATGTCAAAGTCCGCCAGCTTGAAGACCAGCATGCTCTGCCGCTGGGCGATCTCCGTGACGCCGGCCGCGGCGGCCTCGCCGCGCAGGACCGCGATATAGATCAGCGTGTTTACGCTCTTCGGCGGGTCTCCGAACCGGTCGATGAGCTCGTCGGTCATGTCGTCGGCGTCCGCCTCGCTGCGGATGTGGGCGATCCGGCGGTACAGATCCATCCGCTGCTCCGCGGAGGGCACGTATCGCTCCGGGATGTTGGCTGAGACGAGCAGATCCGCCGGGCATTCGGTCCGGACCGGGACCTTCTCTCCCTGCTCCTCCAGCACAGCCTCCTCCAGCAGCTTCAGATACATGTCGTAGCCCACGCGCATCATGTGGCCGGACTGCTCCGCGCCGAGCAGATTGCCCGCGCCCCGGATCTCCAGGTCGCGCATGGCGATCTTGAAGCCGGAGTTGAACGCCGCAAACTCGCGGATCGCGGACAGTCGCTTCTGCGCCACCTCGGTCAGGATCTTGCCCTGCCGGAACGTCAGATACGCGAACGCCCGCCGGGCGGACCGGCCGACGCGCCCCCGGATCTGGTGCAGCTGGGCGAGCCCCAGCCGGTCGGCGTCCTCGATGATCAGCGTGTTCACGTTGGGGATGTCGATCCCGGTCTCGATGATGGTGGTGCACACGAGCACCTGGATCTCCCCGTCCGCCATGCTCTCCATGACGGCGCTCAGCTGCTCCTCGTCCATCTTGCCGTGGGCGACGCCGAACCGGACGTCCTCCAGCATGGACGCGAGCCGCGCCGCCGTCCGGTCGATGGTCTCCACGCGGTTGTGCAGGTAATACACCTGTCCGCCCCGGCCCACCTCCCGGCGGATGGCGTCGCAGACGACGCTCCAGTCGTGCTCCAGAACGTAGGTCTGGACCGGCTGCCGGTCCTGCGGCGGCTCCTCGATGGTGGACATGTCCCGCAGGCCCGACAGCGCCATGTTCAGCGTCCGCGGGATCGGCGTCGCGGACAGGGTCAGCACGTCCACCTGCCGGGCCATCTCCTTCAGCCGCTCCTTGTGCACCACGCCGAATCGCTGCTCCTCGTCGACCACCAGAAGCCCCAGGTCCTTGAAGTGCAGGTCCTTCTGCAGGATCCGGTGCGTCCCGATCACGATGTCCACCGTGCCCTCGCCGATGGCCTTGACGGCCTTTTTCATCTGCGTCTGCGTGCGGAACCGGCTCAGCACCTCCACCTGCACCGGGTAGCCGGAAAAGCGCTTCATCACCGTGGTATAGTGCTGCTGGGCCAGCACGGTGGTGGGCACGAGGATCGCGGCCTGCTTGCCCTCCATCACGCACTTCATCACCGCGCGGAGCGCCACCTCGGTCTTGCCGTAGCCCACGTCGCCGCACAGCAGCCGGTCCATGGGCACGGGCCGCTCCATATCGGCCTTGATCTCCCGGACGCTCCGCAGCTGGTCGTCGGTCTCCTCGAAGCCGAACGCCTCCTCAAACTCCGCCTGCCAGGGCGTATCCGGCGCGAAGGCATACCCCTTCCGCCGCCGGCGCTCCGCCTGCAGCTGAATGAGCCCCTGCGCCAGATCTTTGGCCGCGCCCTTGGCGCGCGCTTTCGCCTTTACCCAGTCGGTGCCGCCCATCTTGGACAGACGCACCTGCTGGTCCTCTCCGCCGCCGATGTATTTGGACACGGCGTCGAGCTGCGTGGCCGGGACGTACAGCACATCCGTCCCCGCGTACGCGATCTTGATATAGTCCCTGACCGCCTTGTCCACCGTCATCTGGAAAATGCCCACGAACCGGCCGATGCCGTACTGCTCATGGACCACCAGATCTCCGGGAGACAGGTCGGTAAAGCTCTCCAGCTTCCGCCGCTGCACGCCGTCGGCATGCCGGCGCGCTTTCCTGCGGAACGTCGGCTGCGACAGCTGTCCCTCGGTGATCACGGCGAGCCCCAGCTCCGGATAGACGAATCCGGCGGACAGGCTCCCCTGCGCGATCCGGCACGCGCCGGGTCCCGGAAGCTCCGCAAGCTCCAGATCTATCCCGCAGGCGACGTTTCTCTCCCGCAGGAACGTCTGCAGCAGCTCCGCCCGGCGCCGGTCCGTGCACAGCACCGCCACGGCCACGCCGGTCCGCAGATAATGCGCGATGTCCTCTGCCGCTGTCTCCAGACTGCCGCCGTAGGACGGAAGCTGCTGGGTCGTGACGCTGGTCAGCGCCCGGGGCCGCAGCGGATATTCGCTGGAAGTAAAATTGTCCGCCATTACAACGGCAAAATCTTCCAGTTTTTTACAAATGTCGTCAAAGTCCGCCGCAAACCGCGCGAGGCTCCCCTCCAGGATGCCGCTCTCGGCCAGCGCGGTTACGTCCTCGCCCAGCTGCCAGGCGTAGTTTTTGGCCCGCTCCTCCAGCCGCTTCGGCTCGGACAGCAGCACCACGGCGTCCGCCGGGAGATAGTCCGCCGCCGACGCCATCGGATACAGCAGCTCCATATAGCGGTCCGCAGCCGGAAACGACCGGCGCTCCCGCAGCCGCGCGGCGTCCCGCCGGATGTTGTCCGGCAGCTCCGCCCGGGTGTTTTTCCGTTTTTCCAGCTTCGCCGCCAGCGCCTCCAGCGCCGCGGCAAAGGCGTCCGGCCCCTCCGGGTACAGCGTGGGCAGCGTCTCCGCGGCGGGCAGGATCAGAAACCGGTCCGCCTGCTCCGTGCGCCGCTGGGTCCCCACGTCGAAAAAGCCCATGGAGTCGATGTCGTCGCCAAAGAACTCCGCCCGCATCGGCTGCGCATACGCCGGAGAGAACACGTCCAGGATGCCGCCGCGCAGCGCGAACTGCCCGCAGCCCTCCACCTGCTCGCACCGGGTATACCCGGCTCGGATCAGCCCGGCAGTCAGCGCCTCCAGATCGCAGGGCTCCCCCATGCGGAGCTCCTGCACGGCTTCAGACAGCGCCGCGGGCGGCAGCGTCCTCTGCGCGAGGCCGTCCAGCGTGGCCACCGCGGCGGGCAGCTGCTCCCGCTGCCAGGCGTACAGCAGGCCGAGCCGGCGCTGCTCCGCCTGGCGGGACACGCTCTCCGCGTTGTAAAAGACGAAATCCCGGCCGGTGAGCACCGGAACAGGCGCCTCCAGAAACCCGGACAGATCCGCGGCAAGGCGCTCCGCCTCGCCGTCGTCCGCGGCCACCAGCACCACCGGACGCTGTGTCAGGATCCGGATCGCCGCCGCCGCGTGGGCGCGGTGCACCGCCGAAGTCCCCGAATACACGGCCGGACAGGCCCCGCCGTCAATGGCGGCAAGCAGTCTCTGAAATTCGGGCTCCTGCCGCAGGGCGGCAGCCAGTCTGCGCATACCGTGTTCTCCTTTCCGTCTCTTCGCGTTCCGCTTCTTCTGCGGCCGCGCCACGCACAAGTGCCCCGGTATCCGGGATACCGGGGGGTTATGTTTTGTGTTTCACGTGAAACAATCCGCTACAGCGGCGATTTGCGGATCCGGGCGAACTTGCGGGGGTAGCCGCCGGGCGTGGGCGCGATCTTGCGGATCCGCACCACCCGATGGCGGACGTCCGTGCCCGGCACCGTATATTCGTGGACCCGCTCCGGGACGCCGCCCAGCACCTCCAGCGCGTGCGCGGCCTCCTGAAGCTCCTCGTCGGCGTCCGTCCCCTTCATGGCGAGAAACGCGCCGCCCACCCGCACAAAGGGCAGGCACAGCTCGCACAGCAGGTTCAGCCGGGCGACCGCCCGGGACACCGCCAGGTCGTAGCTGTCCCGCATGGACGGGAGCAGCGCCTGTTCCTCCGCCCGGCCGTGCAGACACAGGCAGGGGATCTGCAGCGCCTCCGCCGTCTCCATCAGGAAATCGACGCGCTTCTGCTGGGCGTCCAGCAGCGTCAGGCGGACGGTGGGCTCCGCGATCCGCAGCGGCAGGCCCGGCAGGCCCGCGCCGCTGCCCACGTCGATCACCGAAGCGCCGGCAAACGTCGCCATCGGAAGCAGCGCAAGGCTGTCCAGAAAATGCAGCCGCGCCGTCTCCGCCTCCCCGGTGATGGCTGTCAGGTTCATCACCCGGTTCCGCTCCGTCAGCAGCCGGTAGTAGATTTCAAAGTCGGACAGGGCGCGGTCCGCGAGGGAGACCCCCAGCGCCGCCGCGCCCTGCTGCAGTATTTCCCGCATCTGAACGTCTTATTTGTTCTTCAGTAGATCCCGGATCTCGGTGAGCAGGACCTCTTCTTTGGAGGGTTCCGGCTCTGCCGGGGCCTCCTCGGCCGGGGCTTCCTCTTTCTTCCGCTTCTCCGCCGCCTCACGCGCCTTGTTGAACGCCTTCACGATGCAGAAGACGATGAACGCGATGATGACGAAGTTGAGGATCGCGGCCACAAAGTCGCCAAAGCCGATGACCACGGCCTCCTTCACGACCTCTCCGCCCTCCATGACGGCCTCTTTCACCGTCCAGTTCAGCATGTTGGTGAAGTCCTGTCCGCCGAAGATCAGTCCGATGACCGGCATGATCACCTTGTTCACCAGCGTGGTGGTGATGGCGCCGAACGCAGTCGCGATGATGACGCCGACGGCCATATCCAACACGTTGCCTCTGGAGATGAAATCCTTGAACTCCTGAATGAACCCTTTCTTCTTTGCCATATCCGATGGCCCCTTTCTTATGTGAATTGGTTTATTCCTTTGTGATCCGCTCGAGGCCGCCCAGGTATCTGCGCAGAACCTCCGGCACGACGACGCTGCCGTCCGCCTGCTGGTTCTGCTCCACCAGCGCCGGCAGAATCCGGCTGGTGGCAAGGCCCGAACCGTTCAGCGTGTGCACGTATTCGATCTTTCCGGTATCTTCCCGGCGGAACCGGATGTTGCCGCGGCGCGCCTGATAGGCCCGCGCGTTGGATACCGAGGAGACCTCCTTGTAGCCGTTCATGGACGGGATCTGGATCTCCACATCGTAGGTACGCGCCATGGAGGCGGAACAGTCCGCGGCGGCCAGCTTCACGGTCCGGAAATGGAACCCGAGACCCTTCACCAGCGCCTCCGCCTTGCCCACCAGCTCGTCAAAGGCCGCGTCGGAATCCTCCGGCCTTGTGAACTGGAACATTTCCACCTTGTTGAACTGGTGCCCGCGCACCATGCCCCGCTCGTCGGAGCGGTAGGACCCGGCCTCCCGGCGGAAGCACGGGGTGTAGGAAAACATCTTCTTCGGCAGATCGGCCTCCGCCAGGATCTCGCCCCGGTAGAAACTCGCCAGCGCCGCCTCGGCGGTGGGCAGCATATAGTGTACCCGGTCGTCCGTGGGGTTCTCGATCTTGTAGACCTCGTCCGCGAATTTCGGGAACTGTCCCGCGGTCAGGCCGCATTCGTACTCCAGCATATGCGGCGGGAGAATGAACTCATACCCGTCAGCCAGATGGCAGTCGATAAAATAGTTCAGCAACGCCCACTCCAGCCGCGCGCCCAGGCCCTTGTAGAGCCAGAAGCCGGACCCGGCCAGCTTGGTCCCGCGCTCATAGTCGATGAGGCCCAGCTCCGTGCACAGGTCCACATGGTGCTTCGGCGGGAAATCGAACTTGTGGGGCTCGCCGAAATAGCGGATCGGCTCGTTGTTCTCCTTGCCGCCGGGCGCCAGATCCGCATCCGGCAGGTTGGGCAGACTCAGCATCAGCTGCGTGTAGGCCGCTTCCGTCTCCTTCAGCTCCGCGTCCGACGCCCGGATGGCCTCCTTCAGCTCGTTCATGCGGGCCAGGACCTCCGTGACGTCCTCTCCGGCCTTCTTCATGGCGGGGATCTGCTTGGAGACGCGGTTCTGCTCGGCCTTGTTCGTCTCCGTCTGGTAGATCAGGTCCCGCCGTCTGGCGTCCAGAGCCAGGATGCGGTCGATGGTCTCCCCCACGTCCGCCTCCTTGCGAAGATACAGCTCCTTGAGTTTTTCGGGCTCCTCCCGGATCAGCTTGATGTCAATCATCGTTCCCCACTCCTTCTTCCGTTTCGATTTGTTCCTCGGGCGGCGTCTGCGCGGCCTCAATCCGCTCCAGGATCAGCCGGAGTGCGGCCTGCTGCTCCGGATCCATCCGGGACTGCAGCGCCTCGGCAGCCTGTCTGGCCTCCGCCAGCTCGTCCGGGTCTTCCCCGTCCGCCGCGAGCGCCAGCCGCAGCAGCGCGGCCAGCGTCTCCGCTCGGGCCCGTTCGGTCTCCTGTCCGTCCTCCGCCTGCGCCAGCGCCTCCTGTGCCGCCGCGAGCTCTGCTCGAAGCGCGTCAAGTTCGTCTGCCTGCTTTGCCGTGTCTCCCTCCAGCGTCTGCACCCGGTCGCGCAGCTGCAGATTGGACTGTTGCAGCGCCTCGATATTCTGCAGCGCTTCAATGGAAAACTGGTTGTGGCTCTCCGTCATGCTGTCGATAGTGGCGGAGTTGCGGCGCTGCTGCACGAAATACGACAGCACCATCAGCACGATCACCGCCACAAACAGAAGAACGATATACGGCCGGACCGAATAGTGCTCCCGCTTGGACGCCTGCTGCCCGGTCTGGGTCCCCTCCGCAGACGTCTGTATCTCTGCTCTGCGTTTCACTTGCCTGCGCCCCCTATCCCGGAAAGGGCTCGGTACAGCGCTTCAAAGTCCTCGGGCCCATAGTATTCCAGCTCCAGCTTGCCCCTCCGGCGGCCTTCCACGATCCGGACACGGCGGCCCAGCCGCTTGGCAAGCTGTTTTTCCGCCTCCTCCACATAGATGGAGGCGGGCTTTTTCTCTTTTTTCGGCGTCGGCTTGTCCGCCTTCATCCGGCGGACCAGCGCCGTCAGCTCCCGCACCGTCAGGTTCTCCTCCACGGCGCGGCGCGCGGCCTCCCGCCGGTCGTCGGTCCGCTCCAGCTCCAGGATCGTCCGGGCCTGACTGGGGGACAGCGCCCCCGTCTCCAGGAGCAGCAGGACCTCCTCCGGCAGCTCCAGCAGCCGCAGCGCGTTCGCCACAACCGGGCGGGACTTCCCCACCGCGGCGGCCGCCTGCTCCTGTGTCAGCCCGTAGCTGTCCAGCAGAGACCGATATCCCCGGGCCTCCTCCACGGGATTCAGATCCTCCCGCTGCAGATTCTCCACCATGGCAAGCTCCATGGCCCGGCGGTCGTCCGCTTCCAGAACGATCACCGGCACCTCAGTCAGCCCTGCCTGCCGCGCAGCGCGCCAGCGGCGCTCCCCGGCGACGATCTGATAATAGCCGCCGTCCAGCTTCCGGACGGCGATGGGCTGCAGCAGCCCGTGCTCCCGGATGGAGTCGGCCAGCTCTGCCAGCGCCTCGGGCTCAAACCGGCTCCGCGGCTGGTCGAGCCGCGGCTCGATCCTGGCCAGCGGCAGCGTGTCGACGCGCCCGGACGCGGCTTCCGCGGCGTCTGCCCCGAAAATCGCGTCCAGCCCTTTTCCCAATCCTTTTTGCATCAGCGTACTCCTTCCGTGTTCGCCCGCAGGACCTCTTCGGCCAGCCGGACGTACGCGTGCGCCCCCCGTGAGGACGCGTCATAGGCCAGGACCGGCTTGCCGTGACTTGGCGCCTCGCTGAGGCGCACGTTCCGCGGCACCGCTACGGTGTAGACCTTGTCCCGGAAATACTTTTTGACTTCCTCCGTCACCTGCAGGGACAGATTCGTGCGCCCGTCGAACATGGTCATCAGAACGCCCTCGATCTCAAGCGCGGGATTCAGCCGCCGCTTTACGAGCCGGACCGTGTTCATCAGATCGCTGAGCCCCTCCAGCGCAAAATACTCGCACTGGACCGGGATCAGAATGCTGTCCGCGGCGCACAGCGCGTTCAGCGTCAGCATCTCCAGCGACGGCGGGCAGTCCAGGAGAATGAAATCGTACCGCGCCCGCAGCGGGGCCAGCTTGTCCCGCAGGATGAACTCGCGGTTGTCCATGCCCACCAGCTCGATGCCCGCGCCGGACAGCTCCCGGTTTGCCGGGATCACGTCGCCGAATTTTGTCGCGGCGACGGCGTCCTCCGCCGCCGCGCCCCGGATCAGCACGTCATACATGCCGACGGCCGCACGGTCCTTGTCCAGACCCATGGCGGACGTCGCGTTCCCCTGCGGGTCCGTGTCGCACAGCAGCATGCGTTTGCCCGCATTGGTCAGGGCACAGCACAGATTGACGCACGTGGTGGTCTTGCCCACGCCGCCCTTCTGATTTGCAATGGCGATGATCTTTCCCATGTCTGCCCCTTTCCGTGCGGCCCCGTCCCGCTGTTCCTTCTACGGTATTATAGCACAGAACCCGCGCTTTTCAATAGCCTCAATCCGCACAAAAAAGGTGAATGTTTCACGTGAAACATTCACCTTTTGATTTGCTTCCGCGCCGCGGCCGCCCGGATCGCTACCCCATAAGCAGCTCCAGATCCTCCGGCGACAGTCCCGGCTGCAGCGCCCGATTGATCCCCAGCGCCAGAAGCTGCGCCAGGTCGCGGATCTGCGCGTCGATGTCCTTCGGCGTCACCACCATGTTCTCCCGGAGCGCGGAGAGCGCGTCCGGCGCTCCGGCGCCGGTCTGCTCCAGCAGGTCCGCCGCGAGCGTCACAGCATCCACCACCGTGGGCACGCCCACGGCCACCACCGGAACGCCCAGCGTCTCCCGGCTCACCGCCGCCCGGCCGCCGCCCACGCCGGAGCCGGGCACGATACCCGTATCCGTCAGCTGGACGGTGGTGCAGACCCGGTGCAGCCGCCGGGAGGCCAGCGCGTCGATCGCCACGACCCGGTCCGGGCGCAGCCGCTCCACCACGGCGGCGATCACCTCCGCGCTCTCCATGCCCGTGGTCCCGAGGACGCCCGGCTCCAGCACGGAGACCCGGCGAAAGCCGCCGAAAAGCGCCGATTCGCGGTCCACCAGGTGCCGGGTCGCGAGGATCTTCGCCGCCGTGGCGGGACCAACCGCGTCCGCCGTCACCGCGGCGTTTCCCAGTCCGATCACCAGCACGCTGTCCTCCGGCGCAAGGCCCAGCAACGCCGTCAGCTGCGCGCAAAGCGCCTCCGCGCCGCGGGTCAGCGCCTGCGGCTCCCGCCGGAGCGCCGGCCCAAGCGACATGGTGATATAGGTGCCAACCGGTTTACATAACTCTTTTTCTCCGCGCGCGTCCAGGATACGGACCGTCGTGATCTCGTACCCGGACGACGTCCCGGTCTCCGCGGACACGCCGGGAAGCGTCTTCGCCTCGCCCCGTTCCGCCCAGAGCTCCTGCGCCTCCAGCGCAAGATCCGTCCGACGTCCCACCCGCTTATTCCCCCGTCCCTGAATTGGTAGTAGTGTAGTATTATAAATAGTATCCACAACATCTTGTGTTCTATTCGCAAAACGGCGCAAAAGGAAAATTTTTTTGAAAAAAGCCTTGTCAAACGCACGCTTCCATGCTAAAATAGCTTTCCGCACGATGCCCGCACTCCGTGCGCGCCGTGACTTTATAGGAGGAGGTGGCTAAGATATGCCCAACATTAAATCCGCATCCAAGCGTGTTCTCGTTTCCAAGCAGCTGAACGCCCGCAACAAGGCGGCGAAATCCGAGATGAAGACCATGATCAAGAAGTTTGACGCAGCTGTAGCCGAGGGCAACCGTGAAGCAGCCGAAAGCGCCTATAAAGTTGCTGTGAAGACAGTTGACCGTACCGCGTCCAAAGGCATGATTCACAAGAACACCGCGGCCAACAGGAAGAGCGCGCTGACGAAAAAGCTGAACGGCATGGCGTAAGACCCTGTTCAGACCAAACAGACAGATAAAAGGAGCAGGGATCCCTGCTCCTTTTTGTTTTTCCTGTGTGCGCAGAAAAGGCGGGCAGATCTTCTGCGGATCAGCCCGCCTTTTTGTCCTGTGTGTTCGGAAGCGCCGCTCACTCCGCCTTTGTCCCGGCCTCCGCCTCGGCAAAGAACTTCCGCCACATTTTCACGTTGTTCGCCAGCTCGTCGCCGGTGACGTACCACCAGGGATCGTACTGGAACGCCTCGTACTCCGTGCAGACATAGCCGTCGTAGCCGATGTCGTACAGGATCTTCGCGATCCGCCCGCAGTCGGTGCAGGGATCCGTCAGCTCGGGACCGGGGTCGTCGTAGGCCTTGGCGTGGATGTGCGTAATGTAGGGGGCGAGCTCATACCAGGCGTTCCAGTCGCTCATGGAGCCCTGGAAAAAGTTGCGGACCATCAGCAGATCCAGCTTGTTCGCGCCCATACGCATCGCCTCCTCTGCGACCTCCTCCCCGGACCTGCCGGCGGCAAAGCCCGCGCGCGCCATCTCGGCGATGTCGTTCCGTCCGCCCTTGCCCACGTAGTATTTGATCATGCGGGGCGGCACCGCGTGGTGATAGCAGGAGATGTCCGGGCAGACGGAGATGGCTTTCGTGTGCAGCTGCTCGGCCTTATTGACGTACGCGTAAGCGGTCGGCCCGTTCAGCTGCTGCGGACCGTGGATCTCCACGGAATACGTAATGCCCAGGTCTTCCGCCGTGGGAACGCACAGCTCCAGCAGCTCGGGAGAATGCAGATTCATGACGCGCATAACGTGCATCCCGAGCTTCGCGGCCGTGCGGGTGTCCCGCAGGAGCATGTCCGCCTGCTCCCGCAGTGTCATCTTCCGGGTCTTCAGGACCATGTACTCGTTGTACACGGTGTAGCAGGCCGGCGCGAGGCGGTACTGCGCCATCCAGTCCTTCCACCGGGCGAAAAAGTCCTCCTTTGGAAACGGGTAGTCCGGAACCATCTGGCTGCTGACCAGCTCAATGCCCGTATAGCCGAGCTCAGAGGCCTTTTTCAGACAGTCCTCCAGCGTGTAGACGCGATGGAAATACTCCCGGGTAAAGCTGTACAGAGATACGCCCAGTTTCATGCTTCCGCCTCCTCTCCGCCGATCCGCATGATCTTCTTCATATACGAAGCGTCGCGGTAGGCATGGTACGTCACAAACAGCTCCAGCAGCGCCTCCACCTCGTGCGGCCCGGCCGACAGCCCGCCGGGCCGGTCCACGGTCAGGCAGCCGTATTTGTTCAGATACCAGTACTCATCGCACTGCGCCTCGCCGATCTCGTCCAGCCGGTATTCCCTGTCGCTGCCCTCCACGCGAAAGCGGATCGCTTCCCGGGGGATCAGCTGCCCGTCGATCATCAGCTCGATGCGCTCGATCAGCGTCAGCGCAAAGGAGCGGTACCAGCACAGCCGGATGGCCAGCGCAAAGCCGGTGATCTTCCCGTCCTCCTCATGGTTTTTCAGAGAGCCGTCGACGATCAGGTACTGCTCCCAGTCCGCACGGGACGTGTTGACCAGATCATACACGGCTTCCTTGTCGTGGATCACATATTCGTAAGCCATGATGCCCTCCTGTTTCTTTTTCCGTCCGCCGCCCGCCGACCGGACGGGCGTCCTGATTCAACCGTAACAAAACCGACCGGATTCCGCAAGAACAAATCCGAATTTATCTATCCAAATCTCTGAAACCCATTGATTTTCCTGCATTTCTCGCAGGTCTGCTACCATGAAAAGCTCCGTTTTCCCTTGTTTTTGCCCTTGTGGGGCAAAACAAGGGAAACTTTTTTATCAGTCGCCTACTACCTTATCCAGCAGACGGGCCGAGGAGCGTTTTGCTTCCCTTGTAGAGTGAGCGTAGATGTTCATGGTGGTACTGACGTCGGCGTGTCCCAAAAGCTCCTGCACGTCCTTCGGCGCCGCCCCGTTGGAGAGCAGGTTGCTTGTGAATGTGTGGCGAAGCTGATGGAAGTGGAAGCCTTCCAGTCCCGGCACTTTCTTTGAGGCTGTCCGGCAGGCAATACTTACTGTGCTGGATGATTCATAGCAGCCATCCGGGCGGAGGCACACAAGGTCGATCTCCTTGTAATCCTCCGGAATATCTACTGACCGTTGCAGGCTGTAAAGCTCGTAGTAGCTGCGTCCTTTCTCCTGCACCTGCTTGTAATAATTCAGGCTGTAGAGCTCGCCGTACTTGAAGCGGTTTTTGTGCTGCTCGGATTTCGCCGCCTTGAGAATGCCCGCCAGCGTGTCGCAGAAGTCCACCGTGCGGATTTTGCTCCGTTTGGTGGTGCCGATCTCCGTCTTGTGCCTCGCTCCGTTGTAGCGCATACTGCGCCGCACCGTGATGGTCTGCTCTTTGAGGTCAATGTCCTGCCATGTGAGAGCGCAGACCTCGCCGATCCGAAGTCCGGTGTAGTAGGCGATCTGGATGGGCAGGAGCGCCGGATTCTCTTTCTTTTTCAGATAGTCCGTCAGTGCCTTGAACTGCTCATAGGAGATCGTCGGGACGGTCAGATCGTCCTCGCTGTCCTCGTTGAACAATTCATAGCTTTCCTGCTTCTGCCTGATCTTGATATACTGCATGGGGTTGAAGGACAGCAGCCGTTTGGGGAATACCGCAAACCGGAATGCTCCCTGCATCACCGCCGAGAACTGCCGCATATAGCCCTTGCTGATGGGCTTGACCTCAGTACCGTCGGTATTTGTGCCGCCGAAGGACAGGAGATCGAAGAACGCCTGCAAATGCTCCGGGGTGACGGTTTTGAGCTTCCTGCTGCCAATGGGAAACTGCTTGATGCGTCCCACCGCACCCTGATAGGCCATTACCGTACCGTTGGAGAGATTTCCGGGCTTGACTTCTTCCTCAATCCACATATCCAGCAGATCACCCACCGTGACGTTCTCAGGCTTGGCAATGAACTTCTTTTCCTCACAATCAGCCATTGCCTTTCGTAGCAGGGCTTCCGTTTCGGATTTGCTCTCCGTCCCGGCGAATTCCTTCTGTACCAGCCTGCCGCTTTCATCTTCCATATAGAAGCGGTAGTACCACTTGTTGCCTTTCTTTCTGACAGATCCTTTTGCCATAGATTCGTAATTCTCCTTTCCGTATCCGTGGCAATCGGGTCTGTGACATATGGTGTGCGTTACCATAGTTGCCGGTCGCTATGACCGGCTTTTTCTTTTCCCGTATTCGTATTTCAAGGTGCCACGGTACTTATGTACCTTTTTCGATCAGTTTCTGTTTCGCCTGATCAACGATCCCGAACAGCTCCGGGATGGATACCTTTGTCCGGCCCTCATCGTACAGATGCAGGATTCCGTCCAGGTATCGCTTCATATCCTCTATCGGGACTTCCATCTCCTTCTGATAGACCTGTTCGGTGATGGAGCCGATATGGATCGCATATTTGCCGATGGACTCTTTCAGCCCTTCATCCTCCGCCACTTCATCGACCTTCTTCATGGACACCGCCCAATACTGTGCGAGGATGGTGAAGAGATCAACGAGCTGACCGAGGAAGGTGGTCAAGAGCTGTTGGTGCGGCTCTCCGTTCACGGTGTTCGTCACCGTTTCCAGATAGCCCTTGATGTGCTTCTCCAAGTCCATCTGGCAGACGGTATAGATACTGTATTCCTTATCATCGGAAAGACCTGTGAGCCATTCCGGTGTGGTGAGCAGCGCTTCCGCAAGGCCATTGATGATCATGGTGCGCTTCGGATCAACTCCATCTGCTTCATATCTTTGGATGGTTGATTTGTTGACGCCAATACGCTTTCCCAGCTCCGGCATGGACAGGCCGAGCTCCGTGCGCCGTTCTTTGACACGCTGGCCGACCTGTTTCGGGCTGAACATTTCTTTTGGTTTCAAGGCGTTCACCTCCTAACAAATGCAAGTATAGCATACTCAAACCTAATTTGCAACCCTATTTTGCGTGTATTTTCAAAACTATTTCTCAATAGGTTGCGGAATGAGTTGACAAGCGGGGGCAAAATAAGTATAATGGCAGAGCGAAGGTTGCAAAACAGGTATTTGTAGAATGGAGGTGATAACGTGAGAGATGTCAAAATGGGACTGACCATCGAGGAAGCCGCCGAGATGACCGGCATCGGACGGAACACCATGCGCAAGCTGGTGGACTGGGGCAAGCTGCCCGTACTCAAAGTGGGACGAAAGACGATCATCCGAAGGGATACACTGGAGAACTTCATGACCGTCAACCAAGGGAGAAACCTGCTCAATCAGGCAGACGTCCGGGAGGTGCGCTGAGGATGGACACAACAGAAAAAAGGCCTCGCCGTTTGAGAGCGAAATACACCCCTCGCACAAATCTGGCGATTTGTACAAGGGGTATTTCGCTCCTGCGGAGGGCCTGCGTCTCTGCCCTGGCGTGGACGGGCATAGACGCAGCCGGAAACCGCCCGGCGCTTTCCGGTGTTGTCCCACCGCTGCGGCGGCGTGACAACATACGGGGGACGGAGGACGGGAGACGAAAGACGAAAGGACGGAGGTGAACGATGGCACGGCACAGCTTTATCCAGATGTCGAAGCTGTCCAATGTCAAGGGAAGAATCTCGTATATCTCAGACCCCAAGCGTCAGGAGTATTTGTACGCTGCCTTCTCCACAAGGGAAGATATGACCTTCTGGAGTGATCTGGCGAAGGAGTGTCAGGAGGAGTTTCGGCGCTATGGGACAGAGGGAAAATGCATCGAGGCGAGGGAACTGATCATCGCCCTGCCGGAGGAATACACGCAGTTTGACCCGCAGCAGGTGTTAGAGGATTTCACAGAGCAATTCAAAAAACGGTACGATGTGGAATGCGTCTCGGCGCTCCACTACAACAAGACAAAGAAGAACTATCATATTCATCTGATCTTTTCAGAGCGGCGTTTGCTGCCGGAGCCGGATATCAAGATCGCCACCCGCAGCGTGTTCTATGATGAGCTCGGCAAGCGGGTACGCACGAAGAAGGAGATCACCGGGGAGGACGGCAAAATCCGGGAAGGCTGTACCGTCATCAAGAAGGGCGAGGCCTACGAAAGCCACCTGTTCACAGCAAAGGATGAGATGTTCAAGAATGAGCTGTTTCTGGATGAGGCAAAGCAATTCTATACAGCCCTGATCAACCGCCATATTCATGACCCGGAACGGCGCTTGAAGGTCTTTGACCCGAACAGCGTTTATCTCCCCACCAAGAAGATTGGGAAAAACAACCCGAAGGCGGCGGAGATCGAGGCGGACAACGCCGCAAGACGGGACTGGAATCGCACTGCTGATCTGGCGCTGGTGTCAGGAATCGCGGAGAGCAAAATCATAGAGGTCAAGAACGAGTATGTCTATGATGAAGTCAGTCGGTCTATTCAGAAGCACGGGTGGCTGCCGGGCCTGTTCCGAAAGATCGTGAACATGGCGAAGGAGCTTTTGAAGGGACTGATCAAGGAGGCAGAGCTGCCGCCCAAGCCTGTGCTTTCTGTTGATATGGCAGAATACCGCACAATGCAGAAGCTGATGGTCAAGGTGCAGAATGAAGCCGGAGCGATCAAGCAGCTCATGCACGGGGAGCTTCCGAAGCTGGAAAAGCAGCTTGCCGAAACGACCGGTCTGTTTAAGGGTAAAGAGCGGAAAGCCCTGTCCGAAAAGATCGCCAAAACCCAGCAGGAGATTGACCACCGGATGGATCGACTGCCCGGTATGCTGAAAGAATACGGGTATCCCGATGTGCAGGCATTCAAGCGGCTTTACGATAATGCCACGCTCCTTGTGGAACAGTACAATCACGATCTGGCCGCATGGGAGCAGCAGGTCAGCGGCAAAGAAAAGCAAAAGCCTCAGCAGAAACCGCCCGAAAAAGAGAGTGTTCGAAAGAAGCTCCGGGAGATGGACGCGGAGGCCAAGCGCCGGAATGCCCAGCGGCGGCAGGAGCCCCAACACCGCAGCTATAACTATGACAGAGGACGCTAAGACAGAAGAAAACACCGCAGGAAGGCCCTGCGGTGCATACATAGAAACACCCTGCAAGTTTGCGGCTTGCAGGGCAACTCATTGGATTATTTGCGTTTTAAGAGCCAAAAATGATTCTGTCCGTCCTTTGAATCCGACACATTACAGCTCAAAGACCTTTTGTTGTCTGGGTCTTTTGGATTACAGTTCAACAGCATACCGAGTACCGTGTTGGCGAAGGCGTTATGGTTGTTTTTGCTTTGGGAAAGACGGAACACCAGCGCATAATCTTGTCCTTCCTCAAGGGAAGAATAGTCCGAAAAGAAGTCCTTTACAAAGCTCCAACCATGCTTTTCATAGACGATCTCATAGTCAGGATTATTCAGTAGAGCCACATATCCTAGTTCGTCCTGTGATTTGTCATCGCTATACTCATAATCACTATCATCATTGCGGCTAATCATGCTTTCAAAGAACCCTTTTACGCTTTCTATCATGTGAGAGTAGGTATCTCTGTCTATACCGAACTCTTCAGAGGGATCATATGCTTCCATGGATTCTTTAACCATATCACGAATGGTTTCCAGTTTTTTCTTCATATCTGTCATTTCGGTCTGATATGACTTCTGGATAACTTTGATTTCCTGTAACCTTTTCTCCTCCTCCGCAATTTTAGCGTCGAAAGCTTTGTAGATCACATGATTATCCTTATCAAGGAGTTCTTTTATCTCTTCAATGGTAAATCCAGCCTTTTGAAGATTTTTGATCTTTATAAAGGCAAGAGCCTGCTCCTCGTCATAATAACGGTATCCCGACCATTGATCTACCTTAACCGGTTTCAGCAGATTTACATGATCATAATAACGAAGTGTTTGAGGATTGCAGCCACAGAGAAGGGCAAATTCCTTGATCGTCATATCATGTACCTCCTTTCTGAAACCGTTATATCATTGCAGTTTGCTGTAAGGTCAATACCTTTTCTCAATTCTCCAAAACTTTTCTCTTGAATCAAACATTCAACTTCATGAATCCCAGGCAGCCAAATTCAGTCGCAGGCGTAAAACCAAGCGACTTATAAAAGGCAATGGTCTTGTCCGTGTTGTCTGTCATAAGTTCTGTTTGATATACATCGGGATAGCGGCTGACAATTGCTTTAAGTAGAGCGGTTCCTATTCCTCTGTGCTGGAATTCCGGGAGCACAATAATGCCTTGAATGAATAAGATAGAAGCTCTGTCGCCCACGGCTCTTATGATGCCAATCAGACTATTATCAGCGGTATATGCACCGAGTGTACAAAGTGAATTATTATATGCCTTTTCCAGCATCTGAGGATGGTCGGTATAGTTCGTCCAGCCGACGCTTGCGTACAGGTTCATAATTTCACTTCGCTCAAAGGCAGTATAATCCCTAATCACAACGCCATCAGCCTGCCAATCTTCCCTTATAAGGATATTCACTTCGTTTTCCTCCGTGGTATCAATCTCTGTATTCATAGCGTTTCACCCCTTCTTTTTCTTGATACAGGGAACGATATACATAATCTTTTATCTTTCCCTTTTTGGCAACCCATATTCCCGCTTCATTGCTTCCGTTGAAATCACCCACTGCTTGCCATATTTGCAGGCGTCCACGCCATTGACCAGCTTGCCGTAGGCAATTGCCTTGCGCAGAGTACTTTCATTCAGTCCCCAAAGCTGGGTGGCGTCGGTGAACGCCATAAGCCCGTCAAACGGCGTCTTGACCGTTTCGCCGTTTGCGAACAGCTCGTCGCAGGACAGGTCAAGATCATCATTCCAGATGACCCCGTGGCCGCCCACATCGACCTCCACGCCGGAGTACAACGCCGGGTCATATTCCAGCGCCTTGAAGGGCTCCCATTTTGCAAACAGGGGCTTTACATCATAAATCTTGGTCACGCCCTCCGCAAACTGCACACTCAAGCGGTAGTCCGGAAGCGCATTGACCGCTTTGACCTTATGGAACATAATATCAACTCCTTACTCAAGGGGAGAAAGAGACTTGAACTCCTGCGTCTCCCACATATGCAGAAGATCGTTTTTATGGATCGCCGCCCACTCTCGTACCATGGCAAGTGCCTTGGGCGGAAGATGGCCTTCCAGCACCTCGCCTGTCTGAATATCAATCGCTGCCATATCCTCGCCGTAAAGGGCGTGGATGTGCGGCGGGTTATGCTCCGCCTGCTGAAAATACATACGAATGATGATCCCGTAGAATCTGGACAATACCGGCATAGATGAAACCTACTGTTTGTGGTCACTTATATTATATCACGAAAACGTGAAAAATCAACTGTATTCTGAAATATATTTTGAGCCTGCACAAAGGCGGCGGGGATCGCTCCCCGCCGCTGACGCCTTATGCATAAATCAGATCATGGTTTACTATTTCCATTACCCTGTCCCGGATGTTGTTCATCCGCTGCACCCACAGCATTTGATCCTTGGTCTTGAGTTGTTCATTCACACCCTCACGCTCGGCCATCTGCTTTGTCAATAGGAGCATTTGCTCCTCTGCTTGTTTGTCGATATCAGTAAGATAGGTGTTCAGCCTGCCATTGGTCAGCAGCTCCGTGTACAGGGCTTTGCGCTCGGCCTTGATGTATCGCAGGTGCCGTTGCCCCCAAATGCCGATGGGCCTTTCTTCTTCGGTGGGCAGCGTCAGGCAGGGAATGTAATAATCTCCTTGAAGCTCATACCAAAGACCGTTGCTTTCATCGTAAATGTACTTTTCCATATTGACATCCTCCGTTATAATAGTCGTTGAAATATATTCGCACATATGTCACAGTCTCCCGATTGCCACACCTTGATATATCGTGTTATGGGATTGGCTTGCCCTTGCTTTTGCCCTTATGAGCTGCTTGGGCGTCGTTAAAATGGTGTAACATTTAATAAAGGGATTCGGTGAGCAGACTGCGAAAAATCCTTTGTTTTCAACGGTTTCGGAGGACTTTATTAAAGCCCTATAATCACTTGCGTATGCCTATGATTTTGGGGAATTCAAATCCGAATTTTTGAGAATGCTCCGAGGGCAATCCTTTCATGTTTTTCTGCTTTCTTCAGAATTATGAAACAAATTTCAGATTTTTGAAGAACCGACGCATTGCTGCGCGACGCGCCGTAAAGTTGGGTTTGTAATTCTGTGTTCATGTTTTTATGCTTGAATTAAAAGGACGTTCATCCGCGGGAAACAGGTCTGCCTTTTCCGGCGCTTACGGATTTTTTCTGCACATTTCCCCATCAAACTGGAATCGCAAAGAAAAAACGCCTGTGCTATCCTTTTGATGAACGCGTATCGCATCAAGCTTCAGAAAGGGTGGTCACATTGGCCGAAGAAATCAAAAAAGAGCGCGGAGTGGGGTTTCTGACCCTGGGTTTCTGTCTCCTGTTCGTCGTCAGCGTCTGCGAGCAGATGAGCTTCGTCAGCATCCGCACCATCATTACCCCTTATGCGAAAAACGAGCTGCTGATCGCGGCGTCTCTGCTCGGTCTGCTTACCGGCGTGCTGTCGATCGCGTCCATGTTTGCAAGCACCTTCTCCGCCAAAATCCTGAGCATCGCCAAACATAAATACATTCTGATCGTCGGGCTCCTGCTGGAAGGCCTTGCCGTCCTGTGCTACCTGTTTGTCAAATCCTTTCCCTCGATGGTGGTCGTCCGGATGCTCCACGGCTTCCTCTTCGGCATCACGCAGACGACCGCGATCGCCATGGTGGGCAACTCCATCCGGCGGGAAATGATGGGCCGCGGTCTCGGCGTTTTCGGCTTCGCCAACATGGCGGGCCTCGGCGTCGCCCCGCCGGTGTCCAAGTGGATCTACGGCGAATATGGCGTCACGACGCTGTTCCTGTTCGCGGGCGCCTGCATCCTGATCAGCGTGATTGTCGCCATCTTCACGCCGCACCCGAAATTCTACACGGCGCCGGAAAAAACGGAAACAAAGGAGCGCTTCAGCCTGAAGCGGTATCTGCTGCCCTCGGCGCTGCCCTCCTCGCTCCGCAATCTGTTCATCCAGTTCAGCTACGCGGCGGTGCAGACGTTCATCATCGTGTACGGGGACGAGCGCGGCTGGGCGCAGGTGGGTCTGTTTTACACCGTATACGCCGTCGGGTCTCTGATCGTGCGGCCCATCATGGGCAGCCTGTATGACAAGCGGGGGATCCAGATCCCCTTCTACGTCACCACGATCTCGTTTATCGCCAGTCTGATCATTCTGGCGCTGGCAAAGTCCTTCACCGTGTTCCTGCTGTCCGCCGTCCTGATGACCGTCGGCTTCGGCGGCGGCTGGTGCGTATTCCAGGCCGACGCCCTGCGGTGCAAAAATCCCAAGGATCGCGGCTCCGCCAGCGCGACCTATTTTCTGATCCGGGAGGCCGGCGTATTCCTGGGCTCCACCATCGCCGGTTATGTCTCCGCCGCAGTCGGATACAGCAGCACGTTCCTGCTCTATACCATTCCGCCCGTCATCAGTCTTGTGGTCTTCGCGGTCCAGCAGCTTGTCGCAAAAAGCCGACCGGCGCCCTCGGAGAAGCCTGAGACGCAGACCCCCTGACGCAGGGCCGGTTCTGCACATGCTGCCGAAAAACATGCATCAAAAAAGCAAAAGGAGGAAGGATTGTGTATCTCGATTATATGACCGACGCCATTTCACGCATCGTAAAAATCCTGAACACGTACAAGTCCAACGAGACGGAACACAAAATCGCGCTGAACATGATCCGCAATCTCGACGCCATCCCCCATTGCTCTTTGACCGAGGTCGCAGACATGTGCTACTGTTCTACCGCTACCGTCAGCCGGTTCGTGAAGAAGCTGAATTTTGAAAACTTCTCCGTTTTCAAATACAAGCTGTCCTCCGATCTGTACAACCGACCCACCATCAACCGCAAAATGCAGGCGGAACACCGCATCGCGGACGACGACCTGCTCCGGGTATATCTGGAGCAGGCCAAGGAAAAAATCGACCGTCTGGCCCAGGTGGTCACCACGGACCAGCTTTCCAAAATCGCCGGGCTGATCCGCGAGGCGGGGCAGGTGGTCCTCTACTCGCTGGGCGATCTGAGCTTCAACTCGTTCCAGGTCGACCTGGCCATCGCGGGGAAAGCTTCCTACCAGGTCCGCGCCTACGCGGAAATGGAGGCCGCCCTGCCGACCTTCAGCAAAGACACGCTGGTCATCGCGCCGTTGTTCGGCACACAGAAGGCCTATGACCTCATTCGCGCCTGCCATCAGAAAGGCATCCGCGTCGTCACCCTGTCCCGCGACGACAACGTGATCTTTGAGGGCGTCTCCGACGTCTATATCCACGCCCCCTGCGGCAGTACAAATCTGGACGACTATATGATCTATCTCTTTATGGACGCGCTCGCCATCTACTACAAGCGCAAACACGGCGATGAAAAGGAACAGGTCAAATGACCGATTCCCCATTCGAAAAGCGGAATCCGGAGCCTCTGCGCGCCGTCCGCTCCGCCGGGATCCCACAGGCGGAGGCCCGGGCAGCGGACGCGGAGGAGACGGATGAGACGGAGATGACCCGGCGCTGCCGCGCCGGCTGCCGGCCGACGGTCCGGAAACGGGATTGGAGGAACGAAAAATGGGCAAATCCATGGTCATCAACAGAGGCAACATCGCGTGCGACAACGACTTTGAAAAGGGGTTCGGCGTCTATCCCCTGATCAGCCGGGACACCTGCGGCTCCCAAAATATCTTTATGGGCCACACCGTGCACAACCCCGGCGCCCGCAATCAGGAGCACGTGCACAACGGCGCGGAGGTCCAGTGGTTCACGGCCTCCGGCCATTCGCTCCACTACTCCTGCACCGTGGACCACAAGGAGTATAAGGAGACCGAGTGCTTTCCCGGCACGGTCGGCTTCGTGGCCCCGGGCGAGATCCACGTGGGCATGAATCTGAACAGCGACATCATCGGCGACGTCATCTTCTGCTATGCCGGCACCAACACCATAGAGGGCGCGAAAACCGTCTTCTATCAGGACGTCGGCGTCGTGGAGGACTACATGAAAGCCCGCGGCAGGAGGCTGGAGGACGTCCTGGCCGGCGGCAGGGACGCCCTGGACAAAATCCGCATCGACGAAGCCGGCAACACCAACGTACTCTGAAGCCGCCGAACCGAAAAGGAGGGACAGAAGCATGGGAAAGAAGAAAACCATGACCATTGACCGGACCCTGACGCCTGTCAGCGGGACCGTGCAGCCCGGCGCCATCACGGAGTTCATGACCTGCAGCGACACCTGCCCCACCACAAAGATCCTCGGCACGTATATGACCCTGCTGCCCGGCGGCAGGACCCAACTCCGCCGCCACAACCGCGCGGAACTGGCCTGGTACCTGCTGAAAGGCAGCATCACGGAGATCATCCTCGACAAGGACGGCAACAAGACCGTCACCGCGTGCGCCCCCGGCGCGGCCGGATACATCGCCCCCGGCGACTGCCACCAGGAGATCAACGCCAGCATCACCGACAAGGCGGAGATGCTCCTGTGCTTTGCGCATCCGCAGAACGAGCGGTGCAACTGCTGGGAGGACACCGAGACCGAGGCGGTCGAAATCGAAGCATGACCGGAAACCCGGGTCCGCAGCGGACCCGGGTTTTTCGCACCGGGCGCGGCCCGGCCGAATGCCGAAAAAAAGAGAAAGGAGCGATCCTCATGTCCAGGACATTCCTGTTCGCCGGCACGTATCAGCTGCCGGGGTACGGCCTCGCCAGCGGCGGCGACGGCATCCACGTCTACGAGCTGGAGCCGGAGACCGGCGCGCTGACCCACGTGTTTCACTACGCCACCAGAGCCAACACCAGCATCCTCGCCATCTCGCCGAACCGCCGCAATCTGTACGCCACCGACGAACAGCGGGACCACGGCGGCGTTAAGGGCGCGGGCGGCGGCGTGCTCGCGTTCCGGATCGACCGGGAAACCGGACATCTTGAACTGCTCGGCACGGCGCCCACATATTCGCCGCTGACGTCGTATGTAAACGTGGACCCCACAGGCTCGCTGCTCGCCTTTTCCAACCACGGCTCCACCGCCTACGGGGAGTATAGGGTCACTTTCCGCCGGGGTCCGGACGGGAAATACGTCACCGAAACGGAGACGGACCGTGTGTCCGTCGGCGTCTACGCCCTGGGGGCGGACGGGTCCATCCTCGGCGAGCCGGACATTCATCCGCTGGATGTAAATCTCGCCCATTTCCATTCCGCGATGTTTTCCCCCTCCGGAAAATGGCTTCTGGCCTGCGACAAGGGGACCGACAAGATCTGCGTGTACCGGGTGGATCTTGAAAACCGCCGGGTCCTCGACAACGACCCGCCGTACTGGTACGCCGGGAAGCGCATCGCCCCGCGGCACATCGCGTTTCTCCCCGGCACGCCGTACTTCTTCGTCTGCAACGAGCTGGGATATTCCGTTTCCGCCTACCGGCTGGACGAGGAGACGGGCGTCATTACGCCCGTCGACAACAAACCGACCCTGCCCATGCAGCCGGACGACGCCGCCGGAGCCACCGCGGACATCCGTATAAACAACGGCTTTCTGTACGTTTCCAACCGGTTCCGCACCGTGGGCCTCTACCCGTCCTATATCGCCGTCTACCGGATCGGCGAGGACGGCAGACTCTCCCTTGCGGAATACCGGAAGCTCGCCGCCGAAAATCCCCGCGGGTTCAACTTTGACCCCTCGGGCCGATTCCTCTATACCGCGGACATGGACAGCGATTCCATCACGCGCTACGACGTGGACCCGGCGGCCGGCACGCTGTCCAACCCGCAGACCGCCGCGCAGATCGGCACGCCCTGCTGCATCCAGATCGCGGCTCTCTGACCCCGGACCGCCGTTTCCCCGCCTCCGCACGGCTTCCCAGCCGCACAGACCGTCGTCTGTGCGGCTTTTTTCTTTTTTTCGGAATTTCCGCGCGGAAACACATGAAAACAGTTTCGCGGCGGCGCATTTTGTTTCGTATTTGAAAAGCAGTTTCGCAGACCGGATTCAACGCGAAAAAGCGGCAAATTGTTGAGGGTTTTTGCGTTTTGTATTTGTACGAACCGCGATTATAATTTAATTATATTGACGGAACAGAGTGGAACGGATCGGGGTTTCCCGGTCAATTCGACAAAGGAGGAAAGCAGTATGTTGTTTGAAAAGTACGCGCTCTGTGAGGACGGGTTCGGCAACATCTATGATGAGAACGGGGACGTCGCCGGGTTCCGGCTGAAAGCGAGACTCCCATACTACCGGGCGGTCCGCCTGTCCCTCGTGGACAAGATCACCGTAAAGATCGACGGCCAGGAATACCCCGACGACCAGATCTACGTCACCGTCGCGGACGGCACCTTCTCCCTGAAAGAGATGGAGACCTGCTACGACATCTACTGGGGCTTCGGCGAGAAGGCCACCATCACCGTCCGGAACGCCGACGGCATCGGCCGCGCCTTCACCACCGGCTGGCACCGGGTCGAGGTCGGCATTTATCTTCGAATCATCTATGTTTCGGGCGGGTTCTCCGCCGTGTGCGAGAAGATGCTCTACGACGAGTATTGATTGGACGGAAGAAGGAGGATCGCATTATGAGTATCAAGAGAGGCTGCAGCCTGTACAGTCTGCAGGAGAATTTCTATCTGGGCAAGCTGGATCTGGAGGGCTGCGTCCGGGAGGCGGCGAAAGCGGGCGCCGAGGGCATCGAGCTGATCCCGGAGCAGATGTGCTGGCAGGAGTATCTGGCGCCCTCGGACGCGTTTGCGGACCGGTGGAAGAGCTGGATGGAGAAGTACGGCGTGAAATCCGTCGTCATGGACGTGTTCTTCGATTACATCCTGTTCAAGAACCGCGTTCTGACGAAGAAGGAACAGATCGCGATGTACGAGAACAACATCCAGTTCGCGGTCAAGCTGGGATTCCCGATCGTGCGCGCGATGATGAGCACGAATCTGAACATTCTGGAAGAGATGTGGCGGATCGGCGAGCACTACGGCGTGCAGTTCGGCATTGAGGTGCACGCGCCGGCAACGCTGACGTCTCCGTATTTTGAGAAACTGATGAACCGGATGGAGCAGACGGGGACGAAGTTCGGCGGGATCATCCCGGACATGTCGATCTTCTCCGTGCGTCCGCCGAAGGTACAGATGGACAAGCAGGTACGCGCCGGCGCAAATCCGGAGCTTGTGGACTTCATCGTGGATTCGTATGTGAAGAAGGTCCCGTATGCCGACTGCGTGGAGCAGATCCGCGGGATGGGAGCAAAGGAGATCGACTTTGCGACGTGCAAGCGGGCGTACGCCTCGATCAGCTCGGATCCGGAGGAGCTGCGGCTGGGGAAGGGGAAGATCATCCACATCCACGGCAAAGTATACGAGATGGACGAGAACTGCGAGGAGACGGCCATCAACTACAGGGACAGCATAGAGATCCTGAAGGAGATCGGCTACGAGGGGTACATCGCGACGGAGTACGAGGGGCAGCGGAGTTTCCACGACGCGGCGTACGGCCCCGGCGGCGCGGACGAGATCGAGCAGGTCCGCCGCCACCAGGTCATGCTCAAACGGTACATCGGCGCGTAACTCCCGCGTTCTGAGCGGGCGCACAGCGCCCGGGCGGATAAAAACAGACAGGAGGAAAGAAAATGAAAGGCAAGAAAATCCTGGCTCTGCTGCTTGCTGTTCTACTGGTCGCCGCGCTGTTTACCGCATGCAATCCCGACGCGGACAACGGCGGCGCCGGCGGCGGCCCTGAGAACACCGGCGGCTCTGACGGCTCTGGCAGCGCCGGCGGTTCCGGCGGCGCCGGCGGCGAGCACGACGAGATCATTGAGATCAAATACTGGTGCTGGGACAACGGCCTGGGCGGCCAGAACACCAAGGGCCCGATGATCGAGGAGGCCATCAACGCCTATGTGGAAGAGCAGATCGGCGTCCACGTGAACTTCAACTGGGTCGCCTCCTCGGACTACGGCACACAGCTCACGCTGGCCCTGGCCAACAACGAGCAGATCGACATCGCCGACTACTTCGCCACCGGCGGCTCCGCCTTTGCGAAAATGCAGGCAGACCAGAGCATTCTGGACATCACCGAGTTGGCCAGGCAGTACGCCGCGGAGACCATTGATATGATCGGCGAGGAGGTCCTCTCCGGCGTTACCATCGACGGCAGGCTGTACGCCATCCCCACCTACCGCAATCTGAACTCCAACTGGTATATCGTGCTCCGTATGGATCTGCTGGACAAGCTGGGCATGGTCGACAAGGCGCGGAACATGACCACCTGGGCGGAGTTCGGGGAGATTCTGCAGGCCGTGAAGGATTCCGACTACGCCGGTTACGCCATGGGCGGCGGCGACAGCAAGGGCGTCATCTCCGTCTGCGGCTGCATCTTCCAGGGCGAGAAGCTGACGGATTCCTACACCTACGACACACTGGGCGACACGCTGTTCTCCATCGGCACCGATCAGCAGGGCAACGTATACAATCTGCCTGCCATGAAGGAATCCCAAAACTACTACAAGATGGTCAAGGGCTGGATGGACGCCGGCCTGCTGTATCCCGACGCCGGCTATAACGCCACCGGCGGCCGCGAGATGTTCGCCGCGGATACCTTCGCTTTCTGCCTGGCGCAGTCCGAGTTCGGCGGCGAGACCAGCTGGAAGGGACAGTCCAACTTTGAAGTGGAGCTGAAACAGGTCGCCCCGGGCTATCTGCAGACCGCCAATGTCCAGAAGTTCGGCGTCTTTTTCCCGATCACCGGCAAGGAGACCGCCGCGGCCCTCCGCTTCGCGAACCTTCTCTACACCGACGCCAAGCTGATGAACCTCATCACCTGGGGCATCGAGGGCGAGACCTATGAGATCACCGACGGCACCGCCCACTACAAAGAAGGCGAGGACGCCAATATCGCCGGCTACCACAACAACAGCTACAAGATCGGCAACATGTTCCTGACCGTGCCCTGGGACCACCCCGCAGATTTCAACGATCTGCTGAAGGCCGACTTCCTGAACTGCAGCAAGTCCGCCTACCTGGGCCTCAGCGTCGACCTGTCCGCGTACGACACACAGCGCGCGACCATCTCCGCCGTGACCACCGAGTACATCGGCCAGATGCAGGGCGGCATGTACACCGACGCGGCTTACCAGGAGTACCTGAGCAAGCTGGACGCGGCCGGAATCAACGACTGGGTCGCCATTTATCAGACGGCCGTCGACGACTTCCTGCGCTGACCGCCGCAAAGGCCATACGTACAGAAAAAGAGAGGACCTGCGGTCCTCTCTTTTTTGTTTTTACTCCTTCGTTCCTGCCGATACGGACGCGTCCCCGGTCGTCTGTATGTACCGGATGTATTCCACATTTTCCCGACCGGAAGAAACCGCGAGCATGAACGCATGGGCGCGGTCGCGGAGTTCCTTCTGCGCCTGCCGCGGCGGCAGCGCGGGATCCGGATATATGGGATCCGAAAACGTGACCGTCATGCCCGGCTTCTTCGCAAACCGAAACAGTCCGCGCCGGCGCCGGTAGGTGGTCACCATCACGATGCTCGGCGCGTTCTCCTTTGCCGGATAGCCAAACGAGGTGTCCGGGAACGGGCGGATCCCCGTATAGAAGGGCCAGACGTGCGCCTCGGGAAACACGGCGACGCAGTGTCGCTGCCGGAAACGCTCCGTTACCGCGGTAAGGAATTTCCGCATCGCGGAGAATTCCGTGGGGATCGGGATCGCCCCCAGCATCATCACCACGTTGCGCAGCAGCGGCAGAGACACCGCGTCCGGCCCCGTGATGATGTACGCGCGCTTGGGAAAGGCGGCCACGGCCGGCAGAAACGCATCCAGATTCCGGGTGTGGTTGCCGTAAAGGAAATAGCCGGAACGGCGCAGTCCGCGCAGGGCGCGGCGGTTTTCAAATTTCAGTCCCAGATAGAGCCAGGAGATCAGAAACACCAGCGGCGCCGCCACCACGTAGTACAGCGCCGTGCCGACGGCGTTCCACAGCCAGCCGTGGGCAAAAGGGAAGTCGGCGCCCACCCGGCAGGTGTCGATGTTCGTCCCGGCAAAATCATCGCGCAGCGCGTCCCGGTAGTAGACGACGCGTTCAGCTTTCTTTCGCACGGCGTTTCTCCCGGACCGCGTCCACCAGCATCTGCTCCATCCCATCCATGCAGGTTTCAAAATCGAACTGGGCGGCGTAGCCCAGATACGCCTCGGCACAGCGCGCCCGCTCCTCCGGTCGCTCCAGCCACCAGTCCATCTTCTCCGCAAGATCGTTCGGGTCGCCGCAGCGAAACAGGTTTTCCTCCGACAGCGCAAAGTGGCGCGTCGCGCTGCGCAGCGAGTCGGAGATCAGCGGCACCCGCCCGCAGGCGATGGCCTCCAGACAGGCAATGGCCTCGATCTCGATCTCCGCCGGGTGTACGTACAGATCCGCGCAGTTGATGACGTTGACCAGCGTTTCCCGGTCAAAAAACTGCATGATGGGCGGGCGGATCCCGCGCTTCCGCGCCTGCTTGTACAGGGCGTCCCGCAGCGGGCCCTCGCCGGCAAAGATCAGCTGGATCTCGCTCTTGTGCCGGGACCGCGCCACCGCGTCGATCAGGACATGGTGGGATTTCTCCCGGCTGTATCGGCCGGTAAACAGAATGGCGTACCGCCCCTCCAGAATAGGCGGCCGCCGTACCTCCCGCGGCCGGAAAGCCCCGGAAACGCCGTTGGAAATCACCCGGTGCGGCGTCCTCCCGACGATCCCTTCAAACGTGTCGCAGATGAATTGGGAAGGGTAGTGGATGCAGTCGCAGTACCGGTACAGCCGTTGGTAGAAGATCCGGTAGGCCGCCCGGTTCCCCGCGGCAAAATCCTTCAAAAACAGATGATTCGTCACATTTTCCGCCTGGCAGTGGAAACCTGCCGTCAGCGCGATGCCGTGCGCCGCCGCATAGCGCGCCGCCGCCTTGCCGAGGCCGAAGGGCACCATCACGTGGATCACGTCCGCGTCCCGGATCGCCGCCTCCAGCACGGGCATATAGGTCCGCGCCGGCGCGACGCCGTTCTTCTGCACATAGCCGTTGAACGGCCCGAAATCCTTTTTCGGCGCGATATAAAAGTCCTGCTGCCCCGCGCGCTCCTCATCCGGACAGACTACCCGGACCGTGTGCCCGCGGGCACGCATGGCGCGGATCAGATTCATGGCTGCGATGGTGGTCCCGTTATTCTCCTGGCCCAGCACATCGCAGATCACCGCAATAATCAATGCAGCCTCCTTTCTTTCTCCCTTTCTTTCATCTTTTTCTTTCCTCTTTCTCTTGCCAAAGCCGCGCCGCCGCGCGTCAGGACGGGTCGTGCAGCGCCAGCAGCACCGCCTGCAGCGGCAGGAGCCGCAGCTCCCGGCCGAATTTTTCGCCTGTGAGCAGATCGGTCGCGCCGGACGCGCCGTCGGGCAGCGTGACAGAAACCCGGTCAAACACGCCGCGGTTGATCAGCGCGAGCAGCCGCCGGCCGTTCTGCGTCCGCAGGATGCCGTAGACGTGCTCGCCCTCCGCCAGCGGCGTAAAGCTGCCGCCGCGCAGCGCCGGCTCCTGCGCCCGAAGCGCCGTGAGCCGCCGATAATGCTCCGTAAGCTCCGCGTCCTCGCGGCCCCAGGGAAACGTGCCGCGGTTGAACGGGTCCTCATAGCCCTCCACGCCGGCCTCGTCCCCATAATAGATGCTGGGCACGCCCGGACTCGCAAACTGCAGCACCGTCAGCGCCTTCAGCCGGACGCGCGCCAGCTCGCGCTTCGACGGGGAAAGCCGGAATTCGGCCTTTTCCGCTTCGGAGCCGCCCTCCGGCGCGTCGCCCAGTACGGTCAGGATCCGCGCCCGGTCGTGGCTGCCGATCAGATTCATCGCCGAGTAGTAATACTCCGGCGGGTAGTTCTCCTGAATGGACAGCATGGCCTCGCACACGGCCCCGGCCGGGATCAGCCCCAGCATGAAACCGATGGCCGCGTCCCGGAACGGGTAGTGCATGGTGGCCTGAAGCTCGTCGCCCGCGAAATAGCGGCGGCGTTCTCCGTAACTGATCTTGTTGCTGGCGTCCTCCCAGACCTCGCCCAGAAGCACGGCGTCCTCCGCCGTCTCGCGCATGGCCCTGCGCACCTCCCGGATAAAGAGGTCCGGCAGCTCATCGGCCACGTCCAGCCGCCAGGCGGACGCGCCGGCCCGGAGCCAGTGGCGCACCACGCTGTCGCGGTCCCGGCAGATGAAGTCCATGTACGACGGCTCGTCCTCCCGCACGTTGGGCAGGTCCAGCACGCCCCACCAGCAGTCATAGGTGCCGGGCGCCGCGCCGAACCGGTACCAGCTGTAGTACGGGGAATCCTCGCCCTGCCAGGCCCCCGGCGCGTCATAGTTCCCGTAGCGGTTGAAGTAGATGCTGTCCGCGCCGGTGTGGCTGAACACGCCGTCCAGCATGATCCGGATCCCGCGGGACCCGGCCTCCTCCGCCAGACGGCGGAAGGACGCCTCGTCTCCGAGCCCCTCGTCGATGCGCATATAGTCGCCGGTGTCATACCGGTGGTTGCTGGCAGCGCGGAAAATCGGGTTCAGATACAGGATCGTGACGCCCAGCGACTGGAGATACGGCAGCTTCTCCCGGATGCCCTCCAGCGTGCCGCCGAAAAACGGCCACCGTGTCACCGCCCCGGTCTCATTCCGGGGGTAGAAGGGCTCGTCGTCCCAGTTCTGGTGCAGCATGCGGAACGGCCCGTCCCGATGCGGGCGCGCTGCGGCGTCCATCTGGCGCTCCAGCCAGTCGGAACCCCGGGCAAACCGGTCCGGGAAGATCTGATAGATCACGCCGTCCTTGAACCAGTCCGGCACGGAATCCGGGCGGTACACCGTGATCTGATACGGCGCGGGCCGCTCCGGCCAGACGCAGCCGACCCCGCCGGTCCGTCCGGCGCAGGCGCCGTACAGCGCCGTTTCCGTCTCCGACTCGGCGGAAAACGTGTACCAGAGCAGCCCCGCCGTCTCCGGCGCGGCGATCTCCGCGGTCCAGCTTCCGTCGCCGTCCGCCGTCATGGGCAGCGCCTGTACATCCCCGCCGTCCGGCTGCAGCAGCAGCGTACAGCGGACCGCCTCCGGCGCGTCCAGCCGGAGGCGGATCACAGCGCCGCAGGGGACGGCCCCGAAGGGGTCCCTGCAGCGAATGTCTCGCGAATCGTGGGAAATCTGCATGCAAACGCTCCTAAGCCTGCAGGAGCTTCCGGTAGAGCTCCATGTATTTTGCGGCGGAAACCGCCCAGGAGAAATCCGCGGCCATCGCGTTCTGCACCATCCCGGCCCAGGCCGCCTTGTTCTCCCGATATACCTGCACGGCGTCCTTCAGCGTGAACAGCAGCTCGTGCGCGTTGTAGTTCGCAAAGGAGAAGCCGTTGCCCTCTCCCGTGTACTTGTTGTAAGGGATCACGCTGTCCTTCAGCCCGCCGGTCTCCCGGACCACAGGCAGCGTGCCGTAACGCATGGCGATCATCTGCGTGAGGCCGCAGGGCTCGAACAGGGAGGGGACCAGCATCATGTCGCAGGCGGCGTAGAGCTTGTGCGACAGCGGCTCGTCAAACGTGATCAGCGCGGCCATCCGGTCCGGCGCGGCCGCGGCCATGCTTCGGAACGAGTTTTCGTATTTCTCATCGCCCAGGCCCAGCACCACAAGCTGCACGCCCTCGCCGATCAGTTCCGCCAGGATCCAGACCAGCAGATCGAGGCCCTTCTGCTCCGTGAGCCGGCTCACCAGCCCCAGCAGGGGGATGTCCGGGTCCTCCTCCAGGCCGAGCTGTCGCTGGAGCGCCAGCTTGTTCTCCCGCTTGCCGGACAGGTCCGCCGCAGAGAACGGGGCAAAGAGGTTTTTGTCCGTCATGGGGTCGTACTGCTTCACGTCGATGCCGTTCAAAATGCCGTACAGGTCCCCCCGGCGGCTGTTGAAGATGTCCTGCGCCCGCTCCCCGTAAAAGGCCGTGCAAATCTCCTCCGCGTAGGTCGGGCTCACGGTGGTGAGGACGTCGCTGGTGCACAGCGCGCCCCGTAGAAAGTTCACCGTATCGTCATAGAACATGCCCATATGCCGCGCCTGCTCGGAATCCAGCCCGAGCACCTCGCCCGTGAGCCACTGCGGGTAAATGCCCTGGAATTTCAGGTTGTGCACGGTGAAAACCGTCTTGATCCCGTCATACCGGCTGATGCCGGCGTACTGACTGCGCAGGAACACCGGGATCAGCGCCGTGTGCCAGTCGTTGCAGTGGAGGATCCGGGGGCGGAAATCCTGGATGTATTTCAGCGCCTCCAGCACCGCCTTGGAGAAAAAGGCCACGCGCTCCCCGTCGTCGCCGTACCCGTAGGCGCGGCCGCGCTTGAAGTAAAACTCGTTGTCGATGAAATAGCAGGTCAGTCGGCCCAGCTTCATGGTCTCCACGCCGCAGTACTGGTGCCGCCAGCTGAGGTCGAGATAGAAGTCGGCCACGTGCTCCATCTTTTTCTTGTATTTTTCCGCGATCGTGCCGAATTTCGGCAGGATCAGACGGACGTCCGCCCCGGCGGAGAGCAGCGCTTTCGGCAGACTGCCGGCCACGTCGCCCAGACCGCCGGTCTTCATGAACGGCGTCGCCTCAAAGGCGGCAAACAGAATCTCCGGTTTTGTTTTCATGACTGTCCTTCCCCCCGCGCTCAGACCTGCTGCCCCTTGGAAACGATGATCGGCATATCCGTGCTGCCGGAGATCCGGACGCCGCCACGGAAGCGGGCGTACTTGTCGCAGATCACGTTCTCCAGCTCCACGTTCGGCCCGATCTCACAGTGCTGCATGATCACGCAGTTTTTCAGCACGGCGCCGGGGGCCACGTGTACACCGCGGAACAGGATACTGTCCTCCACCGTGCCCTCAATGGCGCAGCCGGTGGTGACCAGCGAGTTCCGTACCCGGGAGCCGGGCGCATAGATAGTGGGCGCTGCGTCCTGGACCTTTGTATTGACGGTGCGGTCCTCCGGGAACAGATCGCTGCGGACCTCGCGCTTCAGCAGATCGCGGTTCACCGCCATGTAGCTCTCCGGCCCGGAGACGTTGCCCACATAGCCGTTGAACGCGTAGCCGCGCACGTTCATCTTGTCGAGGTTCTCCGCAAAGACCTCCATGATGTCCATGTAGCCCATGCTCTCATACCAGGTCAGGAACTGCAGCAGGAGCTCCACCTCAATGATGAACGCGTCCAGGAAGCAGTTGTCTCCGTCGGCCCGGCCCTCCGCGATCCGGGTAACCCGGCCGGAGTTCGACAGCTCCAGATACGATTCCCGCTCTCCGTCGATGGGGACATAATTGCTCTTGTAGAGCAGCGTGATGTCAGCGCCCAGCTCCTCATGCTGCCGGGCGACCTCCCGGTAGTCGATGCTGAAGAGCTTGTTGGCGGCGCTGACCACCACAAGATCGCGGCCGCCCCGCTCCAGAAAGACGCGGTTCTGGATGATGTCCCGCAGCAGGAATTTGCCGCGGATGTTTTTCAGTCCGTAGATGGAGCCGGGGAGGAAGAACATGCCGCCCACCTTCCGGCTCAGCGTCCACTCTTTGCCGACGCCCACGTGGTCCATCAGAGACCGGTACATATAGGGGGTGATCAGACCGACCGTCGTGATCCCGGAGTTCGCCATGTTGGACAGCGGGAAGTCGATCAGCCGGTAACGGCCTCCGAACGGCAGGGACGCCAGCGGCCGCTCGGCCGTCAGCTGACCAAAGGTCTCATACGCGTAGTTGGTCGCCACCAAACCCATCATTCTCTTCATTGCCGTGTCCCCCTTTCGTCAAACTCCCTTGTAATCGGCATTGTCGCCCAGGACGGCAATGCCCTTGGGCCCCTCCGTGCCGATCAGCTCCGCCTTGTCGGCGACCCGGGCCTCTTCGCCCACGATCGCCCTGCGGACCACGGCGCCCGCGCCGATCTTCGAGCCGGGGAGAAGGATCGAATCCTCCACCTCCGCGCCCTCGCCCACGATGACGTCGGGACCGAGGATCGAATTGCGGACCGTGCCGTAGACCTCACAGCCGTTGCAGACCAGACTGCGGTAGACCTCGGCGTTCTCGCCGATATAATGCGGGGGAGACATGTTGGAGTTGGAGTACACCTTGAACTTCTCGTCCATGATGTTCAGCGGATGATCCCGCGTCAGCAGCTCCATCTGGGAGTCGTAGTAGCTGTCGATGGTCCCTACGTCCTTCCAGTAGCCGGAGAATTTGTAGGCAAACAGCCGCTCGCCCTTCTTCAGAAGGTCGGGGATGATATTCTTGCCGAAATCCTTTTCGGACTCCGGGTTCGCGTGGTCCTCGATCAGCGCCTGCCGCAGCACCTTCCAGGTGAATATGTAGATGCCCATGGAGGCCAGGTTGCTCTCGGGGTTTTTCGGCTTCTCCGCGAATTTCGTGATGCGCATGTCGTCGTCCGTGCTCATAATCCCGAAACGGGGCGCCTCGTCCCAGGGGACCTCGATCACGGAGACCGTCAGCGCCGCACGGTTCTGCTTGTGAAAGGCCAGCATCTCATTGTAGTCCATCTTGTAGATGTGGTCGCCGGACAGGATTATCACATACTCCGGGTTGTTGCGGTCGATAAAGTCCATGTTGCGGTAGATGGCGTCGGCCGTGCCGTCATACCAGCGGCCGCCGGTCTCCGTGGCATACGGCTGCAGGACCTGCAGCCCGCCGTCCGGCACGTCCAGGTCCCAGGCGCTGCCGTTGCCCAGATACGCGTTCAGGATCAGAGGCTTGTACTGGGTCAGAACGCCTACCGTGTCAATGCCGGAGTTTGCGCAGTTCGACAGGCCGAAATCAATGATCCGATACTTGCCGCCGAAGGCGACGCCCGGCTTGGCGTTGCGTTTCGTCAGCGCGCCGAGCCGGCTGCCCTGACCGCCGGCCAGAAGCATGGCGATACATTCTTTCTTCCGCATAACAATCTCCTCCGTTTCAGTTTTCTCTGGGTTGGAGAGCCGTATTTTCTTTGTTTCGATCTATTCCGAAGGGTCCGGACGGCGCCGGACCGCATTCAGACGCGCCAGATCTCGTCCGCGTATTCCCGGATCGTGCGGTCGCTGCTGAAATACCCGGATTTCGCAATGTTCACAAGCGATTTTTCATTCCAGGCCCGACGGTCGAGATAAAGCCGGCCCAGCGCCTCCCAGGCGTCCACATACGGACGGAAATCCTTGAGGACGAAATACTCGTCGTTCCGGTTCAGCAGCGCGTCGGCTATGCCGTGGAAATCCCAGCCCGAATCGCGGAAGAATCCGTTGGTGAGCTGCGCGCTGATCTGCCGCAGCGAGGCGTCCGCCTCCGCCACAGCCCGCGCGTCGTAGCCGCCGTTCCGGTAGATCTCCATGGCCTCCTCCGCGGTCTGCCCGAAGATGAAGATATTGTCGTCGCCCACCAGATTGCGGATTTCCACATTCGCGCCGTCCAGCGTGCCCAGCGTCAGCGCGCCGTTCATCATGAATTTCATGTTCCCGGTGCCGCTGGCCTCCTTGCCCGCGGTGGAGATCTGCTCGCTGACGTCCGCGGCAGGGTAGATCACCTGCCCGGACGAAACGCTGAAATTCTCCAGAAATACGACCTTCAGCTTTCCGTCCATCAAGGGGTCCGCGTTGATCTTGTCCGCGATGGAGCAGATGAATTTGATCATTTCCTTGGCAAACACGTAGCTCTGAGCCGCCTTGCCCGCGAAGATGAACGTAGTGGGCGGGACGTCCAGCGCGGGATCCTCCCGCAGCCGGTTGTACAGGTCCATGATCTTCAGCACGTTCAGATGCTGCCGCTTGTACGCGTGGATCCGCTTGACCTGCACGTCGAAGATGGAGTTCGGATCTACCCAGATGTGGTTCTGCCGGGCGATATACCGGGCCAGCTCGCACTTGTTGTCATATTTGACGCGGTTCAGCCGATCCAGGAACGGCGCGTCCGTGCACAGCGGCAGCAGATCCTCCAGCGCGTTCATATCCGTCAGCCATCTGTCGCCGATGGCCTCAGTGATCAGACCCGCAAGGCCCCGGTTGGACTCCGCCAGGAACCGGCGGTGGGATACGCCGTTCGTCTTGTTGTTGAAAAGCTCCGGCTGCAGCGTATAGAACGCCTGGAGCGTGTCTTTTTTCAGAATCTCCGTGTGCAGCGCCGCCACGCCGTTCACCGAGTGGCCGCCGATGATGTTCAGGTTCGCCATGCGCACCTGCCCGTCCCACAGAACGGCCGTCCTGGCAAGAAGGTCCTCCGCATCCGGACGCGTCCGGTCAAAGCCCTCCCGATACCGGCGGTCGATCTCCGCCGTGATCATATAGATCCGGGGCAGCAGGCGGGAGAACATCTGTATGGGCCACTTCTCCAGCGCCTCCGGCAGGACCGTGTGGTTCGTATAGGAAATCGTTCTGCGCACGATCTCCCACGCAGGCTCCCACTCCATGCCCTCCTCATCCATCAGAATCCGCATCAGCTCCGGCACGCAGAGCGTCGGGTGCGTATCGTTCGTATGAATGCTGACCCGCTCCGGCAGACGGGGGAGTTCCTCCGCGCCGTAGCGGCGCTTATACCGCCGGATCACGGTCTGGACGCCGGCGGAGACAAAGAAGTATTCCTGCTTCAGCCGCAACTCCTTTCCGGCCTCCGTGCTGTCGTCCGGATACAGGATGCAGGTGATGGCCTCCGCCTCGTTGCGCGTGCGCAGCGCCTCGCTGTACTCGCCGCGGTTGAAGGCGGCGAGGTCCACCGTTTCCCGGACGGGCTGCGCCTGCCACAGGCGCAGCATGTTGACCCGCTTGCCGCCGTAGCCCACGATGGGCACGTCGTAGGGCATCGCCCGGATCGAGTTGTAGTTGTTGTGCGTAAAGTGCTCGACGCCGTTTTCCACATACCGGTCCACCGTGCCGCCGAAGCGCACGTCCACGGCCTCCTCCGGCTTCATATCCTCCCACGGGTAGCCGTTGTCCAGCCAGGCGTCGGGCTCCTCCCGCTGCCAGCCGTTGTAGATCACCTGCCGGAACAGGCCGTACCGGTACCGGACGCCCATACCCATGGCGTCGATGTCCATGGCCGCCATGGAATCCAGGAAGCAGGCCGCCAGCCGGCCCAGGCCGCCGTTGCCCAGCCCGGGATCCTGCTCACACTCGCACAGCTCGTCAAGCCGCAGTCCCAGCTCCTGCAGTCCGTTCTGGACAATGTCCAGCACGCCCAGATTCAGCAGATAGTTTTTCAGCAGACGGCCTACCAGAAACTCCATGGAAAAATAGTAGACGGTCTTTTTCTCCTTCTCCACATTCCGCCGGTTGGTGGCCGCCCGCAGCGTCGCCGCCTCATCTGTGATCAGGCTGACCAGCGCCTCATATTTTTCGTAAGTCCCGCAGCGCTCCAGCGGCCGGCCGTGGACTCGCAGAGCCTCCTCCTTCAGCTCGCTTTTGAATGCTTCCTTATCTTTGAACATAAAACAGAATACCCCTTTTATCTGAAAAAACTTCGATTTTTCGCTAACCGGCACGGTTCCGCGCCGGGAACACGCTCGACAAGCCGGCCGCCCGCCGGTTTACTTCATATTGTCCGTCAGCAGCATCACGGCGCACACCGCGGCCATCGGCGCCGTCTCGCACCGCAGGATCCGCGGGCCGAGGGTCACCGCCTGCATCCCGGCCGCTGCGGCCTCCGCCGCCTCCTGCGGGGCAAAGCCGCCCTCCGGTCCCGTCATCACCGACACCGTCTGCGGCGTCTCCGCCCGCGCAAGCGCCGTGCGCAGGTCCGTCTGCGTCTCGCCCTCATACAGGAAAAGCGGCACATCCGCCCCCGCCGCGTCCCGCACGGCCTCCGAAAAGGACGCCGCACAGCGCACCGGCGGCACCCGGCCCCGGCCGGACTGCTTCGCCGCCTCCTGCGCGATCTTCTGCCAGCGCTCCGTCCGGCGCAGCAGCGCCGCGCCCTCGGGCTTCGCCACACACCGGGCCGACGGAAACGCCACGATCTCCGACGCGCCCAGCTCCACACATTTCTGAATCACCGTCTCCAGCTTGTCGCCTTTGGCAAAGGCTGCGAAAACCCTGCAGGAAACCGCCGGTTCTCCGGGAGACGGCCGCCGCTCCAGCACCTCCGCGCAGATCTCGCCGTCCGCCGCGTCTTTCAGTCGGCAGACGTAGTCCGTCCCCGCGCCGTCACAGACCGTAAAGGTCTCTCCCTGCCGGATGCGCAGGACGCGGAAATGCGCCGCATCCTCGCCGCGAATGTAGGCGGCGCCGCCGAAAATGTTGGACGCCGCGACAAAAAATCTGGCCATACAATGCTCCGTTCTGCCGCAGAATGCGGCAAAATCGTGTATTTTCTTCCGCAGGAACCTCTCCGAACCGCAGGGCATAGAATGGGACACGATCCCCGGAAAAGAGTTGACGCCATGTTGATCACATCAAAAGAGGATTTCGCCGCCGTCTGGGCGCGGATCACGGACGCGGCCGAACAGCCGGCACAGCCGGTCCAGCCAACACAGTCGGCACAGCCGGAGCTGTCCGACCTTCTGCGGACGCTGCTCCGCGCGGCGGAGACCGCCGGCGCGCAGTACGCACGGCTCGCCGCCGCATGCCCGCTCCGGCAGAGCGGACCGGCCCTCCGGCAGATGGCCGGAGAAGCCCGGGAACATCAGGCGCGTCTGCGCGCCGCACTGTTCCTGCTGGACGGCGACAGCACGCCGCCGACGGCGGCCGTCCCGCCCGCCGCCTCCGTCCTGGAGACGCTGCGGGACGCCTGTCTTCGGGCCAGAGCCGCGGCGGACCTGTACAAACAGGCGGCCGGCGCCGCTGACCTCGCGACCGCCGGGCTGCTTTTCCGTCTGGGCGGCGAATCCGCCCGTCAGGCGGAACGTCTGGAGACGATGCTCTCCCGGCTTCTTCAATAACAGTATATGAAATTTTGCACAAAAACGCAAGGGGATTTCCGCGCTTTTTTGCCAATTTGCTGTTTTCCGTTCCTGCGCCTGTCCACGCGGACGGGCGCGGGCGCGGAGATCACAGAAAGTCCCTGCCGAACACGTTGGGCAGCAGATCGCCCAGCCGGTAACTGACATAGCGCCCGTCCGCGCGCACGCACAGCACCTCCAGATTGGGCGCGAATTCCGCCAGCACCTGCCGGCAGGCGCCGCAGGGCACGCAATACTCGCTGCTTTCCGCGCAGACGGCGATCCGGCGGAACCGCCGTTTCCCTCTCGCCACTGCGGCGCAGACCGCGTTCCGCTCCGCGCAGACGGTGCTGCCCAGCGCGGCGTTTTCCACATTGCAGCCGGTCACTACGTCGCCGTCCTCGCACTCCAGCGCGGCGCCCACCGGGAACCGGGAATAGGGCGCGTAGGCGTTCCGCATGGCCGCTTGGGCACAGTTGATCAGTTCTCTGTCTGTCATGATTCTGTCCTCCGCCTGCTCCGCAGGCACCGCAGTTTTTCCCCGGCTGCCGCCGGGCTTTCCCACATTACCCCAGATGAATCTCCCAGGTGTTGATCCCGCCGTAAAAATCGGACTGGCTCGGCGTAAAGCCGGAGACCACGCCCCGGTGCGTATACACGACGCCCGTCTTGAACAGGATCGGCGCAATGGGCGCATACACCGCGAGATACCCGCACAGCTCGCCGGCCGCCGCGGCCCGCGCCTCCGGATCCGCCGCGGCGAGATACGCCTCCGTCAGATCGCTGTACCGGCCGTCCCGGTTTTTGCCGTAATTCAGCGCGCCGCCGGGCGTCAGCAGCTCCGTAAGGTCAAAGTCCGCGGAAAGCTGAACCTCCCCGTAGTACATATCGAACGCGCCGTCTTTCAGCGCCTGCGTGAATTCCGCCCACGGCAGGACTTTCAGCTCCACCGGGATGCCGATGGACAGCAGCGTCGACGCGATCCGCTGGGCCGCCCGGATCTTATAGGGATTCTCCGCGTTCACAAGCAGCGTCGGCGTCCAGTCCGTCATGGTTTCCCCCACGGGCACCTCCAGCCAGCCGTCCGCGTCCGAGTCGTCCAGTCCCAGCTCCGCGAAAAGCGCGCTGAACGCCTCCACCGAATAGGGCACGCCGCTCTCCCACGCGGGATCGTACCAGGAGAGGGCGGGGGAGAACGGCGTCTCCGAAGCGCGGGCATGCCCCTCCAGGACCGTTCCGGCGATATACGCCCGGTCGATGGCGCAGCTCACCGCTTTCCGAAGCGCGGGCATGCCCGTCACCGCGCGGGTACAGTTGAAGCCCAGATACTGCAAGCGGGTCGTATCAAAATAGCGCATCTCGCAGTCCCGGCGGATGTTGACCTCCACGGTCCCGGTGGGATCGCACACCAGCAGATCCAGCGCCGCGGAGGAAAAGGACTCCGCCACCGCCGACTGCTCCAGATCCGCGAGATACAGGATCCGCACCGGCTGCGTATTTCCGCCCCAATAGCCGTCGAACGCCTCCAGATACCGGGTCCCCGCGTATTCCCGGAAAGCGTAGGGGCCGGTGCCCACCTGACCGTCGCCCGCCGCGTTCTGGCGGAACACCGGAATGTCCAGCAGCGCCGGGAGCTGATAGTTGCAGCGGCGCAGCGTGACGTCCACCTGCAGCTCACTGCCGGCGGAGACGCCGACGATCTCCCGAAGCCGGGTGTCGTACTTCCCGGCGTTCACCGCCGCGCGGATGGACGACACCGCGTCGGCCGCCGTCAGCGGCGTTCCGTCATGGAACAGCACGCCGCTCCGCAGCGTAAAGGACCAATGGATCCCGTCCGGGGTCTGCCAGCTCTCGCACAGCGCGGGCTGCGGCGCAAACTGCGCGTCCAGCGTAAAGAAGCCCTCATACACGAGCTGCAGGACCGCGTCGTTGTATACGTTCGTCGCCCGGGTGGGGGAGATGGACGCGTCCGCGTTATAGCACAGCGTGAAGCGCCGGTCGTCCGAGACCGCGGTCCAGGCCGGCAGCGGCGACGCAGTCAGCTCCGGCGCGTTCCCGGCAGGGGAGACGTCCGCGGGGTCCCCGGGATCCCCGGCGGACGGAGACGCCGTACAGCCGGTCAGCGCAAGCGCGCAGACGGCCAGAAGCGCGATATGGCGTTTGAATCGGGCAAGCCGCATGCCTGCACCTCCCGTTTTTTCTATCCGTTCTGCGGCAGCATGATGAACGCCGCCTGACTGCCCCGGTCGCCCCGGGTGTACCGGTGGGACCAGAACCGGTCGTGCCTGCACATGGTGCAATCGGCGGACACGGCGGACACCGCCGCGCCCGCACGGCGCAGCAGCGCGGCGTTCAGCGCTTTCAGATCCACGCGGTACCGGTCGGCCGGCAGCGCGTGGATGAACGGCTCCGCCGCCGGACCAAGCCGCGCCCGCATGGCGGCCGGAACGTCGCCGTCCGTCTCAAAGCAGCACGCGCCGATGGCAGGGCCCACGGCGGCGCGGATGTTTTCCGGTCTGCAGCCGAACGCGGCGCACATGGCGCGCACCGTCTCCCCGGCAATATCCAGCGACGTCCCGCGCCATCCGGCGTGACAGGCGCCCACGGCGCCGCGCACGGGGTCGTACAGCAGAATGGGCACGCAGTCCGCCGTGAAGATCACGAGCGTCAGACCGGGTTTTGTCGTGACGAGGCCGTCCGCCTCAAAGGGGACCGGCGCAAACAGCGCGTGCCGGTCGGCGCCCGTAACGACCCGGACGGTGCGGCCGTGCACCTGTCTGGAAAACACCAGATTTTCCGGATCAAAGCCCAGCGCGGCACAGACGATCTCATAGTTTTTCCGTACGTTTTCTTCGGCGTCGCCCCGGTGCTCGCCCAAGTTCAGAGAAGCGAGGCTTTCCGTCGACACGCCGCCGTACCGCGCGGTGAACGCGTGGGGCGCGGCAATGTCCTCCGCCGCAAGCCAGAGCAGATCTCCGGCGCGTTTTTCAATCAAATCCGTCATGATTCTTCCTTATCAAGCTGGGATGCCGACCCCTCAGGCCGCCGCAGAGGCGGCGGCCAGCTCCCCTTCACAAGGGGAGCCGGGGAGAGAAACCGGCGCAGGTTTTTTCGTGTCGGCCGATGGCTGTCGGCTGAAGCTGTATTGCAGATACAGCGAAGACGGCAGACGATGGCCGGCGCGAAAAAGACAAGCCGGGACCTACGCGTTGCGGCCGCAGCAGTCCTTATACTTCATCGGCAGACCGTTCGGGCGCAGCTTGCCGCAGGGGCATGGATCGTTGCGGCCCGGCTTCTTTGCGGCGCGGACAGGCTCCCGACGGCCGGGAGACGCGCTCGGCGCGCCGTTCTGCGAAGTCTTTGCCACGCTGCGCCGCTCCAGATTCTCCTCCTTGCGCACCTGGGCGGTAAACACCCGGCGGACGACCTCCTCCCGGATGCCGGCCACCATGGCCTCAAACATCTCGTACCCCTCGCGCTTGTACTCGTCGATGGGCTTGACCTGGGCGTACGCACGCAGGAAGATGCCCTGGCGCAGATCGTCCATGGCGTCGATGTGGTCCATCCAGTACTCGTCCACCACGCGGAGCAGAACCACCCGCTCCAGTTCCCGCATCAGCGGGGAGCCATTCGGCATGAGGCCCAGCTCCTGCTCTTTCTTTTCGTAGGCGGCCGTCCCGATCTCCAGAACGGCGTCCGTCAGGGCCTCCGGCGTCAGCCCGGGCAGGTCGCCTGCCTGCAGGCCCAGCGCGCCGCGCGGCAGAAACAGCTTCTCAAACGGCGCGGTGATCTCCTCCAGCTCGCCCATGGTCTCCAGCCGGTGCTTGCCGCCGAAGCCGGACTGCACCTCCGTGCGGACCATGTTTTCCAGATAGTTCAGCACGTAGCTCTTCAGATCCTCGCCGTCCAGCACGCGGCGGCGCTGCTCGTAGATCATGTTGCGCTGCTCGTTCATGACGTCGTCGTACTCCAGCACCGTCTTACGGGACTGGAAGTTCCGGCTCTCCACGCGCTTCTGCGCCTGCTCAATGGCGTTCGTCAGCATCTTCTGGTCGATGGGCGTGTCCTCGTCCAGCCGCAGCGCGTCCATCATGCCGAGCACGCGCTCCGATCCGAACAGGCGCATGATGTCGTCCGTCATGGAGATGAAGAATTTTGTCTCGCCGGGGTCGCCCTGCCGGCCGGACCGGCCGCGCAGCTGGTTGTCAATCCGGCGGGACTCGTGCCGCTCCGTGCCGACGATAAAAAGCCCGCCCACGGCGCGCACGCGCTCCGCCTCCTCCGCGATCACGGCCCGATGCTCGGCCATGCGCTCCGCATACAGCTTCCGCGCCTCCAGGATCGTCTCGTCCTCCGTCTCGGCATAGCCGGTGGCCTCCACGATCACGTCGTCCTCAAACCCGGCCTTTTTCAGATCCGTCCGGGCCAGAAACTCCGCGTTGCCGCCCAGCATGATGTCGGTGCCGCGGCCCGCCATGTTCGTGGAGATCGTCACGGCGCCGAATTTGCCGGCCTGCGCCACGATCTCAGCCTCGCGCTCATGGTGCTTGGCGTTCAGGACGTTGTGCGGAATGCCCTGCCTTTTCAGCAGGGAGGACAGGTATTCGCTCTTTTCAATGGAGATGGTGCCCACCAGGACCGGCTGGCCCTTGTCGTGGCATTCCCGGATCTGGGCCAGGATGGCCCGGTTTTTCCCGTTTTCGTTCTTGTAGACCGCGTCGTTGTGGTCAATGCGGACCAGCGGCCGGTTCGTGGGGATCTCCACGATGTCCAGCCCGTAGATGGCGCCGAACTCCTCCGCCTCCGTCAGCGCGGTGCCGGTCATGCCGGACAGCTTCTTGTACAAGCGGAAATAGTTCTGGAACGTGATGGTGGCGAGCGTCTTGTTCTCCTTCTCCACCTTGACGCCCTCTTTGGCCTCGATCGCCTGATGCAGCCCCTCGCTGTACCGGCGGCCGAACATCAGACGGCCGGTGAACTCGTCCACGATGATGACCTCGCCGTCCTTGACCACATAGTCCACGTCCCGCTTCATGATGCCGCGGGCGCGGAGCGCCTGGTTGATATGGTGGTACAGCGTGGAGTTGTCCAGATCGGACAGGTTTTCGATGCCGAACGCCTGCTCCGCTTTTGCAATGCCCTTCGCCGTCAGCGTGGCGGAGCGGGCCTTTTCATCCACAATGTAGTCGGCGTCGGGATCCTCCTCGTCGCTCTTCTCGTCGATGGACGCGTACACCCTGCAGCGCAGCCGCTTCACGAAATCGTCCGCCTGCCGGTAAAGATCGGTTGATTCATCCCCGGCCCCGGAGATGATCAACGGCGTCCGCGCCTCGTCGATGAGGATGGAGTCCACCTCGTCCACGATCGCGAATACGTGCCCGCGCTGGACCGTGCCGCTCTTGTAGATGGCCATATTGTCCCGCAGGTAATCAAACCCGAACTCATTGTTTGTGCCGTAGGTGATGTCCGCGGCGTAAGCCTCTTTCTTTTCCCTGCCCATGACGCCGTGGACCACAAGGCCCACGGACAGGCCCAGGAACCGGTGGACCTTGCCCATCCACTCGCTGTCGCGCCGGGCCAGATAGTCGTTCACCGTGACGATGTGCACGCCGTTTCCGGTCAGCGCGTTCAGGTAAGCGGGCAGCGTCGCCACCAGCGTTTTGCCCTCGCCGGTCTTCATCTCGGCGATGCGCCCCTGGTGCAGGACCACGCCGCCGATCAGCTGCACCCGGAACGGGCGCATGCCCAGCACGCGGTCCGACGCCTCCCGCACCGCGGCAAACGCCTCCGGCAGAATGTCGTCCAGCGTCTCTCCGGCCTGCAGCCGGGCCTTGAATTCGTCCGTCTTCGCGCGCAGCTCCGCGTCGGAGAGCGCGCGGTATTCCTCCTCCAGCGCCTCGATCTGCGCCACAATGGGCTCGATGCGCTTCAGTTCCTTGTCGTTGCGGGTGCCGAAAATGCTGCTGAAAAGTCCCATGTCTGTTTCCTTTCTTCTATTGCACGTGCGGAGTTCCGCACGAATCAGCATATAAAAATTCAAATTACAATATACCATAAGTCCGTGTAAAAGAAAAGGGATTTCGGGAAGAATGGAACCGTACCGGCCGGCGCGGACTTGCAAAAAGGCAGCCCCGGTGTTACAATTCTCGGCGAAAGAGGTGGAAAACATGCGCAAAAAAGCGTTCAAAACAGAGTCCAAACGGATCCTGGACCTGATGATCAACTCCATCTACACACATCGGGAGATCTTTTTGCGGGAGCTGATCTCCAACGGCTCCGACGCCATCGACAAGCTGTGCTACCGCGCGCTGACGGACGACTCCGTCACCATCGAGCGGTCGGAGTACCGCATCCGCATTCAGACCGATCAGGACGCCCGGACCCTCACCGTCTCCGACAACGGCCTCGGCATGACGGAGGAGGAGATGGAGCAGAATCTCGGCGTCATCGCCAGAAGCGGCTCCCTGCAGTTCAAAAACGAGCTGGAATCCGCGGACACGGACGACGTCGACATCATCGGGCAGTTCGGCGTGGGCTTCTACGCCGCCTTCATGGTTGCGGACCACGTCACGGTCGTCTCCCGCAAGTACGGGGAGGAGACCGGCGCGCGCTGGGAGTCCGACGGCGCGGACGGCTACACCGTGGAGCCCTGCGAAAAGGCGGAGGCCGGAACGGACGTGATCCTGACCCTGAAGCCCGACACGGACGGCGAAAACTACAGTGAGTTTCTCGAGGACTGGCGGCTGCGGAGCCTGGTGAAAAAATACTCCGACTATATCCGCTGGCCGATCGTCCTCGGGGAGGAGACCGTGAACAGCATGGTCCCCATCTGGCATCGCTCCAGAGCCGAGTGCTCCGACGCAGACTGCGCCGCGTTTTATAAGGAAAAGTATTTCGACGCCCGGGATCCCCTGTCGGTGATCCGGGTCAACGCAGAGGGCGCGGTGTCCTACCGGGCCATGCTGTTCATCCCCGCGGCGCCGCCGTCCGGCTACTACACCACGACCTACGAGCCCGGCCTGCAGCTGTACGCCTCCGGCGTGCTGATCATGGACCGGTGCGAGCAGCTGCTGCCCGAGTGCTTCCGGTTCGTCCGCGGCGTGGTGGATTCTCAGGACCTCTCCCTGAACATCTCCCGCGAGCTCCTGCAGCATGACCGGCAACTGAAGCTCATCGCCGCCAATCTGGAAAAGAAGGTCAAGTCGGAGCTGAAGCGGCTCCTCACCGCCGAGCCGGAGAAATACCGGGAATTCTTCAAGGGCTTCGGCCTGCAGCTGAAATACGGCGTTGTGGCCGATTACGGAATGAAAAAAGACCTGCTGGCCGACCTTCTGCTGTTCTACTCGGAGAAGGCGGAAACGGCGATCCCGCTGGAGAGCTACGTGAAGGCCATGCCCGAAAGCCAGAAGTATATCTACTACGCCTGCGGCGAGTCTGCCGCCGTCGCGGCTGGTCTGCCCCAAGCGGAGCCGGTCCGGGACGCGGGATTTGACATCCTGTATATGACCGACAGCGTGGACGAGTTCGTGGTGCGAATGCTGGGTGCCTATCTGGAAAAGGAGTTCCGCTCCGTCAACAACGACGATCCGGAACTCGAGAGCGACGACGAGAAATCCGCGCTGGACAAGGCGCAGAGCGAAAACCAGGCGCTGCTCGACTTCGTCAGAGAGACGCTGACCGGGAAAATCACCGACGCCCGGCTGTCCCATAAGCTGAAGAGCCATCCGGTCTGCCTCACCGCCGAGGGTCCCGTATCTCTGGACATGGAGCGATATTTCAGCGCGGTCCCCACCGAGGAGGGACAGGCGGTCAAGGCGCAGCGGGTCCTGGAACTGAATCCGGGCCATCCCGTGTTCGCCGCGCTCTCCGCCGCCTTTGCGGAGGACCGGGAGAAGGCCGCCGAGTATGTCTGGCTGCTCCACGACCAGGCGCTGCTGCTGGCAGGCTTCATGCCGGAGGACCCGGCCGCCATGACCAGACGGATCTGCGATCTGATGGCCTGACGTCGCCAGAAAACCAAAGTCGAGACCGGAGCCCGCGGCAGAACCTGCCGCAGGCTCCTTTTTTCCGCCTTTATCCAGAAAAACAGATATTTATTTATATATGTATTACTTGCAAAAACGTCTGAGATTTGATATAATAAATCAGATTATCATTCCCGAATTTTCGCCTGTCGGTCCGGTCCGGCCCTTTCGGCTTTCTCGGGAATCTGGAGAGGACGAATGATTGATGAACTCCGTGGCTGACGTCTGGGATCAGGTCCTGACCATACTCGGAAAAAAACTTACCTCCGTCGCGATCACCACCTGGTTTGACGACTGCCGCGCCGTCGCGCTGCAGGATCAGCTGCTGGTGGTCCACACGCCGTCCAAATTCAAAAAGGAAATCATCGAAACGCGCTTCTCCGACGCGCTCCGCAGCGCGCTGCAGGAGCTTTTCGCCGGCGACTTCGACGTGAAGCTCATCGGCGACGCGGAGCTTGCCGCTTTTACGGACGCGGAAAATCAGCGCGCGGCCGGCGCGGAGAACGAGGAGTACACCTTCGCCCGGTTCGTGGTGGGAAACTCCAACAAATTTGCCCACGCTGCGGCGCTTGCCGTTGCGGAGGAGCAGACAAACAAATTCAACCCGCTGTTCATCTACGGCGAATCCGGGCTCGGCAAGACGCATCTGCTCCACGCCATCCGGCACGAGATCCTGCGCAAGCACCCGGATTACAACATCGTTTACGTCAAGGGCGACGATTTCACCAACGAGCTGATCACCGCCATCCAGGTGGGCAAAAACCTGGAATTCCGGGAAAAATACCGCAATGCGGACCTGTTTCTGATGGACGACGTGCAGTTCATCGCCGGAAAGACCTCCACGCAGGAGGAGTTTTTCCACACGTTCAACACGCTGTACGAGTCCAACCGCCAGATCGTCTTCACCTCGGACCGGCCGCCCAACGAGATCATGCGGCTGGCGGACCGACTGAAGACCCGGTTTGAGTCCGGCCTCGTGGCGGACATCCAGCCGCCGGACTTTGAAACCCGCGTCGCCATCGTCCGCAACAAATCCCAGCAGCTGGGACTGCTCCTCAGCGACGAGGTCACAGCGTACGTGGCGGAACAGCTGACGTCCAATGTGCGGCAGCTGGAGGGCGCGGTCAACAAGATGAAAGCCACCCGCGATCTGATGAACATGGAAATCACCGTCCCGATCGCCGAGCAGTGCATCAAGGACATCATCGTCGGTCCCCGCGCCATCACGCCCGACACCATCATCGAGGAGACCGCCAAATACTACTCCCTGTCCGCGGAGGACCTCAAAAGCCAGAGCCGGACACGCAACACCGCCATGGCCAGACACGTGGCCATATATCTCATCCGCAAGCTGACCCAGAGCACGCTGACGGACATCGGAGAGATCTTCGGCGGCCGCGACCACACGACGATCCTCTCCTCCGTAAACCGCATCGAGGACGCGCTGAAGGACAAGGCCTTCGCGCAGACTGTCCGGGACATCACGGCCAACATCAACAGCCGGGGCTGAAGCTCTCCACATTCTGTGTAAATCCCTGTGGGTTTTCTGTGGACTCTACATCCATCGGATTCTGTCGGAAATCATCTTTCTGCTTTCCACATTTTTCTCTTTTTTCCAATCGTTGCACGGCAAGCGCTCGCGGCGGTTTTCCACATATTTTTTTACTACTACTCTTACTGCTGAACTAATTTTTTATTCTTTCTTTCTGACAAGCAGATACAGAGTCGACTACAGGAGGAAAAACAAGTGAAATTTTCGTGTGAGAAAACACTTTTACAGACCGCGGTCATGATCTCTTCCCGGGCGGCGGCGGCGAAAAGCTCCATCCCGTCTCTGGAAGGCCTTCTTCTGGAGACCTCCGGCAGCGACGTGCGGATCTCCGGCTATGATCTGAAGACCGGAATCGTGACCTCCGTCCCCGCGGACATCGAGGAGCCGGGCGAGATCATTCTGAACTCCAGACTCTTCTCCGAAATCATCCGGAAACTGCCGGACGACGTGGTCGTGGTCCATGTCAATGAAAACCAGATGGCAGACATCACCTGCGGAACCAGCCGGTTTTCCATCATCGGCATGCCTGCGCACGATTACCCGGAGCTGCCGACGGTGGATTATCAGAGTTCTCTGTATATCACGCAGGAGACGCTGAAGGCCGTCATCGGCCAGACGAATTTCGCCATCAGCACGAACGAGGCGCGACCGATCCACACCGGCTCCCTGTTTCAGGTGGAGGACAACACGCTGACGGTCGTATCCGTGGACGGATACCGGCTGGCGCTGCGGCGGGAGCCGCTGAACCGGACGGAGATCGAATCCTGCAGCTTCGTGGTGCCGGGCGCCGCGCTCTCCGAGGTGGAAAAAATCTCCGGGGACGTGGACGATCTGGTCAAGATCTCGGTGGGGTCCAAGCACATCCTGTTCACCATCGGGCGGACTATGCTGATCTCCCGCAGACTGGAGGGCGAGTTCCTCGATTACAAAAACGCGATTCCCAAGACGGGAAAATACAGCATCGAAGTGGACAAACGCGCAATGATCGACTCTGTGGAGCGCGTGTCTCTGATCATCAGCGACAAGCTCAAGAGCCCGGTACGCTGTGTGTTTGAGGACAATCTTCTGAAAATGGAGGCTTCCACGCCGCTGGGCCGCGCCAGCGACACCTGCCCCGTGGCCGGAGACGGCGAGGGGCTCGAGATCGGTTTCAACAACCGGTATATCCTGGATGCGCTGAAGGCCGCGCCTGCAGAGACGCTGCGTCTGCAGCTGTCTACCGGCATTTCCCCCTGCATCATCGTGCCCGCAGACGAGAATCGGAACTTCCTGTATATGGTCCTGCCGGTCCGGCTGAAGGCCAATGAAGGTTAAGGTCAGCGCCGTCCGGAAACGCCGGGTGGAGACGGTCGCCATCCGGACGGCGTTCATCCGCCTGGACGCGCTGCTGAAATTTGCGGCGCTGACGGAGACGGGAGGCGAGGCAAAGCTCGCCGTCCTGGACGGGGAAGTGCTGGTAAACGGCGAGGTCTGCACCCAGCGCGGGAAAAAGATCCGGCCCGGAGACGTCGTCTGTCTCCGGGATACGGAGCTGAAGATCACGGCGGAGGCGCTATGAGGGTCGACAGTCTGGTTTTGGAGGGGTTCCGTAATTACGCCGCGGCCGAAACGACGTTTGATCCGGGGGTCAACGTGATCCTCGGGGAGAACGCGCAGGGCAAGACGAATCTTCTGGAGGCCGTCTATATGCTCACCTGCGGCAGGTCGTTCCGGGAGCGGTCGGACCGGAACATCATCGGGTTTGACCGGGACGAGGCCCGGATTCTGGCAGGCGTCCGGATGGAGGACCGGGATCAGAAGATCGAGGTCCGGCTCGGACGCGGACTGCGGAAACAGATTTTCGTCAATGATGTGCGTCTGAGGACCGCCGCAAAGCTGACCGGACGGCTGACGGCGGTGCTTTTTTGTCCCGACGATCTGCATATCATCCGGGACAGCGCCGCGTCCCGGCGCAGGCTCATGGATATGTGCATTTCGCAGCTGCGGCCGAAGTACGCCGCCGCGCTGGCGGAATACGGCCGCATGTACGAGCACAAAACGCGCATCCTGCGGGACTTCCGGGAGCGGCCGGATCTGCTGGATACGCTGGAGGAATTCAACGCCGGCATGGCCCGGCTCAGCGCCGAACTGATCTGGTACCGGGCGCATTTCGTAAAAAAGCTGCGCGCCGCGGCGGCGGCGATCCACATGGATTTTTCCGACGGGCGGGAATCGCTCGGGATGGAGTACCGCACCGTGAAGACGATCGCCGATCCGCTCCGCCCCCCGGCGGAGCTGCTGCCCGCGCTGCTGGAGCATCAGGCAGCCCACGCCCGGGCGGAGCTCGAGACCGGCGCGTGCCTGTCCGGTGCGCATAAGGACGATCTGGACATTACCATCAACGGACTTTCGGCGAAGAACTTTGCCTCACAGGGCCAGACCCGGACGGCCGCCCTGTCCATCAAGCTGGCGGAGCGGGAGATCCATTACGAGGACCGGGGCGAGTATCCGCTGCTCCTGCTGGACGACGTGCTCTCGGAGCTGGACCGGCAGCGGCAGGGCTTCGTGCTGAACCGCATCGCCGGCGGCCAGGTCCTGATCACCTGCTGCGAGGACATGCAGATCGCCGACCGGACCGGCGGCCGGATCCTGCGCATCGAAGAAGGAGAGATCCGCTGATGTATCTGCATCTTGGTCAGAATGTGGTCGTTCTGCAGAGCGACATCGTCGGGATCTTTGATCTCGACAACACCACACAGTCCCGGATCACCCGGGATTTCCTGAGCCGCGCCGAAAAGGCCGGCCGGGTCTTCAATGTGTCGGAGGATATTCCGAAATCCTTTGTGGTCTGCGCCGACGGCGCGGGCTGCACGGTCTATCTGTCCCAGCTCGCCCCGTCCACGCTGCTGCGACGGAGCGAGACGCTCGGGGTGGAATAAGCAGAAAACGAGAGCGTCCGGAGACGGACGAATTACGATATTTGGAGGCGCCGTATGGCTGACATCATCGAAAAAGTAACCGAGGAATATGACGCGTCGCAGATCCAGGTGCTGGAGGGACTGGAGGCGGTCCGGAAACGGCCGGGCATGTACATCGGCTCCACGTCCACGTCCGGTCTGCACCATCTCGTGTACGAGATCGTGGACAACGCCATCGACGAGGCGCTGGCCGGGTACTGCACCGAGATTCAGGTGACCATCAACGAGGGCAACAGCATCACGGTGGTGGACAACGGCCGCGGCATCCCCGTGGACGTCCAGGAGCAGACGGGCAAGAGCGCGCTGGAGGTCGTCTTTACCGTTCTGCACGCCGGCGGCAAGTTCGGCGGCGGCGGATACAAGGTCTCCGGCGGTCTGCACGGCGTGGGCGCTTCGGTGGTGAACGCGCTGTCCGAACGGCTCACGGTCCAGGTGCATAAGAACGGAAAGATCTATGAAATGCAGTTCTCCCGCGGCGACATCGTCCGGGAAATGACAGTGGTGGGCGACACGGACCGCTCCGGCACGACCGTCACGTTCCAGCCGGACCCGGAGATGTTCGACGACGTCGTCTACGATTACGAGACGCTCCACACCCGGATGCGGGAGGAGGCGTTTCTGAACGCCGGTCTGCGCATCACCATCACGGACGCGCGCCCGGGGCAGGAGCAGACGGATACCATGCACTACGAGGGCGGCATCCGGGAGTACGTCGACTGGCTGAATACGAACAAAACGCCGATCCATGACGACGTGATCTATATGTCCGGCATGAAGGGAGATTCCTTTGCGGAGCTCGCCCTGCAGTATACGGACACCTACAACGAAATGATCGTCTCCTTCGCCAACAACGTGCATACCCAGGAGGGCGGCATGCACGAGGAGGGGTTCCGGCGCGCGCTGACCAATGTGCTGAACAACTACGGCAGGAAGATGAAGATCCTGAAGGACGATTCCAAGGTCTCCGGCGAGGACTGCCGGGAGGGCCTCACCTGCGTGATCTCCGTCAAGCTGACCGAGGCGCAGTTCGAGGGCCAGACCAAGGCCAAGCTGGGCAACGCCGAGATCCGCACGCTGGTGAGCGAGCTCGTCTCCGATAAGCTGGAGCAGTTCCTGGAGGAAAACCCCGCCGCGGCGAGGGCCATCCTCGACAAGGCCATGATGGCAAACCGCGCCCGGGAGGCCGCCCGCAAGGCGCGGGAGTCGGTCCGCCGCAAGACCGGGCTGGAGTCCGGCCAGATGCCAGACAAGCTCCAGGACTGCAACGAGCGGGACCCGTCCCTGTGCGAGATCTACATCGTCGAGGGCGACTCCGCCGCCGGCTCCGCCATTCAGGGGCGGGATTCCCGCTTCCAGGCCATCCTCGCCATGTGGGGCAAGATGCTGAACGTGGAGAAGGCCCGGGCGGACAAAATCTATGACAACGACAAGCTGGCTCCGATGATCGTGGCGCTGGGCGCCGGGATCGGAAGCGAGTTCAGCCTTGAAAAGCTGCGCTACCACAAAATCATCATCATGGCCGACGCCGATGTGGACGGCGCACACATCCGCACGCTGCTTCTGACCTTCTTCTTCCGGTATATGCGGCCGCTGATCGACAACGGCTTCGTGTATTCGGCCGTGCCGCCCCTCTACAAAATCACGCGGGGCAAGACGGTGCAGGTGGCTTACTCCGACGCGGAGCGGGACGCCATCTCCGCGGAGATGCGGGCTGAAAATCCAAACGCGAAGATCGACATTTCCCGGTTCAAAGGCCTCGGCGAAATGGATCCGCACGAGCTCTGGGAGACCACCATGGACCCGGAGCGGCGGACGCTGCGCCGGATCACGCTGGACGACGCCGTGCAGGCCGATCAGGTCTTCAACGTGCTGATGGGCGAAGAGGTGGAGCCGCGCAAGCTCTGGATCGAGAAGAACGCGCAGTACGCCGTCAACATCGACATTTAAGGGGAGGGGAAAACCGTGGCGCACAACAGAGACTACAAACCGGAAGACATCGCGTTCCCCAACCAGGCCATTACGGAGTCCGAGCTGATCCGCGAGATGCAGGACAGCTACATCGAGTACGCCATGTCCGTCATCGTCGGACGCGCGCTGCCCGACGTGCGGGACGGACTGAAGCCGGTGCACCGCCGGATCCTGTATTCCATGTATGAAACCGGCCTGACTTCGGATAAGGCTTTCAAGAAATCCGCCACCTGCGTCGGCGATGTGCTCGGCAAATACCACCCCCACGGCGACGCGTCCGTGTACGACGCCATGGTGCGGCTTGCGCAGGATTTTTCCATGCGGTACATGCTGGTGGACGGGCACGGCAACTTCGGCTCCGTGGACGGCGACCCCCCGGCGGCCTACCGGTATACCGAGGCGCGCATGTCCCGGATCGCGAATGAGATGCTCCGGGACATCGACAAGGACACCGTCGACTGGGACCCCAACTTTGACGAGAGCCGGAAAGAGCCGCGCGTGCTGCCCAGCCGGTTCCCGAACCTGCTCGTGAACGGCTCCAGCGGCATCGCCGTCGGCATGGCGACGAACATCCCGCCGCACAATCTGCGGGAGGTCATCGACGCCTGCATCTGCGTGCTGGACAACCCGGAGGCGGAGCTCGCCGATCTGATGGAGCATATCAAGGGGCCGGATTTCCCCACGAAGGGGATCATCATGGGCCGCAGCGGCATTCGCGCCGCCTACGCCACCGGCCGCGGCAAGGTCGTGGTCCGGGCCCGCGCGGAATTTGAGGAGTTCGGCAAGGACCGGATCCGCATCATCGTCACGGAGCTGCCTTATCAGGTAAACAAGCGGCAGCTCATCAAGAACATCGCCGACCAGGTAAAGGACAAGCGGCTGGACGGTATCTCCGACCTGCGGGACGAGACGGACCGGAACGGCATGCGGATCGTCATCGAGCTGAAAAAGGACGCGAACCCGCAGGTGGTGCTGAATACTCTGTACAAGCAGACGGCGCTGCAGTCCAACTTCTCCATCATCCTGCTCGCGCTCGTGAACAACCAGAAGCAGCCGAAGATCCTGTCCCTGCGGCAGATCCTGGACGAGTACATCGCGTTCCAGGAGGAGGTCATCGTGCGGCGCACCCGGTATGACCGGAAAAAGGCGCTGGAGCGGGCGCACCTGTTGGAGGGCCTGCTGATCGCGCAGGACAACATCGACGAGGTCATCCGCATCATCCGCAGCTCGTATGACGACGCAAAGGAGCGGCTGATGGAGCGGTTCGGGCTGGACGACGTCCAGGCCCAGGCCATTCTGGATATGCGGCTCCGCGCCCTGCAGGGCCTCGACCGGGAGAAGCTCCAGGCCGAGTACGACGAGCTGCAGCAGAAGATCGCCTATTACGACGAGCTGCTTGCCTCGGAGACGCTGCTCCGCGGCGTCCTGAAGGACGAGCTTGCCGCCATCCGCGACCGGTACGGCGACGCCCGCCGCACGGAGATCCAGGACGTGGAGGACGAGATCGACATCGAGGATTTGATCGAGGAAGAGGACTGCGTCTTCACGCTGACCCACAACGGGTACATCAAGCGGATCCCGGTGACCGAGTACAGCGCCCAGCGCCGCGGCGGCAAGGGCGTGCGCGCCATGGCCACCCGGGAGGAGGACTTTGTGGAGACGGTGTTCACCGCGTCCACCCACGATTACATCCTGTTCTTCACGGACACCGGCAAGGTCTACCGCCGCAAGGGCTATCAGATCCCGGAGGCCAGCCGGAACGCCCGCGGCAGCAACATCATCAACATTTTGCCCATCGAGAACGGGGAGCGGGTCAACGCCATGATCCATACCCGGGAGCTCGCGGAGGACCGGTACCTTGTGATGGTCACGCGGAGCGGCGTCGTGAAGCGGCTCGCGGTGACGGCGCTGAAAAACATCCGGGCGAACGGCATCCGCGCACTGCACCTCGCGGAGGGCGACGCCCTGATCTCCGTCCGGGAGACGGACGGCAGCATGAACATCCTGATCGCCACCCACGACGGCATGGCCATCTGCTTCAATGAAAACGACGTGCGGACCATGGGCCGGGAGGCCGCGGGCGTCCGCGGAATCCGGCTGCGGCCCGGCGACTGGTGCGTGGGCGCGGCGCGGGCCGTCGAGGGCTGCTGCCTGCTCACGATCACCGAGAACGGCTACGGCAAGCGCACGCCCATCGAGGCGTATCTGCGCGGCGGCGACGAGGGCGAAAGGACCGCCCAGAATCGCGGCGGCCTCGGCCTGCGCAACTACAACATCACGGAAAAGACCGGCAAGATCGCGGACGTCAAGGTCGTCGACGAGACGGACGACATCCTGCTGATCTCCGACGACGGTACGATCATCCGCATGGCGGTGTCCGGAATCAGCATTCTGAACCGCGCCACCCAGGGCGTGCGCGTCATGCGCCTCGCGGAGGGGTCCAAGGTCATCTCCATCGCCCGCACGGAGCACGAGGAGCCGGAGGACGACGCGGAGGCCCCCGTCGGGACAGAGCCGGAGACCGGGGAATAAAAAGCGCGATCTGCACCGACGGCGAAGTCCCCGCTCGCGCTGCCCTTCGGGCGGAACCGCGAGGGGATGACAATGCGCCGTCGGTGTAACACGGAGAAAATACATGAAGGAAATTGTTATCTACACCGACGGCGCTTGCAGCGGCAATCCCGGGCCGGGGGGCTGGGGGGCGATCCTCAGCTACGGCGGCCGGGAGAAGGAACTGTCCGGCGGCGCGGCGGAGACCACCAACAACCGGATGGAGCTCACCGCGGTGATCGAGGCCCTGTCCGCGCTGCTGGAGCCGTGTAAGGTGACGCTGTATTCTGATTCCAAATACGTCACCGACGCGATCAATCTCGGCTGGGTCTACGGCTGGCAGAAGCGGGGCTGGCGCCGAAAGGGCGGACCGGTGATGAACCCGGAGCTGTGGCAGACGCTGCTGCCGCTGCTGCAGAAGCATCGGGTGACGTTCATCTGGGTCAAGGGCCACGCTGAGAACGAAAAGAACAACCGCTGCGATGAGCTGGCCGTGGCGGAGAGCCGGAAATTCGAAAAAAAATAAACCTGTACCCCCGCAGATGCGGGGGTACAGGTTTATTCGTTTTCTGCGTCTATTTCGCCGACAGATACTCGTCGATGGCCGCGGCGGCGCGCTTGCCGGCGCCCATGGCGAGGATCACGGTGGCGGCGCCGCTGGCAATATCGCCGCCGGCGTACACGCCCTCCCGGGAGGTTTTCCCGGTCTCCTCCTCAGCGACCACCGCGCCGTGGCGGGTCGTCTCGAGCCCGGGCGTGGTCCGGACGATCAGCGGGTTCGGCGAGGTGCCGATGGCGCTGATGACCGTGTCTACCTCCAGCTCAAACTCGCTGCCGGGGATCTGCACGGGACGGCGGCGTCCGGAAGCGTCCGGCTCGCCCAGCTCCATGCGGATGCAGCGCAGCGCGCGGACCCGGCCGTTCTCGTCGCCCAGGATCTCCAGCGGGGCGGTGAGCAGCTCAAACTGAATGCCCTCCTCCTTGGCGTGGTGGACCTCCTCCCGGCGGGCGGGGAGCTCCTCCTCGCCGCGGCGGTAGGCGATGCAGACCTCCGCGCCCAGACGGCGGGCGCAGCGCGCGGCGTCCATGGCCACGTTGCCGCCGCCGATGACGGCGGTCTTTTTACTCTTCAGAACGGGCGTGTGGCTGTCCTCCCGGTAGGCGCCCATCAGGTTGATCCGGGTCAGGAACTCGTTCGCGGTGTAGACGCCGATCAGCGCCTCGCCGGGAATGCGCATCATGCTGGGCAGACCGGCGCCGGAGCCGATGAACACGGCGTCATACCCGTCCTCCAGCAGCTCGTCCACGGAGAGGGTCTTGCCGATCACGGTGTTGCATTCGATTTCCACGCCCATCTTCTCAAGGTTCGCAACCTCTTTCCGCACGATCGCCTTGGGCAGACGGAATTCGGGGATGCCGTAGCTCAGCACGCCGCCCGCGGTGTGCAGCGCCTCAAACACCGTGACGCCGTAGCCCATCTTCGCGAGCTGCCCGGCGCAGGTGAGACCGGCGGGGCCGGAGCCCACGATCGCGACGCGCTTGTCCTTCTTCGGCGCGGTCTCGAGATTGGTCACGTTGTTCTGCATGGCCCAGTCGGCCACAAATCGCTCCACCCGGCCGATGGCCACCGGCTCGCCCATGCGGCCGCGGAGGCACTTGGCCTCGCACTGAGTCTCCTGCGGGCAGACGCGGCCGGAGATGGCGGGCAGGGCGTTCGCCGTGCTGATGAGACGGTACGCCTCGGCGAAATTGCCGTCCCGGACGGCGGCCATCATCTGCGGGATCGGCACGCCCACCGGGCAGCCGCCCACGCAGGGCTGGTTCTTGCACTGCAGGCAGCGGGAGGCCTCGGCCTTGACCTCTTCCTCCGTGTAGCCCAGCGCGACTTCCTTGAAATTCGTGATCCGGAGCGCCGGCGCCTGCTCGGCGGCGGGGGTCCGGGCGTTGTTTTTCGGTGCGGGCATTACTGCATTCCTCCCATCCGGCAGACGTGCGCCTCTCTCTGCTCCGCCTCAAAGGCGCGGTATGTGCTGTTGCGGGCCATGGCCTCGTCAAAGTCCACCAGCTCGCCGTCAAAGTCCGGTCCGTCCACGCAGGCGAATTTCGTCTCGCCGCCCACGGTGACGCGGCAGCCGCCGCACATGCCGGTGCCGTCGATCATGATGGGGTTCATGCTGACAATGGTCTTGACGCCGTGGGCGGAACAGGTTTTGGTCACGGCCTTCATCATCGGCAGCGGGCCCACCGCGTACGCGCGGTCATAGGCCGGATCGGCGTCCAGCAGCTCCTGCAGCTTGCCGGTGCCGAAGCCGGAATAGCCGTAGCTGCCGTCGTCCGTGCAGATGTGCAGCCGCGTACAGGCGGCCTTCATCTCGTCCTGCAGGATGATCAGATCCTTCGTGCGGAAGCCGATGATGAGATCCACCTCCGCGCCGGCTTCTTTCAAAGCTTTCGCTATCGGCATCGTGATGGCGCAGCCCAGGCCGCCGCCCACGACAACCGCGCGGCGGACGCCCTCGATCTCCGTGGGGGTGCCCAGCGGCCCGACGAAGTCGTGCAGGCAGTCGCCCTCCTGCAGCTCGTCCAGCTCCAGCGTGGTCCGGCCGACCTTCTGGTATATGACGCGGACGCAGTCGTCTGCGCATCCGGCCACGGTCAGCGGAATCCGCTCCCCGTCCTCGGTAACGCGCAGGATGATAAACTGGCCCGCTTTCGCTTTCGCAGCGATCCGCGGCGCGTAGACGGAGATGTCCCCGGTGGTGGGGTTCAGCGCCGCCTTGCGGACAATTTCGTATTTTTTACGCATCGGAACCAACTCCATATGTTCGGGATCCGTACGGCGGACCGCCGCACGGTTGCACGGTATCTGACTCATTTTAACACATTAGAAAGCGAAAGCCAACCCTTTTCTGCCGGGGCGCGGACGGCAAAAAAAGGGACCGGGGCGTTTCCCCGGTCCCGATCCTGTTCGGTTATTCGGCCAGACTGTCGGCAAACGCCTCGAACCGGGCGATTTTGGCGGCGCAGTCCGCCTCGTCTGCTCCGGTGCAGAGGATATACACCTTCACCTTGGGCTCCGTGCCCGAGGGGCGAACAAGCAGCGTGGTTCCGTCCGCCAGTCCGTAGGAGAGCACATCGGAGCCGGAGAGCTCCATCGCATGCTCCGTGCCGTCGGCGTCCGTCTCCGTGCCCGACAGGTAATCCCGGCGGAGGGCGACGGGGACGCCGGCGATCTCCGACGGCGGGTCCGCCCGCAGTCCGGCCATGAGCTGCCGCATCTTCGCAAGGCCGTCGAGGCCCGGCATCACAAGGTTCAGCGTTTTCTCCCCGTACCAGCCGTATCTGCGGTACAGCGCCTGCAGCGCGTCGTACAGCGTCATGCCCTGCGCGAAGTACCACGCCGCCATCTCGGTGAGCGCCGCCGCGGCGGTCACCGCGTCCTTATCCCGCACATAGTCGCCCAGCATGTAGCCGAAGGACTCCTCATAGGAGAAGATGACCTTGCCGGTCCCGGCGGCCTCCAGCGCGTTTTTCTTTTCCGCCATGAATTTGAAGCCGGTGAATGTGTCGTACATGGTCACGCCGCCGGACTCCGCCACGCGGCGGGCCATGTTCGTGGTGACGATGGTCTTGAGCGCGACGGGGTTTTCCGGCATCGTACCGGCACGCTTCTTCGCGCCGATCAGATAGTCCAGCAGCAGCACGCCCGTCTGGTTGCCGGAGATGACCACGTATTCCCCGGCTGCGTTTTTCACCATAACGCCGATGCGGTCTGCATCCGGGTCGGAGCCAAGGATGAAATCCGCGCCGACCTGCTTTGCCAGTTCCACGGCGAGCGCAAAGCCCTCGGGGTTCTCCGGGTTGGGGGAGACCACCGTGGGGAAGTCGCCGTCGACGACCATCTGCTCCGGCACGCAGTACACGTGCCGTATCCCCAGCCGCCGAAGCGCCTCGGGGATCAGCCGGAAGCCGGTGCCGTGGAACGGCGTGAACACCATCTTGAAACGGTCGCTGACCTGCGCAATCGTTTCCCGATCGTTGACCTGCGCCATGACGTTTGCCAGGAATTTCTCGTCGGTCTCCGCGCCCAGCTCCGTGATGAGGCCGGCGGCGGCCGCCTCGTCGTAATCGGCCAGACGGACGTCGTCGAACAGGTCCAGCACCTGCATTTTCGCGGCCACCTGATCGGCGTGCCTCGGCGGGAGCTGCGCGCCGTCGGACCAGTAGACCTTATAGCCGTTGTATTCCCTGGGATTGTGGCTTGCCGTAATGTTGATCCCCGCGATGGCGCCGGTTTCCCGAATGGCGAAGCTCAGCTCCGGCGTGGGGCGCAGGGATTCAAAGATCCGCACCCGGACGCCGTTTGCCGCCATGACCCGGGCGGCCTCCCGCGCGAACAGCGGGGAGTTGTTGCGGCAGTCGAAGCAGATGCACACGCCCCGGTCGGCGGCCGCCGGGCCCTCCGCCAGGATCACCTGCGCGAAAGCCTGGGTGGCGTGGCGCACCACGTGGACGTTCATCCGATACAGACCCGCGCCCATGACGCCGCGCAGACCGGCGGTGCCGAAGGAGAGCTGGCTGCAGAACCGGCTCTCGATCTCGCGCGGGTCGTCCGCAATGGCGCGGAGCTCTTCTTTCTCCGCCGGCGACAGCGCCGGAGCGGCCAGCCATTTTTCATAAGCCTGCATATAGGTCATGGCTGCGACTCCTCCTCGTCTTCCTCCAGGATTTCCGCCGACAGCAGACCCCGGGCGTCCTCCAGCCGGGAGGCCGGGACGTACACGTCCACGCCGGGCCCCGCAAAGCCGAACAGCAGCTTGCCGAACTCGCCGTCATTGGGGTATTTGTACAGGACCGGGATGCCGAAGGAGACCAGCAGAGAGACCGCCATCTTCACATCCAGCTCCGTGCCGGTGATGTGCTCGAGAAAGACCGGCTCCTCCGGTTCTCCCGCCGCATCCCGGGGCCACTTGTCCTCTTTCTGCCCGAATCCGGGCAGCGTCCAGTCTTTGAAGTCCATGATCGCCCTCCTGTTTCGGCCGTGCGCCGGTCCGGCGCGCTATTTGTGGTATTTTCCGCCCTCCGCGATCTGGAACCCCCGGTACAGCTGCTCCAGCAGCAGGATCCGGGCCAGATGATGTGGAAAGGTCATTTTCGACATGGAAAGCTGAAGATCCGCCGACTGCTTTACGGCGGGGGCCAGCCCGTCCGAGCCGCCGATCACAAAGCAGAGGCGGGACACTCCGCCGGCGGCATAGCGGGTCAGCAGCGCGGAGAACCCCTCGCTGTCCAGCTCCCGCCCCTCCACGCACAGCGCGATCACCGCCGCGCCCCTCGGGATGTGCCGGAGCAGCGCCTCCGCCTCCTTCTCCAGGGCGGCGGCCGTCTCCGCGGGGGAGGGATTCGCGCTGCGCCGGGCCTCCGGCAGGGCTTCGACCTCCAGCCGGCAGTACGCGCCCAGACGCTTGGCGTACTCCGCCGCGGCGTCGATATAAAACGGCTCCTTCAGCTTGCCGACGCATAAGATTTTGATGTTCAGCATAGACGGTCTCCCGGCGCCGCGTCAGACGGAAAAGCAAAGGCAGGGCTCCGCTGCGGGGGCCACCGCCAGCGCGACGTCCCGATCCGGCAGGATCCCGTCCTCCGCCAGCGCCTGACATACTGTGCCGTAGGCGCGGCGCGGCGTATTGTTTTCCCGGCTCAGATGGGCGAGAAGCAGTCGGGTCGCTCCCTCCCGCACCAGCGCGGCAGCCAGCGCGCCGCACCGGTCGTTGGACAGGTGGCCGCGGTCAGACAGAATCCGCTGCTTCAGAACATACGGATACGGGCCGGTCTGCAGCATCAGGAGGTCGTGGTTTGCCTCAATCACCGCTGCGTCCACGCCGCGGACCGCCTCCCAGACGGTCTGGGTCACGCAGCCCATGTCCGTGGCGAAGGCCAGGGAACGCCCGCCCGCCTCCAGCCGGTAGCCCACGCTCTGCGGCGTGTCGTGCGGGGTGGGAAAGGAACGGGCTTCGACGTCGCCCAGGACGAAGGTCTCGCCCGGGTCGAATTCCGTAATGCAGGGGGTCAGCTCCGGCGCCAGCTTCCGCAGCGCGGCGGCCGTGCCGCGGGAGGCGAACACCGGCAGGGAGAGGTGCTTTGCCAGCGTCTTCAGCGCGCAGACGTGATCGGTGTGTTCGTGGGTGATCAGGATACCGGCCACGTCCGCCGGCTCCAGATCAAGCGCCCGGAGCGAGGCGGTGATGCGGCGGAAGGAGATGCCCGCGTCCAGAAGCAGATGCGTCCGGCCGTGGGAGACCAGCGCGCAGTTCCCGGAGGAGCCGCTGGCAAAGGTGCAGAACTGCATGGGGCGTTACCTCGTTTTTTCTGTCTTGCAACGCAAAGAGCCGCCCGGATGGGCGGCTTTGGCGGCGTGTGTTATCCGATTTCCTTGATGGGTTCCGGCTCGTCCGGAGAGACGACGCTGACAATGTCGGCGCCGACGGCGCGGAGCTTGCCGACCAGGTCTTCGTATCCGCGTTCGATGTAGTGGACGCCCTCGATCTCCGTGGTGCCCAGCGCGGCGAGACCCGCAATCACCATGGCCGCGCCCGCCCGCAGGTCGGGCGCCTTGACCGGCGCGCCGGACAGGCGTTCCACGCCCTCAATGATGGCCACGCGCCCGTCCACCTGGATCCGCGCGCCCATCTTCACGAGCTCGTCCACGTATTTGTACCGGTTGTCCCAGACGCCCTCGGTGATGATGCTGGTCCCGTGGGCCAGACAGAGCACCGCAGCCACCTGCGGCTGCATGTCCGTGGGGAAGCCGGGGTAGGGCAGCGTCTTTACGTTGGCGCGGCGGATGGGCCGGGTGCGGCGGACAAGAACCGCGTCCTCCCGGTCCTCGATGTATACGCCCATCTCCTCCAGCTTCCGGGTGATGCACTCCAGATGGCGGGGGATGACGTTCTGGATCAGCACTTCGCCGCCGACGGCGGCCACAGCGGCCAGATAGGTCCCTGCCTCGATTTGATCGGGGATGATAGAGTAGAAACCGCCGTGGAGCTCGTCCACGCCGCGGATCTTGATCACGTTCGTGCCGGCGCCGCGGATGTCGGCGCCCATGGAGTTCAGGAAGTTCGCCAGATCGACGATGTGCGGCTCCTTGGCCGCGTTTTCGATCACCGTGCGGCCCTCTGCCAGCGTGGCGGCGAGCATCAGGTTGATGGTGGCGCCCACGGAGACCACGTCCAGATAAATGGAGGCGCCATGGAGCCGGCCGCCCTGCGCCTTGGCGATTACAAGGCCGTTCTGCACGTCCACATCCGCGCCCATGGCCGTAAAGCCCTTGATGTGCTGGTCGATGGGACGGACGCCGCCGAAGTTGCAGCCGCCGGGCATGGCCACCACAGCCTCCCCGAACCGGCCCAGCATGGCGCCGATCAGGTAGTAGGAGGCGCGGATGCGGCGCATCATGTCAAAGTCGGCAGGCACGGACCGGATGGCCGAACAGTCGATGTCCATGGTATTTTTGTTGACCGTGCGGATCTTGGCGCCGAGCCGCTGGGAGATGGCCAGCAGCATGCTCACATCGGAAATCTGCGGAATGTTCTCAATGCGGCAAGGCCCGCCGACCAACAGGGCCGCCGGGATGATTGCCACAGCCGCGTTTTTCGCGCCGCTGATTTCAATTTCGCCTGTGAGCGGTCTTCCACCCTTGATAATGTACTTTGTCAAAGGGTCTTCCTCCAGTCCTGAATCAGAGCAAATTCCGTTCTGCAGACAGTATGCCCGTTTTTGTTTCGTACATGTTATTTCTGGCCCAAAAATTATAGCACACCCGTATGATTTTGGCAAGGTTTTCTTCAAATCGGCGGAATCCGGGCGCGAAATCTTGAGAAAACCGCGGCGGAGTGGTAAAATAAGGGTAAGAAACGACAACGGGGGCGGTCCACATGCGGGAGATTTCGTTTGAACAGATTGCGGAGACGGTGGAGAAGCTCTGTATCCGCGCGGCCACGGTGCTGCCGCCGGATCTGGCGATCCTGCTGGAGTGCGCGGCGGAGGCGGAGCCCTCCCCGGCCGGGGCGGGCGCGCTGGAGGATATTGTGGAGAATTACCGCTACGCGGCGCAGGCCGGCGTGCCCATCTGCCAGGATACGGGCATGGCCGTGGTGTTCGCGGAGGTGGGACAGGAGGCGCACATCACCGGCGGCCTGCTCGAGGACGCGGTGAACGAGGGCGTGCGCCGGGGCTACGTGAACGGGTATCTGCGCAAGTCCGTGGTGGCGGACCCGCTGCGGCGGGTGAACACCGACGACAACACGCCCGCCGTGCTCCATATCCGGCTCGTGGCCGGGGACCGACTGACGCTGACCGTGGCGCCCAAGGGCTTCGGCAGCGAGAACATGAGCGCGATGCGCATGTTCCTGCCCTCCTGCAGCCGGGCGGAGATCGAGGACTATATCGCCGAAGTGATCCGGACGGCGGGGTCCAATCCCTGCCCGCCCGTCGTGGTGGGCGTGGGCCTCGGCGGCACCGCGGAAAAGGCAGCGCTGCTCGCCAAGCAGGCGCTCACCCGGCCGGTGGACCGGCGCAATCCCGATCCGTACTACGCGGAGATGGAGCGCAGCACGCTGGAAAAGATCAACCGCCTGGGGATCGGACCGCAGGGCTTCGGCGGCCGGACCACGGCGCTGGCCGTGCAGATCGAGACCTATCCGACGCACATCGCGGGGCTCCCCTGCGTGGTGAATGTGGGGTGCCACGTCACCCGGCACGCGGCGGCGGTACTGTGAGAATTTACAAAGCATTCCCCGATTCCTCTTTTCAATTTGGTGAAACTGTGCTAAACTGAATACACACGGGGCGGCAAACAGCCTCCCCGCTGCCCAATCTGAAAGGAGCTGAGTCGAATGAGGTTTACATTCACGGAGAAGAAGGTCCAGGTCTCCGACGAGGTCCGTGCCTATGCGGAGCGGAAGATCGGCAAGCTGGACAAGTTCTTCCGGGCGGAATCCGACGCCTATATCACGTTCTCGTTTGAGAGAGGCCGGTACCGCACAGAGGTGACCCTCCGCAACAACGGCATGTTTTACCGGGTCACAGAGTCCACCGGAGATGTGTATGCCTCCCTTGATTCCGCTGTCGCTTCCATCGAGCGGCAGATCCGCAAAAACAAGACGCGCCTGGAGAAGCGGCTGCGCGTTGGCGCCCTGCAGGAGCAGAGCGAGGAGAGCGCCGCGGTGAGCGTGGAGCCGGAGGAGGAGCAGGAGGAGGCCGCAGAGGAGACCTTCGAGATCGTCCGGTCCAAGCGTTTCTCCGTGAAGCCCATGTCCCCGGAGGAGGCCGTTCTGCAGATGAATCTGCTGGGGCACGAGTTCTTTGCATTCCGGAATCAGGAAGAGGACGGCGAGTTTGCCATCGTATACCGGCGGATCAGCGGCGGGTACGGACTGATCAACTGCAAATACGAAGACTGAAGCAGCATAAGCGGACATTCTCGCGCTGCGGCGTTCGCCGCAGCGCGGTTTTTTTGCAGTTCGACCGGATTCGCCGGGCGCGCTCTGCGGCGCGTTTTACTTTACTCCGGAGAGGAAATCGTGTACAATACAGAAAAAGACGATCGGCATCGGAGGTGATCTGCTTTGAGCGTCAAAATCCTGCATGCGGCGGATTTCCATATGGATTCCGCATTTGACGCGCTGCCGGAGGAGAAGGCCGCGCAGCGGCGGCAGGAGCAGCGGGCGCTGCTGGAAAAAATCGTGCGTCTGGCGGAGGCGGAATCGGTGCAGCTGGTGCTGCTGGCGGGCGATCTGCTGGACAGCGGCACGTCGTATTATGAGACCCAGGAGGTCCTGCTGCGCACGCTGTCCGCGCTCCGCGCCCAGGTGGTCATCGCGCCGGGAAATCACGACTATTTCTGTGCCCGGTCTCCGTACGCGTTCCTGGAGTTCCCGGAGAACGTACACATCTTCAAGTCCCCGACGCTGCGCAGCTTCGCGTTCCCGGAACTGGGCTGCACCGTGTGGGGCGCGGGATTTACGGGGCCGCTGTGCCCGCCGCTTCTGGAGGGCTTCCGGGCGCAGGGCGGCGGCGTTCAGCTCATGGCGATCCACGGCGAGCTCGGCGGCGGCAGCTACAACCCGCTGCAGGAGCGGCAGATCGCCGAGAGCGGCCTGGACTATCTGGCGCTGGGACATGTGCACGCGTTCAGCGGGTTCCGCACCGCTGGCGCGACCACGTACGCCTACCCGGGCTGCCCGGAGGGGCGCGGATTTGACGAGACCGGGGAAAAGGGCGTCATTGTCGGGACAGTGGACAAGGGTCGATGCGATCTGCGTTTTGTGCCGCTGGGCGGCCGGGAATACCGGATCCTGTCTGTGGACCTGTCCGACGCGGAGACGGCTTCGGAGACGGTGCTCGCCGCGGTGGGCGACGGCTTCCCCCGGGACATCTGCCGCCTGGTGCTCACCGGCGGATATGACGGAGAGCTGCGGCCGGAGCGGATCGCGGAGCTGATCAGCGACCGGTTTTTCCATGTGACCGTGCGCGACGAGACGCATCCGCGCCGGGACATCTGGGCGGGGCTGGAGGAAGAGACGCTGCGGGGGATCTTCCTGCGGCTGATGCGGCAGCGATATGACGAGGCCGGGCCGGAGGAGCGGGAACAGATCCTGCAGGCGGCGCGGTACGGGCTCGCGGCCATGGACAACAGAGAGGAGTGGCGGCCATGAAGATCCGGCGAATGAAAGCCACTTTCGGCACGCTGCAGAACGCGGAGCTCGAGCTGCGGGAGGGCCTGAACATCATCGAGGCGGACAACGAGGCCGGCAAGAGCACCTGGTGCGCGTTCCTGAAGGCGATGCTGTACGGCATCGACACGATGAAACGGGATTCAAGCGGATACATCTCGGATAAGAACCGCTATAGGCCGTGGTCCGGCAGGGCCATGGAGGGCACGATGGAACTCACGGCCGGCGGCCGGGAGATCACCATGCAGCGCACCGCCCAGGGCCAGGCGCCCATGCGCAAGCTGCTGGCGGTATATACGGGGACCTTTGACAAGGTGGAGGCGCTGCAGACCGGCAGCGCCGGAGAGACGCTCACCGGCGTGACCGAGCCGGTGTTTGAGAGGACGGCGTTCATCCGGCAGGCGGGTATCCGCGTGGAGAACGCGGCGGATCTGGAGAAGTGCATCTCCGGCGTGGTATCCGGGAGCGAGAGCAGCACCTCTGCGAAGGAGGTGGGCGATCAGCTGTCCGCCTGGCAGCATAAGCTGCGCTACAACCGGACCGGCACGCTGCCGCGGCTGGAGGCGGAGCTGGAGACCGCGGAAGCAAAGCTCCGGCGGCTGGAGGAGAAAAACGACGAGCTGGCGGAGCTGCGCGCCGGGCTGGAAAAACTGGAGCGAGACAAGCTGCAGCTGGAGCGGGATCTGGAGGTCCACGAGAAGCTGGAGGAGCGCGACCGGAAGCTTCGGATCCTGGACGCCAGAGACCGCGCCAAAAGCGCAGAGGACGATCTGAACAGCATTCAGGCGGAGCTGTCGAAAAGCGGCAGGCCAGTGACCCGGGAGGACGTCGCGGAGATCCGGGGCGCCATTTCCGCGCTGGGGACGCTGAGCGCGTCCATCCAGCGGGCAGAGGAGACCCGGTATCACGCGCAGAACGCGCTCGACAGCGCGGTCGGGCAGCGGGGCGACTCGCCGTTTGCCGGTCTCAGCGAGACCGCGGTGGCGGACAAGGTCGCGGAGCTGCGGACGCTGGAGACCGCCGCGGCCGCGGAGAAGCGGAAAAAGAAGCCGGTCTGGCTGCTGGCCGTGCTGATCGCGGCGCTGGTCCTGGGCGCGGCGGCCGCCGTGCTGTGCTCGACGGTATGGCATGTGCTGCCCGCGGCCGTCGCCGGGGGCGTGCTGGCTGCGGCCGCGCTGGCCGCGCTGCTGTACGCGCCGAAGGATGAGACGGACAAGCAGAAGTACGCGGCGTTCCTGCAGGAGCGGGGTCTCGCCGATGCGGAAGGCTTCTGCAAGGCGGCGGAGGCGTATCTCGAACTGTGCCGCGCGGAGGAGCAGGCGAAGATCGAGCTTGCCGCCGCGGAACAGGGCGTCGCCGACGCGCGTCGGAACGCCGAGGAGAAGAAAGACACGGTGCTGGTCCTGATCGGCACGTTTCTGCCGGACGTGAAGGATCTGCATGAGGTGCCGGACGCGGTGGCGCATCTGGAGCAGCTGCTGGAGCGGCAGACGAAGGCGGAGTTCACCATGGTCTCCGCACAGAACATCTATGCGACGCTCATCGCGGGATATACCGGGGACCCGGAGGACGTGGACCGGTCCTATATGCCGCCTCCCATTCGGAGCAAGGCGGACACGCAGGCGGCGCTCACCCGGGTGGAGGAACGGCTCCGGGAGCGGACCGCGCTGTATGACCAGGCCCGGGGCGAGTTGCGGGCCATGGGCGATCCCGTGGTGCTGGCCGGGGAGCGGGACGCGCTTCGGGAAGCCATCGCCGCACAGAAGGCGCAGTATGACACGCTGACGCTTGCGCTGAACGTGTTCCGGGAGGCGGAGGCGGAGATGCAGACCCGGGTGTCTCCGGTGATCAGCGAGCTGGCGGGCGGGATCGCACGGCGGCTCACGGACGGGAAGTACCGGAAACTGGTGTTTGACAAGAGCTTCAACGCCCAAGCCGGGACCGCGGACGAGGCGGTGAGCCGGGATGTGCTGGCGCTGTCCGCCGGGACGTCGGACCAGATCTATCTCGCGCTGCGGCTCGCCATGTGCGAGCTGGTGCTGGGCGGCGAGGAGCCGTGCCCCATCGTGCTGGACGACGCGCTGACGAATTTTGACAGCACCCGGCTCCGGGGCGCGCTGGACCTGCTCCGGGAGATGGCAAAGGACCGGCAGATCCTGCTGTTCACCTGCCACAGCCGCGAGCGGGAATACTGCGCGGACTTCGAGGACGTGCACTGCATCACGCTGTAAGCGCGCACACAGAGACAAAAAACGCCGGCCGGGTCCTTTCGGACCCGGCCGGCGCATCTGCGTCAGGCGGGAAAAAAGCGCGTCTGCGGTCAGACGGCGGCAGCAGGGCTCCGGCGGTTTTCCGGGATATGGACGCGGAGAGCGTACTACCGGTCTGCGCCCGCGCTCTGCAGTGTCTCCCCGTGGTGGACGGCCTTCATTTCATACATCCGATCGTCCATCGTCTTCATAAACCCGTTGAAATCCGGGGCCTGCGGATCGTAAAAGCTCGTGCCGTAGGAGATGGACAGCGCATAGGCCTTTCCGGAGGACGCGTTGAACTCGCCGATCAGACGGGTCATCCGGTCGATATAGAGATCGAGCCCCGCCGGCGCGTCGGTTTTTTTGAGAACGATGAACTCGTCGCCGGCGAACCGGAAGACCATTTCGCCGCCGCATCGGGCCTGCATCAGAAGCGAAGCAAACGTTTTGATGACCACATCGCCTTCCGCGTGGCCGAAATTGTCGTTGATGTATTTGAACCGGTCCACGTCGATCATCATGCCGGCGATGCTGCAGCCGCTCTTTGTCCACGAGGAGAGCAGAAAGTTCATATACTGCCGGTTGCCGATGTCGGAAACCGGGTCGATATAGGCGGTCTCGTTCTGCTGCATCATGTAAAGGCAGACGAGCCCGACGGCGGAGGCCAGCCAGCCCAGCGAAAGCCCGTAAAACAGAAACTGGAGCGCCGCGCCGAGGATGACAGGCGCAAGGAACATGTTGACGTTCAGAAATGCGTGGACCTTGACTTCCTTTTCATACCGGCGCGTCGTCAGCCAGGCGCTTGCGGTGTAATAGACGATGACCGCAAGATAGACATAGCTGAAGGGATGCCGCGTATAGACGTTGTCTTCTGATATGGAGAAAGTGATCGGGACAAAGAAGTTGACGGCAACGGACGCGAGCATGAGGAGCTCCACGATGATCTGCGGCTTGTAGTGTTTGCGGATGCGCGACAGATCCCGGTAGAGGACCAGATCGAAGTAGACAAGGATGCAGAAGGAAAGGAGCGTATTGACCACATACAGATATGTGTTGAGGACGTAGTTCAAAAAAACGGCGCCGGGAAATACCCTGCCGTCAATGCTGTAGGAAAAGACTTCGAAAATGCAGGCAATCATCACGCCGATGAGCATGAAATAGAACACCTTGTCTTCTATCCTGCGCCGCAGCACCTTTGTCTTGGAGACATAGATGAGCATAAGCAGGAGGAATACCCCGGCTCCGTTGGCGATATAGATGGAACGAAGATCAATAGACACAGTTCAGCGACCCCGCATTGCAGCTGCAGATTGTGGCGATAAAGCACAGTCTGAGAATACCAGTTTTTTCCTTACATTTCAAGTTGTTTCTGCTTGCGGGCGCAGGAACGGCGCAGTTTCCGAAAACACGGCGCCGATTTCCGGCGGATCCGACCCCGCGCGGGCGAAGCGAAAAACCGGCCTGTACCGATTCGGTACAGGCCGGTTTCTTGTGTAAAAATCGGAAGTTCTTACTTCAGCTCGACGGTCGCGCCGACCTCTTCCAGCTTCGCCTTCAGAGCCTCGGCCTCGTCCTTGGAGACGCCTTCTTTGATCTTGGCGGGCACGCCCTCGACGGTGGCCTTCGCCTCGGCCAGACCCTGGCCGGTGATCTCGCGGACGACCTTGATGACCTTGATCTTCTCAGCGCCGAAGCTGGTCATCACAACGTCAAACTCGGTCTTCTCCTCCGCGGCCGGAGCAGCGGCGCCGGCGGCAGCCGGAGCGGCCATGGCGGCGGCGGAAACGCCGAACTCCTCCTCCAGAGCCTTCACGAGCTCAGACAGCTCGAGGACGGAGAGGGCCTTCACTTCTTCGATCAATGCAGCAATTTTTTCGCTAGCCATAATGGATAATCCTCCTGTTCGTAATGTTTGGTTTCGGTGTGCGGCAGGTTACTCGGCCGCTTCTGCGGGGGCGCCGCCCTTCTCGGCGATGGCCTTCAGAACGATGGCCAGGCTGGTGATCGGGGCCAGCATGGTGCCCAGGACCTGCGCGCGCAGGATGGGCAGCGGGGGAATCGCGGCGAGAGCCTTGATCTCATCGACGGAAACGACTTTGCCGTCCATGAAACCGCCCTTGATGTTGAAGCGATCGCCCAGCTTCTCGGCGTACTGGTTGATGATTCGTGCAGGCGCCACCGGATCGTCCGCGCTGACGGCCATGGATGTGGTCCCGTTCAGAAGGGGATCCAACTCGCTCAGGCCGACGTTGTCGATGGCGAAGCGGACCAGCGTGTTCTTGACCACGGCGTAGTCCACGTTCTCCTCACGGAGCTTGCGGCGCATCTCGGTGTCCTCTGCGACGGTGATGCCGGAATAGTCCACCAGGACGCCTGCCGCTGCGCCCTTGAGTTTCTCGGTCAAAGCGGCGACGACGGCCTGCTTCTCACTGAGAACTGCTGCGTTAGGCATTGCTTGTTTCACCTCCGGGTTGAAATTTCGCGCCCAAACAAAAACTCCCGCGCCGAAAGACGTGGGAGTACCAAGCATACTGATCCAGTATTGCTGTCCTCGGCAGGATTTACGGCCGAAGCCACCTGCTGTCTTTGGAACGCCAGATAAATATACCAGACGGTTTTTTGCTTGTCAAGCGGTTTTTTCACTTTTTGCCCGTTTTTTGGGGGGGGGAACTGCGCGGTTTGCCCGGATTCCGCTCAGGTCCGCGCCGTCAGGAGGTCCTTCAGGAAGAAGATCGCGTCCCGGTAGCCGTCAAATCCGCGCCCGGCGATGGTCTTCACCGCGGCGAGCGACACATAGGACGTCTGCCGGAAAGGCTCCCGGGCGGATACGTCGGACAGGTGCACCTCCACCGTGGGGATGGACACGGCCTTCAGCGCATCCAGAATGGCGATGCTCGTGTGGGTGTAGGCCGCGGGGTTCAGAACGATGCCGTCAATGCGGCCGTAGGCATTCTGGATGGCGGTGACGAGGTCGCCCTCATAGTTGGACTGACAGAACTCCGCTTCCACCCCCGCCTCGTCGCAGGCGGCCTGGCAGAAAGCGACCAGCGCCTTGTAATCCCGGGCGCCGTAGATGTCCGGCTCCCGAAGGCCCAGCAGGTTCAGATTCGGGCCGTTGAGGATCAGAAATTTCATGCTTTTGCCTCCAGTCCCAGGTTTTTCAGGATCTCTTCCGCCGCCGCCTCCGGCGACGCGGGGTTTTCCACCCGCAGGTCGCACCAGGCGGTATACAGCGGCAGCCGCTCCCGGTACAGCGCGTCCACGCCCCGGCTCTGCGACAGCGGGCGGCCCGCCGTAGGCAGGTCCGCAGGCGGCCGGTCCAGAAAGACCGCGATGCTGTTCCGGCGCAGGAGCTTCCGGTTTTCCGGCACCGTGACGATCCCGCCGCCGGTGGCCAGAACGCGGCCGCTGCCGGAGGCGGCGTCCGCCAGGATCTCCGACTCCAGACGGCGGAACGCCGGCTCCCCGTTCTGCCGGAGAAAGTCGGGGACCGGGATGCCCGCGCGATCCGCGGCGAGGTCGTCCGTATCGAGGAACGGGCGGCCCGTGCGCACCGCCAGGATGCGGCCCACGGTGGTTTTGCCGCTGCCGGGCATGCCGATGAGGACGATGTTTTTCGTCTGCCGCTCCACGGCCGCCATAAGGCCGGGGATAACGGCGTCGTCGATCCGCGCGCCGGTGAAACGCTCGCACGCGGCCTTGGCCTGCGCCGCCAGCATGGGAAGGCCGCCGACGGCGGGGACGCCGCGCGCCTCCGCGTCCAGCAGCAGCTCCGTCCGGGCGGGGTTGTAGATGAGGTCCAGCACGGCCCGCAGCCGCGGCAGCCGCGCGAGAGACACCGGCGCGGCGTCCGCATGGGGGTACATGCCCACCGGCGTCGTGTTCACAAGGATTTCGGCGTCTGCATGGGCGTCCAGATTTTCATAATTCACCGGGCCGCGGCGGGACACGACGAGCACCGGGTCCGCGCCCAGCTTCCGCAGGACGGCCTGCGCGGTGGCGGATGCGCCGCCGCTGCCCAGGACCAGGGCTTTCCGGCCGCGGAAATCTGCGTGCAGCAGCCCGGCCATATACGCGAAGCCGAAGGCGTCCGTGTTGTCGCCGAACAGCGTGCCGTCCGCACGGCGCACCAGCGTGTTCACGCTGCCGATCCGGCGGGCGGCGTCGGACAGTTCCGCGCAGAACGGAAGGACGGTCTTCTTGTAGGGGATCGTGACGTTGAGCCCGTCAAACGCCCCGCTCCGCAGGAACGCCGCCACGTCCTCCGGGGCCTTCTCGTACAGCCGGTACTCGTAATCCGCCAGCATGCCGTGCAGAAGCGGAGAAAAGCTGTGGGACAGGCGCTCGCCCAGAAGCCCGAACCGGCCGGCCATCACACGATCTCCAGATAGCTGCCCAGATACCGCATCTCCTCGCACAGCGTCTCCAGATTGCTCATGAGCTGGACGAATTTCGGCGAGTAGATGGTGGTTTCCAGATCGAAGTAGAACATGAACTCGAAATCCCGGTCGGGGAGCGGCCGGCTCTCCAGCTTCACAAGGTTGATGCCCAGCGCATAGAACCGGGCCAGAATCTTGTACAGCGCGCCGGGCTTGTGCGGCAGCGTCAGCATGATGCTCGTGCGGTCCGCGCCCGGGTAGATCTCCAGGTCCTTCGAGATGCAGATGAAGCGCGTGTAGTTGTTGCCCTTGTCCTGGACGGACCCGGCCAGGTTCGCGAGGCCGTACAGCTCTGCGCAGGCGCGGGAGGACAGCGCGGCGAGATCCGTGCGGTCCGACGCCGCCACGGTCTGGGCGGCGATCGCCGTGTTTTCGCAGACCGTGACCTTCACATTGCCGAGGCTCTGGAGGAAGGCCGTGCACTGGCTGATGGCCTGCTCGTGCGAGACGATCTCCCGGATGTCGGAGAGCTTCGTACCGCGCTTTGCCAGCAGGTTGTGATCCACCTTCAGACGGGCGCTGCGGACGATGCGGAAGTTGTAGCGCATCATCAGATCGTAGATCTGGTTCACAGAGCCGGCGGTGCTGTTCTCCAGCGGGAGCACGCCGTAGCGGCACAGGCCGCCGTCGATGGCAGCGAACACGCCCTCAAAATCCCGGAAATACATGATGTTGGGGGTTGGGAACAGCCGCTCGCAGGCCAGCTGGGAGTACGCGCCCTCCACGCCCTGACACGCGATCACCGCGTTCTGAGGGAAGAGCTGCGGCGTGTTCTGAATGGCGGCCTCGATTTCCCTGCTCGTCTGCGAGGACGGGCGGACGATCTTCTCCTGCTGGGCCCGGCTCATCTCAAAGAGCAGGGAGCAGAGGATCGGGACATAGTCGACGGCGTCCGGATTCGCAGCGCCGGCCTGCTCCATGAGCGCGGCGGTCTTCTCCCGCTCCCGCGCGGGGTCCAGGATCGGCGTGCCGGTCTCCTTTTTCTGCGCCCCTACTTCCTCCGCCAGCGCAAGGCGCTGACAGAACAGGTCGATGAGACGGCTGTCCACTTCGTCCAGTCTGGCTCTGATTTCTGCAAGGTCCATGGTGATTTCCCTCCGGTTTCGATGAAAAAGGTTTTGTATATTTGAGATTACTGCACGCCTGCCTCCAGCAGCGCGTCCAGCAGGGCGACCGCCAGCGCGGCCTCCATGCATGGCACCGCCCGCGGGACGATGCAGGGGTCGTGCCGCCCGGCGACGGTCAGCGTCGTGTTCTCCATCCGGGAGAGGGAGACGCTGCGCTGCTCTGCGGCGATGGACGGCGTGGGCTTCACAGCCGCCCGGAACGTCAGCGGCATGCCGCTGGTGATGCCGCCCAGGATGCCGCCGTGGTTGTTGGTCTCCGTGCGGACGGCGGCGCCGTCCGTGACGAAGGGGTCGTTGTTTTCGGAGCCCCGGAGCATGGACCCGGCAAAGCCGCTGCCGAACTCCAGGCCCTTCACGGCGGGGATGCCGAACACCAGCCGGGCGATCCGGCTCTCCATCCCGCCGAACATCGGCTCGCCCAGGCCGGCGGGCAGCCCGACGGCGGCGCACTCGACGACGCCGCCCACAGAGTCCCCGGCGGCGTGCGCCGCGGCGATCTCCGCCTGCATGGCGGCGCCCGCGTCGTCGTCCAGGACCGGGAACGGCTTGCGGCCGGGGGCGAGCAGCGTCTCCGGAGCGAGGTTTACAGGGTCAAAGGGCGCGTCCGCCGTGTGCCCGATCGCGGCAATGTGCGCGCCGACGACGATCCCGCGCCGGGCCAGGATCTGCAGGCAGATCCCGCCTGCGACGCACAGGGGCGCCGTCAGCCGGCCGGAGAAGTGTCCGCCGCCGGCAAGGTCCGCGTGTTCGCCGTATTTGACCCGGGCGGTGTAGTCCGCGTGGCCCGGCCGCGGCACGTCGCGCAGGGCGGCGTAGTCCCCGGAGCGGACGTTCGTGTTGCGGATCACGGCGGTCAGCGGCGCGCCGCAGGTGACGCCGCCGACAAGCCCGGAGAGGAACTCCGGTTCGTCCGGCTCCCGCCGGGCGGTGGACCAGGCGTTCCGGCCCGGCGCGCGCCGGGCCAGAAAGGCGGCCAGCGTCTGAAAATCCACAGGCTCCCCGGCGGGGAGGCCGTCCAGCACGACGCCGACGCCGGCGGCGTGGGACTGGCCGAAAATGGACAGCTTCAGACGGTCTCCACAGATTGAGGACATGCGGAACCCTCCTTTTCCGATGCGTTTTGGGTGCAAACCGCGCCGCCCAGCGCGGCATAGTCCCGGAAGAAGCCGGGATAGGACTTGTCCACGGCCTCCGCGCCGGTAACGGTCGCGGGACGACGGCAGCGGATGGCGGCCACGGCGGCCGTCATCACGATGCGATGATCGCCGCAGCCGGAGACGGTGACGCCGCCGGCAAGTGCCGGCGTGCCCCGGATGCGGAGGCCGTCCGCCGTCTCCCGCACGTCCGCGCCCAGCGCGCGGAGCGTCCCGGCGGTGGTGCGGAGGCGGTCGCTCTCCTTGAGGCGGAGCCGCGCCGCACCGGTGATCACGGTCTCCCCCTCCGCCGCGGCGGCGACCGCCGCGAGGACCGGGACAAGGTCGGGGATGTCCGCGGCGTCCAGCCGGACGCCGCGCAGCGGGGCGGGCCGGACGGTGACGCGGTCTTCCGTTACGGAGACATCCGCCCCGAACCGGGTCAGCAGCTCCGTGATCCGGCGGTCCCCCTGCAGGGAGTCCGCCGCAAGGCCGGTGACGGTGACGCCGCCGCCCAGCGCACCGGCACAGAGCCAGAACGCGGCGTTGGACCAGTCGCCCTCCGCCGCGACCGTGCCGGGCGTGTGCAGACGCCGGCCGCCGGGGATGCGCCAGCCGGTTTCGGTTTTGTGCAGCGCCGCGCCGAACCGCGTCAGCGCGGCGACGGTCAGATCAATATAAGGGCCGGACTCCACCCGTCCGGTCAGGGCGAGCGTGCTCTCTCCCGGGAGCAGCGGCAGCGCGAAGAGCAGGCCGCTGACGAACTGGGAGGAGACGCCGGCGTCCAGCGTGAAAGCGCCGGGCAGGAGCCGGCCCGCCGCCGTCAGCGGGAAGCGGCCCTGCGGCGAGAGCGTGCAGCCGTGACGCTGCAGCTCCTCGTACAGCGGAGAGAGGGGGCGCTCCGGCAGCCGCCCCGCGCCGGTAAAGGCCGCATTCGCGCCCAGCGCGCAGGCCACCGGCAGCAGGAAACGCAGCGTGGAGCCGGATTCGCCGCAGTCCAGCAGCGGTGCTTCGGCGGGGGTGCGGATCGGCGCGACAGTGAAGCCGTCCGCCGTCTGCCGGATCTCCGCGCCCAGCGCCCGGAGGCACCGGACGGTGGCCGCGATGTCCCCGGAAGTCCCGGCGCAGCGGATCTGCGTGGGTCCGTCCGCCAGCGCGGCGCAGATCAGCAGCCGGTGCACGTCGGATTTGGACGGGATGGCCGCGACGGCGCCCGAAAGGCTGCCGCCTGCAAGCGTGACGGTCATCGTTCTCCCTCCAGGCCGGCGGTCAGAAAGGCGGGCAGCTCGTCCACCGGCACGGGCCGGACCTCACAGACGCCCGGCGCCGTGGGGACGATCAGATCGAGAACGCCGCCCCGGCGTTTTTTATCGGACAGCATGGCGGCGAGAAGCGCCTCGGCGGTATACTCCGTGCGGACCGGGAGATCCTCCCGGATGAGCGCGGCCTCCAGCAGCTCGCTGCAGGCGGCGGGGCAGAGGCCCTGCGCCGCCGCGGCCCGCGTGACGACGGCCATTCCGGCCGCCACGGCAAAGCCGTGGGGCACGGCGTACCGGCTGCAGAGTTCGATGGCGTGGCCCACCGTGTGCCCGAAGTTCAGAAGCCGGCGCACGCCGGCATCCCGTTCGTCCTGCTCCACGATGTCCCGCTTGATGGCGATGCAGCGGGCGATCAGGGCTTCCGCGTCCGGCGCGCGGCCCTCCGCCAGCGACTCCAGCAGCGGAAGATCGCAGATCGCGCCGTATTTGATGACTTCGGCCATGCCGTCCCGCCGGTACAGGTCCGGCAGCGTGTCCAGCGCCGTCCAGTCGCACAGCACCAGATCCGGCTGACAGAACGCGCCGGCCAGATTCTTCCCGGCGTCCAGATCTACGGCGGTTTTCCCGCCTACGGAGGCGTCCACCGCCGCGAGCAGCGTGGTGGGCAGCTGCACGAACCGGATGCCCCGGAGATACGTGGCGGCGGCAAAGCCCGTGAGGTCCCCCGTGACGCCGCCGCCCAGCGCGAGCAGCACGTCCGTGCGGGTCAGGCGGTTTTCCGCCAGAAAATTCAGCAGCGCCGCATAGGTCGAGAGCGTTTTGGACGCCTCACCGTGCGGAAAGACAAATTTGACATACGGGCAGCCCAGCTCCGAAAGCTGCGCCTCCAGCGCGGAGGCGTACAGCGCGTCCACGGCGTCGTCGGTGACGACGGCCGCGGTGCGGCCCGCGAGGATCGGGCCCAGCAGCGCCTTCGCGTCCCGGAGCAGGCCTGGGGCGATCACAACGTCATAGGTTTTGGAAGCGGCGACCGTTACGGTCAGCATGGTCCGTCCACCCTCTCTTTACAGGCCTTGCCCTCCTCCAGCAGGGCGCGCAGGGTTTCCGCGTCCCCCCGCCGGATGGCGTCGGCGTATTGTTCCAGCGACCGGAGGATCCCCTCGATCTCCGGCAGCAGAAATTCCCGGTTTTCCAGAAACAGCTCCGTCCACATGTCGGCGTTCAGCCAGGCGACCCGCGTCAGATCCTTGTAGCTTCCGGCGGAGAACCCGTCGTGCGTCTGGGCGGCGGGGCTCTTTACATAGGCGTTCGAGACCACGTGCGCCAGCTGGGACGTAAAGGCGATCATCCGGTCGTGCTTTTCTGCCGTGGTCACGGTGATTCGGCCGAAGCCCGCCGGGGCCAGTACGGACCGGATCCGGTCCAGCAGGGCCATGTCGTCAAACCGCGGCGGGACGACGACCATGGACGCGCCCTGGTACATGGTGGCGCGGCTGTGGACGTAGCCGGAGTACTGCGTGCCGGCCATCGGGTGACCGCCCGCAAAGGTGAAGCCGTATGCTTCCGCGACGGGGAAGCAGGCGGCGCAGACCTGCTGCTTGACGCCGCAGCAGTCCAGCACCAGCCCGGTTTTGGAGAAATACGGGGCCATCTCCCGCACATAGGCGACGGCGGCCTCCGGATAGACGGCCAGCAGGACGCAGTCGCAGTCCGGCAGCGTCTCCGCGGTGAGCTCGCCCTCCACGACGCCGCTCAGCATGGCGAACTCCAGAATGGAGGCGTTCGTATCCCGGGCGAGGACCCGGTGTCCGGCCTCCCGATAGGCCTTCGCAAAGGACCCGCCGATGAGGCCGAGGCCCACGATCCCGATCAGCATTCCCGCACCGCCTCGAGGACCTTGCGGACACAGCGGGTCACATCGTCAAACTGGGCCGGGGTCAGGGACTGCGGCCCGTCGCACAGCGCGGCAGGGGGGTTGTTGTGCACCTCGATCATGAGGCCGTCCGCGCCGGCGGCCGCCGCCGCAAGCGCCATGGGCTTGACCAGCCGGGCGAGACCGGTAGCATGGCTGGGATCGACCACCACCGGAAGATGCGACAGCTCTTTCAGCATCGGGACGGCGGACAGATCCAGCGTGTTCCGGGTATAGGTCTCAAAGGTGCGGATGCCGCGCTCGCACAGGATGACGTTCGGATTGCCGCCGGCCATGATGTACTCCGCGCTCATCAGCAGCTCCTTCATGGTGTTCGCAAGGCCGCGCTTCAGCAGGATGGGCTTTCTGGTCCGGCCGAGTTCCTTCAGCAGCTCAAAGTTCTGCATGTTCCGGGCGCCCACCTGGATCACGTCCACATTTTCAAAATACTGCAGGTGATTTGCGTTCATGATCTCCGTGACGATGGGCATGCCGGTGGCCTGCTTCGCATGGAGCAGCAGCTCCAGCCCCTGGGTGCCGAGACCCTGAAAATCGTAGGGGGAGGTGCGGGGCTTGAACGCGCCGCCCCGGAGGAGATTCGCCCCGGAGGCGCGGACCGCCGCGGCCACCGCCTCGATCTGTTCCTCGGACTCCACGGAGCAGGGCCCGGCGATGAACTGGAACGTGCCGCCGCCGATGGCGACGTCCGGCGTCACCGAAATCACGGAGTCGTCCGGGTGGAACTTGCGATTCGCGCTCTTGAACGGCTCGCTGATCCGGGTGACGGATTCCACGATGTCCAGCGATTCCAGCAGCTGGGTGTCGATATTATAGGTGTCGCCGATCAGGCCCAGCACCGTCTGGTAGGCGCCCTCGGAGACGTGCACGTCCACATTCTGCTTTTTCAGCCAGGCGCAGAGGTTCTCCATCTGCTGCTTTGAGGTCCCGGCTTTCAGTACTGCGATCATTTTTGTTTCCTCCTTACGTCTGCGCGGGCACAAAGCCCGTCAAAAAAGGCCCCGCAGGGATTCCTGCAAGGCCTTTCGTAACCGTTTTCCCGACGGGGCGGTTCATTTTCCGGCAGCAGAAATCGCTTTTACTCTGTTCCAAAAGTAAAAGTAAAAATATTCCGCTGCAAATCGGACAGAACCCATGAAACCATACGCTCCCTCATCGGATTGCGCTTATCATAGCACTTTATCGCTTTAATGTCAACAAGAAAAGCTGCGGTTCCCGGCGACAGGCGCCCTACCGCTCCGAGCCCAGGAAGAACAGCGCCATGGTGCCGGGGCCGGAATGCGCGCCGATCACCGGCCCGATGGTGTTGACGAAGACGGACGACACGCCCATGCCGCGCACCTGCTCCGCCAGCGCCTCCGCCTCCTCCGGGCAGTCGCCGTGGCTGATAAAAACGGTCTGCTTCGCAAGGTCGATCCCGGTCTCCGCGGCTTTCTCCGCCAGACGGGCGATGGACCGCTTGCGGCCCCGGGCCTTCTCCATACTGATCAGATGCCCGTCGTTGTCCACGTGCAGGACCGGCTTGATGTTCAGCGCGGAGCCGAGGATGGCGGTCGTGGCCGAAACGCGGCCGCCGCGCTTCAGGTGGTGCAGATCCTCCACCGTGAACCAGTGGCACAGGTGCAGCTTGTTGGCTTCCGCGTAGTCCCGCGCGGCCTCAATGGTGACGCCGTGCCGCTTCTGCCGGGCGGTGAGCCAGACGAGGAGGCCCTGCCCCATGGAGGCGCAGAGCGTGTCCACGCAGAAGATCTTTTGGCCGGGATACTTCTCCGCAAGCTCCGCCGCCGCGACGCGGCTCGCGTCGTAAGAGCTGCTGAGGCCGGAGGAGAACGCCAGATAGAGGACGTCGAAGCCCTGTCGCAGGTACGGCTCGAAAAACTCGACGTATTCCACAGGGTTGATAGCCGCCGTCGTGCTCCGGTGTTTGGTGCGCAGCAGCGCGTAGTATTCCCGCACGGGGATCTCGCAGTCCCGAAGCGTGCTTTTGAATGTATGGCCTTCCATGTCCACGCCGAATGGGACGACGCCGATTCCCAGCTCCTCCGCCATCTCCGCGGTCAGATCGCAGGCAGAATCGGTAAGGATGACATATTCCGACATGGTTTTCAACTCCTTGTGTTCTAGGTTCATACATTGGCAGTCCTATAAAGAGAGTATACGCATTTTTGCCCGGCGTGTCAATCCAAAATCGGAAATGTGCGGGTTTTTTCGGGAAACCGGACGTTTTCCGGGAAAACGGGCGCGAAATGTTCGGGCCTGGCGCGTCAGCGCGGCCGGAAAACGACGGCGGGATAATCCCGCGCCGCAGCGGGCATGCTAAGGCATCCACGGAAAAAACGCCGCAAAGGCGCAAAAAATCGAAAGGGATGTCGGGAAAACATGAAAGCAATCGTTCTGGCAGGCGGAGAGGGCCGCCGGCTGCGCCCGATCACGGAGGCGGCGCCGAAGCCCATGGTCCCGCTGGTGGACCGGCCTGTCCTTGCGCACACGGTGGAGCTGCTCCGCCGCCACGGCTTTACGGAAATCTGCATGACGCTGGGCTATCTGCCGGACGCCGTCCGCACGTATTTCGGAGACGGGCGTGCGTTCGGCGTGCGGATCGAGACGCGGACGGAGGAGACGCCGCTCGGCACGGCGGGCGGCGTGCGTGCGTGCGCGGATTTTGTCGGAGACGAGGACGTGCTGGTGATCTCCGGGGACGCCGTTTGCAGCTTTGACCTGAGCGCCTGCATGGCGGCCCACCGGGAGGCCGGAGCGGAGGCGACCATCGTCCTGTACCCGCAGAAACAGCCGACGGAATACGGCCTTGTGACCACGTCGCCCGACGGGCAGGTGCGGACGTTTCTGGAAAAGCCGGCCTGGGAACAGGTCGTGACGGACTGCGTGAACACGGGGATCTATATCCTGTCTCCGTCGGCGCTGCGGGAGATCCCGCCGGACCGGCCCGTCGATTTTGCCCGCGACCTGTTTCCGGCGCTGCTGGCACAGGAGCGGCGGCTGGCGGGCTGGCGCGCCGAGGGGTACTGGTGCGACGTGGGAAGCCCGGCGGCGTATCTGCGGTGCTGCATGGACGCGCTGGCGGAGCGGATCGGGTTCGGGCTGCCGGGCGTGCAGACGTCACCCGGCGTCTGGTGCGCGGGCACGCTGCCGGACGGCGTCTCCGTCACGCCGCCGGTGTTCATTGACCGGGACACGGAGATCGGCCGGGGCGCGCAGTTGGGGCCTTACGCGATCGTGAACCGGGGCAGCCGGATCGGCGTCGGCGCGGCCGTGCGCGAAAGCGTGATCCGCGGCGCGGCGGTGGGCGACGGCGCGCGGATCGCCGGCGCCATCGTGTGTGAGGGCGTCGTGGCGGGCCGGGGCAGCGCGATCCGGGAGGGCGCGGTGCTCGGCCGCGGGACAGTGCTCGGCCGCGACTGTCTGGTGGCGGAGAACGTGCGGATCTGGCCCTCGCGGCAGATCCCGGACGGGACGCATGTGACCAAAAACGTTGTGACCGGGATGCTGCGGGAAGCGGTGCGGTTCGGCGCAGACGGGCGGATTTCCGGCGAATTCGGCGCGGTGATCACGCCGGAGACCGGCCTCGCCCTAGGGCTTGCCGCAGGCGAAGCGGGCCGGACCGTGCTCGGCTGGGGCGGCGGAGAGGCCGCCCGCGTCACGGCGGAGGCCATTGCCTGCGGCGTCAGCGCGGCGGGGCGGGAGGCTGTGGAAACGGACGCCTCCTGCGCGGTCAGCGCGGCGTTTGCCGGAGCGGAGCTGGACGCGGCGCTCACGGTGTTCGTTCGCCAGTACGGCGGAGAGGTGTCCGTGCTGGTCCGCGGCAGGGACGGCGTGCCGCTGTCCCGGGAGGAGGAACGGACGCTGGAGACCGGGTTTGCCGACGGGACCGTGCGGGCCGCGGCGGCCGGAGCCGGACCGCTGACCCGGCTCACCGGCGTGCAGGCGCTGTATACGGCGGCGCTCAGCCGCAGCTTCGCGCCCTGCGGCGGGCTTCCCGCTGCGGCGCAGGGCCGGGGCGCGGCCGCCCGCCTGCTTCGGGAGACGCTGTCGTCCTGCGGCTGCGCCGTGCAGGACCGGCGGCCGGGGCTGCCGGCGTTTTCGGTCACGGAGGACGGGACCGCGCTGACCGCGGAGGATGAAAACGGAAAGGTCCTGGATTGGGACCAGCTCCGCGTCATGGCCGCGGCGGCGGAGTTTGCCCGGGGCGGCGGCCGGGTGGCGGCGCCGCCGGACGCGCCCGCGGCGCTGGAGCTGCTGGCGGACAGTCTGGGCAGGCCGCTTCTGCGGCTGGGTCGGGACGGCGAAGCGGCGGAACAGCTGTACCGGCAGCAGCGATTCCTGCGGGACGGGATCGCGGCGGCGGTCTGGATCTGCGCAGCGATGGCGGCCGGCGGAGAGACGCTGGCCGCGATGCACGGCCGGATGCCGCGCTTTGCCACGGCGGCCCGCACGGTCCGGCTCACCCGGGACCGGGGGGCGGTGATGCGGGCGCTGACAGCCGCCTGTACGGAGTTCTCCGCCGATCTCACCGACGGGCTCACGCTGCGCGGCGCCCGGGGCACGGCGCGCGTTTCGCCCTGCCGGGAGCAGAACGCGCTGGAGATCCGGGCGGAGAGCGAGGACACGGAGCTTGCGGAGGAGCTGTGCCGCCACATGGAGCGGCTGACGCGCCGCGCGGACCGCGAGGCGGATAAATAGGGACAAAACCCGGAAAAAGCGCAAACACCTGTTGCGAAATCGTGGGATTTCAGATACAATGGACAAACTGAAACGAAACGCATTGCGGCAGGGGTTTACATAGATGAAACGAGTACATTTTGCGGCGCTGCTCCTTGCGGCGGCGCTGCTGCTTTCCGGCTGCGGCGGAAAGCTGCCCGCGAACACCGTTCACGCGCCGGACGAGCTTTCCGGCAAGACGGTCGGAGTCCTTGCAGGGTCCGTGGCGGAGCGGAGCGCCGCCGCGGCTGCGGGCGAATACGGAAAAGTAATCGGATATTACAGCGACGGAGAGATGGCGGCGGCGCTGCTGGCCGGGACGATCGACTGTGCGGTCGCCGAGGATTTTGCGGCGGCGGAGGTCCTGGCCGTGAGCAGACGGCTGCGGCAGCTGCGGGACCCGCTCTGCACGGAGGCGTATACGTTTGCGGCGGCGCGGGAGAACGCCGATCTGATCCGGGACGTCAACACGGCGCTGGCCGCGCTCCGGGAGGAGGGCGTGCTGGACGACGTGACGGCGGCCTTCCGCCGCGGGGAGATCTATGCGTACACATCGCAGACGGATCCCGAGACCGCGCGGGGCACGCTGACCGTGGCCGTGAGCCCCGGGCGGGCGCCGTATCAGTATGTGGGGAGCGACGGACAGCTCACGGGGATCGAGATCACCGTGGCACGGATGGTCTGCGACCGGCTGAACTGCAATCTGGAATTTCACGAAGTGGAGGACGACCGGCTGCTCCTGCTGGTACAGGCGGGACTTGCGGAGCTCGCGGTGGGCTGCCTCGCGGCGACGGAGGAGAACGCGGCGCGGACGGATTTTTCGGATGCGTTCGTGACCTCCGTGCAGGTGGTGCTGGTTCGAAAATAACGGGAAGCGAAAAGTCGGCAGAGAGACAGGGAGAGAGGAACTTTGAGCAAAAAGCGGGAAGAGATCGATTTCAACGCGTACAATCTGCGCCCGGCCGGGTCGTATCTGGACGGGATCGCCGACAGCATCAATGATTTTTCGGAGCTGCTGAAGGCCATGAATATGGCGGACGACGCGGCGAAACAGATGTTGGAAGAGACGGCGGAGAAAAAGAACCCCATGCTGGAGAAGACTGCCCCCAAGACGCAGGCGGAGGAATCGGAGGACACGCCCGATCTGGACGAGCTGCTGGCGGAGCTGGACGCGCTGGTGGGGCTGGACAAGATCAAGGCCGACGTGAAGAGCCTCATCAATCTGGTGAAGATCCGGAAGCTGCGCGAGGAGTACGGCCTCGCCTCGCCCGCTATGTCGCTGCACCTCGTGTTCATGGGCAACCCGGGCACCGGCAAGACCACCGTGGCGCGGCTCGTGGCCCAGCTGTACCGGGCCATCGGCGTGCTGTCCAAGGGACAGCTGATCGAGGTGGACCGGTCCGGCCTCGTGGCCGGGTATGTGGGGCAGACCGCCATCAAGACCGGCGAGGTGATCCAAAAGGCGCTGGGCGGCGTGCTGTTCATCGACGAGGCGTACGCCCTCGCGACCCGGAGCGACGGGCAGCAGGCAGATTTCGGGCAGGAGGCCATCGACACGATCCTGAAGGCCATGGAGGACAACCGGCGGGACTTCGTCGTGATCGTGGCCGGGTACGAGGAGCTCATGGAGCGGTTCATCTCCTCCAACCCGGGCCTGGAATCCCGGTTCAACAAGTACTTCCTGTTTGACGACTATACCGGGGAGGAGCTGTACAAAATTTTCCTCTCCTTCTGCAAAAAGAACGAATACGCGCTGGAAGAGGCGGCGGAGCAGGCCGCGGAGGCGCACTTCAAAATGCTGTACGAGACCCGGGACGAGAATTTCGGCAACGCCCGGGATGTGCGGAATCTGTTTGAAAAGGTCGTGTCCGCGCACGCGGACCGGGTGGCCGCGCTCGAGGCGCCGGAGAAAGACGACCTGATCACGGTCCTCGCGGAGGACTTTGAAAAAGCGACTTTGATGTAAGGAGCGAGCGCATGCTGAAGATCGGCTGTCATCTGTCCGCCGCGGGCGGGTTTGCCGCCATGGCGCGGACGGCCGCGTCCATCGACGCGAACGTGTTTCAGTTTTTCACCCGGAACCCCCGGGGCGGGGCGGCGAAAGCCCTCGACCCGGACGATGTGGCGGAATTTCACGATCTGGCCGCGGCCCACGGGATCACGCATCTGCTGGCCCACGCGCCGTATACCATCAACCCCTGCGCCGCCGACGAGCGGGTGCTCACGTTCGCCCGGGAGACCATGGCGGACGACCTTGTGCGCATGGAGGCCGTGCCCGGGAGCATGTACAACTTCCACCCCGGCAGCCACGTGGGGCAGGGGACGGAGGCCGGGATCGAAAAGATCGCGGAGACGCTGAATCTGGTGCTCCGGCCGGAGCAGACCACTACGGTGCTGCTGGAGACCATGGCCGGGAAAGGCAGCGAGGTCGGCAGCCGCTTCGAGGAGCTCCGCGCCGTCATCGACCGCACGGACCTGCGGGACCATCTGGGCGTCTGCCTCGACACCTGCCACGTGTACGACGGCGGGTACGACATCGTACAGGACCTGGATGGCGTGCTCCGGGAGTTTGACCGGGTCGTCGGGCTGGACCGGCTGCGGGCCGTCCATCTGAACGACAGCAAAAACCCCTTTGCGAGCCACAAGGACCGGCATGAGGTCATCGGCGGCGGTTCCCTCGGCACGGAGACGTTCCGGACCGTGATCAACCACCCGCTGCTGCGGGACCTGCCGTTCTATCTGGAGACGCCCAACGAGCTGCCCGGGTACGCGGCGGAGATCGCGCTGCTGCGCGGGATGTACGCGGAATAAGGACATAAATAAAAAAGACCGGCGTCTGCGGGAGCTCCCGCGGACGCCGGTCTTTGTGTGTTTTTGACGTTATGCTTCGGCAAAGCCGCTGCACGGCGACGCCTTGTTCAGCAGCTCGGAAACAGACAGATGCAGATAAAAGCAGGTCCCGTCGGCGGCCCAGCAGTTGACAAAGAGCGCGTCTTTGTCCCGGTAGCCCAGCGCGACGGTCTCCACCTCGGGGAACAGGTCCGGCAGAGAGACGGTGTGCAGCGCGCCGGTGGCGACGTTCAGAAAAAAGAGGTCTCCGTGGTCCACGTGCGTAAACACAAGCGTGTCGTCATGCCGCTCGTTCATACCTTTTCCGGTGATGGCGAGCTTCACCTGCGCTTCCATCGGCAGAACGGGGACCAGCTCCGTGCCGTCGAGCTTTGCAAGCGCCCCGGAATAGCTGGCGTTCAGAACGTAGACGTACGGGCCGAACCGCTCCAGCTGCAGATAGCCGGTCGTGGAGCCGTCATAGAACAGGCCGTCTGTCGGAACGGCGTCGAGGAGCGCCCCGTTCCGATCATAGACCTCCAGCGTCTGCGCGACGCCGGCCCCGTCGTACTGCGTGCACAAAAGCCAGATCCGCCCGTCGGCCTCGCAATATTCCATCGCCGCGATCTCCGCGCCGGCGCCGGCGGAACCGGTTTTGGAGACGAGCTGCCGGGTCTCGCCGGTGTCGGGGTCGAGACGGAAAACGGCGGTGATCGTCTCCCTGCCTGCCTCGACCCGCTCCCGCTTCAGAACCAGCAGGAAATCGTCCATCTCCTTTGTATACAGAATCGGATCGGAGACGGTGTCCGCGCAGACGACCTCTGTCCGGCCGTCGGGGTCCACGCGCCAGAGCTGGGCGGAATACAGATCACCGTCCTCGTGAAAGCAGAAGAATTTGCAGAAGTAGTCCCCGAGCGCCGTGCAGGAATTCGCGCTCACAAACTTCGGCATATACGCCAGCACGTCAACGGTCCCGGTGACAGGCTCGAAACGGACCAGCTCGCCGTACTCGGTCGGATCCGACGCGTCGAACGCGTGTTCAAAATACGCCTCCTGCAGCTCATCCCGGATCCGGGAGGCGTACAGAAAGCCGTCGCGGTAGCCGTAGAGGATCCCCGGATACAGGCCCGTCTCCTCCCGATCATAGCGGGTCGCGGAAACGCCCGCAGAGCACGCCGCCAGCGCGAGCAGCAGACAGGCGGCAAGGGCGATGACAAAAAGCCGTTTCATAAATCCGGACCTCCTTTATCCCGACATCAAAATCCGGCCGGTTTCCTCCAGCGCAAGAAAAGACGGTTCCATCTCCGTCAGAAACGCGGAAACGCCGGTCCGGACGCGCGCAGGAGCACGGAATGCGTCCGCGTCGCCGAAGAGAAAATCGTCTGCGACGCGCACGAATTCCTCGCTGAACGTCCGGACGCAGGCGGCCCGCATCTCGGCCTGCTCCGGCGTCAGATCGGTCCGCGCGCACTGAAGGAGAAAGATATACATTTTTTCATATGTGTCTGCGGGCTCGTATGGGCCTTTCGGCAGGTCCAGGAGCCGCGCCGCCCACCTGAGCGTCTCGTGGATTCGGGTCAGGGCAATCACGATTTCACCCCAGGCCTCTTCCCGGGACGCCTCCGGGTTTTCCGCCGCGAGCTTCGGGTACAGATCCTCGCGGATCTGACCCGCATAATTGCGGGCGTTCTCCAGTGCGCTTCGAAGCTCGCAGCAAAAGAGGCGGCGCTTTTGGATCGTGCCCGCTGCTCCCCAGATACAGGAGAGCAGCAGTGCGGCGGCCAGGAGCAGACAAATTATTCTTGGCCGAATGTGCAGTTCGTTTTTCATGTGCAGATATGCACCCCTTTTGGATTTGCCGAATGGAGGCAATCCTGTTCTTCGGGAGAGGCTGCACGCCCCCGCAGGACGCCGCCCAGCCGCAGGACGGCGTCCTGTATTTGTCATTGCTCGACCGAGCGGATTTGTGACCGCGGCGGAAATGAATTCCGGCGGGCGGAGCGGTGGGTCCTTGCTGAATCGTGTGCCGGCTTAGAAAACAAACGCAACGCCGTCGACATTGACCTGTTCGACCTGCGCAATGTCGAGGACCCGATCCAGCCGGTAATACAGCAGCGCGAACTCCTCGCTCTCCCCACCCAACTTGATGCCGTCCAGTATGCCGTCCGTCGGCACGGGAAGCACGGTGCCGTCTTTCAGACGGATCTCAATCTGCGTTTCCCAGTAGATGGGGATATGCCCGCTGCAATCCAGCAAATATACGCAGAGGGACAGCGGGGTCAGCGTTACCGTCGGGTTTCCCACGGTCTGACCGCCGATGGTGCAGGGACTGGAAACCCGCACAGTCCGGCTCAGATCCGCATAAGAAAAGTCCCAGGTCACAGAGAGCATTCCGGTTGGGCTGTCCGGATACACAAAACTCAGCGTTGCAGGGCCCGGCATCAGAACGCAGTTCGGGACGCGGAAATAGATAAACAGATAGGTATGGCGGGAATCGCTGCTCTCAAGCAGGCGCAGTTCCTCGCAGCCTTTTGTTCCGCGCTGGTCGGTCTGTATGTCAAAACGGACATGGTGCGTGTTCGCGTCCGGGTCAAATCCCGCGTCCTCCGGCACAGTCACATCAAACAGGACATAAATAAGATACCGGTCGGCAATGGTCTGCCGGATCGCCAGCGTGGCGCCGTTTTCCGTGACCGAGGCGTCCGGCGTCTGAACGGAGTCCGGGATCAGCTCCAGCGCTGCATTTGTGGGGTGAAAGTGATTGCTGTTCTGCCAGACTTCGTCCGGTATGATCGGAGACGCGGCGCTGCCGCTCGGTGAACACGCTGCCAGCGCGAGCAGCAGACAGGCGGCGAGGGCGAAAATGCAGATTTTTTTCATCTCGAAACCCTCCCTGGAAAGTCTTTTCACAAGGGGCGACGTGCCGGAGGTCCGGATTGCCGAACTCAGGGTTCTGCGGGGAAGATGCTGTTGATCTCCGTATAGCGCAGCGTCCAGGTAAGGCGCCAGACGCCCGGAATCGCCACGTTCATCTTCCCCTGTCCGGGCGCATAATTGACGTCCTGCAGAACCAGCGTTACTTCGGTTCCGGACGGGATCTCCTGCGCGGCCTCATAGCGGTACAGGCTCAGCATGTTGTGCGTATCGTTTTCGGCCTCTCCCAGCAGGCGCAGATCGCCGTTGTCTCCGTCCGGAATTTCCATCCGGCCGTACCCCCAGAATATATCGCCGGGGACCGGGACGTCCTGCGCCACCGATGCTTTGACCAGAATATAGATGCTCCTGCCGTCGGATACCGTTTGCAGGACCTGTACCGTGACGATCGGATCCGTGACCGAAACCCCCGGATTGTCCGACGCCGGCGTGTACAGGTCGATCTGCTCCGTTGTTTCCAGGCCGAAAACCTCGACGGTCTTGTCATACCAGCCGCGATCCCGGGCATAGGACGAAACCTGCCCGGAGGCGCAGCCGCTCAGGAATAAAAAGAGCATAGCGGCGGCAAATACGCGGATTTTCATGATACATCCCTCCGTTTGTCGGGTGACCTGCGCGGCCCGCGGGTTTAAGAAAGCGGAAACTCTATGCCGTTTATAACGACGCTCTCTGCATCCTGCAGATCAATGCAGAAGGGCAGCAGCATGATAACACAGGAGCCGGATTTTGAAGAAGAGGTCACTTCGGCGGGCCCGTGGTCTTTCGACAGGTTGATTTCCGAACCGTCCCGCATCCGCAGGAGCACGGAATCCGCCTCTTCAGACGGCGAGAGAATTCTGCTTGTCCGATTCATGCTTTGGATATACAGCGCGATCGGGGACAGGGATGTATTGACCCACTCAGCGCGCCACTCGCCGATCTCTACATCGGTAAGCGCCGCCGTCTTCATAGGCAGGCATTTCTCCGGCGGACGGAACGGCACCTCCACAGACAGACCGGCAGAAGCCCCGGAGCCCCGCAAGGCGACGAAAAAGTTCAGCTTTTCCGGCAGACCGTAATCGACCAGCACGGAGGACTTGTCTTCCTGCCAGAACAATCGGCAGAGGAAAATGCCGTCCGGATATTCGTTGGTGGTCGGCTCCGGGAATTGCAGGGGACGGGAAAGCCCCGCGTCGGAAAAATACCTGCAGGCGACGTAGCGGATCTGCGGCAGGTAGGTGACCGGCATATCGTCGTCCGCCGTGCGGAGCTCAAAGACCATATACAGCGCTTTTTCGTCCATCAGCGTCTGCAGGACCGTCACCGTAAAACCACCGTCCGAGGCCGAGAACGGCTCAATACGGCTGGCCTGCGCAAGCTCGTCGAGTTGCCGTGCAGAGGAGACGGGGAGCAGCTCCAGCAGCGTTTCATTCCAGCCCAGTTCCCGGGCATAGTCGGCCGGATCGACCGGGTCGACTGCGTCGCCGCTGCTTGTCGAACACGCCGCCAGCGCGAGCAGCAGACAGACGGCAAGGGCGATGGTAAAAAGCCGTTTCATATAGTCGAACCTCCTTTCTGCAGAGAGACAAATTATTTACAAGATACTATGCGGCGTCCTGCATTTGTCATTGTTCGACCTGGCGGATTTGTGACCGCGACCGCGCTCCGTTACGTTCCGGCGACGGTGATGCGGAGGCAGGCCAACTCCTGCCCGCCCGCCGCTTGTTCGACGCCTGCGTCCAGCGCGTACCAACCTGCGGAGGCGTTCAGACGGATGCGGATTTGAAGCTGTCCATTCTCGAGCGCTGCACGGACATCGGAGAACGGACCGATTCCCTGCAGCAGTACAGGACAGGTCTCCGCAATGGAGCCGCAGGCGATGTCCAGCCGCAGTTCCTCCGCGTCGGGCGCATAGGAGGCCTGCGTTTTGGGGACCTGGACAGCCGGGATCCCAAAGTCTGATTCCGCCTCCGGCACGTTGGGATCGGGATCAAAGATTGCCTCAATGGTCTCGCCCGTCAAACGCAGCTCCAGAAGCCGGAAGCCCGCAGAGGCGACGTACCCGGAAATCGGCACGGCAAGGGGCACCGGCGCGGGCATATAATCTGTCGCGACATACGAATCCCGCGATTCGTCCAGGAAGAAACGCACGATGCGGGGAAAGACCGGGCTCGCAGAATGCGTCGACGGCGCCGCGGTATACAGCATGAAGAGCGTTTCCGGATCGGACGCACTGAGGAATCTCAGAGATTCCAAATCGCCGCTGAGAATCCGATATGTTCCCTGCTCCAGGTCCCAAATCCAGATCTGACCCGGTTTGCCGGACTCCTCCGGCAGCGTTTGAAGCAGTGTGTATCCGCCGCCCAACTCGACAACATCCGCGAGGAACTGTCTGCCGTATGCGTTGGCGTCCGCCTGCGCCTGCATACACGCCATCGCGGTTTCGACCGAGTACGGCGGAACCGGCACAGACGGCGCTGTGCTTGCTGCAGGGTCGTCCGCGGAAAGAGAGAAAGGACTGACCTGTGCGTCCGGCGCACGGCGTTGTGTGCAGGAAACAAGAGACAGACACAATGCCAGCGCAAGAAAGAGAATCGAGCACGGGCGGTGTATAGTTTTATACATGGCAGTTTCCTCTGAGCCGTATTCTGAAATTTGCTTGTTAGACATTGTTTCGGAAACCGAGGGGCTTAATAACTTTCATTGCTTCTGTGTAGATTTCCCCAATCGCAACATTATAGCGGTCGGCAGTATGTGCACAAACATAAATCCCGTTTCTTGTTGTTGAAGTGACATTTACAACAAATAAAGCATGACCATAGTTTGTATTTGCACTACTGTTATACACATGGAGGACGGAGCCCAAAAGAGTTGCGGCAATTAATCCGACGTTTGCATTTCCGTTACCACTTGAAACATCCCAAATGTAGGCAAGTAGGCCTTCCTCAACCGTATTGTTCATGTTGGTAATATAAGTGCGAAAATTGCTGCAACTCTTCCAAGAACTGGACGCAGAACTTGCGCTGTATCCTTGTCCGGCAGAGCATCCCCCATACCATAGATAGTTACCACTATTATCCATGGGGAACAGCTTATAATAAATTGCTGGTCTCGTTCCCACTCCACCAAAACCAGTGTATACGCATTGGGAAGCAAAATTCATACAATCACCGCCACTGTTTGCATAGGACCGGAAATTTGCGTTGTAATTAGTTGCATAAGCTAAAGCATATGCAATTGCTGAATTAACATCATAACTGTGTACCGTCGATGTTGTGGAAGAGGTTGAGCGTGTAGGTATAGACTCCAAGGTTGTTTCGATAGAGTCGGCTAACCATGAAGCGAGTAACGTGTTAGAATCAAATCCATCATTTCTGTATTTTTCATCGAACCAATCGTTTTCTGTGATAATATCAAAAACATAATAAGTCTGATTGCGTTTTATCAGAGAAACGATATAGTTATCAACAAGAACGGAACTCTCATCTGGTCCGTTCGCAACATGATATGTAATAGTTTCTCTAACAGGAACCCTTATATATATTCCTTCATATTCTGGCTTGACAAGGAAATCATGACAGACAGAAAAATTCTCTCGTTCTATTCCGTTTTGGCTTCGGTATTCTCTCCATAGGGCAATTTTATCTAAAAAATATGTAGTAATTGCCGTTTCTGAAACATCCATATACTTTGAAAGATCGACATCTTTATTTAGCCATTCAGAATAGGCGCGATCTGTCATGAAGCTTTGAACGAACTTTTGTTCTTCTGTCAAAGGTTTTGCGGCGCTTGAGATGGTTGCAGGAAAAATGCTGACAAAAACAGATAAGCTCAAAAGCATTAATACGAATCGTTTCATTTTCGTTATCCTTTCATAAACCCCCAAAGGGTCGAGTCATATTATCTTTGGTTACTTGTACTGTTTTTCCTCCGTCCTTCTGGAATCGCCAAAGGGTATACGACCTGAAACAAAAATACGAGGGATTCAAAAACCAGCTCTCAGCAGGTGCCGGAAACGGACACCGGGTTCTGTCGGACCCCGTTTACGGTCAGGGTTGCGGTGACTGTATACGTCTGCCCTTTTACAACGGCGGCGGTTGCGGAAAAGTCGATCGTGCCCGTGCCTGTGTCTGACCAACCGTCAATCAGGACGTTTCCGCGCTTGAGCGTTACATAGACGCTCAGACTGTCCGTCGGATTTCCGGATGCGGAGACGCCTACATTTGCCGTCGTTCCAGTAAAGGAAAGAGACGGGACACAGGATACGGCTTGTACAGCGGCAAGGGCAAACACCTGAACGGTTATTGCCGCTAGCAGGAGTACCGCGACGATCAACAGGCTCTTTTTCGTTTTCATTGCTTTTCCCCTTTCGAATGAAAACCTTTTATGTGCGCATTCCGGCTACGGGATCGCGACGATGCTCTCTGCGATCCGGAGCAGCGTTTCCTTCGGCAGCGCGGCGCTGAGCAGGAAGAGAACGCCGTCTGCCGGGTCCTCCAGAACAAGATCATTCGTCCCGCCGTCCAGATCAAGATAGAACTGGCCGTCCATTCGGCGGACCGTGACATCTTCCGTTTTCACGTTGTAACCGTCCCCGCCGATGGCTACGGTCGCGGATTCGCTGCTCCGGATGACCTGAAAAGCAATCCAGTCGCCGGCTTCGTTCGTGAACACGCGGTAAGCGCCGCCCCGGCTTGTCGTCGTTTCCACATATCCGTCCGGAAGCCAGGCGGGGGCGTAGATCCAGGCGGTCAGGCTGTGGGAGGCAGATTCTTCGATGTGCGTATAGGTAAACCACCCGTCTGTGAAGCCGCGGGTCCACCGCGAGAAGGCTGCCCGCACGTCCTGGTTGAACGCCAGCAGTGCAGAGAAGCCCAGCAGTACAGCCAGCAGCAGGACGGCCGCAGTCCGGCCCGCACGCTGCAGCACCATCCGGCGGCGCACCTGCCCGCGCAGCCGGTCCATGTCCTGTACAAAAGCCGGGGACGGCGCGCAGACATAGTCCGCCGGGACGACGCCCAGCAGCGCATTCAGCGCAAGATCCGCCCCGTGGCGGAGACGCTCATCCGTCAGCATCTTCTGTTTCCTCCTTCCATTTCTGCGTCAAAATCTGTTTCGCCCGATAGAGCCGGCGGCTGACCTCCGCCGGGGTGAGCTCCAGCCGCCGCGCGATCTCCCGGGGCTTGTACCCCAGCGCGTACCGCAGAACCGCCACGGTCCGAAGCGCCTGCGGAAGCGCAAGGATCAACCGCGCCATCGTGTCGTCGGGCAGCACATCCGGCTGGTATCCGGCCAGTTCCTCAATGTCCGCGGTGAGGAGCTCCGGCCGCTGCCGGCGCAGGATGTCGATCGCCTTGCGCTCTGCGGTCAGCAGGATATACGCCCGCGACGAGCGGTCCTCCGGGTTCCGCAGCTTGCGGAGGTTCCGGGACAGGGCAAAAAACGCCTCCTGCACCGCATCCTCCACGTCCCGGGGGTCCGCCAGCAGCCGGCTCGCCACATAGAACATTTCCCGGCGGTAGCGCTCATAGATCCGTTGGAATTTTTCCCGGTCCGCCGGGTCTTCGATCTCCTGTAAAAAAAGCAGCAGCAAACGCAGGCACCTCCTCCCTGTCTGCGCAGAGCGCCTGTCAGCCGGGCGTTCCCATCTTTCGCTCTGCCTGTATAAACGTCCGGGGCGTCCGAAATCTCCGCCGCCGCGCGTGATTTTGTAGAGCTGCACAAAAGAAGACGTCGGAGCACAGCGGATTGCCCAGATATAAAAACACGCCCCCGGCGCGGATGCGTCAGGGGCGTGTTGTGGAGCGGGAATGTTACTGCGCGCTGGGCGCGGCGGGCTTTTTCGCGGGCGCCTCGGGATCGGCCACGGCCTCCTTGAGACCGGCGGCGAGCCCCGCAAGCCCCTGGATCTCCGAGGGGATGATGATCTTCGTGGCGCGGCCGTTGGCGGCGGCAGTGAACGCCTCCAGCGAGCGGATCTTGATGACGGCTTCGGTGGGCGCGGCCTCGTTGATCAGCCGGATGCCCTCCGCCGTGGCGCTCTGGACCTTCAGGATGGCCTCGGCCTCGCCCTCGGCCTCCAGGATCTGCTGCTGCTTCTTGGCGTCGGCCCGGAGAATCGCGGCCTCCTTTTCGCCCTCGGCGGTGAGGATCGCGCTCTTCTTTTCGCCCTCGGCCCGGAGGATCGCTTCACGCCGCTCGCGCTCGGCTTTCATCTGCTTCTCCATGGCGTTCTGGATCTCCTTGGGCGGCAGAATGTTCTTCAGCTCCACGCGGTTCACCTTGATGCCCCAGGGATCCGTCGCCTCGTCCAGAATGGAGCGCATCTTCGTGTTGATGACGTCGCGGCTCGTGAGGCACTGGTCCAGTTCCAGGTCGCCGATGATGTTCCGCAGGGTGGTGGCCGACAGGTTCTCGATGGCCACCATGGGGTTCTCAATGCCGTAGGTGTACAGCTTCGGGTCCGTGATCTGGAAATAGACGACCGTGTCGATCTGCATGGTGACGTTGTCCTTCGTGATCACGGGCTGGGGCGGGAAGTCCGCCACCTGCTCCTTCAGGGAGACGACCTTCGCCACCCGCTCAAAGAACGGGATCTTGAAGTGCAGCCCGACGCCCCAGGTGGAGCTGTACGCGCCCAGCCGCTCAATGACATAGGCGCGCGCCTGCTGCACAACGCGGATGTTGCGGGCGATGACGATGATCGCCAGCAGGACAATGATGCCAAGTACAATGTAGGGTCCCATAGCTCGTTACCTCCATTACAATAATACAGTTTCCCGTGTTACAGCCGGCGAAAGCGCCGGATCAGGACACCGGATCCGGCGTCTGAACAGGCTCGACAATGAGCTTTACGCCCTCGATCCGCACGGCGCGGACCACTGTGCCCGCAGGGATCGGCGCGCCGTCCGCGGACCGGGCCGTCCAGACCTTGCCCGCCGCACGCACCGAGCCGGAGCCCTGCAGATTGTCGACAGGCTCCTCCACGACGCCCTCCGTCTCGATCACGCTGTCCGCGTTGGTCGCTTTCCGGCGGGCATTGATATACTTCTGCGCCAGCGGCCGCGTAGCCGCGAGCGCCGCCGCCGAGACCACGGCGAACCAGACGATCTGCAGCCAGACCGGCGCATGGAACGCCGCGCTGATCAGCGCGGCCAGCGCGCCCAGCGCAAACCAGATCGCCGTCAGCCCGACCGTGAGCGCCTCCAGCCCCAGAAACAGCAGCGTAACGCCCAGCCAAATGTAGATCATTCGCTCAGCTCCTTTCCAGCATTCTACAGGTCTCTCCGCGCGGGAATAAAAGAATAATTACGCGCGTGGTAAATCTCTGTTACGCATATAGTAAACCATGCGGAGCGAATTGTCAAGTGTTATTTTTTTCAAATCCCCGATCCGGCACGACGCCGCAGAGACCGGCCACGCGGTTAGATCGGGAGAAGCTCTACAAGAAATACCGCGGCGCAGGCGCACAGGGACACCACAAGCAGGCTCCGCCCCCGCCACGCGAGCAGCACCGCGACCGCAAGCCCGGCCGCGCCGGACCAGATGCCGGACGTGGCGTGCAGGATGTCCGGGAACGTCATGACGGCCAGCGTCACGAACGGGACATAGTACAGAAAAGAACGCAGGAACGTGCTGCGGATCTCCCGGCGGATCAGCGTCATGGGCAGCATACGGATCAGATACGTGACCGCGGCCATGATCAGAATGTGAAGCCAGATTCTACCGTCCATCCGCGTCCGCCTCCTTTACCGGGAAGAGCGCCGCCGCGCCGCCGGCGATGACCAGCGTCAGGAGAATGATCCGGAAGCCGGAGGAGATCTCCCGCAGGACGGGCAGGTAGGTGAAGGCCACGCTGGCCAGCATGGAGACGGCCACGGTGCCCGCGATGACCCGGCTTTTCCGGGCCGGGGGAACGATGATGGCGATGAACATGCCGTACAGCGCCACGGACAGCGCCGAGAGCACCCGGGGCGGCAGCAGGCCGCCCGAAAGCGCGCCCAGCAGCGTACCCAGGACCCAGCCGGGGATCGCCGCGCTCATAAGCCCGTAGTTGTAGGCGGGGCGGAGCCGCCCCGGCCGGACGACCGAGACGCCGAAAATCTCGTCCGTGACGCCGAAGGAGACCAATAGCCGGTGGTAAAAGGGCGTGCCGCCGTCCACCTTCTGGGACAGGGAGGCGGACATGAGGCAGTACCGCAGGTTGATGATCAGCTGCGTCAGCGCCATCTCGGCGTAGCTCGCGGAGGCGGCGACGATGCCCAGCGCGGCAAACTGCCCCGCAGAGGTCAGATTCACGGCGGACATGAGGACCGCCTGCCAGACGCTGAGGCCGGTCTTTCTCGCCAGAATGCCGAAGGTGAAGGACACGGCGATGTAGCCGAGCCCGATGGGCATGCCGTCCCGCAGGCCCTGCCGCCAGGTTTTGAACGCGTTCACGCGGCGGCCTCCTTTTCATTGGGATAATTCTATTGTATCATAAAAGATTCGGAAAGAAAACAAGCGGGACGGCTGAGGGCGCCCGTATACAGGGAGCCCAAAACCGTCCCGCGGTTGTGTGCGGGAAGCTCTATTTTTCCGGCCGGAGCGCCAGCGTGAAGACGAAGCGCGTGACGCCGTCCTCGCTGGTGACGTATACGTCCTGATTGTGCCGGTCCAGAATCGTCTTGACGATGTACAGACCCAGACCGACGCCGTCCCGGTCCATGCTGCGGGATTTGTCCGTCTTGTGGAACCGGTCGAAGATCATGGGCAGCTGGTCCCGTGGAATGGTCTCCCCGCGGTTTTCCACGGCGACATACGCCTTTCCGTCTTCTTTCCAGACCTCCAGAACGAGAACGGAGTCTGCCGCCGCGAATTTGACGGCGTTGTCGATGAGGTTGTAGATCACCTGCAGGATGGCGTCCCGGTCGCCCAGTACGAACACAGGATCCTCCGGCAGGCGGACGTCCGCGTCCAGCCCGCGGCCGCGGATCCGGGCCTCCAGGCTCAGCAGCGCGACGCGCACGGTCTCCGACACGTCGAAGCTCGCCTGCAGCGCCGTCTGCGCGTCCATGGCCTGGAACCGGGACATCTCCAGCATACTGCGGACCAGCCGCGACAGGCGTTTGGTCTCCGAGGAGATGATCGTCAGATATTCCCGCTGCCGTTCGGGAGGGATCGTGCCGTCCAGGATGCCGTCCGTAAACCCGGCGATGGTGGTCATGGGGGTCTTCAGCTCGTGCGAGACGTTGGCGATGAATTCCGCGCGCTGCTTCTCCGAGCGCTCCAGCGAGTCGGCCATGACGTTGAAGGCGTCCGTCAGCGCGCCGATCTCGTCCAGCCGCCCGTCCGAGGCGACCCGGGCGGAGAAGTCCCCCCGGGCAAACCGGTGCGCGGCGGCGGCCATCTCCCGGATGGGCCGGGTCTGCCGCCGGGTGGCGATGAGCGAGAACACAAAGGCCAGAGCCATGACGCCCAGCGCCGTGCCCGCAAACATCCAGGCCGCGTCGCGCCAGATCTGCACCATGGACGCGGAGCGTCCCGACAGGAACAGACAGCAGAGCAGCGCCCCGGACGACTCGTCATAGACCGGCAGCCCCAGCACGCAGCGGAGCTCGCGGAACAGGCCGTCCAGATCCGTAACGCCGCGGAACTGCCCGGCAGTCTCCGTTTCGTTCAGAAGCGTTTCCGGCAGGACCATGCCCAGATGCGGACAGATCAGCTCCCGGTCCGAGCAGCTGACGATCACGCCGTCGGGGCGGCAGAGCAGAATATGAAATTTGGAGATCTGCTCGGTGCTGGCGAGCGCCACCCGCAGCTCCAGACTGTCCAGCGGCCAGTTGCTGCTGTAGGCGTTGACGATCCTGCCCAGCTCCTCCGCCGTGGCGGCCATGGCGTCCCAGCGGTCGTTCATCACGTGCCGGTAGCTCAGCATGGAGAAGACCATTCCCAGGATCAGGAACGAGAGCAGCAGGACCGCCGTGATGGTCAGCAGATTCCGCGCATAAATGCTGTGCAGCTTTTTCATGTGCAGCCTCAGACAACTTCAAATTTATAGCCGACGCCCCAGACGGTCTTCAGCGACCACTTGTCGCTGACGTTTTCCAGCTTTTCCCGGAGCCGCTTGATGTGTACGTCCACCGTCCGGGAGTCGCCGAAATAGTCGAACCCCCAGACCTCGTCCAGCAGCTGGTTGCGGGTATAGACCCGGTTGGGATTGGAGGCCAGATGGTACAGGAGTTCCATCTCCTTGGGCGGCGCCTCGACCCGCTTGCCGTCCACCAGCAGTTCAAAAGCCTCCATGTCGATCACCAGCTTGTCGAACGCGAGCCGGCGTTCCGCGGGCGCGTCCGAATAGCGGCGCAGGACCGCGCGGATCCGGGCGATGACCTCCTTGATCTCAAAGGGCTTCGTGATGTAGTCGTCCGCGCCCATCTCCAGGCCCGAAACCTTGTCGAGCGTCTCGCCCCGGGCGGTCAGCATGATGATGGGCGTGCGGGACGCGCTCCGGATCTCCCGGCAGACGGCCCAGCCGTCCATGACCGGAAGCATGATGTCCAGCAGCACGAGATCCGGACGGGCCTCCTCAAAGGCGGCGACGCCCTTGCCGCCGTCGGCCGCCAGGATCACCTCAAACCCGTCCTGCTCCAGATACAGCCGCAGCAGATCGGCGATGTTCCGGTCGTCCTCGATGACCAGGACCTTTGTGCGCATACGATTCCCCTCCGTTCCTGGGTTGCAGATAACTTGAAATTTATTATAGTATATACCCACTTTTCCGGCAAGGGGTGAATAAACTGTGACGAAGGACAAAAAATGCCGCTGCCAGCGGCAGCGGCGTTTTTGAATTTTCCGGATCATGCGCCCTGCGCCGGCAGGCGCGCGTCCCGGAGCGCACAGCGCAGGAACGGGCCCTCCGCGGAGAGGTCGAACACGCCGAAGACCGTGATCGCCCGGTCGGGCGCGGGCGGCCGCTCGCCGTCCGCGGGCAGGAATTCCAGAAGCGCGTCCCCGTCCGCGCCGGGCAGGCGGCAGGCGTAACGGTAGACGTCCGCGGCCTCATCGTAATAAACCGCGCAGACGCCCGATACCTTGACGGTCCTGCCGGTATAGCGCTCCGGAAAGAGCAGCAGATCCCGGACCGCGCGGAACGCGGCGCTGTCGGACAGCCCGGTGAGATCCAGCTCCGCCGCCGGGCCGGTCTCCGCCGCGGGCAGCGCTTCGACGGCGTCCGGCGTCTGTGTTTCCGCCGCCGGAGGGCTCGCGCGGCGCGCCGCGCACCCGGTCAGCAGGACGGCGGTACAGAGACAGAGCAGGACCCGGATTGGATTTTTCATTTACGCAGAAACACTCCGATCAGCCAGCAGATGACAAATGCCGCCGCGTCCGCGGCGACGATGGTCGCGCCGACCGGCGTTCCCGCCGCAAGAGACAGCAGGAGACCCAGCAGCGCGCAGACCACGGAGAGACCGGCGGAGAACAGCGTCACCGCCCGGAAGCTCCGGAAAACGCGCATGGCGGACAGCGCCGGGAAGATGATCAGCGCGGAAATCAGCAGCGAACCGACCAGTTTCATGCCCAGCACGATGATCACGGCGATCACGGCGGCGATCAGCAGGTTGTATACGTCCGCGCGCGTCCCGACCGCCCGGGCAAAGTTCTCGTCAAAGGTCACGGCGAAGAGCTTGTTGTAGAACAGCGCGAACAGCCCGAGCACCGCCGCGGACAGAAAGACGCAGAACCAGACGTCCTGCATGGACAGCGTCAGAAAAGACGCGGAGCCGAACAGCGTGGTGCAGACGTCGCCGGACAGATTCGCCGAGGTGGAGGGAGACAGCCGCAGCAGCAGATAGCCGAAAGCCAGCGCCGCGACGGACAGCATGGCGATGGCCGCGTCGCCCTTGATCCGGGCATTCTGGCCCGCGCGCAGCAGCAGGATGGCGCAGAGCACCGTGAGGGGCAGAACCAGCAGCAGCTGATTGGACAGCTGCAGCACGCTGGCGACGGCCATGGCCCCGAAGGCCACGTGCGAGAGCCCATCCCCAATGAACGAAAAGCGCTTCAGCACCAGCGTCACGCCCAGAAGAGAGGCGCAGAGCGCGATCAGCACGCCGACGATCAGCGCGTAGCGGACGAACGGGAACTGCAGGTATGCATTCAGTGTTTCCAAAAGCCGTCCCATTATGCACCCCCGCCTTCCCGGGCCAGGAACTGCCGGCCGATCTCGCTCTGCACATACGCGTCCCGGGTCCCGAAAAACACCTGCCGGCCGATGTGCAGGATGTGGCTTGCGTACCGGACTGCGGCGGCCACGTCGTGCGAGATCATGAGGATCGTGACACCCTCCCGGTTCAGCTCCAGGATCGCCTGATACAACTCCGCGGTGACCTTCGGGTCCAGGCCGGATACGGGCTCGTCCAGCAGCAGGATCTTCCCGGCGGCGCACAGCGCCCGGGCCAGCAGCACCCGCTGCTGCTGCCCGCCGGACAGCTCCCGGTAGCTGCGCCGAGCAAGGTCCGACACGCCCAGCCGGTCGAGCGCCGCGGCCGCGGTCTGCTTCTCCGCCCTGGTGTAGAACGGCCGCAGACCGGCCCGGGCCTGGAACCCGGACAGGACGATCTCCCGCACCGACGCGGGAAAGTCCCGCTGGACCAGCGTCTGCTGCGGCAGATACCCGATCTCGCCCGGCCGCAGCCCGTCGCCCAGCGTGACGCTCCCGGAGAGCGGCGGCTGCAGATGCAGCAGCGTCTTCATCAGCGTCGTCTTGCCGGAGCCGTTCTCCCCCACGATGCAGAGATAGTCCCCGGCGCTGACCGAAAAGGTGACGCCCTCCGCGATCGCGCTGCCGTCGTAGCCGAGCGCGACGTTGTTACAGACGATCTGCGCCATGCCGCGCCTCCTCTCCCGCCGAGCAGGCCTCACAGAGACCGTAGAATACGGTGCGCCTGGGGTTCAGCGCAAACCGGTGATGGCTGCGCAGATGCGCGCCCAGCTCTTCCAGCTCCTCGCAGTGCAGATGGAGCAGGCGGCCGCACTGCTCGCATTTGCAGTGGAAACAGGCCTCGTCCGCCGGGCCGCAGTCCCCGCCCACGTAAGAAAAGCAGGCGGCGCTGCTGCCGTCGATGACGTATTTGTTCACCAGGCCCTCGTCCACCATGCGCTCCAGATGCCGGTATACGGTGGCGGTGCCGATGGGCGAGCCGGTTTTCCGAAAATGGTCGCACACGTCCGCCGCGGTGACGTGCGCGCCCCGGGAGGCGGCAAGAAACGCAAGCAGCTCCTCGCGCTGCCGGGTTTTGTAAACGGATTTTGCAGGCATGAGACGACCTCCGGATACGAATTTGAAAAGCGTTTTCAAGTTTAGCACGGGCGTGTGTGACTGTCAAGAAAAATGAGAACAAATTTCAAATTTCGGGCGCGGAGCCGCGCACAGGAAGGAGGAAACGCGGCGGAGAACGAAAAAACCCGGCGGGAAACGAAAGCTTCCCGCCGGGGCTCTGTTTTGTCGTCGGCGCGGTCACGCCGCGCCGAATACGGCCAGCGCCTGCGCATACAGGTCGTGGGCGTTGTCCATGGCGTAGTACGCATACGCGGCTGCCGCCGGCGCGCCGCCCGAGCCGAACAGCCGCAGAAGCGGATTCGCGCTCTCCCGGTATGCGATCGGCGCGGTCCCGTCGCCGTAGATCTCAACCGTCAGGCCGTCCTCCGTCGAGAGGGTGAAGACCGGCTGCTGTCCGGAGGGAGAGAGCCCGGGGACGCGATGGATCCGGAGACCGGTCAGGAGCCGCGCGGCGGCGTCCCGGTCGAAATCCTCCAGCTCCAGAAGCCGGGTCCCGTCAAACCGACAGACGCGGAGCTGCGCGGTCTCCGGGTCCCGCAGCGCCGCGTGTGGCAGATAGTCCGCCAGCGCGGGGATCGCAAAGGTGAGCACCAGGGCGCACAGCAGGCCCCAGAGGATGGACCTGCGGTTTCGGTTCCAGAATGCACGCATTTCAGCACGCCCCTTCTTCGTCTTCCGGGACGCCCGTCAGAAGCGCCCCGTCCGTGCCGGTGATCCGCACGCGGCGGACCGTGTTGCGCAGGCCCGTGCCCGGCGTGCAGACCTCGCAGTAGTTGCCCGCGTGGCCGCGGGAAACGCCGTCGGCCTCCTGCTCAAACAGGACGGACAGCGTTTTTCCGATCTGCGCCCGCAGGAACGCGGCGCCGCATTCCGCGGCCGCGGCCGCGGCGCGGCGCGCACGGTCGTGCTTTTCCGCCGCGGTGCGCTGGTCCGGCATTTTGTCGGCCGGGGTGCCGGGCCTGCGGGAATACGGGAAAATGTGCATGGCGGAAAACGCGCATCTGCGCAGAAACGCAAGCGTCGCTTCAAACTCCGCCTCTGTCTCGCCGGGGAATCCGACAATGAGGTCCGCGGTCAGGCCGCAGTTCGGAAACCGGGCCCGCAGCAGCGAGACCGATTCATAAAACCGGGCGGTATCGTACCGACGCCGCATCCGCTCCAGCGTCGCGTCGCACCCGCTCTGCAGCGACAGATGGAAGTGCGGGCAGAGCGTCGGCAGCGCGGAGAGCCGGCGGCAGAAGTCCTCCGTGACGACCCGCGGCTCCAGCGAGCCCAGCCGGATCCGTACGCCGGGCGCCGCGTCGGCGACCGCGCAGACTGCGTCCGCAAGCGTCGGTTTTCCGGGCAGATCCCGGCCGTAGGAGGCGATCTCGATCCCGGTGACGACGATCTCCCGATACCCCGCCGCGCCGAGGCGCTCGGCCTCCGCCGCGGCGTCCTCCAGCGGCAGGGAGCGCACCGGCCCGCGGGCGTACGGGATGATGCAGTAGGCGCAGAAGTTGCTGCACCCGTCCTGGATCTTCAGCATGGCCCGGGTCCGCCCGGCGAGGTTGCCGGCGGGCAGGACCTCAAAGGTCCGGCGGCGCAGCGCATTGTCCACCAGGACCTGCGGGGCGCGGTCCGCGGCCGTGCGCTCCAGCGCGTCCAGAAATGCCGCGCGTCCGCCGCTGCCGGCCACGAGGTCCGCGCCGAGCGCAGCGGCGTCCTCCGGGCTGATCTGGGAATAGCAGCCGCAGACGGCGATCACCGCGTCCGGGCACAGTCCGCGCAGACGGCGGACGGCCTGGCGGGATTTGCGCCCGCTCTCCGCCGTGACGGCGCAGGTGTTCACCACGCACACGTCGCACCCCGCCGGCTCCGGCGCGAGCTCGTGCCCGCGCTCCAGCAGGATGCGCTCCATGGCCTGGGTCTCATATTGGTTGACTTTGCAGCCAAGCGTCTGCAGATATATGCGCATAGCGGCCTCACTCTTGCAAAAATCGGTGGTTCCGGGTAGAATAACAGACACATTATAACAAAAGAAAGCGGAGGTGCAAAGACCCCGTGACAGTTTATTTTGACAACGCCGCGACGACGCGCGTCCGGCCGGAGGCGGCGGAAAAGGCGCTGGAGGTCATGATGTCCGCCTACGGCAACCCGTCCTCCACCCACGCGCTGGGCCGGGAGGCAAAGGCGGTCCTCGACACGGCGCGGAAGCATGTCGCCGCTGCGATGGGCGCGCAGCCCGGCGAGGTGTTCTTCACCTCCGGCGGCACCGAGGCTGACAACTGGGCGATCACGATGGGCGCCTGGCAGATGCGGCACCGGGGGCGGCATGTGATTACCACGCAGATCGAGCACGACGCGGTGCGCAGATCCGCCGCGCGGCTGGAGGAGCAGGGGTATACAGTCACGTATATTGCCCCGAACGCGGCGGGACGCGTGACGCCGGAGGCCGTCGCGGCGGCGCTGCGGGAGGATACCGTCCTTGTCTCCGTCATGCTGGTGAACAACGAGACCGGCGCGGTGAACGACGTCGCCGGGATCGCGGCGCTGCTGCGGGAACGCGGCTCCGCCGCGCTGCTGCACACCGACGCGGTCCAGGCGCTGGGCAAGGTCCCGTTTTCCGCGGCGAAGCTGGGCGCGGATCTGATCTCCGTCAGCGGGCACAAGATCCAGGCGCCGAAGGGCGCGGGCGTGCTGTACGTCCGAAAGGGCCTGCGGCTGCCCGGTCTGCTGCTGGGCGGTGGGCAGGAGGAGAGCCGCCGGGGCGGCACCGAGGCGCTGCCGGCCATCGCGGCGTTCGGGGAGGCAGCGCGGCTGGCGAAAGCGGAGTTTGCGGAGACGGCCGCGCACCTGCGGGCGCTCCGGGACCGGACGGCGGCGGCGCTCGCGGAGATCCCGGGCCTGCGGCTGATCGGGGAGGGGGACGCTCCCCACATCCTCAGCCTTTCCCTGCCCGGCTACCGGAGCGAGGTGCTGCTGAACTGGCTGGACGCCGCCGGGATCTGCGTGTCCCGGAGCTCCGCCTGCAAAAAGGGCGCGCGCAGCCACGTGCTGGAGGCGATGCGCCTCCCGCCGGAGGTCATCGACGGGGCCATCCGAGTCAGCTTCTGCCGGGACAACACGGCGGAAGAGGTGGACTTTTTTGCGGAGAAACTGCGGGAGGCGCGGGCGACGCTGCGCCCGGCGCTGCGGTGAGAAAAACAAAAAGACGGCGGCCGGAAAACCGGCCGCCGTCTTTTTCTGTTTTTCGCAGTTATTCCAATGCGAGGCGGTAGACGTAGTCGTCCATATAATACCCGCATCCGATGTCGTTCTTCTCGCTGCGGATGCGGACGAAACCCAGCTTCTCGTAGATCTCGACGGTGGGATTGTGGACGTTGACGTTCAGCTCGACGGCGGCGAGGCCCGCCGCGCGGGCGGCCGCCCGGACGAAGTCCAGCATCTGCCGGCCGTACCCCCTGCCGCGCTCGGCCGCGTACAGATACAGCTTGCTGAGATACAGGGCGTCGCCCCGGGGATAGAAGCCCAGAAAGCCCACGGGACGGCCGTCGGCCTCCGCAATGCAATAGGCATACCCCTCGGCAAGCTGTCCGCGGATCGCCGGGACGGACTGGAATTTCTCCAGCATATAGGTGTTCTGCGCCGGGCCGATGATGGGGTCGTAGTAGTCCCGGACGATCTCCGTGGCAATCCGCGACAGGCGCTCGATCGCGGGCGCGTCCCCCGCCCGGACGGGAATGAAATCCATGTACATGCTCCTTTGCTGCCGCGGCTGCGGCGGAAAAAGACCGCCGGCACGGCCGGCGGTCTGCTTTTTGCTCAGTCGGCGAAGAATTCCTCGGCCAGAATGGACCAGTACGTCACGTCCACGACGCCGCGGTTGTTCCGCTGGGCGGCGCGGAGCGTGCCCTCCCGGGTCATGCCGGCCTTTTCCATGACGCGGCCGGAGTTGGGGTTCTGCACGTCGTGGCAGGCGGCCACCCGGTGCGCGCCGACCTCCCGGAACAGGTAGTCGATCACGGCGCGGGCCGCCTCCGCAGTATACCCGCTGCCCCAGAAAGCGCGGCCGATGCACCAGCCGAGCTCCACGGACGCGGTCGTCTCATCCCGGCGGACGACGCTGAGGCTCCCGATGGGCTCCCCCAGCGATTTCAGCACGATGGCCCACTGGTAGACCGCGGGGTCTTTCTCCGTCTCCGCGGCCCAGGCCCCGACGATCGCGCGGGAGACCGATTCGGCGGCGTGCGGCTGCCAGGTCAGAAACCGGCAGACCGCGGGGTCCGACGCCCAGTTTCGGTACATGGCGGGCCCGTCCGTCACGAGAAACGGGCGCAGCAGGAGCCGCTCCGTCTCCAGTCGTTTTGTTCCTTTGTGTTCCATGTCCGGTTACAGATCGCAGTTGCCCACCGTCCGCGGGAAGGGCACCACGTCGCGGATGTTGCCCATGCCGGTGAGGTACATGACGCACCGCTCAAAGCCGAGGCCGAAGCCGGCGTGCCGGGCGGAGCCGTATTTGCGCAGATCCAGATAGAACCCGTAATCCTCCTCCCGGAGGCCCAGCTCGCGCATGCGGACCAGCAGCTTGTCGTAATCGTCCTCACGCTGGGAGCCGCCGATGATCTCGCCGATGCCGGGGACCAGGCAGTCCATGGCCGCCACGGTCTTCCCGTCGGGGTTCTGCTTCATATAGAACGCCTTGATCTCCTTGGGGTAGTCGGTGACGAAGACCGGACGCTTGTAGATCTTCTCGGTGAGAAACCGCTCGTGCTCGGTCTGCAGGTCGGAGCCCCACTCCACGGGATAGTCGAATTCGGCGTTGTGTTCTTTCAGGATCTCGATGGCCTCGGTGTACGTGACCCGGCCGAAATCGGCTTGCAGGACGGCCTGCAGCCGCTCCAGCAGACCGGGGTCGATGAACTGGTTGAAGAACGCCATCTCCTCCGGCGCGTGCTCCAGCACATAGGCGATGATGAATTTGATCATGTCCTCGGCGATGCGCATGTCGTCGTCCAGATCCGCAAAGGCCATCTCCGGCTCGATCATCCAGAACTCCGCCGCGTGGCGCGTGGTGTTGGACTTCTCGGCGCGGAACGTGGGCCCGAAGGTGTAGATGTTGCGGAACGCCATGGCGTAGGTCTCGCCGTTCAGCTGGCCGGACACGGTGAGGTTCGTCTCCCTGCCGAAAAAGTCCTTAGACCAGTCCGTCTGCCCGTCCTCCGTTAGCGGGATCTGCAGCGGATCCAGCGTCGTGACCCGGAACATCTCGCCGGCGCCCTCGCAGTCGGAGCCGGTGATCAGCGGGGTGTGGACGTAAACGAAGTCGCGCTCCTGGAAGAATTTGTGGATGGCGTACGCGATCAGGGAGCGCACGCGGAAAACAGCCTGGAACGTGTTGGTCCGGGGGCGCAGATGCGTGATCGTGCGCAGATACTCGAGAGAGTGGCGTTTCTTCTGCAGCGGATAGTCCGGCGTAGAGGGGCCCTCCACGGCGACGGCGTCCGCCTGGATCTCAAAGGGCTGCTTGGCGTCCGGCGTTTCCACCAGCGTGCCGCGGACCAGAATGGCCGCGCCCACGTTCAATTTGGAGATCTGGGCAAAATTGTCCATAGCGTCGTGATAGACCACCTGAACGGTGTCAAAAAACGTCCCGTCGCTGAGGACGATAAAACCAAAGGTTTTCGAGGCGCGCACGCTGCGCACCCAGCCGCCGACCTCCACCGTCTTGCCGACGTATTTGGCGGTTTCTTTGAAAAGTGACCGTACGGAAACAAGCTGTTCCATGAACGACCCTCCGTTTCTCGAATTTGCAGAGATACAGGTATTATAGCACCGGCAGTCAAGAGGCGCCACAAAAAAGTGCGGGCGCGGAGGAGCGGCCGCCTTCGCGGCGCAAAAAAACCGCCCCGCCGTCTTGCAAAGCCGGACCGGCTATGATAAAATCCTAATACAAAGGACGAACTTTCAGCGCTGGGCGGACGCCCGGCCCGGTTTTGCGGTTCTGCCGCGCGGGCAGGGCATTTTTTGCGGGGCGCGCGGCGGAAGGAGGACTCTGCGGTGGATTATTTGCTCTCCGGCGGCACGGTATATGTCGGCGGCGGCTTTGTCTGTCGGGATCTCCTCGTTCGGGACGGCGTCCTCGCTCTGGGGGACAGTGTTTCCGTCGGACGGGAGGTCCCGGTGCTGGATGTGCGCGGGCGGTTTGTTTTTCCCGGTCTCGTGGATGTGCATGTACATCTTCGGGAGCCGGGATTTTCTTATAAGGAGACCATGGAGACGGGGACGGCGGCCGCCGCCCGGGGCGGCTATACCGCGGTGTGTGCGATGCCGAACTTAAATCCGGTGCCGGACAGCCCGGAGACACTCCGCGCGGAGCTGGAGCGGATCCGCGCCGGCGCGGCGATCCGGGTCCTCCCGTACGGCGCCATCTCCCGCGGGGAACGCGGGGAGGCGCTCGCGGACCTTGCCGGAATGGCGGCGGACGCAGTCGCCTTTTCCGACGACGGCCGCGGCGTACAGGACCCGGCCCTGATGCGCGAGGCCATGGTGCGGGCGAAAGCGCTCGGCAAGGTGATCGCGGCCCATTGCGAGGACGAACGGCTCCTGCGGGGCGGATACATCCACGACGGCGCGTACGCGCGGGCGCACGGACACCGGGGCATCTGCTCCGAGAGCGAGTGGGGCCCCATCGTGCGGGACCTCAGGCTCGCCGAAGAGACCGGCTGCGCCTACCACGTGTGCCACGTCTCCGCAAAGGAGAGCGTCGCGGCGATCCGGGCGGCCAAGGCCCGCGGCGTGGATGTGACCTGCGAGACGGCGCCGCACTACCTGACGCTGTGCGAGGACGACCTGCAGGAGGACGGGCGGTTCAAGATGAACCCGCCGCTGCGGAGCGCGGAGGACCGCGCCGCGCTGCTCGAGGGGCTGCTGGACGGAACGATCGACATGATCGCCACGGACCACGCGCCCCACGCCGCGGAGGAGAAGAGCCGCGGTCTTGCGGGCAGCCTGATGGGCGTCGTGGGGCTGGAGACGGCCTTTGCGGTACTGTACACAAGGCTTGTGAAGCCGGGCGTTCTGCCGCTGGCGCTTTTGCTGGAGAAAATGACCGAGGCGCCGGCGGCGCGGTTCGGGCTCGTCTCCGGGATCGCGAACGGCGCACCGGCGGACCTCGCGGTGTTCGATCTGGACCGCGAATGGACCGTGGACCCGGCGGCGTTCGCCTCTATGGGCAGGAGCACGCCTTTTGCCGGGGCGCGGCTCACGGGAAAGTGCGTGATGACGATCGTCGGCGGAAACATCGTATGGGAGGACAGAGCGTGAAGCAGGGAATTTACACCGTTACGGAAAATACGGCGCTGACGGCGGACGTGATGCGCATGACGCTCGCGGGAGACGTCTCGGCGATTACCAGGCCGGGCCAGTTTCTGAACATCCGGCTGGACGGTTTTTATCTCCGGCGGCCCATCTCCGTGTGCAGCGTGGAGGAGGGGGCGCTGACCATCCTTTATAAAATCGTCGGCCGCGGCACGGCGGCCATGGCGGCGCTGCAGCCGGGGGCAAGGCTCGACGTGCTCGCGGGGCTCGGCAACGGGTTCGACCCGGCAAAGAGCGGAGATCGGCCGCTGCTGATCGGCGGCGGCGTCGGCGTGCCGCCGCTGTACCAGCTGGCAAAGGAGCTGGTCCGGGCGGGCCGGGAGGTCACGGCGATCCTGGGCTTCAACCGCGCCGACGAGGTTTTTTATGAGGCGGAATTCCGGGCGCTGGGCGCAAGGGTGCTGGTGACGACGGCGGACGGCAGTTATGGCATTCGCGGGTTCGTCACCGACGCCATGCGCACGCTGGACGGATATACCTTTTTTTATACCTGCGGGCCGGAGCCGATGCTCCGGGCGGTGGACGCCGCGGCGAAGACCGGCGGCCAGCTGAGCTTTGAGTCCCGGATGGGCTGCGGATTCGGCGCGTGCATGGGCTGCTCCTGCGAGACGAAATACGGTGCAAAGCGGATCTGCCGGGACGGCCCGGTGCTGGAGAGGGAGGAGATCGTATGGTAGACACGCGCGTCACGCTCTGCGGCACGGAGCTTGCAAACCCGGTCATCCCGGCCAGCGGGACGTTCGGGTACGGCCATGAGTTCGCGGAGCTGTACGACATCAACCTGCTGGGCACGTTCTCCTTCAAGGGAACGACCAAGCTGCCCCGGTTCGGCAACCCGACGCCCCGGATCGCGGAGACGCCGGACGGTATGCTGAACGCCGTGGGGCTCCAGAATCCCGGCGTGGACGCGGTGATCGCGGAGGAGCTGCCGAAGCTGGCGGCCTGCTTCCGGAAGCCGGTGATGGCGAATGTCAGCGGGTTTTCCGTGGAGGATTACGCCTATACCTGCGAAAAGCTCGACAGAGAGCCGCAGGTGGGCTGGCTGGAGGTCAACGTCAGCTGCCCCAACGTCCACGGCGGCGGCATGAGCTTCGGCACGACGCCGGAGGCCGCCGCGGAGGTGACCCGGGCGGTGAAGGCCGTGACGACGAAGCCGGTGCTGATCAAGCTCTCGCCCAACGTCACGGACATTGCGGCAATCGCCGCGGCCTGCGAGGCGGCGGGCGCGGACGGGATCAGCCTCATCAACACGCTGCTGGGCATGCGGATCGACCTCAAAACCAAAAAGCCCGTGCTGGCGAACCGCATGGGCGGCCTGTCGGGACCCGCGGTGCTGCCCGTGGCCCTGCGGATGGTGTACCAGGTGTACGAGGCCGTGAAAATCCCCGTTGTGGGGATGGGCGGCGTGTCCTCTGCGGAGGACGTGATTGAGATGATGCTGGCGGGGGCGACCGCCGTGGAGGTGGGCGCGGCAAACCTCGTGGATCCGTTTGCCGCGAAAAAGATCGTCGAGGCCCTGCCGGCGGTCATGCAGAAATACGGAATCCAAAAATTGACGGATATTATCGGAGGTGCGCACGAATGGGAAAAGATGTGATCGTGGCGTGTGATTTCAGTTCCAAGGCGGACGTGTTTGCGTTCCTGGACCGATTCACGCAGGAGAAGCCGTTTGTGAAGATCGGCATGGAGCTGTACTATGCAGAGGGGCCGGACATCGTCCGGGCGATCAAGGACCGGGGACACAAGATCTTCCTCGATCTGAAGCTCCACGACATCCCGAATACGGTGAAAAAGTCCATGGTGGTGCTGTCCCGGCTGGACGTGGACATGACGAATCTCCACGCGGCGGGGACCACGGCCATGATGGAGGCGGCGCTGGAGGGTCTGACGCGGCCGGACGGCACGCGGCCCCTGCTCGTCGCCGTGACCCAGCTGACCAGCACGGGGCAGGAGAGCATGGAGCGGGATCTCTGGATCCGGGAGCCGATCGATCAGGTGGTCATGCATTACGCCGAATGCGCGCGGAACGCGGGGCTGGACGGCGTGGTCTGCTCGCCGCTGGAGGCGGGGAAGGTGCACGAGGTCTGCGGCGCGCCGTTCCTCACGGTGACGCCGGGCGTGCGCTTCGCCGACGGCGACGTGGGCGACCAAGTCCGGGTCACGACGCCGGCGAAAGCCGCGGAGCTGGGCTCCGATTACATCGTGGTGGGCCGGCCCGTCACGGCGGCCGCGGACCCCGTGGCCGCATACAGAAGATGCGTTGCGGAATTTGTGACGAAATAGGGGGGAGAGAACATGGAAAAGAGGATCGCGAAGGATCTGCTGTCCATCCGGGCGGTGTTCTTCCGGCCGGAGGAGCCGTTTGTCTGGGCCAGCGGGATCAAAAGCCCCATTTACTGCGACAACCGCCTGATTCTGACCGCGCCGCAGGTGCGGGACGAGGTGGAGCAGGCCATTGCGGAGACCGTGCGCCGGGAATACCCCGACGCCGAGGTGCTGATGGGCACCAGCACCGCCGGGATCGCCCACGCGGCCATTGCGGGACACATTCTGGGCATGCCCATGGGGTATGTGCGGGCCGGGGCCAAGGACCACGGCCGGCAGAACCGGATCGAGGGCCGGCTGGAGCCGGGGCAGAAGGTCGTGGTCGTCGAGGACCTGATCTCCACCGCCGGCAGCTGCATCGAGGTGGTGGAGGCGCTGCGGGAAGCGGGCGCCGAGGTATTGGGGATCGTCAGCATCTTCACCTACGGCATGCAGAAGGGGCTGGACCGGCTGGCGGCCGCAGGCGTGAAAAACGTGAGCCTTACGAATTTTGACGTCATCGCCCAGGTCGCGGCGGACGAGGGCTACATCCGCCCCGCGGATGTAGCGCGGCTCATCGCGTTCCGGAACAATCCGGACGACGAGAGCTGGATCGGAGGCACAAAATGAGGAGCCTCATCGACATTCTGGAGCTGTCCGTGGAGGAGCTGGACCGGCTTATCGCGACGGCGAACGACATCATCGCCCGTCCGGCCGCCTATGCGGACAAGTGCCGCGGCAAAAAGCTCGCCACGCTGTTTTTCGAGCCGTCCACCCGGACGCGCCTCAGCTTTGAGGCCGCCATGTACGAGCTGGGCGGGAACGTGCTGGGCTTCTCCGAGGCGCAGAGCTCCAGCGCCGCAAAGGGCGAGAGCGTGGCCGACACGGTGAAGACCGTGAGCTGCTACGCGGACATCATCGCCATGCGGCACCCCAAGGAGGGCGCGCCGCTGGTGGCGTCCATGCGGGCCGACGTGCCGATCATCAACGCCGGCGACGGCGGCCACAATCACCCCACGCAGACGCTGGCCGATCTGCTGACCATCCAGCGGGAGAAGGGGCGGCTTTCCGACCTCACCATCGGGCTCTGCGGGGACCTGAAATTCGGCCGGACGGTGCATTCCCTGATCGCGGCCATGTCCCGGTACCGGAACATCCGGTTCGTGCTGATCTCGCCCGAGGAGCTGAAGCTGCCGGACTACGTGAAGCAGGAGATCCTGCAAAAGGGCGACCTGTCCTATACGGAGACGTCGGACCTGGAGGCAGTCATGCCGGAGCTCGACATCCTGTACATGACCCGGGTCCAGCGCGAGCGGTTCTTCAACGAGGCCGACTACATCCGGCTGAAAGACAGCTACATCCTCACGCCGGAAAAGCTGGAGACGGCGAAGCGGGACCTTGCCATCCTGCATCCGCTGCCCCGGGTGAACGAGATCTCCGTCGCCATCGACGACGATCCCCGGGCCTGCTATTTCAAGCAGGTGAAGAACGGGAAATATATGCGCATGGCGCTGATTTTGAAGCTTCTGGAGGTGGAGTGAACAGTGAATATCGATTCCATCAAAAACGGCATTGTGATCGACCACATCCGGGCGGGCCGGGGCATGGAGATCTACAGGTTCCTGAATCTGGAAGCGCTGGACTGCTCCGTCGCCATCATCAAAAACGCCACGAGCCGGCGTATGGGCCGCAAGGACATCATCAAGATCGACGCGCTGCTGGACGTGGATCTGAACGTCCTGGGCTATGTGGACCCGGACGTGACCATCAACATTATCCGGGACAGCGCCCGCGTGGAAAAGTACCACCCGGAGCTGCCGGAGCGCATCGCGAACGTCATCCGCTGCAAAAATCCGCGCTGCATCACCTCCACCGAGCAGGAGCTGACGCACATCTTCAAGCTCACGGACCGTGCGAACCGGGTCTACCGCTGCATCTACTGTGAGACCCAGGCGAAATAAAAAAGCAGAAAAAACCGGGCCCTCCGCTTGACGTGCGGAGGGCCCGGTTTTCTTTTGGAAGCCGGTCAGCGCAGGAGCTGCTTCGCGGCGTAGTGGTGCGCCTGCTTGTAATCCTCGGCGGCGAGATACAGCGTCTCCAGCCGGGCGTAGATGTCCTTGAGCAGCCGCGTATCCACCCCGGCGAGCGGCTCCGCCTGCCGCAGGAGCTCCAGCGCGCCCGGGCGGCCCGTATCCTCCAGGACCCGCGCCCGCAGATACAGCTGCTTTGCCCGGAATTCCGGCTCCGGCTCCGCCATATCCGCCAACACCTTGCCTGCCCCGGCCGCATCGCCGGTTTTCAGCAGATATTCGGCCCGCGCCAGCGCATACCGGTCCTCGAAAAGAATGGAGCGCACGTTCCGCGCAAACTCCTCCGCGTTCTCCTGAAATTCCGAGAGATCCAGCTCCAGCGAGCACTCCGCCAGGATCAGGCTCATCTCCGCATCCGTCTCGGCGGAATAGTACAGCGTTTCCTTATTATAATAGTCCGCCATGTCGGCGTAGCCCTTGGCCGCCTCGAAATCCCCGGTCCGCACGGCCTCCCGCGCGGCGGCGATGGCGGCGCGGGTGTGGAGCAGATACCCCTCGTCCGTCGTGGCGGGGATCTGCGCCGCCTCCAGCAGCTCGATGCACCGCACATATTCCCCGTTCCGGTATGCGGCGCGCATCTCGTCCAGCCCGTCCGGCGACGTGCCGTCCGAGTAGGACGTATCCTGAAGAAAATAGCTCATGGGCAGCTCCAGCTGCGCGGCCAGATATTCCAGCGTCCGCATAGAGGGCGTCGCGCTGCCGTTCTCGATCTTGGAAAGCATATTCCGGGTGATGCGGTCCCCCACCAGCTGCTTCTGCGTCATACCCCGCTGCACGCGGGCGTCCTTGATTCTCGTTCCCAGGCTCATGGCACTTACCTCCGTAAGCAATATTCCTATGAATATGGTAACACAAATTTCCCAAAAGTGCAACCGGAAATTGCGGAGAAAACCGGAAAGTTGCAGAAAGCCGGGAAATATGCTATGATGGACCCCTGTTCTGCGGGGAGCATGAGGAGGCGAACATGCGAAGAAAACGGAAAAAACGGGGCCGGGCGCTGCTGTGGCTTCTGCTGCTCGCCGCGCTGCTGGCGGCGCTGCTCTACGACGGCAGCACCCGGATCGTTACAACGGAATATGAGATCGCGTCGGCGCGGCTGCCGGCGGCATTCTCCGGCTACCGCATCGTGCAGGTGTCCGACGTGCACGCGGTAGAGTTCGGCGGCATGCGGGAACGGATCCTCTCCGAGCTGCGGGAGATCCGGCCTCATGTGATCGCCGTTACCGGCGATCTGATCGACGCGGAGACGCAGCTGGACTACGCCAGGTCCTTTCTCGCCGCGCTGACGGAGATCGCGCCGGTCTATTACGTCGCAGGCAATCACGAGTGGGCGGCAAAGATCGCCCGGCAGGTGTTCGCCATCTGCGAGGAGGTCGGCGTTACCGTCCTCCGCAACCGGTACGTGACGCTGACGCTGGGGGAGGACCGGATCGTTCTGGCCGGCCTCGACGACCCGAACGGAAACGCGGACATGATCACGCCGGAGGCCTTTTTTGCAAAGCTCCGGGCGCAGGAGGGCGAGGACGCCTATGTGGTGCTGCTGGCCCATCGCAACGACCGGATCGAACAGTACGCCGCGCTGGGCGCGGATCTGATCCTCTGCGGACACGGGCACGGCGGCCTGATCCGCCTGCCGTTCACGGACGGTCTGATCAATTCAAACCGGGAGCTGTTCCCCTCCTACACCTCCGGCGTCTACGAGGTGGACGGAACTGTGTTCCTGGTCTCCCGCGGGCTCGGCAACCACACCGGCGTGCCGCGGTTCCTGAACAACCCGCATCTGCCCGTGGCGGTGCTTCGGCAGGCGGAGGAAGCATAACCCCGGCATAACGGGACGGATCTCTGCATAGAATGGAGGTATCCTTTGTGCAGAGAGGAGGCCCGGTATGGACAGACGCCGGCGGCAGGATTCGGAGGACGCGCCCTGTCCGGACATCGACGATCTCATCTTCGGAGACGCGGAAGCCGCGCCCAGCGACCGATAGCCCGCAGGGGCGTGGGGGCGGGAAAACGCGACGTCGAAATGACGAACAGAATGTGGAATTCTGCCGAAATGGAGCGCAAGTGTAGCATAAATACGAAAAAAGCAAAAAAAGTCTTTACAAATCGGAAACAATCGAGTATAATGCGCCGTACGGTGGGTAATCGAAGCGAGGCAATATGACCATCGCACTTTCTGCACAATGCTCGGTTGTTCCGGGAAAGACTGTCAGTATACATAAGAAGGTGCGAGAAAACCATGATCGAATTTGAAGATTACAAGGTTCGGCTGAACGGATTGAAGCCTACGCTCGAAAACCTGGGGACGGCGCTGAAGCTGGAGGACGCCCGGGCCGAGATTGCCCGGCTGGAGGCGGAGAGCGCCGCCGACGGGTTCTGGAACGATCTCGAGAATTCCCAGAAGGTCCTGCAGCGGACCAAACAGCTGAAAAACAAGTGCGAGGGGTTCGACAAGCTCTCCGCGCGCTGGGAGGATCTGTTTACGCTGTGCCAGATGGCCATTGAGGAGAACGACGATTCCATGCTCCCGGAGCTGGAGGAGGAGTACGCCGCATTTCAGCGGGATCTGGAAGCGGCGCGCCTTGCGACGCTGCTGTCCGGCGAATACGACGGCTGCAACGCCATTCTCTCGTTCCACGCCGGCGCCGGCGGGACGGAGGCCCAGGACTGGACGCAGATGCTCTACCGGATGTATACCCGGTGGGCGGAGCGGCACGGCTACAAGTATAAGCTCCTGGACTATCTGGACGGCGAGGAAGCCGGCATCAAGAGCGCGACGATCTCCATCGAGGGCGAGAATGCTTACGGCTATCTCAAGAGCGAGAGCGGCATCCACCGTCTGGTCCGCGTCTCTCCCTTTGACGCGTCCGGGCGGCGGCACACCTCGTTTGCCGCGGTGGAGGTCATGCCCGAGATCTCCGACGACATGGACATCGAGATCCGCAGCGAGGATCTGAAGGTGGACACGTATCGCTCCTCCGGCGCGGGCGGGCAGCACGTCAACAAGACGGAGTCCGCCATCCGCATCACGCACATTCCCACCGGCATCGTCGTCTCCTGCCAGGTGGAGCGGAGTCAGCACCAGAACCGCGAGGTGGCCATGCGCATGCTGCGGTCCCGGCTCATTGAGATCAAGGAGCGCGAACACCTCGACAAGATCGAGGACATCAAGGGAGAGCAAATGAAAATCGAATGGGGCAGCCAGATCCGCTCCTACGTTTTCATGCCCTACACCCTCGCCAAGGACCACCGTACCAACTTTGAAAACGGAAATATCAGCGCCGTCATGGACGGCGATCTCGACGGCTTTATCAACGCCTATCTCAGCATGAAGGCCGGCGAGACAGAATAACTCTGATCAGATACCGGACAGAAAACGGCATCTTTTTGGTGCCGTTTTTCTATGCGCAAAAATGAGAGGAAAGCGCGAAAAATGCCGCATTTTCCGACTCCGCGGCCGAAGGACCGGCCCGCTTTTGCCGCAGGATGCCGAATGCTGACGCAAAAAAAGTCTCAGGTATATTTTTCCGGGACCGCGTCTATGCTATCGGTATTCGGTATCGGAAAGGATGATGCGACATGCGAACAAAACTTACGGCCCTGCTTGCCGCGCTGCTGATTCTGAGTGCGGCGGCGACGCCGGCTCTGGCGGTCCCGCCGGAGATCACCACGGAAGCGCAGCCGGTCTCCCCTGTGCTGGCGCGCGGCGCGGAGACACAGGCCGTCGAGGCCACAGAGGTTGCGCCGACGGACGTTGCCGTCTATGTGGACGGGATCCTGACCTGCATTGCGGACCCGGTTTTTTCCGACGAGACCAATTACGTGCCTTTCGTCACGATGTGCACCGCGCTCGGTGCGGACGACGTCGCGTGGGATCCCGAGACGGGCGAATACAGCGCCGCCGCGGACGGCCTCACGATCTCCGGACGGCTGGCGGATCCCTATGTGACCGCGAACGGCCGCTGCCTGTATCTGGAGGACGGCGCGGTGATCCGGGAGGGGACGCTTCTGCTGCCTGTCCGGCTCCTGTGCGCCATGTTCGGCGCGGAGGTGATCTGGACAGGAGACGCGATCTTCGCCGTCAGCACCGGGACGCCCATCGAGTCCGGCGAGACCTTCTATGACGCGGAGGACCTGTACTGGCTTTCGCACATCATCAACGCCGAGTCCGGCAACCAGCCTCTGGCAGGCAAGATCGCCGTGGGCAATGTGGTCATGAATCGTGTGGCGTCCGCGATCTTTGCCAACACGGTCCGAAAGGTCATTTTTGAGCCCAATCAGTTTTCCCCGGCCCGCAGCGGCTCCGTCTACCGGACGCCCAACGCGGAGTCCGTGGCGGCGGCAAAGCTGGTGCTGGAGGGCATCGTGGTGACGGAGGACAGTCTGTTCTTCGTGGCGAACCGCATCGCGGGCAACTGCTGGGCGAGCCGCAACCGCGTGCAGACCATGGTCATCGGCGGACACACATTCTTCGCGTAAGCGAAATAAATACAGACGAATGCGCAAAAGCCTCCCGAACGGGAGGCTTTTTTCTGCCGCAAGCCGGGAATTGGGACATTCGGCATAGCGCGCCGCGGACCTGCGGGACTATAATTCATAATAAGGACAAACGGAGCGGACCGACAGTCCGTTCCGGTACAAAAAACGCAGGAAGGAAGGAGAGATCCCATGTATGACAGCTTTTTGATCCGCTCCGACAGCCTCTCCAACTTTGAAGAGGACGGCAAGGTGGCCGGGTTCCGGTTCGGTGTCCGGATCGCGAATTACCGGGGCTGCTTTCTGAGCCTCCACAACGGCTATTACTGCGAGGTGGACGGCGTATCGTATCCCCGGTCCGCGCAGCGGCTGCAGGTAAACGGCAAGCCGCCCCGCACCTTTGAGGATCTGATGCAGCACGCGGTGCTGGAGCACTGGGACATGCAGGACGAGGCGTTCCTGTATGTCTACAAGGAGGGCGGCCTCACGCCCGGCACGCACCGGATCGGCATCCTGGAGTCCATTCTGGGCGCCTACGGCCGCCGGCCGGACGATGAGGAGATCGTGAAAAATCCGCCGGATCCCAGCATCGGCGGCGGCGGCAAGACATTCAACGTCGTCTATTACGATCTGGAACTGCAGGGCTGAGAGGAGGAACGGATATGGGAATCAAACGAGGCGTATCGCTGTACAGCTATCAGCAGGAGGAGTGGTTCGGCCGGATGACCTGGCGCGACGAGCTCCGCGAGGTGGCCACCAATCTGGGCGGCGCCACCGGTATCGAGATCATCAGTGAAGCGACGATCCCGCACTTCCCCTTCCCGGGAGACGAGTTCTACCAGGAGTGGAATTTTGAGATGGCCCGCTGGGGCCTGGAGGCGGTGTGCATGGACGTCTTCCCGGATCCGCTGATCTTCCGCCGGGACCACGTCATGACCGACCGCGAGCTGGCCGAGCGTCTGCGCATGGAGATCCGGATCGCCCACCGGATGGGCTTCAAGAACATCCGGGCGCAGGCGGACATCAACGTCGTCGAAATGGCGCTGCCGCTGGCGGAGGAGCTGGACGTCCGCATCAACCAGGAGATCCACTACCCGGCCACCATCCGCCGCACCGACGGGCCCATGGGCGGCAGGATCATGGACGTCGTGGAATACATTGAGAAGACGGGCACGAAGCACTACGGCCTGCAGCCGGACTTCGGCATCTTCAAGAAGGAGCCGTCCCGGATTTACATCAACTACTACTTCCGCGCCGCCGGCGAGGACAACTGGGAGGAGAAATCCAAAGAGGTCCTGGAGCGCTACCGCGCCGCGAAGACCGAGGCGGAGGAAGAGGAGCTGAAGAAGTGGGCGCTCGACACCTATCCCAAGGTGTTCAGCAACCGCTACGCCGTGGGCGAGCTGAGCCACACCACCACGCCCGCCGAGGATCTGAAGCTCATCGCGCCGTATATCTACTGCGTGCACGGCAAGTTCCTCGAGATGACCGAGATCCCCGGGAAACCCGGCCAGTACGAGGAAGTGGCGCTGGACTACGAGAACGGCATCCGCGTGCTGAAGGAGATCGGCTACGAGGGGTACATCGACTCCGAGTATGAGGGCCAGCGGAGCCAGCAGGACCGCGGTCTGGAGCACATGGCGAACGAGATCGAGGAGGTCCGCCGTCACCACGAGATGATGAAACGCCTCATCGGCGAGTAAATCGCCGGGCGAGGAGGTTTGGAAGAAGAAAAGAAACGCAGCGGGGCCGCACAGAAATGTGCGGCCCCGCTGTTTATATCGGCGGCCCGGGCGCGCCGGGATCTTGTGTTGTTGGCAGAAACTGGTTTGCAGATGTTAGTCAAATATGCTAAAATATTAGTAGGAAATAGCTGGAAAGTTGTCATTATTGCAAAACCGGGAGCAAACGCTGGAAAGGATCTTGAACATGATGCGGAGCGGAAAGAGGAGCGTGGCGATCCGGATCCTGCTGCTGGCCGCGGTCCTGCTTTGTGTGGGCGGCTGTCAGGGAAAGCCGAAGACCATGGCGGAGCGGTTCGTATCGGATTGGGTCGTTCGGGAAGAGGAGATCGAAACGATCTATTATGAGGATTACACCGGACAGGAGCTGCCGGCGAACGAGACTTTGTACGCCTATTACATGGAAATGCTGACGTCGCTTGCGCTGGACGGGCCGGATTGGCAGAGTGCCGAGGTGCCCGAGATCCGCATCGGGGAGGGCGGAATGTCCTTGATTCTCCGGTTTTCCGACGGAAGCCGCCTGTCCTTCGGAATCAACGGCGCGAAATCAAGCGTCAGCTGTTATCTCTTCGGGGAGGACGGACAGCTCGTCTGCAGGGAGGACGGCTCGCCGAGGGGCTGGTACTTGGAGCGTTGAATGTACGCGCCCTGCGCGGGAGGAAGAAACGATGAAGAAGCTGCCGATACTGCTTTTGCTGCTGGCTGGGGTCCTGCTTTGCGTGGGCGGCTGTCAGGGAGAGCCGCAGACCATGGCGGAGCGGTTCGTATCGGACTGGGTCGTTCGGGAAGAGGAGATCGAAACGATCTATTATGAGGATTACACCGGACAGAAAGTGCCGGCGAACGAGAATCTGTACGCCTATTACATGGAAATGCTGACGTCGCTTGCGCTGGACGGACCGGATTGGCAGAATGCCGATGCGTTCGAGCTCCGCTATGGGGGGATCGGGATATCCGTGGTTCTCCAGTTTTCCGACGGAAGCCGCCTGTATTTCGTAATCGACGGCACGAAAACAAGCGTCAACTGTTATCTCTTCGGGGAGGATGGACATCTCCTCTGCAGGGAGGACGGCTCGCCGAAAGGCTGGTACCGGGTGCGATGAATGTGTACGCCCTGCGCGGGAGGAAGAGACGATGAAGAAGCTGCCGATACTGCTTTTGCTGCTGGCTGGGGTCCTGCTTTGCGTGGGCGGCTGGCGGGCCGCGGCCGCCGCCGCGTACAACCGGAGCACGCTGCTGATCCCGGCGGAGACGCCGGGCGGACGGTCCTTGCTGCAGCGCGGTCCGGAACGAGCCGCGGAGGAAAGCCAGTATATCGCCGGCGTTCCGCTGGAGGAGATGGACCTGGGAAGAGTCCACTTTGACGCTGCAGACGGCGCGGGCTGGGGGGTCGGCGGAGAGCAGCGGGCGGGGCAGGTCGAACTGCCCCGGACCATCCGGTATTACAGAGCACCGCGGCAGGATGCGGAGACGGCGGCGGAGATCCCCGCCGGGACGGTCGTTCTTGCGCTGCTGGGCGCGGCGCCGTATCCGCTGGAGACGCCGTTTGCGCTGTTCACCTATCCTACCTACAAGGCCGGCTGGCGGTACTGCACCTCGCTGACAGAGACGGCGGACGGCGCGGGCAGAACGGACTGCTGCTATGCGCGGACGGAGGAACTGCTTGCAGTCGTGGAAGCGCTGCTGCCGGAAAGCGCATACTGGCAGACCATGATGCAGACCTATGACCTGACGGTGAAAGAGGCGGCGCAGGTGTTTCTGTTTCAGTTGGACCGCCTGATGTACAGCTCCGGGTATTATGTGTCGCCGGACATCTACCACGAGCCGTGGGACGGGTGGACGGTCGGGCTGCTGGCCGCCGGAGGCGTGCTGCTGGCCGCGGACGGCGCGCTTGTTCTGCGCGGGAGGCGAAAAGCCGGACCGCGGTCTGCATAACGGTATGCAGCAGAGTTGGCTCTCCGGCAGTTTTAAGACGCTGACATGGGATTTGTGACAAATGAGGGGTTTTCGATTTAAGAAAATTGCAAAGACGCTGATTGCGGTTTCTGCGGCCGCTCTGTTGATCGCGGCTTGTTTCCGCATACATCTCCGGACAGAATACAATCGGGAGAATCTGACGGCGTCTGTGCCGCCGCAGGGCGAATATTTAGAGGCAGGGCGGGTTGATCCGCGCAGTTCCTACATACGGCACAGGCCGTTGGAGGAAATGGATTTTCGGACCATCTATTATACGGCAGCGAGCATTCCGGCGGATACAGGACTGGACGACTTGGGTTGGAGCTGGATATATCCGGTCCAATCGCCCTGTACGATCCGTTACTTTGATGCGCCGAACGGAAACCTTGTTAAGCAGATCGAGAAAGATACGGAAATCTATGTCCAAATGACAGGCTGCGACTGGAGCGCGCCATGCGCCAATGTCACATACCCGACGTATCATGCCGGCTGGCGGTATGCCGCGCCTTTTCTGGAAGTACGCGCGGAGACTGAGACGCCGAAATCCGGCGCAGAGCTTGCGGCGCTGAGCGGGGACAGATACTATGTTCGCCTGGCTGACGTTACGGCTGTCGTGGAAGCGGGATGCCGGCAGATTCCCAATATGGCGGCGTTGTATACCGGAGGGCCGGAGGAATACCCATATTTGCACAGCCGCGTCCGTTTGCGCGTCCTGCTGATCGACCGTCTGATGTACAGCTCTGGATATTACGTATCGCCGGACATCTACCATGAGCCGTGGGACGGGTGGACGGTCGGACTGCTGGCCGCCGGAGGCGTGCTCTTGGCGGCGGACGGCGCGCTTGTTCTGCGCGGGAGGAAGGGACGATGAAAAAGCTGCCGGTACTGCTTTTGCTGCTGGCCGGGGTCGCGTGTCTCGCGGCTGCCGTGATACACTGCGGAGCCGCGTATTTCTACAACTACGGACATCTCGGCTTTTTTCAGCGGATCGGCGCGCCGCCGACGCGAGGCGCGGAAGGGGAGCAAAACGTCTATGCTGCCGGGATGCCGCTGGAGGAGATGGACTTCGGACAGGTGTTTTACGCCGTGACCAAGCGCAGGGATACGCATGCGATTCTGCTTGCGGATATCCAGGAGATCGTCCTCCCCTGCACGGTGCGGTACTACACGGAGCCGGATGATTCCGGAGAGCTCCTGTGCGAGCTGACCGCCGGGACGGAGGTCTATATTGATTTTGATCTTACCGATCTGTGGGATCGGCCCTATGCCTGCTTCTCGTATCCCACGTATTCCCGCGGCTGGCGCTATGCCGCGCCGTTCCTGCCGACGGCGGACGCGGGTCCGTTTCGAGACAGCTATGAGAGGTATGACGTCATAAAATACGGCGGGACATGTGGGTATGTCCGGCTGGAGGTGCTGCAGGAGGTCATGTGCTCTGCGCTGGAGCAGCAGGAAAAGAGCTATCAGGATCTGGTCAAAACGATGCTGGGGATCACGCCGACGCACCGGGAGACGGCGCTGATTCTGACGCAGATTCTGGATTGGTGGATGTACAGCTCCGGGTATTATGTGTCGCCGGACATTTACCACGAGCCGTGGGACGGGTGGACGGTCGGACTGTTGGCCGCCGGAGGCGTGCTCTTGGCGGCGGACGGCGCGCTTGTTTTGCGCGGGAGGAAGAGACGATGAAAAAGCTGCCGGTGCTGCTCCTGCTGCTGGGCGCGGCCGTGTGCCTTGCGACAGGCGTCTGGCGGGCCGCGGCCGCCGCCGCGTACAACCGGAGCACACTGCTGATCCCGACGGGAACGCCGGGCGGACGGTCCATGCTGCAGCGCGGTCCGGAAAGCGCCGTGGAGGAGAGCCGGTATATCGCCGGTGTTCCGCTGGAGGAGATGGACCTGGGAAAAGTCCACTTTGACGCCGCAGGCGGCGCGGGCTGGGGGGTCAGCGGGGAACAGCAGGCGGGGCGGGTCAAACTGGCACATGCCATTCGATATTACAGCGCGCCGCAGCGGGGCGCGGAGACGGTAGCGGAAATCCCGGCCGGAACGGTCGTTCTTGCGCCGCTGGGCGCGGCGCCGTATCCGCTGGAGACGCCGTTTGCGCTGTTTACCTATCCCACCTACAAGGCCGGCTGGCGGTACTGTACCCCGCTGACAGAGACGGCGGACGGTGTGGACAGAACGGACTGCTGCTATGCGCGGACGGAGGAACTGCTCGCAGTCGTGGAAGCGCTGCTGCCGGAAAACGCATACTGGCAGGTCATGATGCAGACCTATGACCTGACGGTGAAGGAGGCGGCACGAGTGTTTCTGTTTCAGTTGGACCGTCTGATGTACAGCTCTGGATATTACGTATCGCCGGACATCTACCATGAGCCGTGGGACGGGTGGACGGTCGGGCTCCTCGCCGCCGGGGGCGTTCTTTTGGCGGCGGACGGCGCGCTGGTTCTGCGCGGGAGGAAAAGACGATGAAGAAGCTGCTGGTACTGCTTCTACTGCTGGCCGGGGTCGCATGCCTTGCGGCGGGGATCTGGCGGGCCGCGGCCGCCGCCGCGTACAGCCGGTTAGAATGTGGCGAGACATGAAGAAAACAAATTGGCGGAATAAACGCGTTTTGATTCTTGCTGCCGCTATCGTTATGTTCTCAAGTGCAGGAATTCGTCTTATCAATGCTGCAATATACAATTATCATCATATTGGTTTGTTTATCCGCAAGGATTTTCCGCAATATACAAGTGTTTTGGAGATGCAGAATGCCTATGCGGAGGGCGTTCCGATGGACGAAATGGACCTTGGGCAGGTGTGCCGTGCCGCGACGGGAATGGACGGATGGGGCGTGAGTGGAATGGCGGATCTGCTGCAGATCTCGGCGCCCTGTACGATTTCCTATTTTGCAAAGCCCGGGGGCGACGTTTTGTTTCAAATCCAGGCCGGAACAGACATCTGGGTCGATCTGGACAATCCCCTGCTTGCCGTTCCGCCGATCGGGTTGAGCAGTTTTCCCACCTATCTTCCCGGGTGGCGGTATGCGGCGCCATTTCCCACAGAAGACGGAGCAGAACAAGAGTCGTGCGCGTATGTTCCGCTGGACGCTTTGCTGAGGGTCGCAGAGGCGGCTTTTGTGCAGAGCGGGTATGACCTCTCCCGCGATCCTGGGCCTATGCGGAACGCCGGGGCGCGAGAGGTTGCGGTGGTGCGAATTCTGATGCCGGACTGGCAGATGTACAGCTCGGGGTATTACGTATCGCCGGACATCTACCATGAGCCGTGGGACGGGTGGACGGTCGGGCTGCTGGCCGCCGGAGGCGTGCTCTTGGCGGCGGACGGCGCGCTGGTCCTGCGCGGGAGGAAAAGACGATGAAAAAGCTGCCGGTACTGCTTCTGCTGCTGGCCGGGTTCGCATGCCTTGCGGCGGGCATCTGGCGGGCCGCGGCTGCCGCCGCGTACAACCGGGACCATATCGGCCTTTTTATCCAGGAAAACGCGCAGAGAGTCTCCGGCAATCCAGAGGAACGAAACGTCTATGCGGAGGGCGTTCCCATGGAGGAAATGGATTTTGAGCAGGTCCATCTGGCAGTTATGGGATTTCCTGCCGGGAATATGGCGGCGCACGGCTGGGGCAGCGAGGGCTTTATCGCCGCCCCCTGTGACATCGCGTATTATTCGGTCCCCGGCGGTGAGCTGCAGGAGCTGATCCCGGCGGGAACGGAGATCCTGGTTGAGATCTTTACGATCCCGTTTTGGGCGGAACCGTACGGGCTGACAAGCTACCCGACGTATACGGCCGGCTGGCGCTATACCGCGCCGTTTCACACACAGCCCGGCGCGGTGGGGAAATCCGATGGGAAACCGTATGGCTATGTTCGGCTCGAAACGCTGCTGACTGTTGCCGAGGCGGCAGTGCTGCAGAGCGGGGACCCCGCCCGGCTGGAGTACACCGCACAGGAATACGCAGTAGGTCGTGTCCTGCAAATAGACTGGGGAATGTACAGCTCCGGGTATTACGTGTCGCCGGACATTTACCACGAACCGTGGGACGGGTGGACGATCGGACTGCTCGCCGCCGGGGGCGTGCTGCTTGCGGCGGACGGCGCGCTTGCCCTGCGCGGGCGGCGAAAAGCCGGACCGCAGTCTGCGGAATGAAACAGGGACAAAACCCGGCCGGACGCACATTGCGTCCGGCCGGATTTTGACATGTCAGAAAAGCGTCTGATTTTTTACGGCGGACACGGTCGGCCGGGGGTTTCCCCTCTTGCCAAGGTGTGCTATACTGTCTCCTGTACGTATTTCGACGGGAGGTTTTTTTATGCAGCTTCTGATTGTGGTTTTGAACAAAACGGAACGGCTGGAGACGCTGCTGCGGGAGCTGGGGGAGGCCGGGTACACCGGCGCGACCATCCTGGACAGCCGCGGCATGGCGCACAGTCTGGACGGATACGGGGAGTACCAGTTTATGGCCTCGCTCCGCATGTTTCTCGACCCGGATCGCCGGGAGAGCAAGACGATCTTCATGGTCCTGCGCGACGAGGCGGTGCCGGAGGTGGCGAAGATCGTGAACCGGGTCACCGGCGGGCTCAACCAGCCGGACACCGGCGTCCTGTTCACCGTGCCGGTGCAGTATACGGAAGGACTTGATCCGTCATGCAGCTGAACACGCTCATGTATATCGCGATCATGATCTTCACCGGCATGTTCTTCGGGCGCATGGCAAAGCACGTGCGCCTGCCGAATGTGACCGGGTATCTGGTGGGCGGGCTCGTGATCGGGCCCAGCGTTCTGGGCGTGATCCCCGGGGACGTCCTGACGAGCTTTACCATCATTTCGGACGTGGCGCTGGGGTTCATCGCCTTTTCCATCGGCAATGAGTTCAAGCTCTCGTATTTCAAGCGCGTGGGCGTGACGCCCATCGTCATCGCTGTGCTGGAGTCGCTGTTTGCCGTGGTGTTCGTGACGGCGGGGCTGCTGATCGCGGGCAATGACCTGCCGTTCTCGCTCGTGCTCGGGTCCATCGCCGCGGCCACCGCGCCGGCCGCCACGATCATGGTCATCCGGCAGTACCGGGCCAAGGGGCCCGTGACGGAGACGCTGCTGTCCGTCGTCGCCATCGACGACGCGGTGGCGCTGATCCTGTTCGGCGTCGCCGTCGCCGCCGCGGGCGCGATCGGGAATCCCGGCGGGACCGGCCTCGGCGCCGCGCTGCTGCGGCCGCTGATCGAGATCGGCGGCGCGCTGGTCGCGGGCTTTCTGCTGGGCCTCGTGTTTCTGCTGCCGCTGCGGTTTTTCAAGAAGGACGGCAACCGGCTGGCTCTGATCATCGGGTTCGTCTTTGCCGGCGCGGGCATCGCGAGCATCTGCGGGTTCTCCGCGCTGCTGCTGTGTATGTCCATGGGCGCCGCCATCGCGAATTTCTCGGACCAGACGCCGCACATCTCCAGGCTCACCGAGGGGCTCACGCCGCCGATTTTCATCCTGTTCTTCGTGGCCTCCGGCGCGGAGCTCCAGCTCGCGATCCTGCCGGCCATCGGCGTCGCGGGCGTGATCTATGTGGTCCTGCGGGTGCTGGGCAAGATGTTCGGCTCCGCGCTGGGCGCCGCGGTCTGCCGGGCGGACGCGAACATCCGGAAATACCTGGGTCCCGCGCTGATCCCGCAGGCGGGCGTCGCCATCGGACTGTCGCTGCTGGCGACCACCGTGGTGCCGGCGTACGGCGCGACCATCCGCGCCATCATCCTGTGCGGTACGCTGATCTACGAGATCATCGGGCCCGCCGTGTCGAAATTCTCTCTGGTGCGGGCGGGAGAGATCCAACTGGAGAAAAAAGTTGCGCATAAGGCCTGATTTCTTGACATTCCGTGGGGATTTTGTTACTGTAAGTATTGAATGAAACCGGCGGCAGACCGCCGCCGGATACGGGTCGCAAGGCCAGGAGGGAGAACGCGTATGATTGCAAGAGAAGTTTGCGAACGGGTACTGCAGCGCGCCGTTTCCACCGGCGCGGACTATGCGGAGCTGTTCGCGGAGCGCACCGGCGACCGGACCGTCCGCATGATCGATCGGAAAGTGGACGCCGTAAACGACGTGCTGATCGCCGGCGCGGGGATCCGGGTGTTCAAGGGTCTGCGCAGCGTGTCCGCCTCCACGGTGGACACGTCGGAGGAGGGACTCCTGCGCTGCGCCCAGCGGGCGGCGGACGCCCTGGGCGAGGGGACGGCGGAGATCTCCATCACCCTGCGGGAGCGGGTGTTCGGGGAGCGGCATCCCGTTCAGATCGTCCCGTCCTCCGCGCCGAACACCCAGCTGATCGAGATCCTGAAGGAGGCGTATTTTGCCGCCGCGGATGCGGACGGCGCCATTCAGCAGACCACCGGTATGCTGCTGGACGTCGACCACAACATCCTTCTCGCCACCAGCGACGGCCTGTACACGCAGGACCGGCAGATCCGGACCCGGCTGCATCTGACTGCGGTGGCCGAAGTGAACGGGGAGACCCAGACCGGCAGCGTGGGCCCCGGCCGGCGTGCGGGGCTTGAGATCTTCGGCGACCTGATCGACCTGAAGGCGGCCGGAAAAGAGGCGGCGCGGCAGGCGATCACCATGGCCGGCGCGGGGTACTGCCCGGCGGGCGTCATGCCGGTCGTCATCGACAACGGCTTCGGCGGCGTCATCTTCCACGAGGCTTGCGGACACTCGCTGGAGGCGTCCAGCGTGGCCTACGGTACCAGCCAGTTCGCCGGGAAGCTGGGCCAGCAGATCGCAAACCCGAAGGTCACCGCCATCGACGACGGGACGATCCCGGGCGCGTGGGGCTCCATCAACATCGACGACGAGGGCACGCCCGCGCAGCGGAACGTCCTGATCGAAAAGGGCGTGCTGAAGACCTATATGGTGGACAAGTTCAACGGCCGCCGCATGGGCGCGGCGCCTACCGGCAGCGCGCGGCGGCAGAGCTACAGCTACACCACCACCTCCCGCATGACCAATACGTTCATCGCACCCGGCGAGGACTCGAACGAGGACATCATCGCCTCGGTGGAGTACGGCCTGTACGCGAAGGATATGGGCGGCGGGTCCGTGAACCCCGCCACCGGCGAGTTCAACTTTGCCGTCCGGGAGGGCTACATGATCCGCAACGGAAAGATCTGCGAGCCGGTCCGGGGCGCGAGCCTCGTGGGCAAGGGCTCCGAGATCATTCAGAAGATCGACATGGTGGGCAAGGACTTGCTCCTTGCGCAGGGCATGTGCGGCGCGTCCTCGGGCTCCGTCCCCACCAGTGTGGGGCAGCCCATGATCCGCGTGTCCTCCATCACCGTGGGCGGCCGCTGAGGAGGGAAGAACGATGGAATTTGAGAAGTTCAAGCAGCTTGTGACGGAAGAGGCAAAGGCGCTGGGCCTTGCGGAGTACGAGTTGTATTACGCGACCTCCGAGAGTATGCGCGTCAACACGTTCGCCCATGAGATCAACGAGGTCTCGTCCTCTCTGGAGGGCGGCGTCTGCTTCCGGTGCCTGGTGAACGGGAAGATGGGCTACGCCTCCGCGGAGGAGCTGTCCGCCGAGACGGCGGCGCGCATCGTGCGCCGCGCGCAGGACAACGCCGCCGCGCTGGAGAGCGAGGAGCCGGAGTTTCTGGCCGGAGGCGGCGGGACGTACCGGCCGCTGCCGCCGCAGGTCGGCGGCATGCCGGAGACCGAGACGCTGATCCGGAAAGCGCTGGACGCGCAGGCGGCGATGTACGACGAGGACCCCGCCGTCATCGACGGGACCAACGCGGAGATGATCGGCATGCGGGACACCGTGGCCATCTGCAACTCCCGCGGGCTCGACGTCAGCCGGGAGCGCTGCATGACGGCGCTGGTCGCCGCGCCTGTCGTCTCCGACGGGCAGGAGATGTCGAACGCATTTGAGATTCTGACGGGAGACGCCGCCTCCATGGACTATTCTGCGACGGTGAAAAAGGCCGTGCAGGCGGCCAAGGGCAAGCTGGGCGCGGATGTGGCGCCCACGGGCGCGTACCCGGTGGTGCTGGGGCCGAAGGCGGTGGCGAGCCTGCTGACCGCGTATTCCGGGATCTTTTCCTCCGAAAACGCCGCGAAGGGCCTGTCCCGGCTGCAGGGCCGCGAGGGAGAAAAGATCGCGGCCGACGTCGTGACGCTGACTGACGATCCCTTCTACAAGGATTCCCCCATGCCCGCGGATTTCGACGCGGAGGGCACGCCCACCCGCACGAAGGCCATTATTGAAAACGGCGTGCTGAAAACGCTGCTGTACAATCTGAAGACCGCGGCCGCCGCCGGGAAAGAGACGACCGGCAACGCGTCCAAGGCGGGCTATGACGCGCCGGTGCAGATCCGGCCGTTCACGCTGGCGCTCGCGCCGGGCGCGCTGACCGAGGCGGAGCTGCTGGAGAAGGCGGGGGACGGCGTGTTCGTCGATGACTTCAGCGGTCTGCACGCCGGGGCCAACCCGATCTCCGGCGACTTCTCCCTGCAGAGCAGCGGGTACATGCTGGAGGGCGGCAAAAAAACGACCGCGGTGAAGTCGTTCACCGTAGCCGGGAATTTCTACACGCTGCTAAACCAGATCACCGCGCTGTCCGACACGGCGGAGTACGTGTTTATGGGCGGCGTCGCGTCCCCCTGCGTGCTCGTGGAGGGGCTCACCGTAGCCGGGAAGTAAGAAAACCGTGTGCCATATATAAAAGCCTGTCGTGCGCACAGCGCACGGCAGGCTTTTTTGTCGGAAAGCGATTATTTTGCAAATTCCGCCGCGATGGCAAGCAGGACCTCCACGCATGCGTCCATGCGCTGGACGCTGGCGTGCTCGTACGGGCCGTGGTGCGCGTAGCTGCCGGTGGGCAGGTTCGGGCAGGGCAGGCCGCGGAAAGAAAGCTGCGCCCCGTCGGTGCCGCCGCGGATGGGAACCGCCTTCGGTTCAATGCCGCAGCGGCGCATGGCGGTCATGGCCTTCTCCACCACTTCAAAGTGCGGCCGGACCATCTCCGCCATGTTGCGGTACTGGTCCCGGATCGTCACGGCGACCGTCCCGGGGCCGTATTTGGCGTTCAGCAGCTTTTCGATGTGCAGGAGCGTGGCCTTGCGCGCGTCGAACGCGCCGGCATCGTGGTCCCGGATGATGTAGCCGAGACGCGCCTTTTCCACGTCGCCCTGCATCCCGGTCAGATGAAAGAAGCCCTCGTAGCGCTCCGTGTCCCGGGGCGTGTCTCCGGCGGGGAGCATGCGGTTGAACTCCATGGCGACCAGCGCGGCGTTCACCATGGTGTCCTTTGCGGAGCCGGGGTGGACGTTGAAGCCGGCAAATTCCACGTCCGCTGCCGCGGCGTTGAAATTCTCGTATTCGATCTCCCCCAGCTCGCCGCCGTCCGAGGTGTAGGCGAGGACGGCGCCGAGGCGGGCAAGGTCCAGCAGCGCCGCGCCGTGCCCGATCTCCTCGTCGGGGCAGAAGCAGAGCGCGACGGGCCCGTGGGGCAGGTCCTCCGTCAGCAGGCGTTCCGCCATCGTGACGATCTCCGCGACGCCGGCCTTGTCGTCCGCGCCCAGGACCGTCGTGCCGTCGGTGACGACCAGATCCTCTCCCATAAGGCGGGCGAGGTGCGGAAAGTCCGCGGGGCGGAGTACCCGGCCGCTGTCTCCCAGCGGGATGTCCCCGCCGTCGTAATGCTCGACAAGGCGCGGCCTGACGTTCTCCCCGGAGAAGTCCGGGATCGTGTCCAGATGGGCGATGAAGCCGACGCAGGGGCGGTCCTCCAGCCCCGGCGCCGCGGGGATGTGTCCGTAGACGTAGCAATGCTCGTCCACATACACGTTCTGCACGCCGAGCTCCGTGAGCTCCCGCTCCAGCTCGTACGCCAGGTCAAACTGCCGGGCCGTGGAGGGGACGGAGTCGGCCGTCTCGCTGCAGGCGGTGTGGATCTTTGCGTATCGGATGAGCCGTTCGTATGCGCGCATGTGCAAAACCTCCCGGTTGTTTATTCCGATTCCCATTGTAGCACAACCGGCGGCGATGCAAAAGAGGGAAACGGCAATCCTTGCGTTCCGCTCCGGAGATTGCTATAATGAAGCTGCGAAAAAGACCGCATTTGGATCGGAAAAGGAGGGCGTCGACATGCAGGAAATGGAACGGCTGTATCATATTCATTGCGCTGCCGGCGAGGTGGGGCGGTATGTGCTCCTGCCCGGCGACCCCGGCCGGTGCGAAGCGATTGCGGCGCTGTTTGACAACGCGGCGCTTGTTGCGCGGAACCGGGAATTCGTGACCTATACCGGCACGCTGCTCGGGGAGAAAGTCAGCGTATGCTCCACCGGCGTCGGCGGGCCCTCGGCGGCCATCGCCATGGAGGAGCTGTACGCGCTCGGCGCGGACACCTTCGTGCGCGTGGGCACCTGCGGCGGTATCGGCCTCGCCGTAAAGAGCGGCGATATTGTCATTGCGACCGGCGCGATCCGCTATGAGCACACGAGCCGGGAATACGCGCCCATCGAATACCCCGCCGTGGCGGATTTTTCCGTAACGAACGTACTGGCGGCGGCGTCGCAGGCACTTGGGTATACGACGCACGTCGGCGTTGTGCACTGCAAGGACAGCTTTTACGGGCAGCACAGCCCGGAGAAGAGCCCGGTGTATTATGAGCTGCTGAACAAATGGGAGAGCTGGAAGCGCCTCGGCGTCAAGGCCAGCGAGATGGAGAGCGCGGCGCTCTTCGTCGTCGCGGCGGCGCTGGGCGTGCGCTGCGGCGCCTGCTTCCACACGGTGTGGAATCAGGAGCGCGAAAAGGCCGGCCTCGACCAGGATATGAGCGAGGACACCTCCGCCGTGATCCGCGTGGGGGTGGAGGCGCTGAAGCGGCTGATCGAGCAGGACCGGGCCTGCGCTGCGGAGCAGGCGTGACAGAGACGAACGAAAGCAGGGGAGCGCGTATGCTGTATATCATGCGGCACGGACAGACCGACTGGAACGCCCGGCACAAGCTGCAGGGCAAAACGGACGTCCCGCTGAACGAGGCGGGCAGACGGATGGCCGAAGCGGCCCGCGAGGCGTGCAGGGACGTCCATTTCGACGTGTGCTACTGCTCCCCGCTGCTTCGGGCGAGGGAGACCGCAGAGCTCGTGCTGCAGGGCCGGGACGTCCCGATCCGGACGGACGATCGGCTGATGGAAATGGGGTTCGGCGCGTACGAGGGGATGGAGAACTACCTGCAGCTCACGGACGGTCCGATCCGCACGTTTTTCCTGGAGCCGGAAAAGTACGTGCCGGACGGCGGCGCGGAATCGTTCGAGGCGCTGTTTGCCCGGACGGGAGCATTCCTGCGTGAAGTGATCGATCCAGAGCTTGCGCAGGGCAGAGACGTGCTGATCGTGGGGCATGGCGCGATGAATTCCAGCATTGTGTGTCAGATCCGGGGTCTGCCGCTTGCGTCGTTCTGGGACGCCGGGATCGAAAACTGCCGGCTGATGCGGCTGGAATAGCGCGGCGTGCGAAAACGATTGAACTGCGGGGCGGATCTGTGGTATACTGTGCAAAACGGTATACCGCGGTTTTTTGAGTTTTTTGCCTGTATGAGGAGGAACGACCATGGAAGATCGTCTGTTCAGCAATTCCCATATCCTGGCCTGGCTGGAGTACTACGCGCAGAACGCGCCGGTGGATCTGGAGCGGGTCAAGATCCTGGACATCACCCGGAAAAACAAGAATCTGATCCCCACGGTGGAGTCCAACACCGCCGTGCTGGTGTTCACGGAGGCGGGACACGACGACATCTTCTACCGGATGTGGGACGCCGGGCTCGGCGAGTGCGAGGTCTGGTACAACGAGGGGTCCGACCCGACCGGCCCGATCCTCCACAAGCCCGTGAAGGCTATGATCGACCGGGGCATCAACGCCTCCGCCGGTATGCTGCTCCTGAACCCGAACGCCCGGTCCACCTACAAGATCGGCATGCAGAACGCCGCGTTCTCCCGCGGCTCCGTCCACTATGTGGGCAGCGAGATCCGGGCGGTGATCCTGAACAAAATGCAGGTATCCGGCAGCGGCACGGTCTGCATCATCAGCGGGGAGAGCATCGCGGTGGAATCCGCCATCCTCGCCCCGGAGGGCACGGTCATCGCCGTGGAGTACAGCCAGGCGGACCGGCGGACGCTGGAGGAGAACGCCGCGAAATTCGGCGTGAACAACATCACGATCATCGACCATGTGGACGACGCGGCCATGCGGGAGCTGCCGGTGCCGGACCTCACGTTCCTGGTGGCCTCCGCCAGCATGGAGCAGGAGATCGAGTGCCTGCTGCGGCGCAACCCGCACATGGAATTCGTGATCTACACGCTGGACTTCCGGTGCGCCGGGGCTCTGCCTGCGATGTTTGAAAAGTGGGGGATCGGCGATCTGGAGGTGCTGCGCATCTCCGTGTCCAAAATGGACGCGAAAAACCAGCTGATGGCGGAGCCGGCGCCCTGGATCATCACGGGAAAAGCGTAGAGACGCGAAAAATCTGAAAAAAGCCCTTGACAAGGCGCGGAAATGTGCCTATAATGCAAAATAATCGAATCCAAAAAGACGCAGATGGAGACAGTAGCCCATCCGGGAACGTTGCAGAGAGCCGGCGGAGGTGCGAGCCGGTACCGGTACCGATGGCGTGAAGATCACTCCGGAGTTTCAGCCCGAACGCAGCTTGCAGAGTAGGCGCTGACGGTTTTCCCCGTTATCGGAAGCGCGTATGACGGTACGCAGTAACGGGTGGTACAGCGAGACGGAAGGCTCGTCCCTTTACGGGACGGGCCTTTTTTGCGCCGTATCACCCCCGGACAGGAGGAACGAATATGCTGAACAAATCCACGATCGAGATCCGCTGGCACGGCCGGGGCGGGCAGGGCGCCAAAACGGCGTGCCTGCTGCTGGCGGATGCCGCTTTTGCCTCCGGCAAGTACGTGCAGGGCTTCCCGGAGTACGGTCCGGAGCGTATGGGCGCGCCCATCACGGCGTACAACCGGATCAGCGACGTGCCCTGCACCATCCACTCCAACATCTATAACCCGGACTACGTGGTGGTGGTGGACGAGAGCCTGCTGACCGCCGTGGACGTCACGGCGGGGCTGAACCCGGACGGCGCCGTCGTCATCAACTCGCCGCTCTCCGCGGAGGAGCTGCGGCCGCGGCTGCGGGGCTATACCGGCGCGGTGTACACCATCGACGCCCGGCGCATCTCCGAGGAGTGCCTGGGCGGCTATTTCCCCAACACGCCCATGCTGTCGGCCATCGTCCAGGTCAGCGGCGTGCTGGAGCCGGGACGATTCATCGCGGACATGGAGGACTCGTTCCGCCACAAGTTCGCGACCAAGCCGCAGGTGATTCAGGGGAATATGAATTGTCTCATCAAATCCATGAAGGAGGTGCGCGGCGCATGAGCCAGTCGTTCCGAAATATCAGCGAGCAGTCCGCCTGGCAGGAGCTGACCCCCGGCGGCGAGATCTATGAGGGCGGCACCGCCAAGGCGTACAAAACCGGCGAATGGCGCTCCAACGTGCCGGTGTGGGATCCGACGGTCTGCAAGCAGTGCCTGCTGTGCGCGCCGTTCTGTCCCGACTCGGCGATCCCCGTGCAGGACAGAAAGCGTCTGGACTTTGATCTGGACCACTGTAAGGGCTGCGGCATCTGCTGGAAGGTGTGTCCCTTCCAGGCCATCCGCATGGAACAGGAGGTGCGCGAATGAGTATCCGGGACAGACTTTCCGGCAATGAGGCCATTGCCCATGCCATGCGGCAGATCAATCCCGACGTGTTTGCCGCATTCCCGATCACGCCCTCCACGGAGATCCCCCAGTACTTCGCCCAGTACGTGGCGAATGGGCTGGTGGACACCGAATTCGTGGCGGTCGAGTCGGAGCACTCGTCCATGTCCGCCTGCGTCGGCGCGGAAGCAGCCGGCGCACGCGCGGTGACGGCGACGTCCTCCTGCGGCCTCGCGTTCATGTACGAGATGCTGTATGTGGCCGCCTCGGCGCGGCTGCCCATCACGCTGGCCTGCGTGAACCGCACGCTGACCGGCCCCATCAACATCAACAACGACCACTCCGATTCCATGGGCGCCCGGGACACCGGCTGGATCCAGCTCTACGCCGAGAACAACCAGGAGGCCTATGACAACTACCTGCAGGCCATGCGCATCGCGGAGACGCCAGACGTGCGTCTGCCGATCATGATCTGTCAGGACGGCTTCATCACGTCCCATGCGGTGGAGAACATCCTGCTGGAGGAGGACGACGCCGTCAAGGCGTTCGTTGGGACGTACCGTCCGGAAAACGCGCTGATCGGCCGCGACAATCCGCTGGCGGTGGGACCCTATGACACCTGCCCCTACTGCATGGAGCACAAGGTGCAGATGGCCGAGGCCATGAAGAACGCGAAACGCGCCGTGCTGGACGTGGCCGCGGATTTTGAAAAGACCTTCGGCCGGAAATACGGCTTCTTTGAGGAATACCGCATGGAGGACGCCGAGGTGGCGCTGGTGCTGATCGGGTCCACCGCGGGCACCGCGAAGGCCTGTGTGGATCTGCTTCGCGCCCAGGGCGTGAAAGCCGGGCTCGTGAAGATCCGCGTGTTCCGTCCGTTCCCCATGGAGGAGCTCGCCGCGGCGCTGGCCCATACGAAGGCCGTCGCCGTCATGGACAAGAGCGAGGGCAATTCCGCGAGCGGCGGGCCGCTGTTCGCCGAGGTCCGCTCCGCCTGTTACGATCTGGAAAATCGCCCCGCGCTGATCGACGTGGTCTACGGTCTTGCGGGCCGCGACTGCGCCGTGGAGGATGTGGAGCGGGTCTACCGCCGTCTGCTGACCATTGCGGAGACCGGGGAGATCGGCCCGCGCTATGTCCACATGGGCCAGAGAAGCACGCAAGAGGAGGTGCTGTGACATGCCGTACAATCACAAAGCAGAACTGTCGAAGCCGGAGCGCTTCACGGGCGGACACCGGCTGTGCGCCGGCTGCGGCGCCGGCATCACCTGCCGCGCCATGATGCGGGCCGTAGACGAGGGCGACCGGGCCGTCGTCTGCAACGCCACCGGCTGCCTCGAGGTGTCCTCCTTCATCTATCCCTATACCGCATGGGAGGACAGCTACATCCACGCCGCGTTTGAGAACGCCTCCGCTGTCTGCGGCGGCGTCGAGGCGGCGTACAACGCCCTGAAGCGGAGAGGAAAGCTGGACGGTCCCGATTACAAATTCCTTGCCATCGGCGGCGACGGCGGCACCTATGACATCGGGTTCCAGTCCCTGTCCGGCGCCATGGAGCGGGGACACGACATGACCTATTTCTGCTACGACAACGAGGCGTACATGAACACGGGCATCCAGCGCTCCTCCTCCACGCCGCGCTTTGCGAGCGCCACCACCTCGCCCGCGGGCACGGAATCCGTGGGCAAAAAGCAGAACAAGAAGGACCTGACCGAGATCATGGCTGCCCACGGGATCCCCTACGCGGCGCAGACCACGTTTATCGGGAACTTCAAGGACTTCCACGAGAAGGCGCACCGGGCCATCTATACGCCCGGACCCGCGTTCGTGAACGTGATGGCGCCCTGCCCCCGGGGTTGGCAGTATTCCGCGGAGCTGCTGCCGGAGATCTGCCGGCTGGCGGTGGAGACCTGCGTCTGGCCGCTGTACGAAGTGATCGAGGGCAAGTGGATCCTGAACTACGTGCCGAAGAAAAAGCTGCCGGTCACGGAGTTTATGAAGCTGCAGGGCCGGTTCCGGCACTGCTTCAAGCCCGGCAACGAGTGGACGCTGGAGGCCGCGCAGGCCGACGTGGACCGCCGCTGGGAAAGACTCCTGCAGAAGTGCGAGTAAGAAAGGACCCTCGGCAAAGCCGGGGGTCCTTTCTTATTCACTGTAAAAAGGAGAAGTCATTTCTCCGCGGCGGACGCGGCGGGTTTCGCCCGCTCTCTGGATCTGGGCTTCGGCTTCTCCGCCGTCCGTTCCGCATCTGTGCGTGCGGCGGCCCGGGCAGAGACGAGCCGCACTACGCGGAGCTTTCCCTCCAGCGCACAGAGCGCCGCGGCCAGAAGCTCCGGACACGATTCCGGCAGCGGCTCGCCGGCAAGCTGCGCCTCCAGACTGCCGCAGAACAGATCGTAGCCGTCCGCGGGGCCATGTGCGGCCGAGAGCTCGTCCAGCACTGCCGTGATCTCCGAAAGCGACAGGACCTGCTTCAGCGTGCAGATCAGAATCAGCCGGGAGACGTGTTCCCGACTGTATTTTTTTCTGTCCGCCGGGGCGACCAGCTTCTGCTTGACGTAATTGTTGATCATGGTGGCGGTGACCGCGGGCGCGGGCGCCGGCGCGGACGAGGCGGTCAGCGCGTCGTCAAGGACGATGCGCACCTGGTCCATATACAGCGCGAGCTCCGGCAGCTCCGACCAGCGCGGACAGTGCCGTTTCGGCAGAGGTTCGTCCATATTCCGGCCCTCCAGAAAAACAGATTGCAGCGTGGCTGTATAAACATTGTAACATCCGGAAAGAATCATTGTCAACAGGTATTGACAGTCGGGAAAAGATGTGATAACATGACGACACCTAGAGTTGAATACCAGGTTGCATTGAACGGTTGATTACGCAGAAAGGAGCAGGCGGCGATGCAGACGGTCAGGGCGAACATTTACGGCGACTCTCTGATGAAAGCCATCGTGGTGGACGAGGGGTTCCGGTATCACTCCGTGATCCGGGGCTTTCTGGAAAAGCTCCGAAGCACGCTGGGCGTTGAGACGAAGAACAAGGCGCGTTTCGGCTTTACGGTCGATCGGGGCCGGGAGGCGCTGCTGAAGGATCTGGAAAAGGGACTGGACTGCGATTATGCGCTGCTGGAGTTCGGAGGCAACGACTGCGATTTTGACTGGGCTGCGATTTCCGCCGCGCCGGACGGCAGGCACGAACCGAAAACGCCGATAAGCCGGTTTGTCCGCACGCTGGAGGAGATGGCGGACGATGTGCTGCAGGCGGGCGCAACGCCGGTACTGATGACGCTGCCGCCTATCGACGCGGAGCGGTATTTCCATTTCCTCGGCCGCCGCGGGAACGATCTGGAGGCGATCCTGCACTGGCTGGGGGACGTCCAGATGATCTATCGGTTTCAGGAGTCCTATTCCAACGCCATCGCGCGGCTTGCCGCCGCACGGGAGCTGCTGCTGGTGGACGTGCGCGCGCGGTTTCTGGACCGGTGCAATTACCGCAGTCTTGCCGCTGCAGACGGCATCCATCTGACAGAGGCCGGCTACGCGCTGGTCTACGAGGAATTTCGGACGTTTATCGCCGGGCGGCATGCGCCTGCTCCGGCGTAACCGGGAGAAAAAGAACAGAAAAACGGCCCGCAGACAGGTTCTGCGGGCCGTTTGGACTGTATATGGACGATCACGCGGTCTCTTCCGCCGCCGGCGCGGGCGCGGAGACGACCGCTTTGGTCTTCCAGCGGCCGGAGCGGTACCGCCAGACCGTGGGGATCACGCCGATGGCGAAGCCGACGCCGGTGGACAGCCAGATGCCGTTCAGACCGAGGTTGAAGACATACGCCAGCAGGTATGCGCTCCCGATCCGGGCCACGAGCCCGACGATGGCGTTGAAGGTGGAGAAGCGGGTGTCGCCGGCGCCGCGCATGGTGCCGCCGGTGATCATGTTGAAGCCCAGGAACGCGTAGAACGGCGCAATGCGCATCAGATAGTCGCAGCCGTATGTGACCACGTTGGAGTTGGGGTCCGCTACGAAAATCGACAGCAGCGGATGCCGGAATATCATCAGCATCGGCCCAAAAACCACGGCGAACAGCACGGCGGCGATCGCCATTTTGTTCCGACCCTCATAGACGCGCGCCCATTTTCCCGCGCCCACATTTTGGCCGGAGAACGGCGCCATGGCCGTGCCGGTGATGATCAGCGGCATGCCGACGAGCTGGTCTACGCGCTGCCCCGCGAGGAAGGCCGCCATGGCCTGCGCGCCGAAGCTGTTGACCAGCCGCTGCTGCCACATGAAGCAAGCGGAGCTGATGCCGGAATTGATCATCTCCGGGACGCCCATCTTCAGGGAGAGGCGGAAAATGGTCTTGTCAAAGACGAATTCCCGGGGCTTATACCACATGACCGCGTAGTGGCCGCGGATGTAGAAGACCGCCGCAACGCAGGCGATGCCCTGGCTGATGACGCTGGCGGCGGCGACGCCCGCGACACCCAGATCCAGCGCCAGCACGAACAGCAGGTCCAGCACGATGTTGGACAGGCAGGAAATGATCAGGAACCAGAGCGGACGGACGGAATCGCCGAGACTGCGCAGCGCGCCTGCGAACATATTGTACAGGAACACAAACACGCCGCCGCAGTAGTACACGCGCAGATACGTCTCCGCCATGTCCAGAACGCCGCCCTCCTCCGGCGTGGCCAGCACGTATTTCAGCAGCGGCCGGGCCAGGAAGAACACGACGACGGTCATGAGCAGGCCGCCCACCGTCACGCAGATGTAGGTGGTGGAAAAGGTCCGCCGCAGCTTTTCCTGCTCGCCGGCGCCGAAATACTGCGCGACGATGATGGAGGCGCCGGTGGAAAAGCCCAGCACAAGCGCGTTGAACAGGGAGATGGGCGTGTAGGTGGCGGCGACGCCCGCCAGCGGATTTTCGCCGATGAACCGGCCGACGACCATGGAATCCACGATGTTGTAGGTCATCTGCAGGATCTGTCCGAAGAAGATCGGCGCGGCAAACAGCAGGATCGTTTTCAGCACGCTGCCGCGGGTCATGTCCTTCGCCATAGATACACTTCCTTTATGAGGGTATTTTGCCGCGCGGCGGCCGCCGCGGAGACAGCAGAGGGGCCGGTCAGGCGGCTTCCGGCAGGAAGTACGCCACCAGCAGATCGACACAGGCTCCGTAGGACCGGATCCCCAGATCCTGCCCCTGTGCCTTCAGGTATCCGTCATAGACCTTCTCCGAGACCTCCCGTACCGGGGTCTGGAGCGCGGCCCAGTAGTCGTTCGAGTCCTGCCAGTCTGTGCGGATCTCCGCGCACAGCTCGACGCTGAGCTCGGCCCAGGCGCCGGGACTTGCCTGATACAGGGCATTGGACAGGTAGGTGAGCCCCAGCAGATACCCGGCGTAGCGGTATGCGGGGTCGGCGGAGCGGGCACAGGCCAGGATGCCGACAAAATTGGCCTCCTGCTCCTTGGCGACGCCGCGCTGATGCGCCAGCTCATGGGCGATGGTGGCGGGCATCGTGGCGGCGGGCGGGTCTGTATTGATGTTGGACTCGCCGGTGAACGGGAAGTAGATGCCGGTGAAGCCCATATAGCTCATGATTCTGGAAAAGACCATCTGCTTGGGGCGGCGGGATACGCCGGACAGGAACGGGAAATCGGCTTCGATCAGATCGTACAGCCCGTCATACCCGGCGAAAAGCGCGTCGAGGTCCTCCGCGTAATGCCCGCCGGCATCCCGGCGGACCTGCGGCGCCCATTCGTTTGCCTGCGCCGCGAAGTATGCGGTGACGGCGGTCAGCTCCTCCACGGAGGCGCCGTCGGCCTTGAGGCCGCTGCGGGTCCGGAAATCGGCTGCATAGTAGTCAATCCCCCACAGCCAGCAGTACCCCAGCCAGATGTAGACTGCCGCCAGCGCCAGCGCGAGGACGCGGCGGCCCAGTACGGCCAGCCGCCGGCCGCGGCTGACGAGCACACGGCGCACGGTCAGCGCCAGAAAGGACAGAAGCAGGATCACGCCGGCGGCGTACAGAAATTCCATGACGGAAAACGGGACCGGCGCGGAGACGGCGCCCAGCGCGCGTCGGAGCGGCGCGGAGACGCGGGCCGAAAAACCGTCCGCAAAGCCGGGCACGGTCCGCAGGGCGTAGAAAAGGATCAGCGCCGCCGCGGCCAGGCCGGACGCCAGGATCCAGCCCCAGGGAACGTGCGCCTTGCGGCGGTTGGTTTTTGTGCCGGGCATCCGGGCCGCCTCCTTCCGGTGTGTGTTCGGTCGGCGGCGTGCCGCCCGCAGAATCGGCGGCGCCGCGGCTCGCCGTATGCGCCGCAGCGCCGGGTCGTGCTTTGAAAAACCTGCAGTCTGACGGGCCATGCGCCGATCAGAGCAGCCGGAACAGGCCGTTGTCGGCCATCGAGACAAAATCGTCGTCGGCGACCACGATGTGGTCCACCAGCCGGATGTCCACGGCGTGCAGCGCGGCGCGGATGGTCCGTGTGGTGGCCTCGTCCTCCTCGGAGGGGATGGCGATGCCGCTGGGGTGGTTATGGGCGAGCACGACGGCGGAGGCGTTGCAGTTCAGCGCAAGCTCCACGACCTTCCGGCTGTTCACCGAGGTGGAGTTCACGCTGCCGCGGCTCACCATGCGGCAGGCGATGACCTTGTATTTCGAGTCCAGACAGATCACGTAGACGACCTCGTCCCGCTCTGCGTAGAAATAGGGCTTGATGAATTCGCCCCGCTGTGCGCTGGTGAGCAGGATGCTCCCCACCGCGGAACGGGAGATCTCATACCGACGGCCGACCTGTGGGACCAGTTTCAGCAGCGTGGCGGTGTTCTCTCCGACGCCGTCCACGCAAAGCAGCTCCTCCGGCGGAGCGTCCAGGACCGCGGCGAGCGAGCCGAACCGGTCCAGCAGCCGGTGCGCCAGCGGATTGACGTCGCCGCGGGGGACGGCGTAAAACAGCAGCAGCTCCAGAACGGAGTGCTCGTCAAAATTGTCGAGACCGTGCGTCCGGAAGCGCGCCTTCATGCGCTGCCGGTGTCCGTCGTGGATGCTCATACAGGGAGAAATCCTTTCTATACAGGGATACGGCATTCTCTGCATGAAATTATAGCATGCGGCAGGCGGAAAAGCAACGGGGTCTCCGGATTGACGAGCATGGAAATCTGCGGTATGATAAAATACAAAATGAGATCCGCCCGGCGGCCCGGGCGGACGACAGGAGGCGTACAATGCGGACTTTGTATCTGGAATGCGGCATGGGCGCGGCGGGGGATATGCTTGCCGCGGCGCTGCTGGAGCTGCTGGACGAGCCGGACGCGTTTCTGGCGGAGGTCAACGCGCTGGGGCTGCCCGGCGTTGCCGTCGCGCGGGAACCGTCGGTCAAGTGCGGCGTGCAGGGCACGCACGTCTCCGTCCGCGTGCACGGCGCGGAGGAGGAGAGCGAGGACGTGCACGACCATGACCATCCGCACGGGGAGGCGTCCGCGCAGGAGGCCGGTGCGGAGAGCGCCGCCCTGCGGGCGCAGGCGCACGAATACGGACGTGCCGTCGGTCCCGCGCCGACCGACAGCCGGCTGCATCACGAGCACGAACACGACCATGAACATACCCATGAGCATGAACATGACCATGACCACGACCACGACCACGACCACGAACACGAACACGAACACCACCACGAGCACCACCATGACCACGACCACGGGCACACGCACAGCCACAGCGGGATGCACGAGATTGGGCATCTGGTGGAGGCGCTGCCGGTCAGCGACCGCGTCAAGGCAGACGTGCTGGCGGTCTACGGGCTGATTGCCGAGGCAGAGAGCCATGTCCACGGCGTTCCGATTTCGGAGATCCATTTCCACGAGGTGGGCGCGCTGGACGCGGTGGCGGACATTACGGCGGTCTGCATGCTGATGGAGCGTCTCGCGCCGCAGGAGATTGTGGTCTCCCCGGTGCAGACGGGCTTCGGCAAGGTGCGCTGCGCCCACGGGATCCTGCCGGTGCCCGCCCCGGCGACGGCGTATCTGCTGCGGGACGTGCCGATCACGGCGGGCCGCTTCGAGGGCGAGCTCTGCACGCCGACCGGCGCCGCGCTGCTGAAGCACTTTGCGACCCGGTTTGCCGCGATGCCGGTGATGCGGGTCTCCCGGATCGGCTACGGGATGGGCAAAAAGGATTTTCCCGCCGCAAACTGTCTCCGGGCCATGCTGGGCGAGACGGAGGGCGGCACGGAAACGGTCGTGCAGTTGAGCTGCAATGTGGACGACATGACGGCGGAGGAGCTCGGCTTTGCGATGGACCGTCTGTTTGAAGCGGGGGCGCTGGAGGTGTTCACGGTGCCCGCGGGGATGAAGAAAAACCGGCCCGGCACGCTCCTGGAGGTGCTGTGCGCGCCGCAGGACCGGGAAAAGCTCGTGTCCGCGATCTTCCGGCACACCGCCACGATCGGCATCCGGGAGGCGGAGCTCCGCCGATACACGCTGGACCGCCGGACGGAGACGGAGGAAACGCCGCTGGGGCCGGTGCGGGTCAAACGCGCCGACGGGTACGGCACGGCGCGGGAGAAGTATGAGTATGACGATCTGGCGCGCATCGCCCGGGAGCGGGATCTGAGCCTCCGCGAAGTGCGGGAATGGATCGCCGCGGAGCGGAAAGCCAAAGAACTGTAAAAAACCGATAAGAAAAGCGTCTGCCGCAAACCTTGCGGCAGACGCTTTTTCATCAAGGGAGAGCGGAACGCGTCGGCGTTCTGCGGACCTTCCGGGTCATTGCGGGCTGTTTTCCGAATCCAGAAACGGAGAATACATCATCACGGCGGAATTGCGAGCCGCAAGTTCCTCGTCCAGCAGCTGCCCGTCCAGCGTGTACCGCTGGCGGTACAGTGCGTTGTGCCGGGTGAACCCGCCCCAGAATTCCCCGCGCATCTCATGGTCGCGCTCCACGACGGAAAACGTGTATTTCGGCGGCGCGGAGACGCGCCAGGACCCCTCCAGATCGGTCTCGCCCACCCGGACCCGGAGCTGGTAGGTGTCGGACGTGTCGTTGCGGATCATCAGGTCCACATACGGGTAAAAGCAGGTCGCGCCGCTCCCGAAGGGCTGGGTGCGGTTCGAGTCCGGGAATACGTCGTACCCGTGGCGGTGGCGCTCCGTCACCGTGAGCGGCGTGTGCAGCGTCATCCAGTAGATCAGATTGGAGAGCTGACACAGACCGCCGCCGACGCCGGGGACGATCTCGCCGTTTTTCAGCAGCATCCCCTCCACATAGCCCTTTCGCCGGGTGGTTCTGCCGATGAGCCGCCAGTAGCTGAACGTCTCCCCCGGCCGCAGAAGCACGCCGTCGAGCCGCTTCACGGCGATGGACAGGTTTTTCACTTTGTTCTCCTGCATCCACATGTCCAGATTCTTCAGCCTGCGCAGGAGCGGGGTGCTGTGCGAGAAGTACGTATACGGCAGAGGTTCGCTGCTGAACGTACGCGCAAAAGTCCCGCGCCGGCGCAGCCAGAGCATCCTGCGGCGCAGGCCGAACCAGCGCTTGCCCAGGGCAAGCCGCAGCTCGGACCGGCGCTTCGGCTGCTTCATGTACGGCGTCATGCCGCCGCCTCCCTCCTGTTTCTGTTTCCGGGCCGGGAAAGCCCCGGCGGTGTTAAATGGAGTATACCATACATCCGGTCTTGCGGCAAGCGGACGGATGCGGCGCGCGGAACGAAAACGGCCGCCGGAAAACCCGGCGGCCGGATGGAAGACTTTGCTCAGTCCATGGTGTAGTTGTCGAAATAACCCTGGATGTAGACGATAGGCGTGCCCTTGTCGCCGCTGCCGGACGTGAGGTCACACAGCGAGCCGATCAGATCGGTCAGCCGGCGGGGGGTCGTGCCCTCGGAGGACATTTTTCCGACCAGATTGTCGTCTTTCTGCTTGATCTCGGCCTTGATCGCCTCCCGGAGCGCTTCGCCGCTGAGGTGCGCAAAATCGTTGTCCGCGAGGTATTTCAGCTTCAGCTCGTTCGGCGTGCCGACCAGACCGGCGGTGTGGAACGGGGAGACGACCGGGTCGGCCAGCTCCCAGATCTTGCCGACGGGGTCCTTGAACGCGCCGTCGCCGTAAACCATGACCTCGACATGCTTGCCGGTGGCCTGCAGGATGTCCGCCTGGATGCCGTCCACGAGCCCCTGTGCGTCGCGCGGGAAGAGCTTGACCTTGTCCTCGGTGGCCTTGTTGGAGCCGAGGAGGCCGTACGTCTCATTGCAGCCGCTGCCGTTCACCGGCGCGGTCAGCAGCTCGTCCATGCCGAAGACCTTTTCCGCCCCGGCGGCCTTCAGCAGACGCTTGGAGCGGGCGCGGGTGTGGATGTCGCAGGGGATGACATTCTTCGTATAGGCCAGAATGGCGCGCGGATCGTTGGCGAAAACGAATTCCGGCTCCGCCCCGGCGGCGCGGATCACATCGCCGTAAAACTCCACGTAGTCGATTCCGGTAAAGGGGTGCTTAGCGTAGCCGAACAGGCTGCGGTACGCGTCCAGCGTCAGGACGTCCTTATAGGGGTCGACGTTTTTCTCCTCCAGAAGGATCTCATCAAAGAGATGGTTGCCCACCTCGTCCGAGGGGTAGGAGAGCTGCACCACGACTTTCTTCACGCCCCTGGCGATGCCGCGCAGGCAGACGGAAAACCGGTTGCGGCTCAGGATCGGAAAGATGATGCCGACCGTATCGGAGCCGAATTTTGCCTGCACGTCCGCGGCAATGTCGTCCACGGTCGCGTAGTTGCCCTGCGCGCGGGCCACGATCGCCTCCGTCATGCAGATAATGTCGCGGTCGCGCACGGCAAAGCCGTCCGTCTCCTGCGCGGCAGCCTGCAGGACGCACTCCGTAACGATTTTGCGCAGATCGTCGCCCTCGCGGATGATGGGCGCGCGAACGCCTCTGGAAATGGTTCCGAGCATACGGCTCATAGAAAACACCTCATTGCTGTCGGATTTTGGTTGGAGCGTCTTTGTGCGCCGCGGCGATTCAGGCCGCCGGGGGCGCGGCGCATCGGATACCGCGCGGACGCAACAGAATAATTATAAATGGGACGAGGGGATGCGTCAAGGGGGAAATGTCCGGACCGCGCATTTTGCGGGTGCCCGGCGGCTATCGCCGCCAATGGGCTGCGACGGCGGCGTCCCGGAGAAGCTGCCCGTATGCGTTGCCGATTTGGTATTTCTGCTCCATCGGATGTGCCTCCCCGGTCCCCGAATTTCCCTGTTTCCCCATAATTATACCGGAAACACGAACGCTTTTCAACCGGCGGTGCGCCCCGTCCGGCGGTCCCGGCGGAAAACGGGCGGAGGTATTGTAATCGAACCCGATATGATGTATATTGATTCAAACAAAACACTGCAGGGGGGATCGGAATGGCGGTTCTTTTTACCGGAAAAACGGCGCTTGTCGCCAGCATTGCCCACGGCGGCCCTTCGCGCACGCCGGATGAAGAAGCGGAATTCGACAGCCCCCGGACTGCAGAGGCGATCGCCGGAGCTTTGCGGAGGTGCGGCCTGGACGTGACGGTCCTGGAGGCGGGTCCGGATCTGCCGGAGCGGCTGAAAGCGGAGAAGATCGGCTTTGTGTTCAACATCGCGGAAGGCCGCGGCGGACGCGACCGCGAGGCGCAGGTGCCCGCGCTCCTGTCGCTTCTGGACATCCCGTATTCCGGCAGCGACGCGCTCGTGATGTCGCTGACGCTCGACAAGGCGCTCTGCAAGCGGTTCGCCGCCTCGTTCGGCGTGCGGACGGCGCCGTTCTGTCTGGTATCGCCGGGCGGCGAAGAGACGGTCCCGGACCTTGCGTATCCGGTGCTCGCGAAGCCGAACGCGGAGGGCTCCGGCAAGGGCGTCTCCGAGCACTGCATCGCCGAAAACCGCGGGGAGCTTGTGCAGATGCTCCGCAGCCTTTTCCGCGATTACGGGCAGGACATGCTCGTGGAGACGTTCCTCCCGGGCCGGGAGTTCACCGTCGGGCTTCTGGGCAGGCCGGACGGCGGCGTGCAGGTATTTCCGCCCATGGAGATCGTCTACGAGCACCCCACGCAGGGGGAATACTGCGTGTACAGCTATGCGATCAAGAAGGAGTACAAAAAGCACGTGCATTACGTCTGTCCCGCGGAGATCCCGGCAGAGGCGGCGCGGGAAATGACGGATGCGGCCGAAACGGTCTTCCGCGCGCTCGGCTGCCGCGATCTCGCCAGAGTGGACTTCCGCATGGACGGCGAGGGGCGGCCCTGCTTTCTGGAGATCAATCCGCTGCCCGGTCTGGCCCCGGGCTACAGCGACTACCCCATGGCCGCCGAGGCGGTCGGCCTTGCTTATGACGAGCTCATCCGCGCCGTCGCCGAAAGCGCGCTGGCGCGGCTCCGATAAACCTGCTTTGAAGGGAATCCAATGAAAAACTTCGAAAAACAATATCCGCAGTGGAATGACTGGCGCTGGCAGATGGCGAACCGGATCTGCGACGCGGAGCAGCTCTCCGAATGGATGCCCGTCGGCGAGCGGCTCCGGCAGGAGATCGAGCGCTGCACCGTCCGTTTCCGCATGGCGGTCACCCCGTATTTTCTGTCTCTGATCGACCCGGAGGATCCGGACGATCCGATCCGGAAGCAGTGCATCGTCTCCGCAAACGAGTTGATCTCCGCGCCGTGTGAGGCGCGCGACCATCTGAATGAGGGCGGGCATTCCGTCACGCCGCACATCGTGCACCGCTACCCCGACCGGGTCCTGATGCTCGTGACCATGCAGTGCGGGATGTACTGCCGCCACTGCACCCGGAAGCGGATCGTGGGGGAGCGGGATCTGACGCCCACGGTCGAGGAGTTGGACCGCGAGATGGACTATATCCGCGCCCATAAGGAGATCCGCGACGTGCTGATCTCCGGCGGCGACCCGCTCACGCTCCCGACCGGAACGCTGGAGCAGATCCTCCGGCTCCTGCGCGGGATCGAGCACGTCGACGTGATCCGCATCGGCACCCGGATCCCCGGCGTCCTGCCCATGCGTATCGACGACGAGCTTGTGTCCATGCTGAAGCGGTATCACCCGCTCTGGATCAACGTGCAGTTCAATCATCCGCGGGAGCTGACGCCCGAAAGCGAGGAGGCGTGCCGGAAGCTGGCCGACGCCGGGATCCCGCTGGGCAACCAGTCCGTGCTGCTGAAGGGGATCAACGACGACGCGGAAACCATGAAAGCGCTGGTCCTGCGCCTCGTCCACAACCGGGTCCGCCCGTATTACCTCTATCAGTGCGACCTCGCGGAGGGGACCGGGCATTTCCGCACCTCCGTGGAAAAGGGCGTCGAGATCCTGCATGCGCTGCAGGGCCGGATCTCCGGCTTCGCGGTGCCGAAATACGTCATCGACGCGCCGGGCGGCGGCGGAAAGGTGCCGATCAGCTACAATTACATAAAAGAGGACGACGGGAAGCAGCTCGTCTTTGAAAACTATGAGGGAGACCTCTACCGCTACCCGAAGACAGGAGAATGAGCAAATTGTTTGAAGACCGATTCCGTTACCCCGCAGATTACGAAAAGCGTTCGGCCGAGATGCTGGATTTCGCCCTCGATCATGTGCCGTATTACAGAGAGCATTGGGCGAAATACGACGTCGGCAGGGACAAGCCCGTGCAGGAGCGGTATGCCGCCATGCCAATTCTCACCAAAGCCGCCATGCGCAGATACTTCCCGGAAAGCGCCGTGCCGGACGGGATGGACGTCGAGGCGGGCCTGGATTCCGGGGAGATCGAATACACCTTTACGAGCGGCACGACGGGGGACCGGGTCGTCAACCTGTGGCATCAGCCCTGGTGGCACGCCGCGGAGATGGCGAGCTGGACGCTGAATCCCCATTTGAAAAAGCTCGTCTATCCGCCCCGGCAGGCCACCCTTGCAAGCGCCCTGAACGTCGGCATCAGCTGTGAAGAGGATCTGCCGATGGATCATCGCATCATGGGCAATCTGCTGTATCTGAACGAAAAGCAAAACATCATGTGCTGGAGAACGGGCCATCTGGTCCGCATGGCGGACGAGCTGGACGCGTACAGGCCCACGGTCCTGGAGGGCAATCCGTCCCTGCTCGCGAAGCTTGCCTTCTGGGCGCTCGACAACGGCAGGAAGCTCTATCGCCCGGACGTGATCACCTTCACGTACGAGCTCCCCTCCCGGATCCACACGGCGGTCATCGGGGAGGCGTTCGGAGCGCCGACGGTCAGCTCCTACGGCACCACGGAGACGGGCTTCGTGATGGATTCCTGCGAGCTGGGCCATTATCACCAGAACACGCCCTGGTGCAGGATCGAATTCCTGCCGCTGAAAAAAGAGTACGGCGGGCCGGACCTCGGCAGGCTCGTGGTGACGACCTTCGGCAATCCATGGGCGTGCATGCTCCGCTTTGACGTGGGAGATCTGGTCCGGATCCACAGCACGGACCGGTGCGAATGCGGGATCGGCAGCGGCTTCATCTGCGACACGATCGAGGGCCGCGTTTCCAATTCGACCTTTACCGTCGACGGCGGTCTGGTCACCACCGCCATGACGGACCGGGCCGTCGCCTGCGTGCCCGACGTGCGCGAATACGATCTGTCCCAGACGGATCGGCAGCATTATATTCTCACGCTTGAAATCAAAGGCTCCGAGGCGGCTGCGGAGAAGGCCGCGCGGGAAGCCATGAAGGAGCTGTACGGCAGGGACGCGGACGTGGAGATCCGCTTCTCGCCCCGTCTGCTCCCCGGCCCCGCGGGGAAGTACCGCCGCACGCACACCGAGTTTCCGTTCGACGAATGGAGTCTGACAGAGGGGGCGTTCATCCTTGCGTAAGGACATGTATCTGCTCGCCGGCGGGCGCGACGGCGGCAGCAGCGAGGACTTCCTGCGGGAGGCGTTCCGCGCGTGCGGCAGCGACCGCCCCGCCGTCGCGTATATCGGGACGGCCAACGGGGAGCGTGCCGCGTTCCTGAACGACTATATGGCCCCCATGCTGCTGGAGGCGGGCGCTGCGTCGGTGACGCCGGCGCCGCTTCTGGACCGGAAAAACGGGACGGAGACGGCGCGCCGGGTCCTGCTCGAGAGCGACGTGATCTTCCTCGCCGGCGGCGAGGTGGAGGACGGCATTCTCGGGATCCCGGGGGACGTCAAAGCGCTGCTCCGCCAGCTGTATGAGACGGGAAAGGTCTTTGTCGGCGTTTCGGCGGGCACCATCATGCTGGGGATTGCCTGGCCGCATTGGGACGACGAGGAGAGCGACCCGGAAAACGCGGTCCTGTTCGACTGCCTCGGCTTTGCGCCCACGATTTTCGACACGCACTGTGAGGGGGAAAACTGGGTCGAGCTGCGAAAGGCGGTCTCGCTCTCGCCGGAGGGGTTCACCGGATACGGCATCCCGTCCGGCGGCGCCGTCCGGGTTTCGCCCGACGGCGCGCTGCACCCGACCCTGCCGCTGGACGCGTTCCGCAGCGAAAACGGCGCGGCAGTCTATGTCGGGAAGTACGGGGGCTGACGGAAACGGGAAACATAATAATAAAAAGGATTGCTGTCCAGCCAAAGACAGCAATCCTTTTTGTGACTGTGCCGGGTTTCAGGGAACGGATCGGGACACGGACATGCCGGAGATCCGCACGGCTCCGGCGGAGGCTCCGGCTGCGGCCTACAGCCATTTCTTTTTTCTGAAGAAGATCAGGCAGAAGACCACGATGAGGAGGCTGACGAGGATCACGACCGGATAGCCGAGCGGCGATTCCAGCTCCGGCATATAGCGGAAGTTCATGCCGTACCATCCGGCGATGAGCGTCAGCGGCATGAAGATCGTCGTCACGACGGTCAGCAGCGTCATGGTGCGGTTTTGCCGGACCTCCAGCTGGGCGTTGTACAGGTCCCGGACCTGCATCGTATGCTCCCGCAGGGAGATCGCCGAGTCGTGACGCCGGGCCATGCGGTTCATGAACAGGTGCATATAGCGCAGATTCGCCTCGCTGAAAAACCCGTTTTCGTTTTCTTCCAGCTCCTGCGTCATGTCGATGACCTGCTCGTAATGGACCAGCAGTTCGCGGACGTCGCTGCGGATCTCGTTGACACGCGCCAGGTCGCCCTTTTCCTGCAGGTTGAGGACCGCGTCCTCGATCCGGTCCAGCTCCTCCTCGTATCGCTCCATGAGCGGGAGATCGTCGTCCACGATCTGCTCCAGAAAGTCATAGAGGAACCGCTCCAGACTGGGCTTCCTCCAGCGCTTGGTGCGCTGGATCACGCCGATCATCTGCTCTGCCTTGCCGCTGTCGTCGATGAACACAATGCCCTTTTCGTCCAGCGCAAAGGCAAAGCGGTAGACGGTTTCCCGAATGTGCGCCCGGTCCGGGATCTGAAACGTTCCGGTCAGGGAATCGAAGTTCACTTCCGCCTTGGTGTTGTGGATGTTTCTCGCGTCCGGCTCCATTTCGATGCCCATATCGAAGCGTTCGCGTTCCGTTTTCCACGCCGGCGTGGTCAGCACCGCGACATACTGGCGGCCTGTCTGGCTGTGCAGCTCGTCCGCCGTGCAGGATCGCATGGTTTCTTCCAGAATGTAGTACCCCATATCGCAGCTCCTTCCGATACGCCGGAGAAAATGGCGAGAGAATCCGTAGAAATCGCTCTTTTCTATTTTACATCTTCCGGCGGCGTTTTACAAGAAACCGTGCAAAAGGAATGGTTAGTCCCGTGTTACGATTATCCATGTATCCGCAAATGCAACCTTTTTCCGTTTTCAGTTGTATAGTATGTGAAGGGTCCTTCAAGGATAAAGGAGTATATCATGAGACTGTCAGTTGCCGAAGCCTTTCAAAGGTACGGAGACCGCCTCTTCGCCGCCGCGTTCAGCATATGCCGAAACCAAATGGATGCAGATGATGCGGTTCAGGATGCTCTGATCAAATACCACACACTTGGGCTTGATTATACGGATGAGACGCACATCAAGGCATGGCTTTTACGCGTTACGATCAACTGCGCGAAGAATACTTCGTCTTCCTTTTGGCGAAAAAACACAGTCGCCTGGGAGGCGTACATGGAGGAGCTCGCGTTTGAAGCGCCGGAGGACAACCGGTTGTTTGAGGCGGTGATGCGTCTTCCTGAAAAGTATCGCGCCGCGATCCATCTGTTTTATTACGAGGAATACTCGATTCGAGAGATCGCGGAGATCCTGCGGTGCCGAGAGGGAACGGTAAAGAGCCAACTGAGCAGAGGAAGAAAGCTCCTGAAAAAAATGCTGGTGGAGGAGTGGAACGATGACGAATAGAGAACGATACCAGAGAGCTTTTTCAACGCTTCATGCCTCCGACGAGCCTGTTATGGAGGTGAGCGCGATGAAACACGCAGGAAAGATGCGATTCAGTAAATTGATAATCGTGTGCGCAATTCTTGTACTTGTATTCGGCTTGGCGACTGTCGCTTATGCCGCGGATGTCGGCGGAATCCAGCGGAGCATTCAGCTTTGGATTTATGGCGATCAAACGGACGTGATTCTGGAGATCGAAAGCGGACATTATTCCCTCACTTACGAGGATGCAGACGGGAATGTTCGCCACCGGAGCGGGGGCGGTGTTGCCGTCGGGCCTGATGGAAGGGTGCGCCCCCTTACAGAAGATGAGATTCTGGAGGAACTGAACAGTCCGGAGGCGGTCTACGAAGAGGACGGCACGGTTTGGGTTTACTACTTCGATCAAAAGATTGAGATTACAGACAAATTCGACGACCAGGGCGTTTGCTATGTGCAGCTCAAGAACGGCGAAGAAGTGCTCTACATGACGATCAAAGACCAAAGCGGATATTCCATCAGTACGCGCAGTTATCCGAACCCCGGATCGTTTAATTGACCGCGTCATGAGCGGGCGGAGCACGTACCGGATGAGCGCACGCGCTCCGATCTGATGCAGATGATCTCCCGGCTGGAGAAGTAAACAGCAAAGCCCCCACGGCATCGTGGGGGCCTCTGTTTTTGACAGCAAATTTGACAGCAAAATATTGATTATTCTTGATTATTATTGACGATTTTTGACATGGCATACCGGAAACTGCGGTCTGTGTATCATGCCAAATACGCAACAATTACGGCAAAAAAGCGGCACAAAAAGAGAAGAACCGTTCGTTTTTCGAACGGTTCTTCATGTTGTCTAAGAACCACTAAAAGGTACAAAACCGAGCTAAGAACACCAAAAAGTACACCAGTGGGGCTTTACTATATGGCGTCACTTGGCAAAAGCAACCTCATCGTCCGTTATTCGAAGTGCCCGTTGTTCCAACTCATATGCTTCGTAGCGCTTTTCATTTGCTGCAAGCGTAAACTATTCTTTTGAAACCGGTATTTGTTTATTTGCTGAGCGATTCGATTATCTCACCGATATCCCCGTTGATACAAATTGCTTTCTTCTCGATCTGCTTCGGGCAGTACGCTTCTCCGCAGTTCAGACAAGCGTAAACGGCTTTTTCGTTTGCGTCCGTCATATGCCAGAACGGGTATTTGACGATCATCGGCGTATTCGCTCCAACGCCGAGTTCGAGATACAGAACGTGCAGGTTTTCGTGACGGCGTATGAAATCGCAATACGCGCTCGCTGCTTTGTGCCAGCCCGCATCCTCGACGAAGGTATCGTCCGAACGGAGATTCATTGTCACTGCTTTTCCGTCGGGGGACTTTGGGATCAGTTCGGCAGGGATGAGCATCTTGATCGCCTTGTCCTCCGTCACCTGAAAAACGCCGGCATCATCCTTGATAAAGCCCTGCGCATCCATAGCCTTTATCGTCCATTCCTCGTTGTCGTAGGTTTCGGGGACGGAGCCGTCGGCGATCTGAAAGAGTCCGTAATCGCCCTGCGTGTAGAACAGGCGCTTTTTATCGAATCCGGCGCGCTGGAACTGGTGATCCACATTTGTTGTGATCACAAAATAATCCTTGCCGTCGAGCAGCTTCAGAAGCCTGGGATAGAGCGGTTTCGGCGCGTCGATATAGCGGTTGTAATAGATGTGCCTTGCCCACCACGCCCACAACGTTTCCTCATCGGGAAACGGATAGAAACCGCCGGAGTAAATGTCTTTGATGTTATACTTTTTCGCAAAATCGAAGAAATACCGCTCAAACCGCTCGCCGCTGTAGGTCAGCCCCGCCGAAGCGGAAAGTCCCGCGCCGGCGCCCACAAGGATCGCGTCTGCGGTTGCAATTTCGCGTTTCAGCCGGTCTATCTGTTCCCCGCGCGTTCCGACGCCATGCGACAGTTGAAGGTCAAATCCGCGGATCGCGATCAGCGCTTTTTGTATGGTTGCAAGATAGCCGTCTTGCTCAGTGTAAAAGTTCCTCATAATACGCTTTGTCCTCGTCCTTGAACACGTTGAAGATCACGCGGTCGATCTTGCCGCCGTGTTCCGATAACCATTTTTCAACCGTTTCAACTGCGATTTCCGCCGCTCTTTTATTCGGGAAGTGGAATACACCCGTCGAAATACAACAGAACGCGACCGAGCGAAGTCCGTTCTCCGCACAAAGATCGAGCGTGTTTTGGTAACAGTCGGCAAGGTCGTTTTCAAGCGCGGGCGTGAGTCTTCCTTGCACGATCGGTCCGACGATGTGAACGACCTTTTTTGCTGGAAGATTGTATGCGTCGGTCAGTATCGGAACTGCTGTCGGCTGTTCATAGTCAGCGCCGTATTTTTTCCGAAGCTCGTACATCTGCCGCGCACATTCCGCGCGGAGCTGAACGCCCGCAAACGTATGGATGCAGTTTCCGACCCCTTTCAGAGTTACACATGCCTCTGAACATGGGAAGGATCATGATAAAACCTATGTATTCGGCTGTGCCGAAGAGTTCTGAATAGTCCTCCTTCAGACAGCCTTTTAAG